>Ga0255338_1000347_pt1 | contig 165951 bp, 138 predicted proteins | sample MeOH1_35cm_T4_19_FD_203715 | JGI IMG/M metagenome (GOLD analysis project Ga0255338, IMG submission 203715) | Sandy soil microbial communities from University of British Columbia, Vancouver, Canada - MeOH1_35cm_T4_195 | ecosystem: Engineered > Artificial ecosystem > Sand microcosm >...
TCGGAACGCAGCGGCACGCGAGGCGCGTTGATGCCCTTGCGCTCGCCGAGCTCATGGCCCTCGACCACCCGCGTGTGGATTTCCTGGGCGGTCGCGCTCACCACTTCCAGATCCACCTTGCCATCGTCCAGCAACAGGTGAACGCCCTTCGACACCTTGGCCGCGAGCTCTCCATAGGTGGTGAACACGCGCCCTGGACCACCGATGCCGTCGCCGATCTCGATAATCAGCGGCTCGCCTTTCTGCAACGCAATGGCCTTGCCGCCTTCGAGACGGCCGGTGCGAATCTTCGGTCCGCTCAGATCCTGGAGGATCGCCACGTGGCGATTGACGCGTTTCGCGGCCTCGCGGATGTCGTGAAACCGGGCCGCGTGATCGGCCTGCGAGCCGTGCGAAAAGTTCAGCCGGAACACGTCAACGCCGGCGGCCATCAGGGCGTCAAGCACGACAGCGCCCTGGGTCGCGGGACCGACGGTGGCGATGATCTTCGTATGCCTCACGGATACATGTTACTTGCAGCCTTCGGCCTTCAGCCTTCAGCCTTCGGCCAGCGTGCGGATTAGAATTAGAACTTCGCCATGGGCAATATCACGCCGCAACCGATCGTCGATTACCTGTCGGGGCTCCGGCGCGACCCGCATGAGCGGCTGGCGCTGATCGATCGCGAAGGCCGGGCCGAAGGATTGCCGCTGGTCTATCCCGACACTGGCGCGCTGCTGCATACGCTGGCACGATCGTGCGGCGCCAGGCGCATCCTCGAGATCGGCACCGCGATTGGCTACTCGACGCTGTGGATGGCGACCGCCCTGCTCCAGGACGGCGCGCTGATCACGATGGAATACGACGCCGCCCGCGCCTCACGCGCGCGCGAGCACTTCGCCGCCGCCGGATACGGCGATCGCGTCAACGTCATCGTCGGCGATGCGACGCGCTTCCTGCACAAGGTCGCGGGCCCCTTCGATTTGATCTTCCAGGACAGCGACAAGAAACTCTACGAGCCGATGCTCGATCGCCTGATCGAACTGCTGCGGCCCGGCGGGTTGCTGGTCGCCGACAATGTGCTGTGGAACGGCGAGGTCATCCCCGGCTACGTCGATGAAAAGAAATATAGTGAAGCAGATACCGCGGCGATCGTTTCGTTCAGCCAGCGCATCGCAAACGACCCGCGCTTATACACGTCATTCCTGCAAGTGGGCGATGGCGTTTCCGTGTCAGTGAAATTATGACGATTGCTGAATGGCTCGCGGCCGCCAAGGCCGATGCTGAAAAACGCGGACTGCCCGAATTGATTCCCATCCTCGACGGACTCGCAAAGGCCACCGAACGATTGCGTGCCGCCGACTGGAACGACGATGCGGACAAGGACACGCCGCGATGATCACCATCACTGAGACGTCCAGGGCGGTCGCCGCCGGCCGGGCCACATCCGAGAAGCTCACCGAAGACTGCCTCGCGAAGATCGCCGAGCTCAATCCGAAGCTGAATGCGTTCATCACCGTCACGGCCGACGAGGCGCTGGCGCAGGCGCGCCGCGCCGATCACGAGATCGCCGGTGGACGACGCATCGGGCCGCTGCACGGCATGCCGATCTCACTGAAGGACCTGATCGATCAAAAAGGCGTGCGCACGTCGGCCGGATCGCTGGTGCGCCGCGATCACGTGGCCGGCGCCGATGCCGTTGTCACCGCCCGCCTGCGCGAGGCCGGCGCGGTGTTCGTCGGCAAGACCAATCTCCACGAATTTGCGTTCGGCACGACCACCGAGGACTCTGGATTCGGACTGGCGCGCAATCCCCATGACCCGTCGCGATCGCCGGGTGGATCGAGTGGCGGCTCGGCCATCGCCGTCGCCACCGGCATGTGCCTCGGCACGGTCGGCACCGACACCGGCGGATCGATTCGCATTCCCGCGGCCGCATGCGGCGTCGTGGGACTCAAACCCGAGTGGGGCCACGTCTCCGCGTCCGGCGTGGTGCCGCTCAGCCGGCAACTGGATCATCTCGGCCCGCTCGCCGCGTCCGTGGCCGATGCCTGGCTGCTCTACAACGCGATGCTGCCGGATTCGGATCAGATCGGCGACACGCTCGAAGCTCCGCCGCTCAAGGGTCTGAAGTTTGGCAGGTTCTCCGGCTACCTGTCGGATCGGCTTGATGCCGACGTCGAACGCAGCGTGAATGACACGATCGAGCGCCTGAAGACACTCGGCGCCACGATCGTCGACGTGAACCTTCCGCACGCGGACGACATGGCGGCGATCTACCTGCACCTGGTGTTTGGCGACGCCGCCGAATACCACGCGCGCACGCTGGTGTCGCGTCCGCAGGACTACACCACGCCGGTCCGGCTGCGCCTCGAGATGGCGCGCTACGTCCTCGCCGAGGACTACATCCGCGCCTTGCGTGGCAAGGCGGTGATCGCCCATGAAGTGGATCGCGCGCTCGACGGCGTCGATGCGCTGGTCCTGCCGGCGCTCGCGATTCCGGCGCCGCCGATCGGCGCGGTCACCGTTCCCGTCAAGGGCGGGCCCGATGCGGTGCGCTCGCTGATGCTGCGCTGCACGCAGCCGTTCAATCTCTCGGGCCACCCGGCGATCTCGATTCCCTGCGGCCGCACCAGCGATGGATTGCCGATCGGCCTCCAGCTGGTCGGCCACAAGGGACGCACGACGGCGCTCGTGCAGGCCGCGCTCGCCGCGGAAGCCGCGATCATTTCGTGATTCGCGATTACTTCCATCGCTGGGAGCAGGAGCTCGCCGCGGTCAGCAAGGCAGACAGGCTCGTGCGCCCGTTCGACTGGGGCGAGGACTGGATCGATTGGAACGAAACGCCTGCGGCGTTGCCGTCGGGCGCGTTCGATCGGGTCTCGGCCTGGGTCGACGCGATCATGCGCAACACCGACGCGTTCTACACCCCCGAGCCTGCGAAATACACATTTACGAACGCGCCGGAGTCGATTCGCGCATCGGGCGAAGAGGGCGTGCTCACCTTCACGACCGGCCTGGCGACCCCACATCCCGAGAACAACACGGTGGTGTGCCGATATTTCCCAGCCGATCCGCTCCTCAAGGCGAAGCCCGGATCACCGCGACGCGCCGTCGTCGTCCTCGCGCAGTGGAACTCCGATGCGAACGGCCACGTCGGCCTCTGCAAGATTCTGCAGAAGCTCGGCATCGCCTCGTTGCGCATCAGCCTGCCGTACCACGACGCGCGCATGCCACCCGAGCTGACGCGCGCCGACTACATCGTCAGCTCGAACATCGTGCGCACGCTGCAGGTCTGCCGCCAGGCCGTGCGCGATGTGAGACTCGCGTTGTGGTGGTTGCGCGACCAGGGCTACGGCCGGCTCGGCCTCCTCGGCACCAGCCTCGGCTCCTGTCTTTCGTATCTCACGACGTGTCATGAACCGCTGGTGCGCACCCAGGCGCTGAACCACGTGTCGCCGTATTTCAGTGACGTGGTGTGGCGGGGACTCTCGACCGAACACGTGCGCGAAGGACTCGAGGGCCACGTCGATGCCGATCAACTGCGCGAGCTGTGGCGGCCGATCAGCCCGTGGTCGTTTCTCGATCGGCTGCACGACAAGCAGACGCTGATGGTCTATGCGAAGTACGACCTGACGTTCCCGGTCGACTTGTCATTACTGCTGATTAACGAGATCAAACGGCGCGGATACTCGCTCGACGTGCGCGTGCTGCCGTGCGGGCATTACTCGACCGGCGCCTCGCCGTATAAATTCCTGGACGCGTGGTACTTGGGGAGATTTCTGGCGACGCGTCTGTAAGGGTTCCAGAGGGTTCCAGAACTTCCAAACGTTCCAAAGGCATCGTTCTGCTGCGGTTCCGAGTTCGAAGATGGAACCCTTGGAACTCCGATAGAACGTTGCCCCTGGAACCGTTGGAACCCCTTGGAACCTTTGGAACGCGGCTAGAGATAATGCATTAGCCGCACGAGCGCGTCGTAGATCGAGCCGGCCAGCGATTGCACGAGCGGCGTCACTTCCCCTGAATCCATCGATTCGGCGACCGTGACCGGATCCGTCAACAGCAGCCACACCGTCGCGCCGGCGACAACGAGGGCGAACAGCCCGACGATGCCGACGAGGCTGAACAGGCGGCTGTAGAAAGTTGACTCAGGACGTTGGCGCTTGATGTCCATGACGGACCAGCAAGGATTCTACCCGCCTTCGCTCGGCTCCGGAATGTGAGCTTCGGCGAGAAAAACCCCGCATCACGTATTGGACGGCTGAACCGCCGCGCGGGTTTCACACCGTCAAGACGAGCTTGCCGAACTGTTCCCGCGCTTCCAGGCGCCGGTGGGCCGCCGCGGCCTCGGCGAGGGGGAACGTCTGGTCGACGACGGGGTGCAGCTCGCCGGCGAAGAAGAACTGCGAGGCCCGCAGCAATTCAGCCTTGCGGCCCATGTAGGAACCCAGCAACGAGATCTGCCGCGTGAACAGCACGCGCAGATCGATGCGCGCGTCGTGACCCGTGGTCGCGCCGCACGTCACCAGCCGCCCACCGCGCACCAGGCTCTTCAAGCTGCGGTCCCACGTCGCCACGCCGACGTGCTCGATGACGACGTCGACGCCGCGGCCGTTGGTGAACTCGCGCACCCTGGCGGGCAGATCCTGGGTGGTGTGATTGATCACTTCGTAGGCGCCTAGCTGCCTCGCCCTCTCCAGTTTCTGGTCGGTGCCCGCGGTCGCGAACACGCGCGCGCCGTGACGCCACGCGATTTGAATTGCCGCCTGTCCGACGCCGCTGCCGGCGCCGAGCACCAGCACATCGTCTCCGGCGCGCAACCTGGCGCGCGTGATCAGCATGTGCCAAGCGGTCAGAAACGCGAGAGGAAACGCGGCGGCTTCAACGAAGCCGATCGAATCCGGGATCGCAATCAGGTTCTGCACCGGCACCTTGACGATCTCCGCATATCCGCCGTCACTGCGATACCCGAGCACGTCGTACTTGGCGCACTCGTTGTCGCGGCCGTCGAGACACGCGGCGCAGCGCGCGCACGACAGGCCGGGCTGCAGCATCACGCGGCGGCCGGGCGCAAACTCGCCGTTGGGTGTGGAGAGCACTTCACCGGCGACGTCAGCGCCGGAAATGTGCGGGAACGGAATCTCGACGCGCTCCATGCCGCGGCGCTGCCAGAGATCGAGATGATTGAGCGCGCAGGCGCGCACGCGGACCAGGGCTTCGCCGGGGCCGGGGATCGGATCGCCAGCGTCCTCGTAGCGAAGGACGTCGGGTCCTCCGTGCGCATGGAAACGAACGGCTTTCATTAAACGCCCGCAAACCAGGAAGGCACGAATTACAAGAATTCCGACTTCAGATTGCAGATCTCAGATTCAGAGGTCTGCCGTCAGCACCTGGTGCGGGCCGAGGCCCAGCGCCGGGAGTGATCCGTGAATCTTATCCAAATCCCCCACGATTAGCGTCGCCATTTTGTCGGGCGTGAGGTATCGCCGTGCAACGGCACTGACGTCTTCTGCCGTGATTTGCGCCAGCCGCGGGACGAACTCCTCGAAATAGCTGTCCGGCAGGCCGTGCAACGCGAGTTGAGCGACAGACCGTGCAACTTGCCCCGAGGTTTCAAACCCGCGCGGATAGCCCTTGCTCACCGATGCAAAGGCCAGCGCCACTTCGTCCGGGGTGGCCGGACGCGCGTCGGCTATGGCGCGAATCTCGGCGAGCGCTTCCTGGATCGCGGGACCGGTGACGTCCGTCCCGACGCTCGTCTGCATCACGAACGGACCGATGCCGCGGCGCAGGTTGAATCCCGTTCGCACGCCGTAGGTGTAGCCCTTGGCCTCGCGGAGATTGAGATTCAACCGGCTGACGAAATCACCACCAAGGATCGTGTTGAGAATCAACAGCACGTGATAATCCGGCGTCGATCGCGGCGCGCAGACGTGACCAATGCGCAACTCGGATTGCGCGGCGCCCGGGCGCGACACGACGCCAAGCGTGAATTCGGGCGATGCGGGCGGCGGCTGCAGCGCCGCGTCGCGATCGATCGTCAGCGTGGACGCCGCGGCCCGCCACGGCTCGAACATCTTCGCCGCCACGTCGAGCATCTCGTCTTCAGGCCGATTGCCCACCACCACCAGCGTGGCGCCCGACGGCGCAAACATCGCGGCGTGCATCGCGCGCACCGCGTCCACCGTCATCGCCGTCAACGCCGCTTCGGAGCCAAGCGCGAGGTGTCCATACGGATGCGATCCGTAGAGCACCTGCGCGAAGGCGCGCTCCGCCAGCGCCGACGCGTGATCCTTCATCTGTTTCAACCGCTCGAGGCGGAGGTTGCGGATGCGATTGAAATCGTCGTTCGCCAGATTCGGCGCGGTGACGATTTCATGCACCAGCGCCAATCCCGTCTCGTAGAACCGGTCGAGCGTCGTCAGGCCGACGACGACCGCGTCCATGCCCGCTTCGAGATCGAGATCGCCGCCGATGCGCGCGACGCGATCGGCAATGTCGAGCGCCGATTGGCCGCGGCTGCCTTCATCGAGCAGGCCGGTGGTCATCGAGACCAGGCCGTGCGACGCCGCCGGATCGACCGCCGATCCGCCGGGCACCAGCAGGACGATCGACACGATCGGCACCGACTGGTGCCGGACCGCGCGAAGCTCGAGCCCGTTCGGCAAGGTGCGCTTGACGATGCGCGGGAAATGAAACGGACGATCGGCGCCTGGAATCGGGAGCCGCGTGCGATCGATGGTCACGAGACGTGCACCTCTTCTGCCCCGGGCAGCGCGAGGGCACGCTGTCCCTTCGGGACGACCGACAGGGACACCGACGGGGCGTTGACCAGCCACTTTCTCACGGCGGCAGCGGCGCCGCCGGACGTGACGGCGAAGTAGCGCTGCCGATCGCGATCGTAATAGTCCGGATCGCCGGCGAAGATGTTGTAGGCGTTCAACTGATCGCCTTTGCCGCCGAATCCGCCGACGGTTTGCAGCCGATAAATGAACTGCGCTTCGGTCTGCGCGACGCCGCGCTCGATCTCGGACGCCGTCGGGCCGTGCGCGCCGAGCTCGTTCAGCGCGGTCAGGATCGCGGTGTGTAACTCCACCAGCGTCACGCCCGCGGACGCCGTGCAGGCGATTTGAAACTGCCCGCCCATCTCGCGCGAGGATTGATAGGCCGTCACGTCGGTGGCGATGCGCCGCTCGTAGACCAGCGTCTTGTAGAGACGAGAGGTCTTGCCCTGCGCGATCACGTCCGCCACGATATCGAGCTCGGCATCGTCGTTCGCGAACATCGCCGGCGAGTGCCAGCTCAGATAGAGACGCGGTAACTCGACGCGATCCTCGAGCACCAGGTTCCGGCTCGCATCCAGCTGCGCGTCGATGCGCACCCGCGCGACCTTCGGGCCCGCGGGCAGGTCGCCGAAATACTGCTCGGCCAGATCGAACGCGCGCTCGGTCTCGACGTCACCGGCAATCGACAGCGACGCGTTGCCAGGGTGGTAGTAGGTCTGGAAAAACTCGCGCACGAGATCGAGCGACGCGGCGCGAAGATCCTCGGCGGAGCCGATCGTCAACCAGTGATACGGATGATCCGGCGGGAACATCGCGGCTGACATCGCCATGCCGGCCAGGCCGTAAGGACGGTTCTCGTAATTCTGCCGGCGCTCGTTCAGCACCACGTCGCGCTGGTTGGTGAACTTCTGCTCGCTGAGGGCGGGCAGCAGGTAGCCCATCCGATCCGATTCCATCCATAACGCCAGGTCGAGCGCGCCGGTCGGCACCACTTCCCAGTAGTTCGTCCGGTCGGCGTTGGTCGATCCGTTGAGCAGGCCGCCGGCGCGTTGCAGCGGCGGGAAATAACCATGGTCGTGATGTTCGGAGCCTTCGAACATCAGGTGTTCGAACAGATGTGCGAAGCCCGTCCGTCCGGGCCGCTCATTCTTGGAACCGACGTGGTACCAGATGTTGACCGCGACCATCGGCAGTTGATGGTCTTCGTGGATGATGACGTCGAGGCCGTTGGCGAGCGTTCTCTTGCTGTGAGGAATTTGCATAATCAGGCCGACAGGCCGTCAGGCGGTCGGGCAGTCAGGCGTTTCATGGCCCACGCGCCGAGCACTGGACCGGGTACCAGCAAGAGCGATGCCCATTGCCAGCTGGACGCCGCGGCCACCCGCGGCAGCAATTCAATCGTCACCATCGTCAACAGAAACCCGACGCAGGTCTGCAGGGTCAGCGCGGTGCCGATGTGCTCGCCCGGCGCATGCTCGCTGACCAGCGCCGAGAATTGCGCGGAGTCGGCCACCACCGAGAACCCCCACAGCACGATCAGCGCATACAGAAAGATCGGTGCGCGGCCGTAGGCGACCAGCGTCAGGGCCGCACAGGCCGCACTGACGAGCATTGCCCACATCGCCACGCGAGCTCGGCCGAGCCGATCGGCGACGTAACCGGCGAGCGCGCAGCCTACGGCGCCGCTGCCAATCGCCACGAACGCCGCGATCTCGCCGGCGTGGCTCGCATCGATCAGGCCCGACGCGGTGAAGCTTGCCGTCGCAAACACACCGACCCAGGTCCACATCGCATACAGCTCCCACATGTGACCCAGATAGCCAAAGGTGGCCAATCGCGCGCCGCGACTGGATAAGACGTAGGTGATCGCGCGCGGATCGAATTTGGCGGTGGCCGCGACATAGGGCCCATCCCGCACGATCAAGACGACGAGCGTGCCGCCGATAAGGGCCAGCGCCGACGCCAGCAGCATCGGCTCACGCCACTCGGCGCCGAAGAGCGCGGTCAGCAGGTGCGGAAATGCCTTGCCGAGCGTGAGCGCGCCGATCAGCAGGCCGAGCGCAAAGCCGCGGCCGTCGCGAAACCAGCCGGCGGCAATCTTCATCGCCGGCGGATATACCAGCGCGAGCGACGCGCCGGTAATGAATCGCAGCGCGATCACCGCGGCGCCACTCGGCGCAATCAACACCGACGCGTTGGCGCACGCGCCGACCAGCGAGCCGATGAACATCAACACGCGCGCGTTGAGCACATCGGCAATGTTCGACACGGCGCTCAACAGCGTGCCCGTCACAAACCCGGCCTGCACGGCCATCGTCAACCACGCGGCATGTTCGGGAGCGATGTGGAATTCGCCGATCAGGAGCGGCGTGACCGCGGTGGCGGAGAACCACAAGGTCATGCCGAGGAATTGCGCCAGCGAGACGACGCCGAGCATCTTCCATGCACCGGCTGCCGGCGTCGCACCCGCCATCACTTGACCTGGATGAGCGGAATCTTTCCTTTGTTGGCGACGATCGCCTGGTGCGCGCTCAAGGCCAGCTGCGCCGTGGTGGCTTCAGCGAGGTCCATGAAGGCGCGCGTGCCGGCGGAATCCGGTTCGGCAATGACCAGCGGAATGCCGCGATCGCCGCCGACGCGGATCGGCTGGTACAGCGGCAGCCGCCCGAGGAACGGAATCTCCATTTGATGCGCGGCCTGCTCGCCGCCGCCGTGGCCGAAAATATCGGCGGGCTCGTGGCAGTGCGTGCATTCGTAGAAGCTCATGTTCTCGACCAGGCCGAGCACCGGAATCTTCAACTTCTGGTACATCCGCACCGCGCGGCGGCTGTCGGCCAGCGACACCTGCTGCGGGGTCGTGACGACGATCGCGCCCGCGGCGGGAACCGTCTGGCTCAGTGACAACGCGACGTCACCGGTGCCGGGCGGCATGTCGACGACGAGATAGTCGAGGTCTTTCCATCCGACCTCACGGCAGAACTGCTGGATGGCGCTGTGCAGCATCGGGCCGCGCCAGATCATCGGCGCTTCGTCCTGCGTGAGGAAGCCCATCGACACGACCTGGATGCCGTATTTCTCCGCGGGCCGGATCTTCTTGTCGCCGTCGGTTTCGAGCTGCGCCTGCAGCCCGAGCATGATCGGCACGTTGGGTCCGTAGATGTCGCCATCGAGGATGCCGACGCGCGCGCCCATTTTCGACAGCGCCACCGCCAGGTTGACCGACACCGTCGTCTTGCCGACGCCGCCCTTGCCGGCGCCGACCGCGATCACGTTCTTGACGCCGGGCAGCGGCGGCTTGCCATGTTCGGGAGCCGACACCGACTTCACCACGAAGGTCGTGGTGACCTCGACGTCCTGCGCGCCCGGAATGGCCTCAACGGCTTTCCGCACGCGATCCGTGAGCGCTTCGCGCTTCGACAGTGATGGGGTGGCCATCTCGATCGCAACCGCGACGCGGCCGCCGTCGATCAGGATGTCCCTGTCCTTGACGAACTTGAGCGTGACGATGTCGACGCCCAGGTCCGGGTCCGTGACGCCTTTCAGCGCAGCCAGGACCGTTTCCGTGGTCATAAGAAATTCAGCTTACCACGCGCCTGAATTGGTAAACTCGGCGCCTCACCCCTCGACTAAGGAGACGCCAAAGATGGCCGATGCGACGCCCGGTAGTGCGCCCTCGAGCAACCGCAACGTGATGATCCTGTTGTCGTATTTGTGGCTGTTGGCGCTCGTGCCGCTGCTGACGGATAAGGACGACAAGGAAGTGCAATGGCACGCGAAACACGGCCTCGTGCTGATGGTGGCTGAGCTGTTCGTGTGGATCGTGATCAGCATCGTGCTCGGCCCGCTCGGGATCTTCGGCTGCATCGCGGTGCTGTTCACGCCGCTGCTCGCCCTCGGCCAGCTGGTGCTGCACATCGCGTGCATCGTCAAGGGCATCAACGGCAAGCGCCTGATCATTCCAGGCCTCAGCGAATTTGCGGAAAAGTTTTAACCACCTGATCGGCCGCGACGCTGTCGCGGCCGCGTCAGCATGCTCGACATGAAGAAGCGCGCTTTGGCGGCGGCGGCGCTAGTCGTAATGGCCGTCGCACTCGATCTTCGACGGCCCCCGCCGGATCAATGGTCGACCGCCGCCGCGGTCGGCAGCATTCACCTGTATCAAGCCACGCTCTCACCGGTCTACGCGAAGCTCGGCGTACGGTGCCGGTTCACGCTCAGTTGCAGCCATTACGGCGAAGAGGTTGTTCGGCGCTTCGGCGTCGTGAAGGGCGGATGGCTCGCAGCCAAACGCGTGCTTCGCTGTGGCCCATGGACGCCGATCGGGACTGACGACCCTCCGCCAAGCTGAACCGGAGGTTCCATCGGTTCCAAAGGGTTCCAGGGGTTCCAACGGCAGCGCTGTCAGAACACATGACACGAAGAGCGTTGAAGGCGATCGTAGGTCTCATCAGGCATCTGGAATCGACGCCCGATCCACCGAGACCGACCAAACGTTAGAACATGCTGCCGGCTAGTGACGAGTCCGGAGGGCGTCGAACCTTTGGAACCCCGTCAGAACGAAACCTCTGGAACCCTGGAACCCTGGAACCTTTGGAACCCTTGGTTCTTTACGGCTCGAACAGTTTCCTGCCGTCGTCTTTGAGAAGCGTCCATAACGCGTACGCCCCGAGCGCGGTGCCGAACGGAATCAGGATCAGGTTTCCGATCGCCAGGCCGAGCGTCATCAGGCGCGCCGACGGGCGGTACTTCTTCAACTGCCGGCCGGCGATCAGGTGCAGGATCGCCCAGACCAGCGCGATCACCGAGACGATAGTGATCGTCACGCCGGTGAGGCGCGCTGCCATTTCCGATCCGAAGCGCACCGGGCCGGTCGACTGTGCGATCGCAAACGCGCCGCCGGCCAGCGCGAAGCCGGCCACCGCGACCAGCGCGAAGATCGCGCCCCAGGTTACATAGAGGGTTGAAAGGAAGTCGACGTGACGCTTCAATTCGGCTTGCCCACCGTAGCTTTAGCGGAGGCGGGTGATCGCCACGCGCACGTCGACGCGCGTGCGCGGACCGCGGGGCTGCCACAGGTTGAAGCTGAAGCGATCGCCCTCGACAACGCCGCGCGGTACTGCCACGGTGAGGCGCTCGGCGTGCAGCGCCTGGCCCCGCCCTTCGCACGGCTCGCACGGCTCGCCCCACACTTCGCCACGGCCGCCGCAGCGCCCGCAGGTGCGCGGCACGTGAACCTCGAGCGGCACCATCGCGCCGGCGTGCGCCTGGGACGGCGAGATGACGATCTCCGCGCACGCCGTCACCGTCGACGCCTCGGGCGTCGCGTGATCGCGGCGGAAGAATTCGATCGCCGCGCTGGACGAGGGGAAATCGATCGCGACCTCGTCGGCAAACGAGCGGCGGTAGGCGCGCTCGTGAGGCACGAGCGTCTCGAGCGCAACGCCGGATCGCCCCTCGACTTCGCTCGGGGCGACCCTGAGCTTGTCGAAGGGTCGACGGCGGTTAATCACCTTGCAGCCACGATAAGAGCGCCCCTACAGGTTGTCAAGAAAATGCAGTGTCGCTAGTATCGCGGCATGCCACCAAAAGAATGTCCGATGTGCGCCGAGTTCATGCGGCTCGTGACACGCGAGACGGTGTCACGCGTGCCTGGCTCTTCACAAGATGTGAAAACGCAGGTACGTGAGTGGGTCTGTCCGGAGTGTGATTATTTCGAAGAGGCCGAAGCCGGCGACACGGCCGACGCTTAGCGCGCGCCGAGCGTGAGGAGCACTTCCTTGCGGATGGAGTCCTCCGCCTGGTCGAAGTTCAGCGCGGTTTCGCACTCGTCGCACAGCACTTCAATCACACCGGGCTTGCTCTCTTCAGATACTTCGACCCGGCTGTCGTCGAGGTGGACGACATGCATCTGCAGGGTTTTCACCAGAAAGTTGCGGGTGTTCCCGCAGTTCGAACACGTCAATGGCACTTAGCGAGGCTCCTTGAACCTACGAAATTGTATGGGATGCCACTCGGCTAAGGCAAAGAAAATCGCCGGGTCTGCTGGCGCCAGACGATTGGCGCCTGTCCCGCGACCGGCACTCGCCGGAGCGCGTGTGTAGTCGAGGCAGCCGCCCATGGGAGGGTTTCGGCGTCGCCGGCCGCCGACATGGCCGCCGCCAGGGAGGCCGGCAGGACGCGGCCAATCGAGCCCCGCTGCAAGATCAGCTTGCCGTTGGCGAGCGTCCCGGCCAGATACAGGCGATCGCGCGCCCGCGTCAGCGCCACATACAGCAACCGCTTCGTTTCCTCGTGCTCCTTGGCCTCATCGTCCTGGTCGCGGGCGCTTTCGTGGTCGCTGATCGACACCGACGCCTCCCCGCCCTCCTCGTCGTCGTCCACAAACGGCGCCGGCGACACGCGGATATCGTCGCGATTGCCGCCGCTGCCCTTGCCGATATTGACGATGAAGACGACGGGGAACTCGAGGCCCTTCGCGGCGTGGACCGTCATCAGGTTCACGGCGTCGGCCGCGTCGATGATGGCGTTGGATTCGTCGCCGCCGGCCGCGAGGCCGTTGAAATAATCGGCCAGCCGCGCCAGCGTCGCGTAGCCGCGATTCTGGATGCGGCGGATCAAGCCGCGGATCTTCTTGAGGTTCTCGCGGGCCTGCGCGAAACCCGGACCGCCGATTTCCACGGCGTAGGCCGATTCGGCGAGCACGCGGTCGATGATTTCCGCCGGCGGCACCTGGTCGGCATCGGCGATCCAGCCGCGGATCGAATCGCGCACCATCAGCAATCGATCGCGATCGTCGGCGGCCAGCCGATCGAGCGTCGCCGGCAGGTCGCCGGCGAGCGCATCCGCCAGGCCGGGCGCAAGGAACTTCAACGCCTCGTCCGACAGGCTCACGATCCGCGATCGCATCAACGCCGCGGCGCGGAGGTTCGATCCGGGATCGGCCAGATACGAGACGAGCGCCAGGACGTCCTTGACCTCTTCCGCATCGAAGAAGCCGAGTCCCTTGTAGACGTAATACGGCACGCCTCGCTTCGCCAGCGCCGCTTCGAACACGCTGTGGCTCTCGCGGGTGCGGAACAGCACGCCGATGTCGCCCGGACCAATCGGCCGCCGCACGCCGGTCTCGCGGTCGCGAACGGTGGTCTTGTCGATCAGCAGGCGCGCGATCTCATCGGCCACGGTCTCGGCCTGCGCGGCGTCGCTGTGGGCGGCGACGATCCCGATGGCGCCGTCCCCGCCGGCGTCACCGATCAGCGGGAACACATCCGATTCGGCATAGCGGAACGCATCGGGACGATCCTCCACCTTGTCGATCGCGCCGCAGACGTCGTTCACGAAACTCAGCAGCGCCTGCACCGATCGGAAGCTGCGCGTGATGGCCGCGCGGGCCGGCGATTCCGGGCGCAGCGCGTCGATGAATTGCGCGGCCGCATCGAGGACGCTGACCTCGGCGTCGCGGAACGCATAGATCGACTGCTTGCGATCGCCGACGATGAAAATCGACGGCGGGATGGGGCCGTGCGTCAGACCTTCACCGGCGCTCCAGGCGCGGACCAGCTCGCGCACCAGCCGCCACTGCGCTCGGCTGGTGTCCTGGAACTCGTCGACCAGCACGTGTTCGTAGCGCGACTCGAGCCGGTAGCGGCTGCGCGAGAACTCCTCCATCTGTCCGAGCAGCTTGAGCGTGCGCTCGAGGAGATCGGCGAAGTCGAGGACGCCGTGCTTGTCGAGCGTGCGGCGGTATTCGTTCTGCGCGATCGCGAACAGCCGCCGCACGCCGCGCGCCAGCACCAGGTTGATGTCGCGATCGAACGCGGCGATCGCCGCCTGCACGTGCGGGCCCAGGCCCGACACGATCACCTTGTGCCGCTCGTAGTCGGCGGCCGAGCGGAACTCGGCCTTGACGTTGGCCGGGCGCTTGCGCGGTTCGCCCTTTTGCGTGAGCACCAGGTCGGCGAGGCGATCGAGCAGCCCGCGCAGCCGCGCCGGCGGCATGGGCGGATCGACGATCAACTGGTGCATTTCGCGCGCGAGCAGATCGAACCCCGCCACATCGGGACCGGTGGCCGCAAAGGCCTGCACCGCGCGATCGTCGCCTGACGCAATCGTCGACATCGCGCCGCGCAGCGTGTGCAGCAATCGATGACAGGCCGCCTCCACGCTCATGTCGCGTCCGCGGAGGAAGCGATTGAGCGCGTCATTCGCCACCAGGCGGCGATCGAGCAGCGCCGTCAGCGCCTTGCGCAGCCGCGGCTCGCCGAGCTCGGTGAAGAGCAGCGCGACATCCGAATCCTCGAGCGAGATGGCGCGGCCGATGGCCAGGGCGCTGTCGAGCGACGACTCGACAAAGCGCGGCGTCTCGGTTTCATCGGCGAGATCGAAGCCGGGGTCGACACCGGCTTCGAGCGGAAACTCGTGCAGCAACGACAGGCAGAAGGCGTCGATGGTGCTGATGCCGATATCGCCGAACGCATCGCGGATCTCGCGCCAGCGCCGGTCGGTGATACCGCCTTCGCGATGGCGCTGACCGAGCGTCGCCATGACGCGCTGCCGCATTTCCGCCGCGGCCTTGCGCGTGAAGGTAATCGCCAGGATGTTGCGCGGCGCGACGCCGGCTTCGAGCAGGCGCACGTACCGATCGACGAGGACGCGCGTCTTGCCCGTACCCGCCGAGGCTTCGAGCGCCACGTTGCGCAGCGGATCCACCGCGAGCCGGCGCGCGCGCGCATCCGGTGTCTCCGGCGGCGGACCCGCCGCCTCGTCAAACGAAAAGCGCGGTTGCTCAGGCATTCTTGTCCGAGCTTTCTGCGCCTTCCACCTTCGCGCTCTGCGCTTCGGCGGACAAGTCGGTGGCCCTGGAATCGTCCGCGGCCCCGCCCGGGTGGCGACATACCGCTGTGAACGCGCACATCGTGCAGAGATTCTTCGTTTCCGGCCTCGCCGGGTAGTGGCCGGCCGCGATCGCATCGAGCGTCGCCACGAGCCGATGCCCCGCTGATGTCGTCAGGTCCTCGAACAGCTTGCCGCGCTCTTCGAGCGGCACGATCGCCTTCGGTCCCTCGAACGAGAGATACATGGCCTCACTCGCAGAAATCGTCCGGCCATGCGTCTTGGCAAGATTGGTCTGCACACACGCGCTGTAGATCGGCAACTGCAGCGCGAGCCGCCGGTCCGGCACGTACTTCGTCTTGTAGTCGATCAAGCGGAACGTGCCGTCGCCGAGCAGGTCGACACGATCGATCTTCGCGCGGAGGCGCACGTCGCGGGAGACGCCGTCTTCGCCGCTGAAGCTGAAGGTGCCGTCGAGTTCGTACTCCATCAACCGTTCGCGGATCTCGATGCCGCGCTCGGCCTCCATCGCGAACACCCGATCGGCGATCCCCGAGCCCACGGCGGAGCCGAACAACCGGGCGCGCTCGAGGCCGGCTTCGGCGGGCGGCAGTGACTTCAGCGCCGGCCCGGCGACCTCTTCGAACAGCGCGCGCGCTTCCATCATGTCGCCGGCGGTAATGCGGCCGCGCCCCCGCGCCTGCCATTCGTGGAAGAACGTCTCGAACAGCTCGTGCAGGAAGCGGCCTCGCTCGAGCGGCGATCGCGAGGTTTCATCTTCCGGTTCCTCCGTCACCTGCAGCACGTTCGCGACGTAGAACTGGAACGGGCACTTCATGTAGCGCTCGAGCCGGCTGACGCTGACCCGCGGCAGCACCCACGGACCCGCCTCGCCTTCGAAGCGGCGCGGATCGCGATCGGCCTGCGTCGCCCGCAGCGCCGCCCACTTCGATCCCGCCGCCATCGGATCGTGCGCCAGTCGCTCGTACTGGAACGTCAGCGCCTCGCCGTCGTCCTTCGCGGTCTCCGATCGCAATCCGAACGACGCGAGGTCTTCGATGAACGAAGAGGGCTCGACCACGGACTCCGATTCGAGTGAGAAGGTGGATACCCGCGTGCGGACGCGAGCCAGGCCCGCCAGGTCGCGGAACATCGCTCGAGCGGAGCGCACTTGATCGCGCTCATCGTTCAACGCGATCCGCTCCGGCCGGGCCGGTTCCAACTGCGCGATCAACGCGCGCGGATAGAACACGTTGCGGCGCGGCCGTTCGGGCCACTCGCCTTCCACCAATCCCATGATCTGGACGTCGTCCAGGTCGGCGAATCGCGCGGCTTGCGCGTCAAGAATCCTGATGCCGCCTTCGCCGGTCGCCAGGGCGAACGTCTGCGACCCGAGCCAGCGCCGGATGGCGGCCGACAGTTCGGTCACCGTGCCGGCGGCAGCGGGATCGTGGCGGCGATAGGCCGCTGCCAATCCATCGAGGGCGCTCATCACCGCGGCGCGCACGCGGCGACGACGTTCGTGATGATCGCGATCGTGCCGCTCGAGAAAGTCCCTGAGGACCGCAACTTGATCGACGATCGGGCGCGATTCCAGGAGCGGCGCCAACGCCGTCGCCACCGCAAGCGCCGCCTGCGCGGCGGGTCGTTCCGTGCCGGTCCACTGTTGGGTGAGCGTGGCCAGGCGATCGAGGCCGCCGAGGTAGCGCTGCTCGGCCATCTCCGCATCGAGCGCCGCAATCGACGCGCGGTCGATGGTCTGGCCTTCGAATTCGAAACGGAAGTGCGGCGACCGCAACAGCGCGACGGTCGCCCGGCGCGTGAAGTTCGCGGCCGCGCATTCAAGCACCACGTCAACGGCGGCAGCGTACGGTTCAGCCGCGAGCGGCAGCGTGTCGAGCGTTTCGAATGCAATGCCGGCGCCCGCAAACACTTCGCGCGCGAGATACAGATACGGCAGCGGCCGGGCCACGACCAGCGCGGTGCGCGCCAGGTCGGACCTGCCCTGGATGCGGCGCGCGACCCCTTCGAGTTCGTCCTCGCGATCGCGATAACTGAACGCCAACCCGTCGGGCGGCACGATCAGCGTCCCGCCACCGCGGGTCGAGGCATCCCGTTCAGCGTCGCCTGCGACGTCCGCTTCTTCGATTTCGACGAACGCGAGCCGGACGCGATCGAGATAACCGGCATCCAACACGCCGCTGGTCGCCAGCAGGTCGATCGACTCGAGGCCCGCGATGGAGGTCAGGGTCGAAACATCGGCCGGCCTGTAGCCGTCAGGATCGAACGGATGATCGCCGATTGCCACCACCAGGCGCGTCAGCGGCTGGGTCGATGCGGTCTCGAGCAGTCGCGCGCGCGCGGCATGTTCGTCGGCGGCGCCGCTCTCGGCGAGCCGCGTTTCGTAAGCGCGAAAGGCGGTCACGAGGAAGCGCGTCTGCTCGAGCAGTTGCAGCGCGCCGCGATCCGATTCGGCCGCCGGGGCGAGCTCGCCGCTCAGCAGGCGATCGAAATCCTCGACCGTGCGGCCGAGCCGGCGAACGTGGTCGTAGAGCGACAGCATCTCGGCGATCAGCGCCGGACGCACGTGAAACGGCGCCGGCGCGCCGGATTCATCCGCTTCCCTGGCGCCGGCGGCGAGCATCGCTTCACGCTCGAACGCCGACAGCATCCGCGGCGGCCTGGGCAATCGCGCGATCAGCGCGTCGTAGAGATCCGATCGCGATCCCACCAGCGGGCGCGACGCCGCGAGCCCTCGCTCGTCGAAGGTGCGCGCCAGTTGCTGGGCGGCGGCACGCGTCGGCACGAGGACGAACGTGCCGGCGGCCTGCGGCGCGTCAAGGCCGCGCGCGAGATCGACGAGCGACTGACGGTAAGCGGCGAGATCGGGAGCGCGGAACAGCCGGATGCGGCGCGGAGTAATCACTTGGTCGCCGGCGGCTCCATCAACGTGAGCTGATCGGCACGGGCCCGTTGATAGAGCATCAACGCACCGGCCGCTGCGGACGAGGCGCGCTGCGCGGCGTCGACGCTGTTGGCGGACACCGCCGTGAGCCGCAGCCGAAACGCGTTGTCGGCCAGCTCCCACGCGCTGGCGATCAACGCATGGCCCGACGCGAGTTCCTCCGGCGCCACCACCTTGCGGAACCCCTTGCTCGCCGCCGTCAGCCGCCTGGTCAACGAATCAATCGTCGTGATCGACGGGCCGCTCATCGTCTTGACCTGTTCGAGGGCGGTCACCGCCTCGCCGAACACCTTGAACGCGGCGTTGGTCGAGCGACGGTAGCGGCGGAACACCGGCGCGCGCCGTGCCCACTGCTTGCGCGTCTCGCGATTCGAAATCGCCGCGGTGGCCTGCAGATCGATGGTCGCCAGCAGCGAGGCGACGTCGCCGGCCCGTTGTCCGCCGAGCCGCTGGTCTTCTTCCTTGACCTTGTCGCGGAGGCGCTCGAGATCCGACATGCGTCCCTTCGACGCCAGCTTCGACGCTTCTTCCAGCGTGTGCGTGCGGAGATCGTCGTAGGCCTTTTCCACCTTGCGCTCACGATCGAGATCGCCGCTGGCGCTGCCACGCATGCGTGCCGCCCACTCAGCCGGCAGCAACCCGATCGCCCGATCGAGCAGCCGCATTACCGTTTGCAGCAGGCTGATGCGCTCCACCGGCGAATCGGCGATCGACGCCGCCGCGACAAATTGCTCGACCAGTTCGGCATCGGTCGGGAGCGGCAGCGGCGGCGGGGGCGGCGCCACCAGCGGCGCGTTCGCGCTCAACGCCAGGTCGAAGCGCGTGATGCCCATGCTGACGCGCAACTGCGAGATGACTTCGTCGAGCACCGCCAGCGCGTCGCGGACCTCGGTGGCGCGATACCCGTAATGCGACGCCGGCCACTCCGCGAGCCGCTGGCGCGCGCGCTCCGCGGTGGCGAGCCGGGCGGCAGGGTCCTGGATCTTCGCCACGTCGTTCAGCACCTTGGCCAGCTCGCTGCTGAACGCCAGATAATCCGCATCACCGCGGCTGGCGGCATACGCGGCCGCGCGCACCGATTCCGCGTACGACTCGGTCCGGGGCCAATCGACGCGCTGCGAAGGGATGGTGACGAGGTGGAGTTCGATGGGATCGCGGGTCAGCTGCGTCGGCATCGAGAAGATGACCTTGTCCTCAATGCGCGCCCACTCGCCGTAACTCGACAGAACCCGGCCGTCGGAGAGAAACACGCGAAACAGCACCCGGCTGGTCGCCGACTGCCCCGACGCGAGCGACGGAACGAGGGCGGCCAGGCACAACAGCCCCGCGACCCGGCAAAAGACTCGCAACATGAAAACGCCTATCAAGCTTAACGAGGCAGCCAAGCTTAATGTGGAAAACCTGTTGATGAACCGTCGAAAAACTGTGGATGAGTGGACAGGAAAAAAAATGTTCCGGCCGATCTCACTCTGATGGAGACGTCTCGACCGGAAGATTGGCCGCTTTCGCGCCCCGCTTCGCTTGATTGGTTCTGGCGAAGCCATACAATCACATCCTCCTACCGTGACGATTCATCACTACGAAGAGCAGATTGCCGGGCGCACGTATCAAATCGAAGTTTCGCCAGTTTCGGCGTCTCGGTGGCGCGCACAAATTGCCCGCCGCCCGGGGATGCCCACCTCGTTGATGCCGTTTTACGGTCAGACGCCCGATGAAGCGGCACGCGAGCTGAGCAAATGGCTCTCTCTCGTGGCGGCTCCAGCCACAGCCAATACATAATCAGGGGCGTATGACTCAGCCCCGTGTTCGTCTGCTGCTCCCGCTGGCGGTGTTGTTGCTGTGCGTCTTCGCCGGCCTGCAACCGCTCGTCGCCCAACGCCCCACGGCCCAGCTGCCGCACGTCCACTTCGTCGCCACCGGCGGCACTATCTCGAATAAGGAGGGCGGGCGCCTGACGGCCGAAGAGCTGGCGAAGAACATGCCCGGCGTCGAACGCTATGCGCGCGTCACCCACGAGCAGTTCGCCAACGTGGCGAGCAGCGAATTGACCCTGGCCCAGTGGTTAGGCCTCGCCAGGCGCGTTAATGAGGTCTTCGCCAGCGACAAGGAACTTGCCGGCGTCGTGGTCACGAGCGGCACCGACACGCTCGAAGAAACCGCGTTCTTCCTCCATTTGACCGTCCGTGACCCGCGACCGGTCGTCGTCGTCGGATCGATGCGCAATCCGAGCACCGTCGGCTACGAAGGCGCCGCGAACCTGCTCGAGGGTGTGCGTGTCGCGGCCGATCCGGCGTCGCGCAACAAGGGCGCGCTGGTGGTCCTCAACGACGAGATCAATTCGGCGCGCAATGTCACCAAGACCGACGCGCTGCGCCTGCAGACCTTCCGCAGCCGCGAATACGGCCAGCTCGGCGTCGTCGATCGCGATCGCGTGGTGTTCTTCAACCAGATCACGCAGCGCCACAACGAACAGAACGAATTCGATCTGAGCAAGGTCACCGAGTTGCCGCGCGTCGACGTGATCATGGTCTACCAGGGCGCCTCCGGCGATCTGATCAAGGCCGCGGTGGATAACGGCGCGAAAGGCATCGTCATCGCGGTGGCCGGCGCCGGCGCGACTAGCGGCACCCAGAATGAAGGATTGACCTACGCCGCCTCGAAGGGCGTCTTCATCGTCACCAGCACGCGCACCGGCAGCGGCCGCATCGCGCCGCCGCAGCGCAACGACGCGGCGCCGGCCGTCCAGGTGACACCCGATCAGCAGCGCCGCCGCCAGTTCACGATTGCCGGTGAGGATCACACGCCGGTGAAAGCGCGGGTGTTGCTGATGGTAGCCCTGACGAAGACCACCGATCGCAACGAACTGCAGCGAATCTTCACCGAGTACTAAGAACTACTGGTTTCGCGCGGCGCGCCGGAACGCGGCGCGCAGGCGCGACAGCAGGACTTCAGGCTCGAAGGGTTTCGACACGTAATCGTCGGCGCCCATCTCCAGCACCTTCGCTTCGACCTCCGAGCTCGTGTCGGAGGTCAGCACGATCACCGGCAGCGACATCAGGTTCTCATCGCCCCGGATCATCTCGAGGAACTGAAAGCCGTCCATATCCGGCATCTGCAGGTCGACCATCATCAGGTCGGGCCGCTCGCGTCGCGCGGTTTCCATGCCGGTGGCGCCGTTGTCGGCCTCAAAGACGGTGTGACCTTCCTTTTCGAGGAGCATGCGCAGGATCAATCGCGTCATGCGGTCGTCGTCTGCGATCAGCACCTTTCGCTTCGAGGCGGAAACGGCGGGTGCGGCCGGTGCAACCGGTGCGGCTGGTGCAGCGTGAGTGTTAGCTGCGGTCTCCGCGGTGGCCCTGGCCGCGGCGGAATCGTCGCCGTGATCGGTCAGCACGCGATTCACTTCTTCGAGCGACGTGGCGCCTTCGACCACCAGTTGCAGTGCCGCCTGTCGCATCGACGGGCTGCCTGACGCCTGCATCGCCGCGCGAATTTCGCTGAGTCCCGCGCCGTTACGGATCGCCTGGCGCATGACTTCGTCCGGGAGAAGGATTTCGGGGACGGCGCTGCGCCCGATGTAGCCCGACTGCTTGCACTGATCGCAGCCGCGCCCGACCGACGAATGAATCCGCTCGAGGCCATGTTGCCGGCCGAGGCGCACGGCCGTTTCCTCGTCATTGACGATCCGGCAATTCGGACAGAGCTTGCGCAGCAGGCGCTGGGCGACGACGGCGTTGAGGCTTTCGGCGACCTTGAACGGCTGCAGGCCCAGGTTCAGCAAGCGCGTGATCGCCGATGCGGCGTCGGTGGTGTGCAGCGAGCTCAACACGAGGTGACCGGTGTAGGCGGCCTGTCCGACGATCTCGGCGACCTCGGCATCGCGGATCTCACCCACCATGATGATGTTGGGATCCTGGCGCATGACGCTGCGCAGGACCTGGGCGAACGTGTTGCCAGTCTTGGTGTTGACCGGGATCTGGGTCACGCCCTCGACCTGCCGCTCCACCGGATCTTCGACGGTGACGATGTTGACGCGGCCGGTGCAGAGGAACTGGAGCGCGGCGTACAGCACGGTCGTCTTGCCTGAACCGGTCGGGCCGGTGACCAGCACCAGGCCGTCCGGTTTCGAGAGCGCGTTAATCAGGGCCTTCGCCGTGCGTGCGTCGTAGCCGAGCGAATCGATCGAGAGCAGCGACGTGCCGCCGAGGATGACGCGCATGACCATCTTCTCGCCGTGAATCGTCGGGATGGTCGACAACCGGACATCGATCTTGTCGTCGTCCAGCGTCACTCGGAACGAGCCGTCCTGCGGCTTCTGCCTGGTGGCGATATCGCACTTGGCCATCAGCTTGAAGCGATTGGTGACGCCGCGCACCGCGCCCTGGGGCAGCGCCAGGAGCGGCTCGAGGATGCCTGAGACCCGGTGGCGCACGGCGGCGCCGTTCATCCCCGGTTCGATATGGATGTCGCTCGCCCCCGCGGCGATGGCGCTGGCGATGATGCGGTTGCAGAGATCGATGATCGGCGAGTCGTTGGCTTCGGTCAGCGACTGCGCTTCACTCTGCAGGCTCGGCACGTCGGCAAGCTTGATGCGCTCGATCAGCTTGTCGATATCCACGCCCATCTTGGCGGCCTGGCCCATCGCGCCCAACAGCTGCGACCGCATTACGACCACCATTTGTGGACGCCGTCCCGATGCGAACGCGATATCGCGATCGACTTCGGCGTTGAACGGGTTGGGACTGCCATAGGTCATCGTGCGGTTGTCTTGCGAGATGGCAATCACCTGGTGCTGCCGCGAGACCCGCTCGGGCAGCAGGCGCGCGGCGGTCGGTTGCGGCGGCGTGACCCGCAGGTCGACGAACGGACGATCCATCCATTCGGCAAGCCCGGCGTAGGCCTTCGATTCGTTGAGGAAGCCGAGCGCGATGACCGCGTCCACGAGGGTCGTGGAGTGCTTGTCGGCGTGTTGCGTGACGGTCGCGAGATCACGATCGTTGAGGAAGCCGGCCAGGTAGCTGGCAAAACCCGCGTCGGCGCGAGCTTCGGGTTTCTGCGCCTTCGGAACGGGACGTTGACTGTCTGTCATAACTCAACCGCACGCTCTTGGGGGGCGTGAGCCACAACCTTACTTCAAGAACGCTCGTAATTCCGTGAGCTCTTCATCGGCGCATCGTCGCTACGATATGGGTGCGGAGTCCATCCTCGCCTTAAAAGCTTGAAACGCCGGCTTCGGCCCGTGCCATTCGAGTTGATCGACCGAATCAAAGACCGGGATGTTGGTGCGCAGCGTCGCCAGGTCACGGAACAGCAGCGCCAGCTCGCGATCCTTCTCCAACGCGATCGACAGCGCGCCGGGCCGCGCGCAGTTGACGCCCCACGATCGCCAGTCCGCGGGGATCTGCTCGATGTGCTTGAACTTGGCGAGCACCGCCGCCGCCGATTTCGCGCCCCATCCGGCCAGGCCGGGATAGCCGTCCGACGAATCGCCGACCAGTGCGAGGTAGTCCGGAATCGATGCGGGCGTGACGCCGAACTTCGCGATCACGCCGGCTTCATCACGCGTGGTACGCCGCAACCGATCCTCCTGGACGATACGGGTGCCGGTCACGCATTGCGACAGGTCCTTGTCGGGCGTGCAGATGCGCACCTGCGTGACGCGCGGATCCGCCGCCGCCTTCACCGCCGCCGCCGCCAGCGCATCGTCCGCCTCGTACTCGATCATCGGCCACACAACGACGCCGAAGGCTTCGAGGGCTTCTTCGAGCAGCGGGAATTGCGACCACAGGTTGGGATCGATGCCCTCGCCGGTCTTGTATCCGGGCCACAGCTCGTTGCGGAAGGATTCGATGACGTGATCGGTGGCCACGCCGATGTGCGTGGCCACGCCACTGTTGAGCATGCCGCGTAACGATCCGATGACGCCGCGAACGGCCGCGATCTCGGCGCCGCCCTTGTCGCGCGCCGGCGGCACCGCATAGAAGTGGCGGAACAGTTCATATGTGCCGTCGATCAAATGGACAATCACGTAAGATCCTCGGGATGTCGTACCGAGCCGCTTGCGCAGCCGTGGCGCTGGCGATGATCGCCGCCTGCAACTCTAGCCCAGCCTCGACAGCAATCACCAACACACCACCGGCGACGAGCTCCGAGGTGACGGGGATTGCCCCACGCAATGCCATCGTGACGCTGCTGCCGGCCAGCGGTTCGGCGCCAATGCCCGAACAGCCTGCGGTCATGGATCAAATCGCGAAGCAGTTTGTGCCGCCGGTGTTGATCGTCCGCGTCGGGCAGCCGGTCGAGTTTCGCAACAGCGAAGACATGCCGCACAACGTCAGCGTCGCGCGACGCGGCACCGGCGCCGAGATCCTGAACGTCAGCACCGAACCTCACCAGAAACAGGTCTTCACCTTCGATCGCGTCGGGCAGTTCGACGTGTTGTGTGACATGCACGAAGGCATGTCGGCGATCGTGATTGCGGCGCTCGGGCCAACCACGACGATTGCGGAGGATGACGGGCGCTTCTCGTTTCCAAACGTGCCGTTCGGCTCCTACCAGCTGAGCCTCACGTATGAAGGCCGCACGGTGGAGCGGCCGCTTGAAGTGAGGGGCGCGCGAACCGAGTTCAAGCTCGTCCGGTAACCCTACAGGCTCGCTTCTTGCACCTCATCGGGCGGATGAGGCGAATGGGGAGGTGGGGTGCACGGCTGTGCGGGCTGATGTTCATCATGGCCTTGGGCGCCTGCGCGGAGCCGCCACAAGCACTTCAGCAGTCGGAGACGGTCCATTCGATCGACGAGTTGTGGCAGGAGCCGGCCAGCATCGCGGGGCGCGATCTGCTGCTCGGTCCGGGCGGCCGCGCCGTCACACCACCGATTAGTGGCAACGCGTATGACTTCGTCACCTTCAAGACCACCGGCACGAATCCCGGCTACGACGTCCGCGATGCCTCCGGACGCATCTGGAGCGTGAAGCTCGGCATCGAGGCGCAACCCGAAGTCACCTCGTCGCGCATTCTCTGGGCGATCGGCTTTCACCAGCCGCCGCAGTACTACGTCCACGATTTCACGCTGACCGGCGGGGATGGCGGACAGAAGACCAACGCCCGCTTCCGCACGGAAGTCGAGCGCTGGCGATCCGCCGGCCAGTGGTCCTGGTACGCGAACCCGTTCATGGACAGCCCGCCCCTTCGCGGACTGCTGGTCGCGCAACTGATCCTGAACAACTGGGATTTGAAGACGCCGAACAATCGCTACTACGACGCGGTCGAACCGTCGGCGCGTCCGGCTCGCCTTTACATGGTCCGCGATCTCGGCGCGTCACTCGGCTATGCCAAGCAGTTCCCGGTCTTCACCGTGCTCGGCACGCCGGGCGGGCAGGGCACCAAGAGCGACGTCGAGGGATTCGAGCAGCAGGGATTCATCAGGAACGCCGACCGCGGGCGCGTCACGTTTGACTACCGCGGCATGCATCAGGCGCTGATCGATCGCTTGAGCGCCGCGGATGTGCTGTGGACCTGCGATCGTCTCGCGCAGCTCACCGGCGACCAGTGGCAAGCCGCGTTTCGCGCCGGCGGCTACCCGCGCCCGATCGCCGACCGCTACATCAGGAAGATGCAGGAGAAGATCGCGCAGGGCCTCGCGCTGAGGCCTACGCGTTAGACGCCGGGCGCTGCAGCTTCAACAACGTCGACAGATCGCGGTGCGCGAGCACGACGTCGGGCAACTCCTGCAGGGCGGCGTGATACCGCAGCGCATACTCACTGCCGGCTTCTGGCGCAATCAGCTTGCGCGCTTCGGCGACGAGCGGGCCGGTGCCGATTTCCGCATCTTCCTTCTTCTCGTCGAGCGTCTCGTCAATGCGCACGATCAGGCCCGACATCGAGCGCAGCCACGCAAACGCCGGATCGTTGAACATCACGTTCAACAACTGCGTGGTCTGCAGCCGGCCGTGCACGCGCTCGTAGTCGGCGCGCTGCCAGTCGATCAAGGTCTTGTGCAGTTGCAAGAGCAGCCGTCGAAGCTCGGCCAGCAGTGCGCGATCCGCGTCGGTCATCATCACCTATGGCTTGACGAACACTTTGTCGTCGACCGGGACGTTGTGCTCAACCTTGGTAATCGTGATCGTGAAGCCCTGGGCGGCCGAAGACATCTGCAACTTGAACGGCACCTTCACGCCGTCGACATCACGGAAGTCCGATGAGACGACGGTCTGCTCGAGCTCACCCACCTGCGGCACCGTCATCTTGATCCTGGCCTGCACCGGCAGGTAAGTCTCGGCGTCGATGTATTGGCGGACCGCCGGGCCCGTGGCCGGCTCGAACACCAGCACAAAGGCGTCGCGGCCGGCGACTTTCTCCTTCTCGCCCATCTTCACCGTGGCGCCGGCGGTCTTGTAGTTGAGGAACGGATGCGGAAAGTTGTTGGCCTTCATGTTGGCCAGCTGATCGCCACCGATCGGCCGATCGCCCTGCAGGCTGTCGAGCACGTAGCCGGTGGTGCCGTCAAAGCGCTGATCGATCACCATCGGTCCGGCGCCAAACGCCGAGAGGTCGGCCTTGATGACGGTGCGCGCCTTGTTCGGCGCGGCGTTGGTGATGTCGATGGTGCCGGGGATGTCACCGGCAGGCGTGGTCAGCGAGATATCGCCGGTGGTCTGGCGCGTCTTGATCTTCTCCATCGCCGCGCGGCCACCCATCGCGGCAATGCTCTTTTCGATGACCTCATCGGCCGTCTGCGCCGACGAGACCTGGGCCCACGCGAGGATGACGACGAGGACGGCGAAGCGCTGGATGAGGTTTCTCATCCAGCGATTATCGCATTGTGCCGGCGCCTAGAAAACGTAGCGGACCTGGAACTGCACGCTGCGCGGCGGATCGATGTTCGCCAGCGCCGGAATCGCGTTGGTCGCGGTGCCTACCGCCACCAGCTGACCGAAGGTGCTGTTCACGGCCGAGGTGTCGCCGTAGGTGGTCTGCGCGCGGCCGAGCATGTTCGCGTGATTGAACAGGTTGAAGCCCTCGAGGCGCAGCAGCAGCGTGCGGCCGGCCGGCTTGATGCGGCCTTCGAGGAACACCGACACATCCTGCGTGCCCGTGCCGCGGAAGGCCGACTTGGCAATCACCTTCCCGTCGATCACCGGACGATCGTTGTTGGCGCCGTCGCCGTTATTGTCGATGCCGGTGACCGCGTTGAACGGCCGCGCCGACGCCAGCTGCGTCACGGTGCCGGCGGTGATGTTGGCCGGCAGTTGATACGTGAAGGTGACCACCGCGCGGTGGCGCTGATCGACGACGCTCGGGCCGCGCTCTTCCTCGCCGAGCCGCGAGAGCGCATTCTGGTTCGGGCCGATGCCGTTGCCATCGGGCTCCGTCGTATTCGTCGCCTTCGACAGCGTGTAGCTCACCGCGGCGTACACCTTCGCGTCGCCGCGATACGTCACCTGGGTCTGCAAGGCGTGGTAGTCCGACACGCCGAGGTTCGTCAGCACGTTGATCTGGCGCACGCCGCCGGCGGCCGGCAGGATCGGCCGGGTCGCGTTGGCGACCGCGACCGAGCGGGTCTGGCCGATCGCGGTGCGATCGAACGCCGACGGCGCGTTGAGGTCGATGGTGCGATCGAGATCGGTCCAGTGCTGGTTGACGTAGTCGCCACCGACAAAGAATCCGCGCCGCACTTCCCGCTCGATGCCGATCGACGTGACGCGGCTCTTCGGATTGCGGAACTGATTCGGATAGTTGGCGGCGATCGCGTCGAAGTTCAATCCGTAGCTCGCAAACTGCTGGCGGTAGAACGCGGCGTCGCCGGAGCGAATCGTAATGTCGCGCGCGGGCAGTTGCGAGGCCGGCAGCGTCTTCGGATCAAACGCGAGCGGGAGGCACGAGCCGGTCAGGCAGGCCGGGAATCCCAGCTGTCCGGGAATCGCGGTGTAGGTCGTGTAGCCGTCCAGGCCGCCGGTCAACGCACCCGCGATCGCGTTGCTGCGGATCTGCGTGTAGTAGAGACCGAAGCCGCCACGCACGGCGAGGCGCGCATCGCCGCCCGGATGCCAGCCAAAACCGACGCGCGGCGCGAAGTTCTTCGTCGCATCCGTCAGGGTCTGCCGGTCGTAGCGCACGCCGAGATCGAGGGTCAGGTCGTCGCTGAGGTGCACGCTGTCCTGGGCAAAGCCGGTGAGCAACCACTGACTGAGGTCGTAGCTGGTGATGCCGTAACTGATCGGCTGCGTGTACTGCTGCACGTCGGCCAGCGTCAATTGATCGAAAGGCGCGGTGGTGGTGTTGAGGAACGTGAAGGTGCCGAGCGTCGCGAACCCGGGCTCATTGCCCGTGCCGCCCGAGGTGTGACGAATCAGGCTCGTGCCCAGGCGCACCGTGTGCCTGCCCGCGGTCCACGACAGCGTGTCCGAGAACTGGCCCTGGCGGCCGTACAGATCCGACACGCGCGACTGGCCGACGGTGAACGGCACGGAGCCGGCGCGGGTATACGCAGTCGAAAACGCCTGCGCTTCCCACAGCGTCACCGGATCCCCGTTCAAGTACGCGAGGCGCGCTTCGTTGACGATGTTCGATCCGAGCACCGACGTGAGGTTGACCTGGCCGCTCATCGAGCGGCGCGAGTAGCGGCGCGCCACGCTCGGCGCGCTGGTGCCGGCGACGGCGTCGTTGGGGTTGGTATCGTGGAACCGATCGAGATTGACGCGCGCCATCAACGACTGGCGCGGCGTGAGGCGATGATCGACGCGCAGGTTCGCGAGCGCCTGCCGGTAGTGGCCGACGTAATCGAGGTGCCCGTCCGCCGGCAGCAGGAACGACGGCAGCGACGCGGACAGGAACGTGGTGCGATCCTGCATCGTGTAGTCGGCGGTCGCGAAGAAGAACGTCTGGTCCTTCACGAGCGGCGCGCCGACCGACACCGAATACTGATTCAGCACGTCCGGCGTATCGGCGGGATTGATCGCGACGAGCGTCGGCGGCGTCACGCAGCTTGCGACCGCGGGCGCGCAGAAGCCGGTGGTGTTGAAGGTCTTCGCCTGCAGGCCGCCGGGCCGGCCCAGATACAAGCCTTCACCGTGCAGCGCGTTGGTGCCGGACTTGGTGACGATGTTCATCGCCGGGCCGGCGGTCCAGCCGAACTCCGCGGAGAACGCGTTCGACAACACCGAGAATTCCTGGATGGCGCCAATCGGCACCGTCGCCAGCATCGTCTGGCGGCCCCAGCCTTCGTCGTTGCTCGCGCCGTCGAGCATGAAGGTCGTGGTGCGGCGGCTGCCGCCGCCGGTGATGAAGTAGGTGGCGTTCACGAACAGGTCGCCGGTGCCCTTGCCCTGGCGAAACGCGGAGTTGAAGAGCGGCAGCGTCGTGACCTTGCGACCGAGGATCGGCGTTTCGTCGATGGTCGCGGAATCGAGCCGGCGTCCGATCTGCGCATCCGCGCGCACTCCCTGCGTCGTGCCATAGACGATGACTTCGGTCCTGCCGCCGCTGGCGACGAGCGTCACCTTGACCGACGCCGTTTCCTGCGCGCGCAGCGTCAGGCCGGCGACATCTTCGGCGGTGAAGCCGGATTTGGTGACGGTGACGGTGTAGGTGCCGGTCAACGGCAACGCGGTAATCGTCGCCAGCCCTTCACCGTTCGATACGGCCGCGCGCGCCGCGCCGGTGGCGGCATTGACCACCGTGACCGCGGCGTCCGTGACGACCGCGCCGCTCTGATCGACCACCGCCACAACGAGACCGGCCGTATTCGGCGACTGCGCGAACACGGGGGACGCAATCAGCGACGACAGCACGACCAGGACAACCCGCACTCGCGAAACCATCAGCACACCTTATTGAAACGGACCCGCTACTACCAACGATCGTATCCGCAGGTAGTAGACTCTCACTCGAGTGTTCGAACTCGTCCTCACCACCTACGGCGCGGTCTTCGTCGCGGAAATCGTCGGTGACAAATTGCTCTACACCACCGGCGTCCTGGCGACGCGTTACCGATCGGCCTCGGTGGTGCTCGGCATGGCGATGGCGTTCATGTGCAAGATGGCGGTGGCCGTCGCCGTCGGCGCGGCGATCAGCCAGTTGCCGCGATGGCTCGTCGCCATCGTCACCGGCGCCAGCTTCGTCGGCGTCGCGCTGACCGTGTGGCACAAGCCCGATGTTCGCCGGCCGAAAGAAAAAGATGCCCGAGTCTTCACCGGCGCCACCGTCGCGTTCCTGGCGATCTTCCTCTCGGAATGGGGCGACGTTGGCCAGGTGACGGCGGCCGGCATGGCCGCGAAGTACGTGTGGTCGGCGCGCGCCTCCGCCACCACCGGCGCGCTCTGGCAGGCCGCGATCCTGGTGTGGATCGGCGCCGTGGCCGCGATGGTCACCAAGGGCGCGCTGGCGGGACTTCTCGGCGCCAGCATTCAACGCTGGATCGCCACGCGCGTCGACGCCAGGGTGGTGCGCTACGTCGCCACCGTGGCCCTGCTGATTCTTGGTATCCTCGCCGTACTCGAAACGCTGGGCATCCTCGTCGACTAAATGACCGTCTCCCCCGCCGATCGCAAGTCCGCCATCACCTTCATCCTCTGCATGGGGCTCGTCAGCCTGTTTGCCGACATGACCTATGAAGGCGCGCACGGCACGATCGGCCCGCTGATGAGCGATCTCGGCGCCAGCGTGACGGCGGTCGCGATCATTGCCGGCCTCGGCGAAATGGTGGCGGCGGGACTGCGCTTCTTCACCGGCCGCCTCGCCGATCGCACGCGCGCCTACTGGACGCTGGCGATCCTGGGATACGTCTTGAACCTGGTGACGATTCCGATGCTCGCGTTGGTGACGACGTGGCCGCAGGCGGCGGTGCTGATCACGCTCGAGCGGACGGGCAAGGCGATTCGCGGGCCGGCGCGGGATCTGTTGCTGTCCGAAGCCACCGGCAAGGTTGGGCATGGTTTCGGTTTCGGCGTGCACACGGTGATGGATCAAACCGGTGCGTTCGCCGGGCCGCTGCTGATGGCCGTCATCACGGCGCGGACGGGACACATGTCCACCGCGTTTGCCTGGCTCGCGGTGCCGGCGGCGCTGGCGCTGCTGTCGATTATTCTCGCGCGCGCGGTCCGGCCGGTTCGCGTCGAACCACCGGCGCCGAAGGTCCTGCCGCCGATGCCGGCGGTCTTCTGGCCGTACATCGCAGCCGCCGGATTGCTGGCGTGCGGCTTCGTGGATTTCCCCGTGCTCGCCGCGCACTTCGAGAAGAACCAGCTCTTCGCACCCGCCACCATTCCGCTGCTCTACTCGGCGGCGATGGCGATGACCGGCATCACCGCCTTCGTGTTTGGGCGGCTGTTCGATCGCTACGGCATCATCGTGCTCGCCGCCGGCATCTTCATTTCGCTGCTGGCGCTGCCGTTTGGATTCTTCGGGGGCGTCACCGGCGCGGTGATCGCGGTGCTGTGCTGGGGCACCGGGCTCGGCGTGCAGGATGCGACGCTGCGCGCCGGCATCGCGCAGGTGGTGTCGATGAACAAGCGCGGCACCGCGTTCGGCACCTTCAACGGCGTCTACGGCGTGGCGTGGTTCCTCGGCAGCGCCATCATGGGCGTGTTGTACGGCTTCTCGATCATTGCCGTCGTCGCCTTCGGCGTCGTCGCGCAGCTGATCGCCGCCGCGATGTTCTTCCGCCTGCGGCGTCCGCTCGCCGACGCGGTCGCCGCCGCCGCTCACTAGGCCCTCCGCAGCTCGTCCGCGCCCGGCTTGCACGACGGGCACCCGCTGTGTACTCATGGAATATTGTATGGGTACCAATACACTTCAGCGGGACACGCAGGGCACGCTGGACGCGCTGCGGCGGATCGTGCAGGCGCTGCGTGAATCATCGCGCTGGTCGGAACGCCACGTCGGCCTGAGCGGGGCGCAGGTGTTCGTCATGCAGAAGCTGGCCGTGGCGCCGGCCGCGTCCCTCAATGACCTGGCGGCGCGCACCCATACCCACCAGAGCACCGTCTCGACGGTGGTGTCGCGACTGGTGATGCTCGGCCTGGTGCGGCGCTCGGCGTCGAGCACCGACGCGAGAAGCGTGACGTTGTCGTTGACGGCCAGGGGCCGGCGCACGATTGCCGGCGCGCCCGATGCGCCGCAGGGCCGCCTGATCCACGCCATTACCCAGCTCTCACCCACTCGCCGGCGCCACCTGGCCGCCGCGCTCGGCGAGGTGGCGCGCATCATCGACAGCGGTGAGGGCGCGCCGGAAATGTTTCTCGAAGACCGCGGCCGGCAACGGAGGGGACGTGAGTAAGGCAGGAACCGACGCCGTCGATGCGCTCGGCGATTTCACGACCACGCGACGGGTGATCGTCGTCGCGGCGCTCGCCGTCGGCATCGGTGTCGCCGGGGCATTCCTCGCGAAGGCGCTGCTGGCGCTGATCGCGCTGGCCACCAACCTCTTCTTTTTCGCGCGGCTCTCGACGGCGCCGGTGTCACCCGCTGATGCGCACCTCGGCCCCTGGCTGATCCTCATTCCGGTGGCCGGCGGCCTGATCATCGGACTGATGGCGAGGTACGGCTCGGATCGCATTCGCGGTCACGGCATCCCGGAAGCGATCGAGGCGATCCTCATGAACGGCAGCCGGGTCCAGCCGAAAGTCGCGCTGCTGAAGCCGCTGTCGTCGGCGATCTCGATCGGGTCCGGTGGTCCGTTCGGCGCCGAAGGACCGATCATCATGACCGGTGGCGCGTTCGGCTCGGTGATCGCGCAGTTCTTTCACCTGACCAGCGCCGAACGAAAGACGCTGCTCGTCGCCGGCGCGGCGGCCGGCATGTCGGCGACGTTCGCGGCACCGGTGGCCGCGGTGCTGCTCGCGGTGGAGTTGCTGCTGTTCGAGTGGAAGCCGCGCAGCTACATTCCCGTGGCGCTGGCGAGTGCGACCGCGGCCGCGGCGCGGCGCTACCTGCTCGGTCTCGGGCCGCTCTTTCCCGTCCCCGCGCATCCGCCTGAAATCGGCATCGCCGGTCTGGCCGGCTGTGTCGTCGCGGGCCTGCTCGCCGGCGGACTGTCGGCGATTCTGACGGCGGCGGTGTATGCCGCTGAAGATGGCTTTGCCAAGTTGCCGATTCACTGGATGTGGTGGCCGTCGATTGGCGGCCTGGTGATCGGCGTCGGCGGCTGGCTCTTTCCGCAGGCGCTCGGCGTCGGCTACGAGACGATCGGCGCATTGGTCCAGGGCGACGTCGCCGGCCGGACCCTTCTTGGGATCCTGATCGTCAAGGCGACGATCTGGTCGGTGTCGCTCGGCTCCGGCACCTCGGGCGGCGTCCTCGCGCCGCTGCTGATGATGGGCGGCGCGCTCGGCGGCATCGAAGCGTGGATCCTGCCCAATCTCGGCGCTGGATTCTGGCCGCTCGTCAGCATGGGCGCAATCCTCGGGGGCACGATGCGATCGCCGCTCACCGGCGTGATCTTCGCGCTCGAGTTGACGCACGACGTCAACATGCTGCTGCCCCTGCTCGTCGCCGTCTCGATGGCGCACGCCTTCACGGTGCTCACCCTCAAGCGATCGATCCTCACGGAAAAGATCGCGCGGCGCGGCTATCACCTGACCCGCGAGTACGCGATCGATCCGCTCGAAATCCTGTTCGTCCGCGAAGTGATGCGCGGCGGCGTCGCCGCCTTGCCGATCGACGCGCCGATCGAACGGCTCGCGGCGCCGGTCCGGGTCGATCGGCTCGGCGGGCCACATCGGCTGTATCCGGTGGTCTCCGCCGGCGACCGGCTCGAAGGCGTCGTGACGCGCTTCGATCTGCACGAGTTCGCGCATCGTGCCGCCGCAGATCCCGCGCTGCCTCTCGACAGCATCCTTCGCCGCACGCCCACCGTGGCGCATCCTGATGAACCACTCCGCGTCGTGGTGCAGCGGATGGCCGACTCGGGATTGACGCAATTTCCGGTCGTTGAACGCGGTGACGAACGCCGGCTGGTGGGCATGATTGCGCTCGAGGATCTGCTGCAGGCGCGGGCGCGCAACCTCGATGCCGAACGCCGGCGCGAACGGGTGATGAAGCTGCGGCTCGGTTTTCCATTCGGTCTCGGACGCCAGGCTCCCGCGGACTGATCCGCAGTAAAGTAGTCACGCCATGCGGCGGATGTCTCGCCGCCTGTGGCCATTCCCGTGAGGCATTTCATGAATCGAAAATTGATATTCGCCGGCGCCGCGCTGGCGGCGACGATAGCCGCGGCAGCGGTCAGCACCGAGACTTCCCTGGCGCAGGCGCCGGCCGCGCAGGCCGCGCGTCCAGGCCGCGGCGGCAACGGCGGCGACAGCGCCGCCCCCGCGCGCAAGCCGGGCGACGGCGCCGGCCCGTTCAAGAAAATGGTGATTCGCAGCGTCACCTTGATCGACGGCACCGGCGGCCCGCCGCTCAGCCCGATGGACATCGTCATCGAGGGCAACAAGATCACCTCGGTCCGCCAGGCCGGCTGGCCGGGACTGCCGCAGCAGGCCAACCGCGAACCGCGCGACGCCGATTTCGAAATCGACGGCAAGGGCATGTACGTGATGCCCGGCTTCGTCGACATGCACGTCCACGGCGCCGGCAAGGACAAGGCACCGGATCTCAGCTACTCCTACAAGCTGTGGCTCGCGCATGGCGTGACGACCGTGCGCGGCGTGTCGTTGTCGTCCGCGCAGTTGAGCAGCTCGGAGAAGGATCGCTCTGCGAAAAACGAAATCGTCGCGCCGCGCATTTTCAACTATCAGACGCTCGGCTCGGGATGGTCGAACGGTCCGGTGCAGACGCCCGAGAAGGCGCGCGAGTGGGTGCGCTGGGCGGCGGCCAATAACATCGACGGCATCAAGTTCTTCAACCGCGGTGATGAAACGCCCGAGATCGATACGGCCGCGATCGACGAGGCGCACAAGAACAAGATGGGCACGGTCGCCCACCTGTCGCAGAACAACGTCGCCATGTTCAACGCCCGCAATGCCGGCGATGCGCATCTCGATACGGTGACCCATTACTACGGCCACATGGAGTCACTGCTCAAGGACAAGACGATCCAGGACTTCCCGATCGGCTACGACTACAACAACGAGCAGGACCGCTTCGGCGACATCGCGCGGATCTGGAAGCAGACCTACGAGCCGGGCTCGCCGCAATGGATCGAGTATCTCGAGCACCAGAAGGCGAACCACGTCACCTTCGATCCGACGTTCAACATCTACGCGGCGTCGCGCGACCTGATGCGCGCTCGTAACGCCGACTGGCACCAGACCTACACCATGCCGCAGCTGTGGAACTACTTCCAGAGCACGCGCGACAACCACGGCTCGTACTTCTATGACTGGACGACGGAGAACGAGTACGACTGGAAGATGTTTTACCAGCGCTACATGCGCCTGATCAGCGACTACAAGAACATGGGCGGCCGCGTCACCGTCGGCACCGACTCGGGCTTTATCTGGAAGACCTACGGCTTTGCCTACATCGAGGAACTGGAGCTGCTGCGCGAGGCCGGCTTCTCGCCCCTCGAAGTCATCCGCTCGGCGACGATGTGGGGCGCGAAGACGTTGTACGAGCCGAAGGGCGAAGCGGCGCCGATGGGCGTCGTCCGCAGCGGTATGCTCGCCGACCTGGTGATCGTCCCCGAGAACCCGTTGAGCAATCTCAAGGTGCTCTACGGCACCGGGCACATGCGCCTGAATCCGCAGACCAATCGCCAGGAGAAGGTCGGCGGCGTCAAGTACACGATCAAGGACGGCATCGTCTACGACGCGCAGAAGCTGTTGGCCGAGGTTGCCGCGGCCGTCGCGGCCGAGAAGCGGTCGATGAACACGACCGCGGCGCAGAAGTAGCAGCTCAGCGCAACGCCGGTACAGATCTTGCTCCCTCTGACGCGGACACCATCGAAGGTCGATGGGTCGCGTCAGAAGGAGTAGGAAATGAAGAGCTCGTTTTATTCAGTCGCCTGCGTGGTGATGTTGGCCGGAACGGCCGCATGTGCGCACACCGCGCGCGGCGTGGTCCAGGATACGAAAAATAATGCCGGCGCAGTTCGCGGCGCGGCCGAGACCGTCGACGTGAAGACGGCGCTCATCGCCGACAAGACGATTGATGCCGGCGCCATCGACGTCGACACCTATCAGGACAAGAAGCTGGTCGTGCTGCGTGGGTCGGTGCCGACCCAGGAGCAGAAGAACAAGGCCGGCATGATCGCGCAGGACAACGCCAAGAGCTACCGCATCGACAATCAGCTCGCCGTCGTCCCGAAAAGCTAGCCGGCTCATCCGCGCCTCCAGCTGTTGCGTAGGCTCATTGTGGCGGGCTTATTGCAGCCCCGAATCATCAGATGGTGGGGGTTCGACAATCAGTCGAACTCCGACACCAAAGTGAGGGATGCGATGAGCCTGTTACTGATTCTGTTGATTCTTCTGCTGGTATTCGGCGGTGGCGGTTTCTATGCGGGCGGACCCCGCATCGGCATCTCGCTCGGTGGGATCATTCTCGTGGTGATTGTCGTCGCGGCGCTGACCGGGCGACTCTGACGACGCTGGAATCAGCGGGCGTCGCTGGATCAGCGTTGATCCTCCGGCGTCCGCTTCTCCATCTGGAACAGCGAGTCCACGCTCGTGTAGTCCTTGTAGCCCAGCCGCGCGATCGGCCGCAGCTTGATGGTGTCGACTCGCCCGTCCGCGGTGAGCGCGTCGTCGTCGATGTGAACCGCGATCACCTGGCCGATGACCAGGTGATGCAACGATGCCGGTCTGCGACCCGGCAGTGGAATCACCTGCTGCAATCGGCACTCGAAGTGCACCGGAGACCCTTTCACGCGCGGCGGCCGCACCAGTCGCGACGGCAGCGGCTCCAGGCCCGCGGCGGCCAGTTCGTCGACCCTTCGATCGATGATCATCGCGGTGGCGTTCATCTGATCCTTCTGCGCCCACGTCGCCATGTTGTAAACGAACTCGCCCGTGGCCTCGATGTTGGCGACGGTGTCCTTCTTCCCGCCATCCCCCTCATGCCCGCCCGCTGAAAACAGCACGCACGGCGGATCGTAGCTAATCAGATTGAAGAAGCTGAAGGGAGCGAGGTTGACGATGCCGTCGGCGCTGATGGTCGTGATCCATCCGATCGGCCGCGGCACGACACAGGCCTTGAGCGGGTTGTAGCGCAGCCCGTGATCGTTCTTATCGGTCTCGTAATACATCGCGGCATCTTAGCCGCTAGGCCGCCAGCTTTGTCGGCCGCCGCAAATTCCACAACCCCTGTGCCGAGAGAACGACCGTGAGTCCTCCCAGCCCGCCGAGCGCCCAAAGCGTCCACACGAAGAAGAAGCCGCCGTCAGATCTGGCGATCTCGGTGTAATGGACACCGCGCATGTGGAGGACCGGCATCGCGGCCGCGAACACGCCGACGAGCAGCATGATCACGTGGCCCGATCGCCGTTGCCCGAGCACGAGCGTCCCATACAGGAATAACACCAGCACAACCAGCGCGGTATTAGCCGGCTCGGCGTTCGAAATCCCCCGAACGATGTCGTCGGTGATGTGCAGGGTCAGCAAGACCAGAGAGAGCAGAGACGTGGCGATCAACACGGCGTTCGGTTTCATGTGTGGTCCCACTCTGGATACGTAGACATTCTACGGGTTGTTCCAATTTGCCGGCGAAATCCCGGCTGGAACGCGCCATGGAGGTTGATTGCCCGGGCACGGTCGGGTTACCATGGATCTCTTCCCCGAGTGGGCCTGTAGCGCAGTTGGGAGCGCGCATCAATGGCATTGATGAGGTCACCGGTTCGATCCCGGTCAGGTCCACCAACCTTCGCTCATGATTCAGGCGAAGGATGCCCACCGTAGCGGCGCTTGAATGCGCCGCGCCGCGGAGGTGGGCTGTTACTGCCGGCGAACGAGCTACGGGTGGCAGGCCCCCTTTCGCGAAGCGTTTCCACCGTAGCCTTCGCCATGATTCTGAGCCAGGCGAAGTTGGACTGGCGAAATCTGAGACGTTCCCGCTCCCAGCCTGTGGAACAAACTGCGGTTCCGCGATTGCCTATTTTCAAGTCCACGCCGATGATTTGAGAAAGGCGCATGGCGGGCGGATTGCTTTCCTGGCTGGCATGACTCCCCCACAACGCATCGTTTACGTGTTGAGAAGTGAAAGTGACGCCGCCCGCTATTACACCGGCCTCACGTCGAACTTGTCGACGCGGCTCGATGCGCACAACGCTGGCCGTTGCTCGCACACCGCATCTGGACGACCGTGGCGCGTCGACATCATGGTCAAGTTCTCGGACGAAGCTCGCGCCGTCGCGTTCGAGAAATATCTCAAGTCGGGATCTGGCCACGAATTCGCCAGAAGGCATTTGAGATGAGGTGTTCGGAGACTCGGAGTTGTGTCGACAAGCTGAGGTTTTCCGTCTGCTCTTTGGTACTGACGCGGATGTAGACAAGCGCCAACCATGGATCGCAGAGTCATCACGCCTCCATTGGGCGCAATCAAAGACGAGCAATGTCCTGATAGTGACCGTCGATGATCAGGCATCGCCGTGGAGGGGACCGCTCGGGGATCGAGGGGCGGTCAGCCGCGTGACATCATGCCGCCGCTGCGGGCACTGAAGATCTTCTCGTCGGCGCGCGGCGTGGCGCCGGTCGAACGCGCAATCAGCTTCTCGGCGCGGCGAAAGAATTCAATCGCTTCGAGCGGCCGATTCCACCAGCCGGTGGTGATGGCGTAGTGCCGATCGTACTTGCCGCTGTGATGCTCGGCATGATCGGTGGGGCGCAGCAGGATGCGCAGTGCCTGGAGCACGCGCACCGGGGCCGGCGGCACCGGCATATGGGCCCACTGGTGAATCTGGTTGGTCATCACGCCGACGCCGCAAAGGCCCAATCCGAAGACCGCGAGCACGGCGAGGCGGCCGTCGAGGGGCAACAGCACCAGCGCGAACAGGACCGGAACCGCCAGTGCGGCGACATCGCCATTGGTATCGAGAAATGTGCGGCGGATGAAATCGTCGGGATTGACGTGATGCACGCGGAACGGCACCAGCAGCCGCGCGCCAATAAAAGGCAGGTCGGCGCTCCCCCAGGTGTCGGCGCCCCAGTGCACGAGACTCGACGCCAGATCCGCCAGCGCCATACCGGCCACGAACGCCACCGGCACCCACCATTGCAGCAGGTCCACATGTCGCACGATGCGAACGCCGAGCGTGATCAGCAGCACCGCGGCCGCCGTGACCCAAAGGCCGGCGAGCAAAAGTTGCGTCGGGGTCATGTCCGCGAGCGCAGGCAGCGGTGTCGGTGACGATTTCATGACGGAAAAGATTCCCTTACAGGGCCGTTATGGTAGCACGCAGCTGGCGATCGGCCTCTCCCAGCCGGCCGATGTCGGAGCGGATGGCCTCGGCGATTCGTAACGAGCTCCGCGCCCCCGGCGGTGCGGCGCGCTCCTCGTCAAAGGTCAGCGGCGCGCCGAAGGTCATGGTGATCGCCACCGGCGGAAGACTGGCGTTGAAGTTGGCCTTGAGCGCCGCAAACAAATCGTCAGGAAGGCCGTTGATGAATGCCGGGACCACGATCGGTCCCGCTCGATGGACGATCTCGCCGATACCGGGCTGCGCCGGCAGCAGCAGGTACGGATCCGCCGAGGTGCCGCGGCGTCCTTCGGGATGCATGCCGACCAGCGTGCCCGGACGACGAAGCTCGTCGACGAGAAAGGTGAGGCTGTCGCGATTCAAGGCGCGCCGCGCGGGCTGGCGGTAGATGGGCGGATACATCGCCAGGCCCGAGGCCAGCGCGTTCAACAGCAGCCCGCCGATCCGCTCGTAGATGTATTCCGTCCTGACCGGAAAGTAGGCGCGCTCGATCCACCGCGCACGGGGAAGCACTACCGACGACAGCAGATACATGTCGGCGTAGCTGCGATGATTGCTGGCGATCACGACGCTGCGCTCGCGCGGCAAGGTGTCCAGCACTTCCGCGTTCCTGATGCGCAGCAGGTTGCGCGAACAGAAGCGCACCCAGCCGGCGCCGGCGGTGCGCAGCATCCGGTGCGACCACCGCTTGAATATCGGCCGATGATTCACACCATCAGCAATCGAAATGACCAGCTGCTCCGTAGCCGTAAACCCTCGGCGACCCTCCATCATGTTTGCGCAATCAAACTCATCCGGTATATCGTCTTGGCTTCCGCGAAAGCCTTTGTAATCTATGCGTTCCGTTCGAACCTCTGGCATTGTCGAAACTTCACAGCAGTATCGCAAGGGTGTTCTTGCGGCGCTGGACGGCACCGGCTGGCCTCCTGAACTCGAGCAGGCCGCGCTAGCCGCGGTGCAGCGCCTCGCCCGGGCGCGAAAAGCGACCTTTACGCCCCAACTCGGTCACGCGGTGGTCGCCGCCGCGCGCACCATCGCGTTCACCGTGGTACCGCTGATGGCGTCCGTTTACTTATGGACCAACGGCTGGCGGTTCGCGGTGGTGCCGCTACTCATTCTCGCCGGCCTGGGTCTCTACGGCGGCGTGGCCATCTTGCACGACCTCGCGCACAGCACCTTTCTCCCCTCCCGCAACGCCAACGCCATCGCCGGTCACATGCTCGCGCCGCTGCTGCTGATGGAGTTCTCGGGCTTCCGCCAGTCGCACCTCGGTCATCACAAGCATACCCAGTCGATCAGCGATCCCAAGCGCTTTGGGGTCGAGCACAGGGAAGAGACCCGGCATCCGGATCACTCATCGCTGGAGCTGTTCCCCGTGCCCGTGCAAGTGCTGCTGCGAATGGGCGCCAAGCTCACGCTGTTGCCGCTCCGCCTCCGTCACTTCATTTACGTCTTCATCATGCCGATGGTGATGGGCCCGGCGGTGTTGCTGTTCAGCGGCGAGTTCTCGGTCGCGCGTCGCGATTGGCGACAATCGGAAACGTGGACCAGCAGCCTCGCCTCGGCCGTGATGCTGGCGCTGCTCTATATCTACTCGCCGCTGTTGCTGGTGTTCTTCTTCGTGGCGCTGCTCATCGGCCACGCGTTCACGTTCAACGTGTTCGCGTCGCACATGTCGCCGCACCAGGTCTACTGGACGTCGGATCGCCGCGCCGGCATGGCCGACGCGCTCAACGTCTCGGACATCCACTGCGGACGGCTCGTCGCCTGGCTCGGACACGGTCTCTCCGACTATCACTCCCTGCATCACCTGTCGCCGGCGATCCCCTGTTATCACCTGCCTGAAGCCGAGGCCCTCGTGGCGCCGGACCTGGCGCCGCTGCGCGCGCCGGCGATCGATCTGCTGAATCCAGCCTCGTGCGCCGTGCTGTTCGATGGCCTGATTAGCGGCGGCGTCCACAAGAACTCCGTGGCGTGGGACTACGCGGCCGCCGGCGGCATGCGGCGGGTGGCCACCCCCGAAACCGACGCCTAGCATGCCGCAACAGGTCGGCAACTGGCTCGGCAACGTCTCCGCGACGGTGGACGAGGTGCTGCGGCCGAGTGGCATCGGCGAGCTGCAGGACATTGTCGGCGGCGCGCGCGATCGATTGCTCGTGCTCGGCGGCCGCATGTCGAAGACGGCGCTGATGGATCCGGTCGGCCGCCGCGCCATCGACATGAGCGCGATGAACCAGATCATTGAAACCACCTCGGACTCGGTGGTCGTCGGCGGCGGCATCACCGTGCTCGACTTGAGCCGCGCGTTGTACGCGAAGGGCCTGCAGCTTCCCGGATTCACCATCACCGCGGATCCGAGCGTCGGCGGATCGATCACCGCGCCGACAAAGGGCGCGAACCATCCATTCAATCCGGGCGCCAACGGCGTCAGCGGCGCGGTGCTGAGCGCAACGGTCGTGCGGCCGTCAGGCGAACTGGTCGAGCTGCACGCCGGCCCCGACGATGGGGAGCTCGCGCTGTTGAAGGACAGCTACAGCGCCGCCGGCATCGTCGCCGCGACGCGGCTCAAGATCGTGCCCCTGGCGAGCGCCGACGTGCATGAAATCGTGCTGCCACTGCAGCCGTTCCTCGAGGACCCGCGCGATCACGCGCGCGCCCTGGACAATCGCACGCTGCTGTTCCCGAAACTCGGCGTGCTGATGATGCGCGTGCACGAGAATCGACGTCCGGCCACACCTGATGCGCCATTCGATTCGCTGCTGACCGGTCCCAACACACCGTATGTGAAGCTCGCGCGGGCGTTGCCGCGACTGCTGCGCGCGCCGCTGCTGCGCACCGCGGTCAAGCTCGGACACGAGCGCACGCCAAGCCACAAACTGCACATCCAGAACCTGACCCACTATCCGCGCGACGGTTCGGCCTATCTCGATTTCGTGACGTGGAGCCTGTCGTTCACGCGATTCGCCGAAGCGATGCCTCGCATCACCCGCTTCTGCCGCGAGCACCCCGACTATCCGGCCGAGTCACTGATCGAAATCTTCCGCACCTTTCCGGAGCCGCGCTTCTTCGACTCGGACGAGCGCGTGGCGATCGATCCGGTCGCCTTCGATCGCAGCGATGCCGTGCGATGGGAGCGGTTCTATCGCGACTACAACCGGATGATGGTCGAACTGGGCGCGTCACCGTTTCTGAACCAGACGCGGCACATCGGCCCGGACGACATGCGCCGAATCTATGGCGCCAAGTACGACGCCTGGCGGGAGGCGCTACTGCGCATCGATCCCAGCCGCAAGTTCGGATCGCGCTATCTCGATCATGTGCTCGGCTTCCCCGAGGCGGCGCGATGATCGCGATCGAGCAGCGCGGCTGGGCGCGATTCACGGCGATCTGGTTGCCGCAAACGCTGGCCCTGACCGGCCGCGGCCTGACGACGTTCGCGCTCGGCGTGTGGGTCTACCAACGCACGCAATCGGCGACGCTGTTCGCGCTGCTCCAGGTGATCGCGATCTTGCCGTCGATCGTCGCGGCGCCGCTGATCGGCTGGGCGGTCGATCGTCTCGGCGCGCGGCGCGCGCTGCTGATCGCCGATGGCGGGGCGATGCTGGTGGTGATCGCGCTCGAAGCGGCGTTCGTCAACGATGCGGCGACGCCGGCGCTGCTCTACGTGATCCTGATGATCGGCGGCGCGGTGACCTGCCTGGCATGGCCTGCTTACACCACGCTGGTGACGCTGTTGGCGCCAGCGTCGCAGCTGCCGCGGGCCGCGGGACTGATGCAACTCGGCTTTGCCGGCCAACAGGTGGTGGCACCGGCCCTCGCCGGCATCCTGTTCGGCGTCGTCGGCATCGGCGGGATTATCGCCGTCGATCTCTGCCTCTCGTTGGCCGCCTTCACATCGCTGCTGCTGTTGCCGATCCGGACGCCGGCGATTCGTGACGGCGAGTGGTGGCGAGACATCCGCGAGGCGTGGCAGATGATCGGCGAGGCCGGCTTGTTCCGCCTGGCCGTCTACATTCTCCTCACCTATCTGCCGGGCGGATTCGTGATTGCGCTGTCGACGCCGCTGGTGCTGTCGATCGCTGGTCCGCAAGCGCTCGGGCTCGTGCTGACGTCAATGGGCGTCGGCATGGTCGCGGGCACGCTGGTCGCCAGCGCGCTGGCCAAATCGGAAGGTGGCATCCGTCGCCTGCTTCGTTACGACGTGCTGCTGGTGGTCGCCATGCTGACCGCCGGCATCGCGACGACGCCGGCGCGAGTGGCGCTGATCGGCTTCGTCTTTCTCTTCGGTCTCGCGGCCATCCTCGCGGAGGAACAAGCGGTGTGGCAGGTGCGCGTGCCGGCGGCGGCGCAAGGCCGTGTCTTCGCGCTTCGCCGTGCCATTACCTGGGCATCATTGCCGATCAGTTATGCGATCGCGGGACCGCTCGCCGACTCGGTGTTTACGCCCGCGCTGTCAGCCGGCGGCGCGCTGGTCGCTTCAGTCGGCCCGTTGTTCGGCACCGGTCCCGGCCGTGGCATCGCGCTGCTGCTGATGTGCGCCGGGGTCGCGAAGGCGGCCGTGGTGCTGTGGGGATCGACCGATCTCAAGTTGAAACAACTCAACGTGGTGACCTAAGGAACATGTCCCTCTCCGTTCGAGATCATCTACGTGGCAAGACGATCCTGCTGACCGGCGCAACCGGGTTCCTGGCCAAGGTGATCGTCGAGCGCCTGCTCCGCACGGCTCCGGACCTCGAGCGGATCCATCTGTTGATCCGCGAAACCACCGCGCCTGCGGCGGCCCGACTGGAACACGAGGTGCTGCCCGCCGGTGTCTTCGCATCCCTCGCCAACACCTACGCGGATCGATGGCCGGGCCTGTTTCGCGACAAGGTCGTCTCGGTGGCGGGAGACATCTCGCAGCCGCGGCTCGGTCTCGCGGACGACGATTTCGCTGCCTTGACGACGCGCGTCGACATCGTGATCAATTCGGCGGCGTCGGTGGCGTTCGACACGCCGCTGGACGCGGCGCTGCTGCACAACACGCGCAGCACTCAATACGTCGCCGAGTTTGCGCGCGCGTGTCGATCGGCGGTGCTGATCCATATCTCCACCGCGTACGTCGCCGGTCAGCGTGACGGCCTGATCCTCGAAGGCCCGCTGCCGGACATTGCGGCGACGGAGATGGCCGCCATCGACGGTCTCACGCGGGCGATTCACGAGGAACGGGCGCGCGGCCTTGCGGATGCGCGCGAGACCGGAACGCGCCTTGTCGAGGCGGGCATGGCGCGTGCCAGGAGCCGCGGCTGGCACGACACCTACACCTACACCAAGGCCCTCGGTGAAATGGTGCTGGCGCAGCATTGCGCCGGCGTGCCGACGGCGATCGTGCGCCCGACGATCATCGAAAGCAGCCTGCGCGATCCCGAGCCGGGCTGGCTCGAAAACCTCAACGTCGGCGATCCGTTGTTCGTGGAGTTCGGACGCGGACGGATGCCGGATTTTCCGCTCGCGCCCGGCACCGTCTTTGACATCGTCCCGGTGGACCTCGTCGCCAACGCCGTCGTCGCGCTCCTCCCCATCGTGCCGACGCTGAGCGAGGTTGGATACTACGCGGTGGGGTCAGGCGCGCTGAACCCGCTCACGGGCGCCGGGCTTTACGACATCACCCGCGAATATTTTCTGCGGCAGCCGATGCGCGATCGCCGGGGGCAGCCGATTCCGCCGCCGAGCTGGACGTTTCCGACGGCCGAACGCTTCGTCGAGATGTTCGACGGCGCCGCAGGACGCAGCACCACGGCGAAACGGTTGATGTATCTCGCCGATCTCTACACCGGCTACATCAATGCCAGCTTCGTCTTCGATACCGCGAACACGACCGCCTTGCTCGGCGAACTCGACGTTCGTGATCGGGAGTGGCTGGATTTCGACGTCCGCCGCATCGACTGGCCGTCCTACATTCAAGACGTGCACATCCCCGGTTTGCGCCGTCACGTGCTCAAGGAAGACGCCGCCAGCGGCGTGGGCGCGTGACCAGCGACGCTCGCCACCCGCATCGCTGGGGCTACGCGGACACCCGCTTCGAGCTCGACGGCCCACGATCGGTGCGGATGACCGGCGCGCGGTATGTCCTCAGCGGACAGTCGTTGCCGCACTTGATTCCGTTCGTCGAGCAAATGCTCGGCCTGCCATTCGACCCGGGCATTCGTATTCCCGATCGGCCGGCCGAGGTGCCGGCAGCGCTGGTGAATACGGCACTGCTCACCGCGCTCGCCGGCGTCATTCCGGCCGATCGAAGATCGAGCGACCCGGTGCACCGGCTGATGCACAGTCATGGTCAGCAGAGCGTCGGCGACATCGATCGTGTGCTCTATCTTGGCGGCGTCCCTCGCGCCGTCGATCTCGTCATCGAGCCGGACAGCGAGGAAGAAGTGCGCGCCATCGTGGCCGCGGCGACCGCGCACGACGCCTGCGTCGTGCCGTACGGCGGCGGTACGAACGTGAGTGGCGCGCTCACCGTACCGGTGCGCGAAGCTCGCACCGTGCTGTCGTTGGACATGCGCCGCATGCGGCGGGTCCTGTCGATCGATCGCGCCAACGGCTGCGCGCTGGTCGAAGCCGGCATCACCGGTGTGGACCTCGAGGCGGCGCTCGGCGCCGAGGGCTACACCTCGGGACACGAGCCCGATAGCCTCGAGTTCTCGACGCTCGGCGGCTGGATTTCGACCAACGCCAGCGGCATGAAGAAGAACCGCTACGGCAACATCGAGGACATCGTGCTCGAAGCCACGCTGGTCACGCCGTCAGGCACAATCGAGACGCATGGCCGGACCGCCCGCACGTCGACCGGGATGCAGCCGCTGTCGCTGCTGTTCGGCAGCGAGGGGAATCTCGGCGTCATCACCAAAGCGCTGATTGCGATTCATCCGAAGCCGGCGGTGCGCCGTTATGGCTCGCTGTTGTTCCGCAGCTTTGGCGACGGCATCGCGTGCCTGCAGGCCCTGCGCGCAGAGGGAGTGCTGCCGGCGAGCATTCGACTCGTCAACAATCGCGAGTTTCGGTTCGGTCAGGCGCTGAAGCCCGCGGCCCACGGCGCCAAGGCGGTCAAAGAGACATTGCAGCGCGCGCTGATCACGCGCGTGTTGGGTTTCGATGCGTCAACCATGGCGGCGTGCACCGTGGTGATGGAAGGCGGACAGCGCGAGGTTGCAGAGCAGGAGCGCGCGTTGCGCCGGACGGCGAAGCAGCATCGCGCGCTGTGGGGCGGCGCCGACAACGGCCGACGCGGCTACACGCTGACGTTCGCGATCGGGTATATCCGCGATTTCCTCAGCGAGTACGGCATCATCGGCGAGTCATTCGAGACGTCGGTTCCATGGGATCGCATCGAGAGCATGTGCACCGCCGTCGAGCGCGCGCTGGCCACCGAATGCGCAGCTCGCGGAGTGAAGGGCACACCGTACCTGTCGTATCGCGTGACGCAAACCTACCATGCCGGGGTGTGTGTCTACTTCACGATGGGCCTGTCCGGCCACGGGCTCGCCAACCCGGGATTAGCCTTCGAAGACATCGAACATACGCTGCGGCAAGTGGTGCTCGACCACGGCGGGTCGCTCTCGCATCATCACGGCGTCGGCAAGATCCGTCAGTCGTTCCTGCCGCAAGTGCATTCCGAGACCGGCCTCGAAGTGATTCGCGCCGCGAAACGCGCGGTCGATCCGAAGAACGTGTTTGGCGTCGGCAACGGGGCGTGCGGCCGCTGATGCTCGTCGAGGACGGCCGATGAAGTTCCTGCCGCTCGTCTGGCGCAGCCTGTGGCGCCGAAAGTTGCGGACGGTGTTCACGCTGCTGTCGGTGATCGTCGCGTTCACACTGTTCGGCGTGCTGATGGCCATCCGCGCCGGCTTCAGCGCCGGCATTACCGTCAGCGGCGCGGAGCGGCTGGTGATGCTCGACAAGGTGTCGATGATCAATGCCCTGCCGCTGCGCTACCGCGCGCAAATCAGTGCGGCGCCAGGGGTGGCCGACGTCACCAACGCCAATTGGTTCGGTGGCATCTATCAGGATCCCCAGAACGATTTTGCCAAACTGGCCGTGGACGCCGCGAGCTGGTTGCGTGTCCATCCTGAATTCGTCGTGCCGGAAACCCAGAAGCAATCGTGGCTTGCCGATCGCACCGGCGCCCTGGTCGGCGTCGAGACGGCACGGCGCTTCGGCTGGAAGATCGGCGATCGGATCCCGGTGCAGGGCACGATTTACCGGGCCGCTGACGGCCGCCCGTGGGAATTCACGATCGATGCGATCTACGACTCTGCGGAGGGCGCCGCCGACCGGACGCAGTTCTTCTTTCACCAGGCCTACCTGAATGAGGCGCTGGCTCCGGGCGCATACGGACGCGACGAGGTGACCTTCTTCCTGATCAAGGTAGCCGAGCCGCGCGAGTCCGAACAGGTCGCGAGCCGGCTCGATGCGATGTTCGACGGCGCGACGCCACAAACCCGGACCGCGACCGAGAAGGCGTTCGTCTCCAGCTTCGCCAATCAAGTTGGCGACATCGGCGCGCTGATGCTGGCCATTTCCGGCGCCGTGCTGTTCGCGATCCTGATGGTGATCGGCAACACCATGGCGGAGGCGACGCGCGAGCGCACCAGCGAGTTGGCGGTGTTGAAGACCCTCGGCTTCGGCGACGCGCGCATCTTCGCGCTGGTGCTCGCCGAATCCTGTGTGATCGCGCTCAGCGGAGGCGGACTCGGGTTGTTGCTGGCGGTCGCCGCCATTGCGTTCGTTGGCGATCCGACCAGCGGCATGCTGCCGCCGGTCCACCTGCCGGCCGCGGACGTGGTGCGGGGCCTGGCGCTGATCGCCACGCTCGGCGTGATGGCCGGCCTGCTGCCCGCCCTTCGCGCCCGGCAGCTGCGCATCGTCGAGGCGCTGCGGTCACGCTGATGCTGGTCCAGATCCTCGCCGTCACCGCGATGAACCTGCACTCGATTCGCCAGCGGCTCGGCTCCGCGGCGGTCGCGGTGTTCAACATCGCGGGTGTGGTCGTGGTGTTTGTCGCCGTGCTCTCGATCGCCGAAGGGCTGCGCAATCTCGGCGAGGCGGGCGATCCGGATCTCGCGCTGGTGTTGCGGGCCGGCAGTGATACCGAGCTGACCAGCGGCTTCTACATGCAACATGTCAACGCCATTGCCGAAGCGCCGGCCGTGGCGCGCGACCAAGGCGAGGCACTGGCGTCGCCGGAGCTGCTCGTCATCCTCAACGTGCCGCTGCGGCGCAACGGGATCGAAGCACAGGTGCCGTTGCGGGGCGTGTTACCGGTCGCGTTCAAGGTCCATCGTCGGCTGTCGATCGTGGCCGGCCGCAACTTCACTCCCGGGCGCAACGAAGTGATTGTCGGCCGCGCTGCGCAGCGGCACTACGCCGGACTCGAGGTCGGTTCGACGATCCGCTCAGGTCCCACCCGGTGGGACGTCGTCGGCGTCTTCGAAGACGACGAGTCGGCCGCGGAGGGAGAAATCTGGTGCGACGCGCGAGTCGCGCAGCCGGTGTATAACCGCAACAATTCCTATCAGTCGGTGAGCGTCGCGCTGACGGCGCGGAGTCAATTCGACACGCTGAAGGATGCATTGATGACCGACCCGCGGCTGACGGTGACGGTGATGCGGCAATCGGAGTACTTCGCAGAGCAGTCACGCGATCTGCAGCGCATGGTGCGCGGCATCGGGCTGGTGATCACCGGATTGCTGGCGCTCGGCGCGGTGTTCGCGGCGGTGAACACCATGTATTCGGCGGTGGCCGCGCGAACGCGCGAGATCGCCACGCTGCGCGCCCTGGGCTTTGACGGCCTCGCCGTCGCCGTGTCGGTGTTGGTCGAGGCGGTGTTGCTCGGAGCGGTCGGCGCGGGCATCGGTGGGGCGCTGGCGTGGCTCTCGCTGGACGGCTTCCAGACGTCGACGCTGAACTTCCAGATGTTCAGCCAGGTGGCATTCCGGTTCGCGGTGACACCGGTGCTGCTCTGGCAGGGACTGCTGTGCGCCGTGGTGTTGAGCTTGATCGGCGGCGCGTTGCCGGCGCTTCGCGCCGCGCGCTTGCCGGTGATCGAAGCGTTGCGAGAGTTGTGACGATGAACGAGAGACAGATGCGTTTGCGCGCACACCTGGCGGACGGCTTATCGGTGGGTAACGGGGCGAGCGGCGTCGCCGGCGTGATCGTCCTGTTGACCTGGCATGATCCACGGGCGCTGATCGTGGCCTGCGTGTGCGTGTTCGTGGCCTGGGGTTTTGATTCGATCGACGGCCTCGCCGCGCGCGGCGTCAAGCGCGCGCCGGCGGAAGGCATCGTGCTCGACAGCCTGTGCGACGTCAGTTCGTTTGGCGTGCTGCCCGCGGTGCTGCTGGCGGCCTACGGCGCCAGGAGCGGCGGCGCGATCCTGGTCATTTATCTGGTCACCGCCATCGCGTTCGTCAGCTGCGTCATCCTTCGACTGCGCCGCTACACCGTTCACGCGCTCGATCAAACCTCGAAGCGCACCTCGTTCACCGGTGTGCCGTCCCCCGTGGCCGCGATGTCCACCGCCGCCGCGACCCTGTGCGCGATCACCGGCCCGCCGGCCCTGGCGTGGTTGCCGCTCCTGTTCGCCGGAGTCACCGCGCCGCTGATGATGTCGCGGATTCCCTATCCGGAAACGCCGCGTGTCGCGGCGTGGGCCGTGCGCGCCAAGTGGCCCGTGCCGCTCCTCGTGGCCATCGCCTACGCAGCCGGTAACATTGCAGTCGCCGTATCGGTGCTGTTCTCGGCCTACCTGGTGAGCGGCGCCTGGGCCCGGCGCGCGACGCCACTTCCCGAAACCGGCTCATCGTCTCGGTAACCCGCTCAGATGACATTTCGCCCCGACATTCTCGACGAATTGGCGCGGCATGGCCTGCGGCCGGGGCCAAACACCTCAACGTCGCGACTGCGCGAGCAGGTCAACGATCTCTATCGCATTGAGATCAGAAAGCTGCGCGACCGCTGCCGCGCCGGCGAGTTTCCGATCCACGATCTCCCCAAGCACGTCGTGGAGCTGCGCCGCCGCTACATGCTGCTGTCCATTCCGATCGAAAATTGGCTCGAGGCCTGACGGTAGTTCCGCGGTCGATATCGAAATCCGATGATCGTGATATCGAAATCTGGCAGACGGATCGCCCCGTCGCGCGCATCGAGCCGCGCGCATTGATTCCATGACTGGAAGTCGTCTACTCTCTGTCGGTTATCGCTCTCGGGAAGTCTCGTAACGGCTTGTAAAAGGAGCACTGTCTTGAAAATTCGTTTAGGGATTTGGCTATTTGCGGCGGCGCTGTTGTGCGTGGCGCCGTCGGTGGCGCGCGCACAAAGTACGTTCACCGGTACGGTCAAGGACGCCAGCGGCGCGGTGCTGCCCGGCGTCACTGTGGAAGTCTCGAGCCCCGTGCTGATCGAAAAGGTCCGCAGCGTGGCCACCGACGAAAACGGCGGGTATCGCGTCACCGATCTCCGTCCGGGTCTCTACACCATCACCTTCACGCTTCCCGGTTTCGCGACCGTCAAGCGCGATCAGATCCAGCTGCCGTCTGACTTCAGCATGACGATCAATACCGAGCTGAAGGTCGGCGCGCTCGAAGAAGTGCTGACCGTGACCGGCTCCTCGCCGATCGTCGACGTGCAGAGCACCACCAAGTCGCAGGTGCTCACGCGCGAGGCGCTCGACGCGATCCCCACCGGCCGCACCATCCAGGCGATGGGACAGCTGATCACCGGCGTCTCCCTCAACCAGCCGGACATCGGCGGCTCGAAGGCGATGCAGCAGACCTACATGTCCGCGCACGGCGCCGGCTCGTCGCAGACGACGGTGCAGGTGGACGGGCTGATGATGAACGGCATCGACGTCGACGGCGCGGTGCAGAACTATTTCAACAGCTCGATGAGCCAGGAAATGGTCTACACGACGTCGGGCGCATCGGCCGACGTCGCCGGCGGCGGCGTGCGCCTCAACATGATCCCGCGCGACGGCGGCAACACCTTCAGCGGCAGCCTCTTCCTCGGCTACCAGAACGAGAGCTTCCAGAGCGATAACGTCACCGACTCGCTGCGCGCGCGCGGGTTGAGGTCGGCCGACGGCATCGGCAAGCTGTCCAACACCGAGGGCGCGCTCGGCGGGCCGATCAAGAAGGATCGCCTGTGGTTCTTCGGCTCCGCTCGCAACTTCGTCCTCGACACCCTGCCCGCCAACACCTTCTACGGCATCGAAGGCACCGGCACGCCGACCTCGGCGCCGCTGCCGAGCAGCGAGAAGGCCATCGATCCGCAAAGCATCCGCAGCGTGCAGCTGCGTCTCACGTGGCAGATCAGCGACAAGAACAAGCTCGCGGTCTACAACGATCGCCTCGCCAAGAACCGCGGCTCGGCGATGACCGCCGGCTTCGATCCGAAGACCGCCGGCATTGTCTGGAACTCGCCGATCTACACGACCGCGTCGATCAAGTTCACCTCGGCGATGTCGAGCCGCCTGTTCTTCGAAACCGGCGCGTCGACCAATTACGAGCGCTACAACACGCTCTACCAGCCCGGACTCGAAAAGGCGCCGTTCAGCGCCGACTGGTACAAGGTGATCAACAAGAGCGACAGCGGCCGCGGCACGCAGTGGAATGCCGGCGCCAGCAACCAGGGCATGTATCCGGACCGCTTCGCGGCGATGGCGGCACTGTCCTACGTCACGGGTTCGCACACCGTGAAGATCGGCTTCCAGGACACCTGGGGCCGCTACCGCCAGTTCCGCAGCGCCAACGGCGACATCCGCGCGGTGTTCCTGAACGGCGTGGCGCAGTCGGCGACGATCCTCAACACGCCGGTCAACTTCGAGGACGACCTCAAGGCCGACCTCGGCGTCTTTGCACAGGACTCGTGGACCATCAATCGCCTGACCGTGAACTACGGCGCGCGCTGGGAGTACTTCGCGTCGGGCGTGAAGGAGGAACAGTCGGGCATCGGCCGTTTCGTGCCGACCGTCCGCAACTTCGGCCCGATCGACATGCCGACCTGGACCAGCATCGCGCCGCGCGGCGGCGTCGTCTATGACCTGTTCGGCGACCAGAAGACCGCGGTCAAGTTCAGCTTCGGCCGCTACGAGCAGGCCGGCACCACCGGGTTCTCGAACCGCTACAACCCGCTGGCGCTGCTGACGCAGTCGGTGTCGTGGATCGACGCCAACGGCGACGGCATCCCGCAGGGCGAGCTCGGCTGCGTCTACCAGACGGCGGGTTGCGAAATCAACGTCGCCGGCCAGTTGCCGAAGACCTTCGGCGTCGCCAGCCTGCCGACGTTCGATCCGGACATCAAGCGGATGTACAACCTCGAAACCACCGTCAGCATCCAGCACCAGCTGATGAACGGCGTGTCGGTGTCGGCGGGTTGGTATAACCGCCAGTACCACAACATGTGGCGGCGCACGAACACCGGCGTCAGCTTCAGCGACTTCACGCCGTTCACGTTGTTCAGCCCGATCGACGGCTCGCCGATCACCTACTACAACGTCAGCGCCGCCAAGGTGGCCCAGCTCGGCACCAACCTGGTCGACACCAACGCGCCCGATCGCCGCGACAAATACAACGGCTTCGAGTACAACTTCACCGCGCGCGTCGGCAGGATCAACCTGTTCGGCGGCGGCATGATCGAACGCATGCTGTCGAATTCGTGCGACGACAACTGGAACCCGAACCTGCTGTTGTATTGCGATCAGAGCCAGAACGATCTGCCGTTCCGCAAGCAGTTCAAGATCGCCGGTTCGGTGCCGCTGAAGTTCGGCATCAACGTCGGCGTGTCGTTCCAGAGCCTGCCGGGTTACCTGTTCGGCACATCCTCGGTCGGCGCCCTGACCGGCGTGTCGGGTCCGAGCGGCGCGCCGGCGGCGGCGCAGCTGGCCGCGCCCGCCGGCGCCTCGACCGTGTGGCTGATCACCGGGACGACGCGTTACGACGCCAACTCACCCTGCGTCTCGCAGGGCAAGTGCACCGTCGGACAGCAGGTCAACCCCGGCATCACGCAGGCCTCGCTGTCGGTGCCGCTCGTGGCGCCGATGACCGAGTACGGCGATCGCATCAACCAGCTCGATGTCAACATCACCAAGAGCATCAAGTGGCGCAACTTCAACATCCAGCCGAAGTTTGATGTCTTCAACGCCCTCAACCGCTCGCCGGTGACGGGGGTGCTCGGCTTGAACTACGGCACGGCCGCCTACAAGCAGCCGTCGGTGGTGCTCAATCCGCGCACGATGCAAATCGGCGCGAACATCCGCTTCTAAGTTCTCACCTCGACACCCGGGCGGCGCGAGGTCGCCCGGGTGTTCCAATCCGCCGCCGATGTTGGTGCCATCATCCTTTCTCATCACCACTAGCGACTGAACACCCTTACTATTCGGGCATGACCCGAACGCTGACTGCCCTGTTCTTGTGCGCCGCCGTGTTCACGCCGCGCACCACCTTCGCTGCAGGCCTTGCCGGCAACTACATCGCTGAAATCTCGACGGGCCCGACCGCGGAGAAGCAGTATGCGCGCGTCACCATTAAGGTTGAGGGCACGGCCGTTAGCGGCGTGTGGGGCGATCGCACGCTCACCGGATCGATCAACGGCGCGCGAGTCGAGCTCGCGCTCAGCGATGCTGCTGGTCCTGCGGGCGCGCTGACCGGAACGGTCAGCGGCACCGCGGCCGCGGGTGGCGGGACGTTGAAACCTGCGGCGCGCGGCGGCTTCGGCGGCCCACCGGCACCCGCACCGGCGGCGATTACCTGGACGCTGACACCGTACACGCCACCAGCAGCGCCGAAGTCCTACGACTACGAGCCCAAGTCGTTCTACACGACCTACTCCGCCGGCTGGGCGCCGGTGCTTCGCATTTATCCCGGCGACACCGTGCGCACGCGCACCGTCGACAACGATCGTGATGCCGCGGCCACTCGCTACGGCGTCGGCGGCAATCCCTCGACCGGGCCGTTCTATGTGGAAGGCGCGCTGCCGGGGGACACGCTCGTCGTGCACCTCGTCAAGCTGCGCGCCAACAAGAAGACCGCCCGCCAGGGCACGCGCATCAACACCCGCGCGATCACCGCTCAATATCTCGTGGGCGCCAAGTACGATCCGGCATTCAGCGGCGAGTGGCTGCTGGACATGACCAAGGGCGTGGCGACACTCGCCAATCCGACCGAGACGATGAAGGGCTTCAGCGTGCCGATCCGCACCATGCTCGGCTGTGTTTCGGTGGCGCCCTCCGGGCAGGACCAGGCGCGCGGCACCGACCTCGGCACCTACGGCGGCAACCTGGATTACAACGACAACGTCGAAGGCACGACGCTCTACTTCCCCGTCTACCACGCCGGCGCGCTCTTCGGCATCGGCGACGCGCATGCGGCGATGGGAGATGGCGAAGTAACGGGCTCCGCGCTCGAAACATCAGCGGATGTCGAATTCTCCGTCGACGTCATCAAGGGCGAGAGCTATCCGCAGGTGCGTGCCGAGACCAGGGACTATCTGATCTCGTTCGGCGTGAGCGGTTCGGTGACGGAGTCCATTCAAGCCTCGACCGCGCAACTGGTCGAGTGGCTGAAGAAGGACTACCGCATGACCGACAGCGAGGTGGCGCTGTTTCTCGGCGCGGTGTTGAAGTACGACATCGCCGAGCTCGTCGACCCGCATGTCAACGTGGTGGCGAAAGTGCCGAAGGCGGCGCTCGCCTCGCTCAGGAAGTAGCCACCGGCCGCAGCTCGCCAACCTCAATCGTCGCGTCGAGGACGATCGACGCCTTCAGTGAGCTGGTGATCAGGCAGTTCCGTTCCGCCTTTTCGAGTATCGATCGGGCGAGGCCGGTGTCGTCACCGGCCGGGATCACCAGGCGCGCCGCCACCACGAAATGCGTGAACTGCGTCACGCGCTCGATGCGGTCGAGCGTGCCGGTCACCTCGCACTCGAGCGAGCGCCAGGTCAGGCGTGATGCCCTGGCGATCCCGCGAAACGTCAGGCTGAAACAATCAGCCACCGCCGCCACCAGCAGTGTTTCGGGCGACCATCGGTCACCGGGGCCATCGAATTCGGCCGGTGATGCCGAGCGCAATATCGCCAATCGATCCGAGTTCAACTCGATGTCGCCCATCGTGTCGGCAACAGCGGTGACGCGGTAGTGATGCGGAAGCGGCTGCATGTGAGGCTCCTTCTAACGCGGCGGAACCGGATGGTTCTTCATCATCTCGGACATTCCGTTGGCGAGAAACGCGCCGATCACTTCGGCATGCGCGCTCAGCAGCTTGACCACATAGGCGTCCTTCGACGTCTCGATCACCCGCACGCCGCCGGCGGTGAGCTCCTGGCGGGTTTCAATCTTGCCGGCATTCTTGAACAGCTCCACGAACAGCGGATCGCGCTGGTGAATCGGCAGGCCGTCTTTCACTCTTGCCAGCATCGAGGCGACGTGCCCCTGCAGCAGGCGGGTGACCTCGGGGTTGGTCGATTCGGTGATGGTGTCGATGCCGTCTTCTCGTTTGATCACCTGCCGCGTGATCTCCGAGCGGTGATCGAACAGCTGGTGAAACACCTGCATGTCGGCGCCCATCGCCGCGTCGCCCATCATGCCCATGCCTTTGTGTTCGCCCTGCGCGAACGCCGGCGTCACGCTGAGCAGTCCAATGACCAGCACCTGAATCAACAAGTGAGGATAAAGCGATTTCGTCATGAGGGTCTCCATCGATGGTGATGCAACTAGCGCACCAGCCGTCGGCCCGTTGAAATCGATGGAATTACGCCTGAAGAAGGGGCATTCGCGACAGGACGAGCGCGATCGGATGAAATAGTCCGCAGCGGCCGCGAATTCCCGCGCGCCACCAGGAGTGGCCGCTCGCCTTCGAGGGTCAAGGGCCGGGATGTATTCCCGGCCCCGTCACACTTACTTCGACTGGTTCTTCGGCACGGCGACTGTGGTTGAGCACGTTGAAGTATTTCCCGCGCGGTCGGTGCCTTCGTAGACAAACGAGTAGAGGCGGCCGGTGCCATGCGGGTCACGATCCGCTCGCAGCTGTCCGGAGGTCGACGCCGCGCCGACCACGAAGCCTTGAATATCGGCCTCGCCCTTCGTTCCGGAGTTGGGTTCGTTGCTGCTCACACCGCTCAGGACAAATCCGAGCGATCCCGAGAGGCCCCCGGCCACCGAGACGGTGTTGCTTACGGCCAGGAGCTTGCCGTTGGCGGGCCACAGGAACGACGGATTCGAGCTGCAAGACAGCGCCGGTGCCGTCTTGTCGATGTTCACCCCGGCCACCGTCGCTGACGCGATATTCCCGGCCAGGTCGGTGACCGTCGCGGTCCGCGACAGGTTCATTCCCTCTTCGCTAATCACTTGCGGCGTCGGACCGCAGCCGCCGACACCCGAGAGCGCGTCCCCGCACGTGAATGCCACTGCGACGTCGGTATTGTTCCAGCCGTTGGCGTTGGCAGGCGTCAGCCGCGCGCCGCTGATGTGCGGTGCGGTCTTGTCAACGTTGATCCCCGCTTCGATTACCGATGCCGCGTTGCCCGCGCGATCCATCGCCGCGCCGGCGGCCGATTGATTGGCGCCCTCGGCCGTGAGGGTGACCGGCGCGCCGCACGACTGCACGTCGGACAGCGCGTCCTGGCATGAGAACGACACCACGACGTTGGCGTTGTACCAGTTGTTGCCGTTCGGCGCGCGATCGCGCACCGCCGTGACGATCGGCGCCGTCCGGTCGATGTTGATGCCGGACACAACACCTGCCGCGGTGTTGCCGGCGCGGTCGGTGAACGCCAGGCTCGCGGACTGACCGGCGCCCTCACCACTGAGCGTGAGCTGGCCGGTGGCGGCGCCGCTGACCCCGGACAGCGCATCGGTCGCGCTGAACGTGGAGGTGACCGGAGCGTTATTCCAACCATAGGTATTGGCCGCCGTGATGCGCTGGCCGGTGACGACCGGCGGCGTCTTGTCGAGATTGATGCCGGCTTCGGTCACGGCCGCCTGGTTGCCGGCGAGATCGGTCGCCACGCCGCTGCGCGCGCGGTTGACGCCTTCATCTGATACGGTCGACGGCGCACTGCACGACAGGATGTCCGAAATCGCATCGGCGCAATCGAACGTCACCGTCACATCAGCGTTGTGCCAGTTGTCGGCGTTCGGCGGCTGGTTGCGGTGCGCGGTGATAGTGGGCGGCGTCACGTCGATGTTGATGCCGGGGACGGTACCCACGCCGCGGTTACCCGCGATGTCGACGAATGCAAACGTGGCGGATTGGTCGCGGCCCTCGGTGGCGATCGAGACCACCGCCGTCGCGACATCGTTCAGGCCCGACAGCCCGTCGACCGCGCTGAATGAGGCGCTGACGGGTCCACGGTTCCAGCCGTGCACGTTCGCGGGTGTCAATCGCGCGCCGGTGACGACTGGCGCGGTCTTGTCGATTTGCATGTCGGCGAGAACGGTGCCGACGTTGCCGGCGAGATCCACCGCGCGCCCTTCCAGGCGCACGAGCACGCTCTCCTCGTGCGTGGTTTCAGGCGGACTGCAGGACTCCACTCCAGACGTGTAGTCGACGCAGCTGTAGCTCACCGTCACGTCGGCGTTATACCAACCGCGCGCGTTCGGCAGCCGGTCGGGCGTCGGCGTGATGATCGGCGGCTGCACGTCGATGTTCACCCCCTCGAGCACGCCCCATCCGACGTTGCCGGCCAGGTCGGTCATGAAGATGGTGACGCTTTGATTCACGCCTTCGACGAAGTACGTCACCTCTTGTGAGGTGGACGATGACGGCGCCGGCAACGGATCGCCGCGAACGTCCTTGATGCCGCTCAGGGCGTCGGTGCCGTTGAACGACACGCGGACCGGCGCGTTATTCCAGCCGTGGGCGTTGGGCGGCGTCAGGCGGACGCCGGTCACCACCGGCGGCGTCATGTCGATGTTGATGCCGCCCTCCGTCACCGAGGCTTCGTTGCCGGCGCGATCCACTGCCCTGCCGGTCCGCGACTGATCACGCCCTTCCGACGACACGGTCTGGTCGGGCGTGCATGACTCGATGCCGGAATGGCTGTCGCTGCAGAAGAACGCCACCGTGACCGCCGACCGGTACCAGCCGGGCGTATAGAGGCCCAGGCCGGTGTAGTAGACGCGCGCGAAAATCTGCGGCGCGACGCGATCGATGCTGACTTTCGGCGATGACGCGATCGTCAGGTTGCCCGCCAGGTCGGTGGCGCCGACGATCTGTTTCAGGTTCGCGCCATCCGCCGCGAACGACAGTGTGCCGGAGACCGCGGTTTCCGCGGTGAGCGTCGATCGATCGTCGGCAACGGTGTAGGCGATGGTCACCGCCGATCGATACCACCCGTTCGCGTTCACCGGAATCGCCGAGACCGGCGCGGCAAACGTCACGACCGGCTTGACCTGATCCAACTTCACCGTGACAGAGGCCGAACCGGAATTGCCGCTCGCATCCACGACCGTGCACGTCAACACGTCGCCGCTCGTATCCGTGGCGACCGTGACCGTGCCGCAACCGGTCTTGGTGGCAATCGCGCCCACTTCAAGGATGCTCCACTGCACGGTGACCGGAGTGTTGTTCCAGCCGTGTTCGTTGGGCCGAGGCGACACGGTCGCGGTCACCACCGGCGTCGTAGTGTCCAGGACCGTCACGGTGAACGACGCGCTCGCGGTGTGCGCGTCGCCATCGGTGGCCGTGCACGTCACCGTGGTGGCACCGATGGGGAAGGTGGCTCCGGACGCCTTCGAGCAGCTCACCGGCAACGCACCATCCTGCGGATCGCTGGCGCGCGGCAGGTCGAAGTACACGGGCGCGCCGGCCGGCGACGTGGCCTGCACGCTGATGTTCGCGGGCACGCGTGTCAGCGTCGGCGTTTGCGGAACGACCGCGAGATCGGTGGTGACGCTCGTGCTGAGGCCGCCTCGCGCATTGGTCACTTTCACCGTGACGCTGCAACTCGCGAAATCCGAGAACAAGACGCGCGGCCGCGTGACGGGGGACGCATCGAGAGTGACCACGTCCTCGTCGCACGTCGTGGTCCATTCGTACGACACGTCGGCACCGGCATCGACATCCGGATAATCGGGACGCGGAAAAACACTGGTGACGGCGAGATCAATGGCACAACCGCCGTCCGCCGATGGCACGCAGGCCGTCGGCGACACCGTGACCCTGGGGGCGCCGAAGTACACGGCCCTCGAGGGATACGGCCAAAACAGGCCGGCAGAGTCGCGGCCCTGGCCGTCGCGGCGTTGCGCGATGATCCAGTTGCCTTCGATCTGGATGTCCGTCATTGCGCCCGAAGCAATGGCAACGGTCTCCGCCTTCGCCGCGCCGGCGATGATGCTGAAGATCTTTGCGGGCCCATCGTGGAGCCCCGAGGGACGGGTCCAGTCGAGGAAGGCGCTGTCACTGTCGACCTGCTGATGGTTATGACCGGCGATGATCGCCGCCACGCGATACGGCGCCAGCGCCTGCCAATAGTCGTTACGCTGGCTCTGGTCCCACCACCGGCCCGGCGTTCCGTCCTCCGAGTCCTGGATGGAAAAGCTATCGAAGCCGTAGTGATGAATCAGCACCACCGGACGGCCCGAGTCGCCGACGTGATCGGCGAGATCCTGTTTGAGGAAGGTCAGTGCGTCGTAGGGCACTGCGTCCTTGTTCTCCGTATTCGATGAGCCATGGTCGGACGGCATCAGGTTCAGTTGCACGAAGTGCACATCGTCCCAGTCCCACGAATAGTGCGGGGCGCCATCGGTGGCGCGGGCCGTCGGCGTCGTGACGCGCTTCTTGTCGCGGACCAGGTCGACCAGGCCCTGGGGACAGGCGCCATAAAAGAACAGGCAGGTGTTGATCCGGCCATCGAAGTCGTGATTGCCAAGACCCTCATAGAAGTAGCGGCCGCGGCCGGCTTCGGCATCGATCAAGGCCTGGCGCTCCGCGGTTCGAGAGTTTTGTGTCAGATCGCCGGCGATAATCACGCCGCGACGGCCCTCATCAATCAGACCGCTCGCAGTGCCGATCACGGCGTCGGACGTCTCCTTGACGTGGGTGGTCTCCGCGTTCATCTCGTTCGGAGGCGTGAGGTAGTACTGCGGATCGGCAGTGGCGATGAACTGGAACCGGCGGGACGCTCCCTTGCGTTCGTCGTGCACCCACCATGGCTCACGTCCGATCAGCACGCCGTTGGTGTCCTTTGATTCGACGTAGAGCAGGTCGACGTTGATGCCAAGCGGTGTCCGGTCCTTCACGGCCACCAGCGCGGAGCCGCCCGCCCGGAAGTCGACCTGGCCCTGGAAGCCCCGATCGGACTCGATCCTGAGGACCAACGGCCGCGTCTCATCCATGAACAGGATGGTTTCGCAGACCTGGTCCTGCGGGACGACGAGCGTGCGATCGTAGAGTCCCGCGGGATCCCAGATGCGCGCGGTCACGAGGCCGCCACTCAGGTTGTCGATGCACCAGGCGTCAGCGGCGCTGCTGGAAAACAGCAACAGGAGTGGGGCCAGGGCCAGGGGAAGCAATCGTGCGTTCAGGGAGAGTCTCATGCCGTACCTCGTCAAAGAGATGAACGATGGCGGCAGTTTACGGATCAGTTGTGCGCGGTGAAATCGCATGAGCATGTCAAAGGCATGACATGTTCATGTCAGTGGGTCTGGGAGGGCGGGTAAGAAGGGATTACACGCGACCGAGCTTGCGTACGGCGTCGAGGCGGGTATTGACCTGTAATTTCTCGTAGGTGCGCTTGACGTGATTGCGCACGGTGTTGATCGAGATTCCGAGCGTGTCGGCGATCTCCTTGTATTGCTGCCCCTCGGCAAGGGCGAGCAGTACGGACCGTTCGCGATCGGTGAGGCGATCGAGCTCAGGTGACGGCGCCGGATCGACGCGTTTGCCGAAGAACGACACCACCTTGCGCGCGATCGCCGATGACATCGGCGAGCCGCCGGCGTGGACGTCGCGCACGGCCTCGAGAATCTCATTGCCCGGCGCGCGCTTGAGCACGTAGCCGGTGGCCCCTGCCGCCAGCGAATCAAAAATCGCCTCGGTCGATTCGAACGAGGTCAGCATCACGACCTGCGTGTCCGGGCGCAGGGCCTTCAGCCGCCGCGTGCACTCGATGCCGTTGATCCCCGGCAGGTTCAGGTCCATCAGGACGACGTCCGGCGCCACGCGCGGCAGGGTGGTGAGTGCGGCCTCGGCACTGGGGCTGTCGCCGACACAGGTCATGTCGCCCGCGTTCTCGACCAGTTGCGCGAACTGCTGCCGTAATCGCTCGTCGTCTTCGACAATCGCCACCCGGAGTGTCATGGGCGATGGTAACTATGGCTCGCCGGCCCCGCATGCGTCACTGACATCTTCATGTGCCCCGGTCCCCGGTGGCCGCGCCCCCCTTTGTCCCGGCCGGCGCGCCTTGGATATCATGTGCTCGCTCTCCCGATGCGCCTGCGGCTCCTCCCGTTCGTGTTGCTCGTCTGGTTCTCGGATGTGGCGTTCGCGCAGCCGCAGTCGCGGTTTGTCGTCGACTGCTGGCATCCCGACGAAGGTCTGCCGAACAACGCGCTGAGCGACGTCATGCAAACGCGTGACGGCTACTTGTGGATCAGCACCTGGGCCGGCGCCGCGCGCTTCGACGGCATTCGCTTCACGCCCATCCTGTCCGACCTGCCCAACGATCACGTGCGGGCCCTGTTCGAAGCCTCTGACGGAGCCACGTGGATCGGCCTCAGCGGCACCGGCGTAGTCCGGCGCCGCCGGGACCGCATCGAGCGGGTGTTCACGACGGCGGACGGACTGGCGGGATCGGATGTTCGCGCGATCGTCGAGGACAACGCACACCGCATCTGGGTCGGCACCGAACTGGGGCTGAGCGTGATCACCGGCAATCGCATCCGCACGATGCGCACGGCTGATGGTCTTGCGGATGATGTGATCAACGCGCTGGCGACTGGCCGCGACGGACGCATCTGGATTGCGACGCCCGGTGGCGTCTGTCACACCGACGGCGATCGCATCAGTTGCGAGCGACCGACGTCGCCCGAGAATGCGCTCGCCATCCTCGAAGATCGATCGGGGGTGCGCTGGGCCGGCACGACCACCGGTCTCGAGTCCAGCGGCCCTGCCACGCCGTGCGCGGTGCACGCCTGTTTCGCCGGACAAAGCATTTCAACACTCTTCGAATCCCGCGACGGCGCCATCTGGGCCGGCTTCGGTAACGGCGGGGTGGCACGGCTCAGTCACGGCGAGTGGACGATCCCCGGCGCCGGCACGTGCATGCCTACCGGCGGGCCGGTCGTGGCGATCGACGAGGACGATGAGGGCAGCATCTGGGCGGCCACCTACAATGCCGGGCTCGGCAGGTTGAAACCGGCACGAGTGTCGACCTATTCGACGGCCGAAGGACTGCCCAATAAGGTGATCGGATCGATCGTGCAGGATGCGCACGGGACGATCTGGGCCGGCACGCAGTGCGGGCCCGTGTCGCAACTGCGCGGCGATCGATTCGTGCCGCAGTTCCAGGAATACACGCGTGATGCGTGCGCGTGGGTGCTCTGGCCGTCCCGTGATGGCGCGCTGTGGATCGGCACGCGCGGCGACGGCCTGTTCCGATGGCAGAACGGCACGATGACCCACATCGGCACCCGCGAAGGATTGTCGGATCTGCGGGTGGCCGGACTGTTCGAAGATCGCGACGGGACGATGTGGATCGGCACCGAGTTCGGCGGTGTCCACACCTACGCGCATGGCCGCCTGTCGCGCAGCTTTGGGCCGGCCGACGGCGTGGCGACGGGATTCGTCGCCAGCTTCGCGCAGGATCGTGACGGCCGGGTGTGGATTGGATCCAATGCCAACGGCCTCTCGGTCTACGAGCGTGGGATGTTCCGTCGGCTGCGCGGGAGCGAGGCGCCGCCGAGCGACAACATCGCCGGATTATTGGTCGACAGCCGTGGTGACCTGTGGATCGGCAGCGCGGCGAATGGGTTGTTCAGGTATCGCCGGGGCCGGTTCGAACCGTTCGGCGTAGCGGAGGGGCTCGGCGATCGCCTCGTCGCAGTGGTGGTGGAAAGCAACGACGGGACGTTATGGGTCCACACGGCGCAGGGCATTTCACGCCTGGAGCGCGCGAAGATCGACGCCGTTGCCGAGCGGCGCGCCGCGTCGCTCGAGCCGCTGATCCTCGGGCGCGACGATGGGTTGCGGACGCTCGAGGGATCGGGCGGCGGGCTCGACCCGTCCGGGCTCAGGAGACGGGACGGCCGGCTGTGGTTCTCCACCGTCGACGGCATCGTGGTGATCGACCCGCACACCTTTGCGACGAACACGGTGCCGCCGAAACTCGCGATCGAACAGGTGCGCATTGGGGGGACGATCGCCCAGCCGGACCGCGGCGGCGTCATCCGGGTGGCGGCCGGCACGCCACAGATCGAAATCGACTACACCGCGTTCAGCCTCCTCATTCCGCAGCGTGTGCGCTTCAAGTACCGGATGGCCGGCGAACCGTGGCAGGACGTCGGGGCGCGGCGGACGGCGTACTACACGCGCCTGTTGCCGGCCACCTATCGCTTCGAAGTGCTCGGCGCGAACAACGACGGCGTGTGGGCCACGTCGCCGGCGGTCATCGAACTGATCGTCGCGCCATATTGGTGGGAACGGCGGGGGTGGCAGGCCGCGGCGTTACTGGCGCTGCTGGCCGTGACCGCCGTGGCGGTGCGCAACGTCTCGCTGCGTCGCGCGCGCGCCCGCGTCGCGGCGCTCGAAAACGAACAGGCGCTCGAGCGCGAACGCTCGCGGATCGCGCGCGATCTGCACGACGATCTCGGATCGCGACTCGCGCAAATCGCGCTGATCGCCGAGGCCGCGCCGCAGTCCGGCGATCGCATCGCCAACGTCGCGCGCGAAGCGATGCGCACGATGGACGAACTGGTCTGGACCGTCAACGCCAGGAACGACTCGGTCGAAAGCCTCGCCGAATTCGCGGCCGAGTTTGCCGAGGAGCACTTGAGCCTGGCGGGCCTGCGCTGCCGCCTGCAATTGCAGGCGGACCTCGAAGGCCTCTGGCTCGCCGCCGACACGCGGCGACACTTGTTCCTCGCCTTCAAGGAGGCGATTCACAACATCGTCAAGCACGCCGGTGCGTCGGAGGTCCATATCGGCCTGGCCATCGATGGCGACTTCGTGATCCTGAGTGTCGTGGACAACGGCCACGGGATGCCCGCCCGTCAATCCAGTGGCAGCGGCAACGGCCTGCGCAACATGCGAGAGCGGATGGAAGCCGCCGGCGGCGCGCTGCAGATCGAGTCGCCTCCCGGGGGCGGGACACGCTTGATCTTTACCGTTCCGGTGCGCGCCGCACAACGGCCCGCCGAACGGTGAATCACTCTTCGGATGTCAGCGCCTTGCGGACCAATTGCAGGCTGGCGTCGAGCGTGTCGCGTTCCGGCTTGGACAGGGCGGCGAGGCGGCCGTCGATGAATTCCTCGAGGGCGCTGCGGCAATCAGCGAGGACCTTCTTGCCCGACGCGGTCAGCCGCACCAGCGTCTGCCGCCGATCCGAGGTGTCTACCCAGCGCTCCGCCCAACCGCGGCGGACCAGCATGTCGACTGATTTGGAGATGGTCGGCAAGCCGACGCCCTTGTAGCGCGCCAGCTCGCTCATCGTGCAGGGACTGCGCCCGATGCGGCGCAGGGTGGACCATTGCGACATTTCCAGCGTCTGGCCGGAGCGTCGCAGCTCCACCCAGAACGCCTGCGTCACCAGATTCACGACATCGATCAGTTCGCTCGTGGCGTGAGCCGGGTGACGCATTCGGAAGTGCCGATTGCAGAATCCTTGATTGACGATTACTGCTGCTGTTGCGGCATCGCCGCCGACGTCGTCGTCGCGGCGCGGCGCTTTTCCTGCTCCGCCTTGAAGTCGTCGTCCTTCATGTAGACGATGTTGATCCAGGCGTGCGCCATTTCATCGACGGTGCGATCGCCCCAACCGACCCACTGGTTCGGATCGGGATTGCTCTTGCGCGCCACGGTGTTGTCGTGCCACGCGGTGACCTTGAGGATCGTCCCCTTCGGCAGGAGCGGCGCCGCTTCGTCGTTGTAGACGTAGGTCGTCATCCAGTTGAAGTTGAAGTCGCTGACCATGCTGATGACCTGCTTCTGGCCGGTCGGCAGGATCGCTTCGACCATCATCGCCTTGCCGCGCAGGTGCATGTGCGGCTGGAAGCTCTCGATGCGCGCGTTCTCGCGGAGCACCGTGAAGCCTTCGACCAGCGACAGCGTGTTCGGCCGGATGTCGAGCGTGCCGAGCGCCGCCGGCACCAGCGACAGCGTGGTGCGGAACTTCGGCTCCTGGCCCTTCGGGTAGAAGTAGATGCCCATCTCGACGTTGTTGGTGATCTCTTCACCGGCCTGCGAGTAATGAATGTCCCAGCGGAACTTCGAGCCGGGGAGCAGGAGCTTGCCGGTGTCGGGGCGCATCAATTCGCCCTGCTTGCCGACCGCCCATTCCATGAACGGCGCGGGCAGGCCGCCGCCGGCGGGCGCGCCGGGATCGACCTGGTCGAGATACGCGATGGCGTGATGGACGATCTTGCGGCCCTTGAGCGTCGCCGGGCGGATTTCCACGGCGCGGACCCAGCGCGGTTCGGTGATGCCCGAGGGCGTCACGCGCTTGTCCCACGCGTCCTGCGACACGGCGGGCATCGTGAAGTCGTAGGACTTGACGATCAGGTCGGGCTCCTTCTGGCCGAACAGCGGCGCAAAGTTCCAGCCCTGATCTTCCGGCCAGGCCTTGGCGACCGGCATGTCCTTCGGGTTGCCCTGCGGCGCGCCGGCATCGACCCACTTCAGGATCGTGTCGATCTGCTTGTCGCTCAGCGAGCGATCGTTCTTGAAGCTCTGCACACCGACGGTCTTGTCGATGTTCCAGGGCGGCATCTGGTGATCCGCGACGCGCGCGCGAATCGAGCGGGCCCACGGCCGCGCCTCCGCGTACGTCACGAGCGACATCGGCGCGATCGAATCCGGCCGGTGGCAGGCCTCGCACTTCTCCTGGAAGATCGGCGCGACGTCCTTGGTGAACGTCGGCGCGTTGGCTGCCGGCGCGGTTTGCGCGCCGGCGACGCTTGCGCTCATCACCATCGCGCTTCCCAACACGAGTGACCGCAGTTGCTTCATAACATCCTTCCTTCGAAACGGGTGTGAGGACCCGCCTCCAGGTTATTTGACCGTGACCTTTACGTATGTATTCGTCCAGCAACACTGAAAACCGCCGCCGCCTTCGCCTGATTCGTCGTTCGCCTGCACGCGCAGCAGGTATTCCCCCGGCGCCGAGAACGTGATCGGCACCGTGACGAGCTCATTGGGCTTCGACACCGGCGTCCGCGCGCGTTCGACCTTGATGTCGCCCGGGCCGCGGTGCTTGTGGAACGACAGCGTCGCCACGTTGCCCGGCTTCGCGTCCTTTTCCTTCACGTCGTCCGCGTAGATGGTGATCGGAATCGGCGTGTTGACCGCGCCGCTGAAGCTCGCCGTCACGCCGACCGGAGGCCCGAGCACTTTCGGCCCGCCCTGGCTGAACCACAACTGCGGCGGCTGGTTGCCCATGCCGAGTTCCTTGAACGGCGTGATCGGATAGCCCTTGTTCAACGTGAACGGCAGCACCTGCGTTTCGCCGTTGGAGACGATCGTCCACTTGACGGATTTTTCGCCGAAGTCTTTCGGCACCTTGATCACGAACACGCCCCACTGGCGTCCCGGTTCGAAGAACGTCGGCTGTCCCTGATCGGGATCGCCCGGTTCGACCTTGTTGTTCGGCCCCACCGGAATGGTCAAGGTCTCTTTCGAGTTCCGGTTGTAGTAGCCGATCAGCAAGCTGAACGAGCCATCGTCGTTTTTGTACCAGCCTTCGAAGGCGGGCGTGATGCTGGCGCCGCGCTCACGGGCCGGTCCCATGGGCAGCACGCTGGGCTGCTGGGCGGCGGCGATGAGGACCCACCCGGCAATCAAGGTGGTGGCGAGCGTAACGGTCCGGCGCATGGTCGAGCTGCTCCTGTGTGTGTGACGGAGATACTTTGCTATGACGAACTATTCAGCGGATTGTAGGGCATTCCGGCCCGGCCTGACAAGGTCGGCCGGACGGCCGGAAACACTCCCGATTCGCGCGCTATTTTGCGCGTAGCGCCACGGCCGGATCGATCTTCGCGGCCCGCCACGCGGGACCCGCAATCGAGAGCGCCGCGGTCGCGGCGAGCACAATCACCACCAGCACGAACGTCGGGACATCGAGAGGCTGCACGCCGAACAGCATGGACGTGATCAACCGGCCGGTCGCGACGGATAGCACCAGGCCGATCGCGGCGCCGATGGCGATCACTCGAATCGCGCTGCCGATGACGAGGCGCAACACGTCGCCGGTCGTCGCGCCGAGCGCCCGCCGCAACCCGAAGTCACGCACGCGCTGCTGCACTGAATACGCGAGGATGCCGAACACACCCACCATCGCCAGCACCAGCGACAGCACCGCAAACGCCGCTACCATCACCGCGCGGAATCGATGCCGTCCGGTTGCCGCCCACTCGATGTCTTCGAGCGTCGTGATGTTCGACACGCTGACCAGTTGCTGGCGGTCGACGCGCGCGATCGCGGCGCGGACGGCAGGCGCCAGCGCATCGGCGCGCCCGGTCACCGGCTTGATTAGCAGGTTGATATCGCCGATCGGGTCTTGCAGCAGCGGCGTGTACATCTGCACGTAGTCCGTCCGGTCGTCGGGATGCAGCTTCACCTGCCTGGCCACACCGACGATCTCCAGCGTGATCGGCTGGTCGTTCGGCGAGTCCACCGGCCGCACGGTGACCCGGAGCCCGATCGGATTGCGCGGCGCCAGCGACCGCGCGAAGGCCTCGTTGACGATCAACACGCGCGGGCCGCCGTTGATGTCGCGCGCATCGAAATTGCGGCCGGCGACAATCGGCAGTTCGAGCGTGGAGAAGTAGGTGGGGCTGACAATCTGGTATCCCGTCGCCGGCTGATGCGCCGGATCCAGCGGCGCGTCCCCGGCCACTTCGTAGTTAAAGAGATACTCGCCGAAGACGGATTCGCCCAGGGGGAGCCCCGACGACCAACCGGCGTCGGCCACGCCGGGCAGGGCACGCACCTCGGCTTCGACCTGATCGTAGAACTGTTGCTGCTTCACCGGCGGCGGATACGCGCTGCCCAGGGGATCCACCAGCATCGTGAGCACGTTGTCGGCGCGATAGCCGCGGTCGTAGGACTGCACGGCCATCAATGTCCGCAGCAGGAGCCCGGCGCCGAACAACAGCAACACGGCCGTGGCGACTTCGCCGATCACCAGTAATCCGCGGATGCGTCCGCCGCCGCCAACCGTGGTGCGGCCGTCAGCGCCCATCGCTTCCGATGCCGACACCTTCGTGGCCTGGAAGGCCGGCGCAATGCCGAACACCACGCCGACGATCAACGCCGTGATCGCGCAGAAGGCAACGATGCGCAGGTCGAAGGTCAGCGTGACCGTGGCCGGAAGGAGTCCGGCGGGGATCAACACCGGCGCCACTCGCAGAATCGCGGCGCCCACCCCGATGCCGAGCGCACCGCCGATAATCGACAGCACCACGCTTTCGGTGAGGAGCTGTCGAATGATGCGGCGGCGGCCGGCGCCGAGCGCCGAGCGCACCGCCAGCTCACGCGCCCGCGCCGTCGCGCGCGCCAGCAGCAGGTTTGCCACGTTGGCGCAGCAAATCAGCAGCACGAATCCCACGACGCCGAGAAACAGCATCGACGTGGTCTTCAGATCGCTGCCGATCATCGTGTCGTGCATCGGTTCCAGCGTCACGGTGCGGCCCTGGTTGTAGGCAGGAAATTCGCGGGCCAGGCCGTCCGCCACCGCGGCCAGATCGGACTGCGCCGCCTGGATCGCCACGCCCGGCTTCATCCGTCCGACGACCTGCAGTTGATACGCGCCGCGCGCCCGCGGCGGCAATGTTTTCGGAAACGGCTGCATCGCCCACATCGACGTGCGGCCGAGAATCTCGAACTCTTTCGGGGCGACGCCGATGATGGTGAACAACTGTCCATCCATCTTGATGTCGCTGCCGACGATCGCACGATCGCGATCGAAGCGGCTGGTCCAATAGCCCTCGCTGATCACGACGCGCTTCGCCATCTGCTGCTCGTCTTCCGGCAGGAAGGTGCGCCCGGCGATCGGCTTGACGCCCAGCACGTCGAAGATCCCCGCCGTCACCCACTGGCGCGACACCGTCTCCGCCGTGCCATCGCGGGCCGCGACCACCATGCTGCCGACCCCCGGGGTGAACGCGGCGAGGTTCTCGAAGGTGCGGCTTCGGGACTTCCAGTCGAGCATGTCCGGCGGCGAGGCAAAGCCGCGCGGCGTCGCCGCCGACGTCTCCCAGATCGTGACGAGGCGATCGGGATTCGCATACGGCAGCGGCCGCAGCAGCGTCGCGTCCACCAGCGCGAAGATCGCGCTGTTGGCGCCGATGCCGAGCGCGAGGGTCAGCGTGGCGACGATCGTGAACGCGGGGGCGGCCCGCAGTTGCCGGAACGCGAACGTGATGTCATCCCGCAACTCTTCGAGGAACAAGGCCACACGCATTTCCCGATCTCGCTTTCTGCCTTCATCGACGCAGGTCGCCTTGACATGCGCCAGGTCACCCATCTTCCGGATCGCCATCGCCCGCGCTTCCGCCGGATCGATGCCGCGATCGATCAGCTCGCGCGTGCGCATCTCGAGATGCAGCTCGATCTCCTCGTCGAATTCCTGGTCGAGCGGCACTCGCCACAGCCATGAACGGAGGGATCGCTTCATGTCGCGAACACTTTCGAAACACCGGCGGAGAACTTCTTCCAGGTCGCGACTTCGGCGGCGAGCTGAGCGCGGCCGGCGGGGGTCAGGCGATACAACTTCGCGCGGCGGCCCAGTTCCGACGTGCCCCACTCCGCCTCGACCCAGCCCTTCCGCTCGAGCCGATACAACGCCGGATAGAGCGACCCGTCTTCAATCAGGAACGCATCACCGGTGGTGTCTTCGATGAAGCGGGCGACCGCGTAACCGTGGCTCGGACCACGCGTCAGCGTCTTGAGGATCAAGGCATCCAGCGCCCCGTGCAGCAGGGCATTCGGCGTCTTTGGCGGGGTCGGCGGCATCGTCAATGTTACCCAGATATCCTTGGTAATAGTCTTGGACGGAAGTTCGCTCGAAAAGGTTTGGTCACTCCCTCCGTCACCACAGAGTTTTGACAGCGGAGCGTGCGCTCCACGAACCACGGCTAGCATGCGGAGATGGTGAACTTTCGCGCCGCGCTGCGTCCCCTCCTGCAAAACCCCGCGTTCACGGCGGTGGCAGTGCTGACGATCGCGATCGGCATCGGCGCCAACGCGGCGCTGTTCTCGGTCTACGACCAGCTGGTCCTGAATCCGGTGCAGGTCCCCAATCCCGATTCGCTGATCTCGATCCAGACGCGCAACGTGCAGCAAAACGTCACCGTGCCGAACGTGAGCTGGCCGCGTTACGAGCAGATCAAGGCGAAAGCCAGGACGTTCTCGTCGGTGGGGATCGCCGCGTTCGACAGCTTCACGCTGACCGGCAACGGCGAGCCGCAGGCCCTCACCGCCCAGCGCATCGATGCGTCGTTCCTGGCAACACTCGGAGTGCTGCCGGCGCGCGGGCGCAACTTCACGCCGGCGGAAGACACCCCGAATGGACCGGAGGTGTGCATCATCAGCCACGAGTTGTGGCAGACGCAGTTCGGCGGCCGCGAGTCGATCGTCGGCGAGACCATCACGTTGAACGGCCACCCCTGGCAGGTTGTCGGCGTGATGCCGCCGCGATTGACGGTGCCGTTCAGCCAGGTGCAGGTGTTCGCGCCGCGGGTGTTCGAGGTCAATGGCCTGACCCGCCGGCAGATCGACGTCGGCTCGGTGTACGCGCAAGCAATCGGCCGGCTGGCGCCGGGCGTGACCATTGAGCAGGCGCGCGATGAGCTGACCTCGATCGCCGACGGGTACCGGCAGGCCTTTGCCGGCAACCTGGACGCCAACAGCCCCGCCGAAGCGCAGACCTTTGTGACCTCGCTGGTCGGTTCGCTGCGGCCGACGTTCCTCACGCTGCTCGGCGCCGTCGGCTTCGTGTTGCTGATCGCGTGCGCGAATGTCGCGTCGCTGTTCCTCGGGCGCCTGACGGCGCGGCATCGCGAGATCGCGGTGCGCCAATCGCTCGGCGCCAGCCGCGGACAAGTGGTCGGGCAGTTCCTCGCGGAAAGCCTGATCTTCTCGACGACCGCCGGCGTGCTCGGCGTGCTGCTCGCCGTCTGGGCGCTCTGGGCGATGCAATCGTCGCTCGCCTCACAACTGCCGCCGAACACCACGCTGGATCTGAACGGTCGGGCCGTCGGCTTTGCCGTTCTCGCCACCCTCGTCAGCGCGCTGCTCGTGGGACTGGCGCCGGCGTGGCACGCATCGCGAGCGGGCCTGGTGGACGCCTTGAAGGAAGGCTCGCGCGGATCGACCGCGCGAGGCGGCCGCTTTCGCGCCGCGTTGATCGTTGCCGAGGTCGCGCTGTCGGTGATCTTGCTGGTGGGCTCGACGCTGCTGCTCCTGAGTTTTCTGCAGCTGCAACGCACGTCGCCCGGTTTTGATCCCACGGGCGCCGCCACCGCGATCGTGTCGCTGCCCGCCGCCCGCTACAACACGCCGGCGCAACAAGCCGACTTTTTCGTGCGGGCCGTCGATGCGCTGAAGGCGAGTCCGCGCGTCCGGGGCGCGGCGGCGGTGATCGGCCTGCCGATGTCCGGCTTCAACCCGCGATCGCCGTATTCGATCGAGGGCGAACCCATCCTGCCGCTCGCCCAGCGTCCGCTCGCGCAACTGGCCATGGTGACCGAGGACTACTTCACGCTGCTCGGCATGACCGTGGTCGAAGGCCGCGCCTTTACCGGGCACGATCGGCTCGACGCGCCGGGCGTCGCCATCGTCAACCAGTCGCTCGCCAGGAAACTCGCGCCGGGCCGGTCGGCGATCGGCAAGGTGTTGCTGCGCGGCCCCAACCTCGAATTCCGCTGCGAGATCGTCGGCGTCATTCGGGACGTCAAGTCCCTCGGCCTCAACACGCCCGCCCCGGACGAGATGTACTTTCCGGCGCGGCAACTGCCGCGCCCCGGCATGGCCCTCGTCGCCAAGATCGATGGCGATCCGGCAGCGCTCCAGCCGATCATGCGCGCGGCAGTGGCGAGCGTTGAACGCGATCAGCCGATCACGTTCTTCGCTACGCTCGACGCCAACATCGCCACCAACCTCGGGACGCAGCGGCTCGTCGCGATGCTGACGACGATCTTCGCCGGGATCGCGTTGGTGCTGTCCGCGGTCGGGTTGTATTCGGTGCTGGCGTATGCGGTCGCGCAGCGCGTGCCCGAGATCGGCATTCGCATGGCGCTCGGCGCGCATCGCCGGCAGGTGATCGGCCTGATCATGAGCAGCGGCGCCAAGCTGGTCGGCATCGGGCTGGTCACCGGACTCGCCGGCGCCGTCGCGGTGTCACGCATGATCCAGTCACTGCTCTTCAACGTCACGCCGCTCGATCCGCTGGTCTACGGCGGCGTGGCGGTGTTGTTCAGCGTCGTCGCCGCGCTGGCCTGCCTGGTGCCGTCGCTGCGCGCCTCGAAGATCGATCCGGTGGCGGCGCTCCAGCACTAACCACGCGCGGTCGCGGTCATCATCTGGAGCGCGAGCGCCAGCAGGCCTTTCGCGTCGAAGAGAAAGCAGTGCGCCAGGCCGACACGCCCGCCGCGATTGTGCGTCCTGGCGAGGTAGGCGTTGACGATCTGCGCGAAGAACCGATCCGGCCAGTTCGGATGCGCGCCGGCGCCGCTCGTATCCACTTCCTTCATCTCTTTCCAGACCCGCGCGCCGTTCGCGATCACCGGCACTTCAAAGGTCGCGATCCGCAGATCCGGCACGTCGAGCAGGTGCTCGGCGTAATGGAGGAACGTCACGGTGTCGTGATCGCAGCCGATCAGCAGGATCTTGCCGTCGAGCGCGGCAAAGCGATCGAGCGCGGAGCCCTTGCCGAACGCAAAGTCCCACGGCTGTTCTGAAATCAGGTGCGGCGCGTGCGCGCCCCAGGCCACGAATCGCGCCACGTGATCGTTGACCAGCGAGCCCGGATACGAGCGGAAGAACTCGACCAGCGTGCCATGATCGCGAGCGGCGCGCGCGGTGCGCGCATCGAACGCCGGCATCTTGTCGAGCAGCTCGAGCTCGGTCGAGCCGGGATGCACGCCCCGGCCCACCTCGTCGTACCCCTCGGGACAGCCCGCGTACATCATCATCGTGCCCGCCTCGCTCAACGCATCCTTGATCGCGAGATGAATTTGATCGGCTCCGCCGGCAATCGCGCCAACCGCGCGTACCGAAGCGTGGACCATGACGGTGTCACCTTGGGCAACACCGAGACCGCGGAAGCCATTCGCCAGCTCTGCTCTGGAGAACACGCGATGATTGTAATCCGCGATTCGGCAGAGCTTTTTCTGCCAACGGCGGCACACATCTCGACACTAACGCGCCCATTGCGAGTGTTCGTGACATTTTCGCGGCTGATGTTCCCTCGGAAGCTAGGCCGCAATCGCGATGTCTTGGTACGTCGCTTGCAGCCAACAGTTGCGGGGGTTTTGCAATGGCTCAGTCAAAGGTTCGCTACGCAGTGGTTGGACTTGGTTACATCGCGCAAACCGCGGTGCTGCCATCGTTCGCGCACGCGAGGCGCAACTCTTCCCTTCACGCCATCGTCAGCGGCCACACCGACAAGCTGAACGAGCTGGGCGACAAGTACCGCATCCCGGTGCGCGCGAGCTACGACGAGTACGAGCGCTGCCTGCAGGAAGTCGATGCCGTTTACATCGCGACGCCGAATTCCGAGCACGCCGAATTCGCGGTGCGCGCCGCCAGGGCCGGCAAGCACGTGTTGTGCGAGAAGCCATTGGCGGTGACGCAGGAGGAATGCCACCGCATGATCAAGGCGGCGAGGCAGGCCGACATCAAGATCATGACGGCCTACCGGCTGCACTTCGAACCGCTCTTCCTCGAAGTGCTGGACATCGTCCGCTCCGGCAAGATCGGCGAGCCGCGCTTCTTCAGCTCCTCGTTCTCGATGCATGCCAAGCCTGGCGGCATCCGCACCCAGCGCGAGTTGGGCGGCGGCACGCTGTACGATCTCGGGATCTACTGCATCAACACCGCTCGCCTGATGTTCGGCGCCGAGCCGACCGAGGTATTTGCCTCGTCCGTTGACGGCGCCCGTTCGAACATGCCGGAGATCGACGAGATGACGTCGGGCCTGTTGAAGTTCGACGGCGATCGCATCGCCTCCTTCACGACCAGCTTCAACGCCAACGGCGTGTCGGACTTCCGGGTCGTCGGCACCGAGGGCAACATTCACGCGGAGCCGGCATATGAGTACGCCGAGGCGCTCGGCTACACGCTGACGGTCGGCGAGAACGAGCTCAACAAGAAGGGCCGGCGCCGCGATCAGTTCGCCGCGGAGATTGCCTACTTCTCGGATTGCATCCTGAACGGCAAGGATCCGGAACCGTCAGCCGAGGAAGGCTGCTGGGATGTGCGCATCGTCAATGCGCTCTATCAGTCCGCCGAGACGGGGCAGCCGGTGAAGCTGCAGCACTTCGGTCCCGAGGATCCGCCGATGCGGTCGCAGGGCCAGAACCTGCCGCCGGTCGCGCGCGAACCGGAACTGGTCGCGGTCGAAAAACCGCACGACTAACCTGGTTAACTGACGGCGCGGCCGAGGGTCATCCCCAACAGGCCGGCCGTCAACCCGCCGATCACGGTGACCGCGAGATTCGCGAGCGCGGTGCCGGTGGCGCCGCTCGACATCAACGCCAGCGTGTCCTGGTTGAAGCTCGAATAGGTCGTGAAGCCGCCGAGAAAGCCCGCGCCGATCGCGATGCGCATTTCGGGACTGAGGCTGCCGCTCGAAGCAAGTTGCACGACCAGGCCAAGGGCGAAGCTTCCGGCCAGGTTCACAATCATCGTGCCGTAGGGAAACGACGCGCCGAGCGCCGCCATCGCCCACTGGCCGATGAGGTACCGCGCACCGCTGCCGAGTCCGCCTGCCACCATCACCCACAGCAACATCATCGCGGGGCCTGCCCTGCCGACGGCTTCGCTGAAGCGGACCATCCCGGCTTCGTGTCGTCGAGAATGGCGATCGTGTCCGTATCGGTGATCGAGGCGCGCAGGCGCGCGAGCAGCGCGCTTCTCGCCTCGGCGGGCAAGGCGTCGAACGCCGGCGAGTAGATCATGTAGCTGCAACGATACTTGAACAAGCGGGTCTGCAGGTCGAGATCACGCAGCGAACGGCCGTTCCGATCGTGCGGGCCGGTGGACGGAAATTCTTTCGCGAATGCCGAGCCGGGCTGCACCGGCGATGCGATCGACGCTTCGCCAACGAACGTCAGGTACTCGGCGGCCTCATTCAGGATGTCGCCGAGATCACCCTTGGTGAAATCGAGCCGGCCTTCCTCCGCCGCGACGCGTGTTTCCCACCCCAACCTGGTGAGCAGGTTGACGGCGTGGCCCTGGTGATCGAACACCATCAGCGCCGCAATGTCGCTGGTCGGAAGTGGGTACGCGGACAGATCCAGGCCTGATCCGATCGTCCGCCCCATGTGCTGCACGGACGCGGACGCGCCGCTGACATACCATCCCGCCCATCGCTGATCGAGGCGCGACCGGTGATCGATGACGAAGCTGCCATCCTGCGGCATCGGCCGGCCATCGGGCGCGGTGGACATGCTGCGCACGAGGATGCCCGGCACGCTAAGGGTGTTGCCGGACACGTGGCAACTCAAACAGCGCTCGGAGCGCGCGAATTCCGGCTTGCCGCTGTCCTGCTTCAGCGTCTGAAAGACCACACCCTGCCGGGGATCATGCGACGCCATTTCAAGCAGCGGCGCTCCCGGAATGTAGCCGACAATCACCCGGTCATTGAAATAGAGCGCGCGCGGATTCTCCGGCGTCGTGAACGGGTGTTGAATGCCGGTCTTCGAGAACAGCAGGACCTGCGATTCGACCGGCACGTTCAATCGCGCCAGCACCGACCGCAGGTAACCCTGCGCGCCATCGAAGGCCAGCGATCCCGATCCCGAGGTCAGCTCGCGCTGCAACACGCTGACGACATCCGAGAGCGCCGCACCGCGATAGTCGATAGCCGGATGCTGATCGAGCATTCCGGGAAACGCGGATTTCGACTGCGCGAACACCGCCGTCAAGGCGGCCACCCAGACGATGGCGGCCGCGGCAAGGCGTTTCATCCCATGAGGGTAACGCACGGCTGGTTGGAGTGCATAATGCTGGGATGGTTTTGAAGCGCACTACGATCCTGCTCGTACTTTTCCTGGTCCCGGCCGCCGCCGTCGCACAAACCAACCAGTCGCCAAGCCTGGTGCTGCCCACGGTGATCGTGACGGCGGAGAAGGAAGCGAACGACATCAAGGACGTTCCAGCGAGCATTACCGCGGTGACGGCGGACACGATTCGGGATTCAGGGTTGCGCGCCATTACCGACGCGGGCATCTTCGCGCCGAACACGACCTTCACCGAATTCACGGCGCGCAAGGTCAGCAACGCCCGGTTTCGCGGCCTCGGTTCGAGCCCGGCGAATCCGGCGATCACCACTTACCTCGACGGCGTGCCCCAACTGAACAGCAATTCCTCTAATGTCGAACTGCTCGACGTCAGCCAGATCGAATTCGTGCGCGGCGCGCAGAGTTCGCTCTTCGGCCGCAATACCCTCGGCGGCATCGTCAACGTCACCTCGATGCGTCCGTCGCTGGCGCGCTGGACCGGCACGGTGATCGCGCCGTTTGGCAACGCCGGGGCGATGGAAGTGCGCGGAAATATTTCGGGCCCGCTGACCGACAAGGTCGGCATCAGTTTCGCCGGCGGCAAGCAGCAGCGCGACGGCTACACGACCAACGCGATCACCGGCAACAAGGTCGACTCGCGCGACGGCACGTTCGCCAAGGCGCAGTTGCTGATGCTGCCCAATCCGAATTGGGAAGCGAGAGTGATCTACGCCTACGAGCGCGATCGCGACGGTGACTACGCGCTCGGCGATCTCAGCGCGATTCGCACCGCGCCGTTTCGCGTCAATCGCGACTTCGAGGGGTTCACCAACCGCGACATCAACAACGTCACGGTCAACCTCCGCGGCACCGGCCAGAATGTCTCGATCGAGAGCACCACCGGCGTGATCAAGTGGAAGACCGAGGACCAGACCGATCTCGATTACTCGCCGCTGCCGCTGGCGACGCGATCGAACGCCGAGCAGGATCGCCAGTTCACGCAGGAGGTCCGCATTGCCTCGCCGGAAAATGCGCCGCTGGCCATCGGCGACCGGATGCTCAGGTGGCAGGCCGGCATCGACTACTTCAACCAGAACTACGACCAGGATGCGGTCAACACCCTGGGCGCGTTCGTGCTGTCGCCCCAAGTGGGCTTCCCGGTGGCGATGCATTCGCCTGAAGCCGCCATCGACAGCAGCGGCATCGGGCTCTACGGCCGCGCCACCCTGGCGTGGAACGAGAAGGCCGATCTGACGGCGGGCCTGCGCTTCGATCACGAAGCGAGCGACGCCCACCTCAACACGTTTTTCGCGCCGGCGATTTCTCCGGCCAATGTCGTCGCCAGCAAGGATTCGTACAACGACTTCTCACCGCAACTTGCGTTCGGCTACAAGATCACGTCCGAACACACCGCGTTTGCCTCGGTGTCGCGCGGCTACAAGGCCGGCGGCTTCAATCCCGCCGCCATTCCGGGCAGCGAGCAGTACGGTGAAGAGCACGCGTGGCACGTCGAGACCGGCCTCAAGTCCACGGCGGCGGGCGGCAAGGTGGCGATCAACGCCGCGATCTTCCTGATTAACTGGGACGACCTCCAGTTGAACGTGCCCAACGCGTTCGTGCCCGGGCAGTTCTACATCTCCAATGTCGGCAGCGCCACCAGCCGCGGCGCCGAGATCGATGTCACCGCCCGGCCGCGAACGGACCTCGACGTGTTTGCGTCGTGGGGATATTCGAACGCGTTGTTTGCGGATGGCACGCGCGCCAATGGCGTGGATGTCAGCCACAACGAAATTCCCTACACGCCCTCATACACCGCCACCTTCGGCGGACAGATGACGCGCGCCATCACCGCGGCGATCAACGGATTCGGGCGCGCCGAGTTCGTGGTCACCGGCGGGTTCAAGTACGACGAGGGCAATACCCAGGGCCAGGACGCCTATACGATCCTCAACCTGCGCGCCGGCGCCAGGCACAAGCGCCTCTTCGGGGAACTGTGGATCCGCAACGCCTTCGATACGCATTACGTGCCGATCGCGATTCCGTATCCGGGGTTCGCGCCGTCGGGATTCATCGGCGAAAACGGCCGCCCGCGCACGTTCGGCGTCAGCATCGGCGCCACCTTCTAATGACCGGTCCCGCGATCACGGCGATCTCGATCGCGCTGGCCGCGTGGTATCTCGACGCCGCCATCAACTGGCGGCAGGCGGCGCTGTTCATGGTCGGCGCGGGCGCCGGCGTGGTGCTGTATCACGCCGCGTTCGGCTTCACCTCGTCGTGGCGCGTGTTCATTTCGGATCGCCGTGGCGCGGGCCTGCGCGCGCAGATGCTGATGCTCGCGGTCACCTGCGCCGTGTTCTTTCCGTTGCTCGCAGCGGGGTCGGTGTTCGGACAGACGGTGCGCGGATCGGTGTCGCCGGCCGGCGTCGGCGTGGCGGCCGGCGCGTTCCTCTTCGGTCTCGGCATGCAGCTCGGCGGCGGCTGCGCATCGGGCACGCTGTTCAGTGTCGGCGGCGGCAGCACCCGCATGCTGATCACGCTGCTCTTCTTCATCATCGGGTCGGTGATCGGCACGGCGCACATGGGTTGGTGGACGGCGCAGCCCGCGTGGCCGGCGACCTCGATCGTGACGGCGATGGGACCGTGGGCGGGGCTGGCGGCGAGCTTCGCGGTGTTCGGCGCCATCGCGTGGATCACCAGCGTCGCCGAACGCCAGCGGCACGGACGCCTGGTCGGGGAATCCAGGCCCGACGTGGGTCATCGATGGGTGTCCGGGCCCTGGCCGCTCGTGGCCGGCGCGGTCGGGCTCGCCCTCGTCAACGTCGCCACCCTCACGATCGGCGGACGGCCGTGGGGCGTCACCTCGGCGTTTGCCCTGTGGGGCGCGAAAGGGTTCACCGCGGTGGGCATCGACGTCGCGTCGTGGCCGTACTGGACGACCCCCGCGCAGGCGACGGCACTCAAGTCGAGCGTGTTGATGGACGTCACCTCGGTGATGGACATCGGGATCATCCTCGGCGCGCTGCTGGCGGCGATGCTCGCCGGCCGCTTCGCGCCGGTGTGGAAGATCTCGGGCCGCTCGATGGCGGCCGCGGTGATCGGCGGCTTGTTGCTCGGCTACGGCGCGCGCATCGCCTACGGCTGCAACATCGGCGCGTACTTCAGCGGCATCGCGTCGGGCAGCCTGCACGGCTGGCTGTGGCTGGTGGCCGCCTTCATCGGCAACATCGCCGGCACCAGCCTGCGGCCGATGTTCGATCTCAAGGTCGAGAAGACACCGGCCGCCTGCTGATCGCCCCTAGAAAAACCGCCGCCACACTTCGAAAGAGCCGAGGTGTTGGGCGCGCACGCCGCGGAGTACGATAACGCCCAGAGGAGAACGCAGCATGAAACGATCGGTACTCGCGGTGGCCCTCGCAGCCACGGCATTGATGTTTGGATCGACGGTGCAGGCGCAGAAGACGACGCCGGTGCACCCCGGCAAGGCCGGCAGCCCCCACGTCCGCACGGAGTGGACCGTGGATGGCGCCAACATTTCGATCGAATACGGACGCCCGTCGATCAAGGGCCGCGTGCCCGGCAAGGATGTCGATCCGTACGACGGCCGCGAATGGCGAACCGGCGCGGATGAAGCGACCACGCTCAAGACCGACAAGACGCTGAAGTTCGGCAGCCTCACCGTGCCTGCCGGCACCTATACGCTCTACACGATTCCCACCGGCGGCACCTGGCACCTGGTGATCAGCAAGAAGACCGGCCAGTGGGGCATCCCCTATCCCGAAGGCAGCGACCTCGGCCGCGCACCGATGACGCTGTCCAAGCCGGCGGCGACGGCGGAGCAACTGACGATCCTGATCCAGGATACGCAGGCCGGCGGCTCGCTCCATATCGATTGGGGCGCCACTCGCGCCAGCATTCCGTTCACGGTCGGCTAGCACGCTGCGGGGTCGGTGGCTGACACCGATCCCGCCTCTTCTGTTCTATTCTTGTGGCCTCAATTCCCGGGAGGCCTTCGGTATGCGGCGACTCGTTCCGCTGTCACTGATCTGCACGCTGTTAATGGCCGGGGTGGCGCGCTCCACCACGGTGATTCCACCGACGTTCGAGTCGCTGGTCTCGAGCGCCAATACGATCTTCGTCGGCGAAGTCATGGACGTGCGGTCCATCTGGATCACCACGCCGCAGGGCCGCGCCATCGTCACCGAGGTCACCTTCAAGGTCGAGGACGTGTGGAAGGGCGCCGCCGGCGCGGTCACGCAGCTCGAATTCCTCGGCGGCACGATCGGCGAGACGACGATGGAAGTGGTCGGCATGCCGACGTTCCATGAAGGACAGCGCAGCGTGCTGTATGTGTCGTCGGAAGTGCGTTCGGCGAGCCCGCTGGTCGGGTTCTGGCACGGCCGTATGCGCATCGAGAAGGATCCGAACGGCGTCGATCGCGTGCGCACCTACGACGGGCGTTCGCTCGGGAGTCCGTCGGAAGTCGGCGCCAACAAGGTCAACTACATGGCGTCGGTCACGCCGATGCGGCTGGCGGACCTCGAGAGCGCCGTGCGATCGCGCGTGCTCGCGGGGAGGGCTCGATGAGGCCCTGGCCTCGCCGCACCCTCGGCCTCCTCACGATCGTGGCGCTCGTCGTCGCCACGTCGCAGACGGCGCGCGGTTACGCGACGCTCGGCTCGACGTGGAACAGCGGCAGCGTCACCATGCACCTGCAGTTGACCGGCGGTTCCGGCCTGGCCGATGGCAGCGCCAACTTCAACGCCGCGTTCGCGTCGGCCATGTCGATCTGGAACCAGTCGCTGAATCGCGTCCAACTCGTCGCCGTTAATCCGTCCACCGTGGCGAAAGGCGATGGCGACCTGGTCAATAACGTCTTCTTCGACTCGAACTATTACGGGACGAGGTTCGGGCGGGACACGCTGGCGATCACGACCCGTTGGACGCTCGGCGACACGCAGCGCGTGGAAGCCGACGTGGTCTTCAACTCCGCTTTCACCTTTGATTCCTATCGCGGCAACGTGCGTTCGAGTGGCGTGTGGGACCTCCGCCGCGTGGCGCTGCACGAGCTCGGTCACGTGCTGGGCCTCGATCATCCCGATGAACACGGGCAGAACGTGTCGGCGCAGATGAATTCGATCCTCGGCAACATCGACGGCCTGACCGCCGATGATATTTCCGGCGTGCAGTCGCTGTACGGAAGCGGCGTCACCGGCACCATCACGTTCCCGCCGCGCAACGAACCGAACGCGTTCTACCAGCAGTTGCTCGGCGTCTACCAGAATGAATTACGCGCCTCGCAATCAGCGACCTATGTCGACGCGGAAGGTGCGGTGATCTGGCTCACCGAATACGCCCGCCAGCGCGTCGGCCAGTGCAGTCATGCCACCGCGACGTCGAACACGCTCAACCAGATCACCAGCAACGGCGGCACGCTGGTCTGCGCCGCGACACCGGCCGGCCCGATCCCGTTCCCGCCGCGCAATGAAGGCCTGCTGTTCATGAACGACTTGAACACGACCTATCGTGATTCGCTGCGGCGGTCGCTCGGATCGTCGTTCGTCGACAACGAAGGCGCCGTGGTGTGGGTGCTGGAATATCTGCGCTATCGCCTGAATGGCTGCACCCACGGCGACGCCACGACGAAGGTGTTCCAGCAGATTCGCGGCCAGGGCATCCAGCCGGTTTGCTCCGCCTAGGACCTTAAGACCCTAAGACCCTAGGACCCTAAGACCCTAAGACCCTCTTGTAATCCGCCGGCGTGTCGATGTCCTCGAACGCGCCGGCGTCTTCGACTTCCACATTCACAATTTGATCGCGGTAGGTCGCGAACACGGCCTTGGCGCCGATGTTCGGATCGGCCGCGCGCAAGGCGTCGAACACCGATCGATCGAAGATCACCGGATGCCCGTGACGCGCGCCGCGCGCCGGGCGCACGATCGGTGCGCGCGTGCGCTGCCACTCGCGAACAACGGCGGTGACCGTTGATGGGGTGACGAGCGGCACATCGACCGGGATCACCAGCACGCCCTCGAGCGCCGGTTCGTCGATCGCATTCAACCCGGCGAGCAGCGACGACAGTTGGCCGCTCGTCCATCCTGGATGCTCAACGAGATGCGCGCGGCGTTCACCGGCCGGCATGGCGCGCCGCACCGCGTCGACATGAGCCCCCGCCACCACCGCGATGCTCGGCACGCCGCCCCGCAACAAAACGCTGACAATTCGTGACAAAACCGTCTCTCCGGTGGCCGGGAAGGGCATGGCGGCCTTCGGTTGACCCATCCGGGACGAGGCGCCGGCGGCGAGGATGATGCCAGAAATCATTGATAAATAAGGAGATGAACGGTTGTTAACTCGTCAGTAGATCGGGTTCGTCAACATGTCAGCAGTTGTCTTCGGATGCTTGACTTCCCATTGTTGACCTGCCTACACTTGCCGCGTTTTCCGCGACCCCCATTGTTGCCTTCAGTTTAAACGGCGGCTTCCTTCGGGTCTCGGGACATCGGAGGACAGGTTATGCCGACCGGTACGATCGCACGGCTCCTAATCGATAAGGGCTTTGGCTTCATTCGTGATGAAGCCGGCCTGGAGCATTTCTTCCATCGCAGTTCCGTCAGGGGCGCGGTATTCGAGCTGCTTCGGGAAGGCCAGCGCGTCGATTTCACCATCGAGGAATCCCAGAAGGGCCCTCGGGCGGGAGACGTTCGACTGATTGAAGGGTAGTAGCGTCGTCGTGTCCGGCCCCTGTACAGTGGGGCCGGATGTTCGTCTCCGCCCGACTTCGTGAAACGCCGCCTGATTCGTAGCGCCATCATCCTGGCGCCCATTCTCATCCTCAGCACCTTCGCGCTGTCGCGTCTCGGGTCGTTCCTCGTCCGCGAGGATCCGATCGGCCCGGCCGACGCGATCATCGTGCTCGGCGGCACGATGTACGAACGCCAGCTCGAAGCGGTGGACTTGTACCGCGCCGGCGTGGCGCCGAGAATCAGCCTGTTCCGCGAGATTGCCGACTACGGCGAGCTCGAGTTGATGGCGCGCGGCGTCCCCTTCCTGCGCTCGGTGGACATCCAGATCGATGCGATGACCCGCATCGGCGTGCCGCGGGACGTCATCACGATCCTCGACGAAGCCAACAGCACGGCCGACGAAGCGGATCACGTCGTCGACCTGGTGAGGAAGGAACACTTCACTCGCGTGATCATCATCACGTCGAAGCAACACACCAGGCGGGCGCGGCTGGTGATGAATCGCCGCCTCGCGCCGCTCGGCACCACGGTGATGGTGCGCGCGACGCGCTACGACAAGTCGGACGCCGAGCACTGGTGGCGGAACCGCTCGACGCTGCGCTTCACGCTGTTCGAGTCGCAGCGATTGTTCGGGTATTGGATCGGGGTCGCGGACTGATCGCGCTATGATCGGGACGGAAGTGAACGGGGCCCGGTGGCCCTCCCGGTCTTCAAAATCGGTCGCTGCCTCCTAGCGGGGCAGGCTGGGTTCGACTCCCAGGCGCTTCCGCCAGCCTTCGCGCTTGCGCGCTACGGCTGGCAAGCCAATCAGGCTGGCGTCCACCGAAGCTCCGAAGGAGCGAAGGTTGGACCTTACAACAACAGGTCAACCACTCTTTTCGTATCCGACAAATCCGGCAGCACTTCGTCGGCACCGGCCGCGCGCAACTGATCGAGCGTGAAGCCGCCCGTCGCTACCGCGATGGATTTCGCGCCCGCGACGCGCGCGCATTCGATGTCGTGCGGCGTATCGCCGATCACGATCACCCGCTCGATCGCCGCCACCGGGACGTCGTAGGTCTCGGCGCGGCGGCGCGCAATCGGCACCAGCGCATTGCGATCCGCCGCGTCGTCGCTGAACGCGCCCCACTCGAAGAACTCCCACAACTCGAAATGCTGCAGCTTGATCTCAGCGGCTTCGCGGTAATTGCCGGTCAGCAGCGCCAGGTGGAGGTGGTCGTGATCGCCGAGCGCCTCGAGCAGTTCGCGCGCGCCGGGCATCAGGCCCTTGTGGCCGGTGCCGGGATGCGCGATCTCTTCGGCGAGGAGCGGAAAGTAGCTCTGCCGAAAACGCTCGTGCGCGTCGAGCGTGTCCGGCAGGCCGGCGGCCTGCAGCGCCCGCGAGACCAGCGACCAGTCGGTCCGTCCGCCGAAGTGTTCGCCGGCAAACGCGTCGGCGACGCCGAAGGTTTGCTCGAACGCGCGCGTCATCGCGCGCAGGCCCGCGCGTCCGCTCAACAGCAACGTGCCGTCGATATCAAACAGGATCAGTGCTGGATTCATCGTTGCCTTCAGCCGTCGGCCATCGGCCGTCAGCCAAACAATTTCCTGAACAGGCTCGGCGCACGCAGCTCGCCCGTCGCCGCGACCAGTTCCAATCGCTGCCCGCCAATCGCCTTCGCCAGCACATCGTCCGCCGTGATGGCAATCAGCGCCAGGCCGCGCGACTGCGTCACGCGCGCGAGATCGGCGCCGAAGGCCGCCACCGTGTGGCGAGGCAACACCGCCGAGGGGTGTTCGGCGATCAACAGCTTCGGCTCGAGCGCCAGCGCGCGGGCCAGGTGCACACGGATCTGCAGCTCGGGGCCAATCTTCCCCGCCGGCGCGTCGAACAATTCCTGGGGGATGCCGGCTTCGCGCGCCACGGCGCCGGCGTGCGGCAGCACGCGCGGATCGATCGGATCGACATCGAGCGTGTACGACATCGCGATGTTCTGCAGCACCGAGAACATCTCGATCAGGATGCCGCGCGCGGTGATCATGCCGACGCGGTCGAGCGACTGCAGCCACGCGTGGCTGTCGGTAATGCCGCGCGTGTCCTGGTCGAACAGGATCACGGTGCCTTCATCGGGCAAGGCGGCGCCGGTGACCAGGTGCACGAACGTCTCGCCGCCAATCGCATCGATGCCGCCGATCGCCATGACGTCGCCGGGCTTGACGGTCAGCTGCGCGATGCGCAGCGGCCGCAACGCGCGCGACTCCTTCTTGAGCCCGGTGATATTGAGAAGCGCGCTCATCAGGGCAAGCCTGTTTCGGTGGAGCGAAGGCGGGCGCGGGCTTCGAGGGCGGCGAAGTCATCGGGTGGGAGCGCGATCACCCCGAACGTCGATCGATGCGGGCGCCCGGGCTTGCGTGGATCATCACCGTGAAAATCCGAGCCGCCGGACACCAGCGTGTTGAACCGCATCGCCATGTGGCGATACGACATCACATCCTCCGGCGTGTGATCGGAGTGGTAGACCTCGATCGCATCCAGCCCGCGGTCGACCAGCGGCGCGATCAGCTCGTCGCGCCTGGTGACACCGGGATGCGCCATCGACGCCACGCCGCCCGCGGCATGAATCGTCTCGATCACCGTGGCCGGGCTCGGGCCCAGGCGCTGCACGTACGCCGGGCGGCCGTTCGCCAGCCATAACTCGAAGGCCTGGTTGACGGATTCGACGTATCCGGCGCCCACCAGCTCGCGCGCGAGCTGCGGACGGCCGACGGAGGATCCGGGCCGCGCCGCCGCGGCCAGCAGCACGCGGTCGACGTCCACCGGCATGTTGAGGGCGGCCAGGCGCGCCGCGATCTCGCGCACGCGCACGACGCGCAACGCGCGCTGGCTGACCAGGAATTCCGTCAGCGTCGGATTGGCGTGATCGAAAAAGTACCCAAGCATGTGCACGTCGCGGCCGTCGTCGATCGACGTGATCTCGATGCCGGTCACGACGCGGACGCCTGATGCGGCGGCGGCGGCCGTCACCTCATCGATCGAGGCGACCGTATCGTGATCGGTCACGCTGATCGTCGTGAGCCCGGCAGCGACGACGCGAGCGACGAGCTCGTGCGGCGTCAGGCGCCCGTCTGACGCCGTCGTGTGCATGTGGAGGTCGATCAAGGCAGGGATCAGGGATCGGGGATCAGGGATCAGGGCTCTCTAGCGACTCACCGCTCTGCTACGGGACTTCGATCGTTTGGAGAGCGACGGCTTTAGCCGTCGCTTCTCGCCGGGACCGCGATGCCGCTTGACGAGTTGCCGGTACTCGCGAATCAACAACTCGAGGTGCTCGCGCTCTTCTTCCGCGAACTCGAGGAAGATGCGCTTGCCTTCGGAGTCCTCGAAGCGTTCGCCGTAGCGCTTGAAGAAACGGTGCGAGCCGCGCTCGCAGCGGATGCCGATGCGATACGCCTCGAGATCGTCCACGCCGTCGCGGCGCAGTTGTTCGGTGCCGGACGAAAACAATCCGTTGGCCGCGCCCTTGAAGAAGAGGAACGTCGGCCGCGACTCGAGCCGCGGGTCCTGCTTGAGCAGTTCCTGGTAGCGGTTCTCGAGCGTCTTGAGGTGATGCACCTCTTCGGTCGCGAGCTTGCGGAAGATCTCGCGGGCCCGCGCATCCTTGACGAGCTTGACGCCGCGTCCGTAGAACTCCATCCCGCTGCGCTCGGTGGCAATGGCGATGCGCAGCGCGTCGCGCGCAAACAGCATTTCGGACGTGGAGTTCTCGTCGTCGGGCACGCGGCCGGCGCTGCACGCCTCGCAGGTGCCGTAGATTTGCACGACGCTCTGCCGCGCGGTGAAGCCGCGCGCCGCCGCCACTTCCTCGACGAGCGATTCGATATCGGAGCTGAGGAACTCGTACGAGCGGTTGCAGGTCTTGCAGATCAGGTGAAAGTGGCGCGGATGGCGATAGGAATGCTCGAAGCGGAAGCGCCCCTCGCCGAAGTCCACCTTGCGCGCGATCCCCGCTTCCTCCATCCACAGCAAGGTGCGGTAGACGGTGGCGCGGCTGATGCGGTGATCTTCGCGTTTGATAAGGGCGACCAGATCGTCGGCGCTGAGGTGTCCCTCCTGCTTGAGGAACGCGTTGACGATCAGGTCGCGCTTGCTGGAGCGTTTCGTACCGGCCGGCCGGAGACGATCGAGATCCGGGATGGCCGTTGTCGTGGCCATGACGCGTCCCTTAGGCCGAGAACGAGGATCCGCAGCCGCAGGTCGAGGTCGCGTTCGGATTCTTGATGGTGAACCCGCCGCCGGTGATGGTGTCGACGAAATCCACTTCAGCGCCCTTGAGGTAGCTGATGCTGACCGGATCGACGAACAGGCGCACGCCGTTCGATTCGAACAGCTGATCGCCGACGCCGCCGGATTCCTCGATCATCAAGCCGTACTGGAAGCCCGAGCAACCGCCGCCCTGCACGAACACGCGCAGGCCGCTTTCGGTCTTGCCCTCTTCGTTCAGCAACTCGCGGATCTTGCCGGCGGCCGCTTCCGTCACGAGAATCTGGGGGTCCACCGTGAAAACCGGCGTTTCCGGGGTAATCGTTTGCGTTTCCATAAGGTCCTATTTTATCCGCCTTCGCCTTATTGGCGAAACTTTCGGGCTACGGCGCGACTTGGGCCAGCGCGGCCAGTTTCTCGCCTGATTCCTGCTCCAGGTCCTTGTGCAGGCTGTTGCCATGGGCATCCATGGTCACAATTGCAGGGAACTCTCTTAGTTGTAGATGCCACATCGCCTCAGGAGTTCCAAATTCCAGGAGCGAAACGCCGTCCACCCGGTCGATACAGCGGGTGTAAAACTGGGCCGCGCCGCCGATAGCGTTGAGGTAGACGGCGCCGTGCTGCTTGAGCCCGGCCAGCGTCTTGCCACCCATGCCGCCCTTGCCGATCACCACGCGGACGCCGTACTTGCCGATGATGTCGGCCTGATACGGCTCCTCTCGAATGCTCGTCGTCGGACCCGCCGCCGTGACCTTCCAGCCGCCGTCGGGTTGCTTGGCGACCACCGGGCCGCAGTGATAAATCACGCCGCCGCGCAGATCGACCGGAGGCGCGTGGCTGGCGAGGTGGTGATGCACCGCATCGCGTCCCGTGAAGGCGGCGCCGCTGATCAGCACGACGTCGCCGACGTTCAGCGAGCGAATCGTCGCTTCGTCGATCGGCGCGCGCAGCGCGACCTCGCGGCCGGTGCGCTTGAATCCGGCCTGGTCCATCATCGGGATCGTCGGCACCGACGGATCGCGATACAGCCACTCCTTGATCGCGCCGCTCGATCCATCGAGCGTCACACCGAGACGGCGATAGGCCCAGCAGTCGTAGGCGATCGACACGAAGAAGCTCGCGGGCAGGCGATTCTGCACGCCGATCTTGCAGCCGATCAGCGAGATCTTGCCGCCAAACCCCATCGGGCCGACACCGAGCGTGTTCGCCGTGCGCATGATCTCGGCTTCGAGATCCGCGAGCCGCGGATCGGGATTGAGGTCGTCGAGGCTGCGGAACAGTTGCTGCTTGGCCTCGGCGTAACCGCTCGTGCGATCGCCGCCGATGCAGACGCCGATCGCGCCGGGCGCACAGCCCTTGCCTTGCGCGCTCCACACCGCGTGCAGGATCGCCTTGCGCACGCCGTCGATGGTGCGGTCGGCGCGGCCGAGATGCGCCAGCTCCGACGGCAGCGAGTACTGCGCGTTCATGTTCTCGCAGCCGCCGCCCTTCAGCAGCAACTTCACCTCGACGTCGTCGCGTTCCCACTGCTCGAAGTGAATCACCGGCGTGCCGGGGCCGAGATTGTTGCCGCTGTTCTCGCCGGTCAATGAATCAACCGAGTTCGGCCGCAGCTTGCCGCGCCTGGTCGCTTCGGCGATCGCTTCCTTGATCTGCTTCTTCATCCAGACCTGGTTCGCGCCGACCGGCGTCTTCACTTCGAACGTCGGCATGCCGGTGTCCTGGCAGATCGCGCCTTCGATGTCGGCGGCCTGGTCGATGTTCTGGCTGATGATGTTCAGCGCCTGTCCGGCGCGCGAGGATCCGTCCTCGGTCTCGACGGCGTGCCGCATCGCCGCCCGGACATCGGGCGGCAAGTCGGTCGAGGTCTTGATAATGAGGGCGACGACGGAATCGAAGAAAGACTGCATGGGTGTCCAAGTTTACCAGTGCGGCATAACTCTTGCCTCGCCGAGGTCATGGCCGATCGCTCCCAAACTTCCGAAACCCGCATTTGCGGCGAGATTCCGTCACCTGCACGAAGCGACACTGGACAGGTCCCGATAGGACGAATCAGCAACGGTGCGAAAAATTCCCCATCGGCGTCAACAAGCATCGGAGCCGCGTCATGAGTCCCCTTGGCAACAGTCGTGGCGTCGTCCTCGCCGTCGATGATGAGGCCGGTGTCCGCGATCTGTCGCGGCGCATCCTTGAACGAGGCGGCTATGCCGTCCTCGACGCCGCTGACGGTCCGCACGCGCTCGAGATCATCCAGAGCGGTGCGCGCGTCGATTTCCTGATGGTCGATCTCGATATGCCGGTGATGCGCGGCGAGGAATTGGCCGCGCGGCTGCGAGTCCTGCGGCCCGAACTGCGCGTCCTCTATGTCACGGGTCACAGCGACGCGCTCTTCGTCGATCGGCCGGAGTTGGGCAACGATGAGGCGTTTCTCGACAAGCCGTTTTCGGTCCGCGGTCTACTCGAAGCCGTGTCCTTGCTGAAGAACGGCTATATCAACGCCCCCGCGCCACGCTCGTCGTCTCTGGATCTCCTCTGGCGGGCGCTGGTCGGCAAGGCGGAACGATCTTGATCCACACCTTCGATCAGCCTCATCGCGAAGTGCTCTGCGGCCTCGCGGAGGCGCAATCATGACGCCCTCCGATTGGAACCGGCCGTTGAGCGTGCTGGCGATCGAAAAGGATCTCGCCGACTTCTTGCGCATGGAGCGGCACCTTAGATCGGCCGGGCAGGTGTCCCGTTCCCGTCGCGTCGACAACGCCGAGGATCTCGAAGAGGCGCTCGAAATAGGCGGCTGGACCATCGTCATTTCGGACCTGGACATTCCCGGTCTCGAGTTCGAGGATTCGATGCGGAAGATTCGCGATCGCTATCCCGAACTGCCCATCATCGTCTTGTCAGAAACGATCGACATCGCGAAAGCGGTCGATCTCCTCAAGGGCGGCGTCACCGATTTCATCCTCAAGGACAACCTCCAGGGCCTGCCAGCAGCGATCGATCGGGCGTTCGTCGAGGCCAACCAGCGCCACGAGCGGGACGTCGCCGATGAGGCGCTTCGTTCGAGTGAAGCCAAGCTGCGCCAAGTCCTGGAGACGGCACAAGACGGCATCTGGGCGATCGATCTCGATCAGCGGACCACGCTCGTCAATCCAAGAATGACGGCGATCCTCGGGTATACCGCCGACGAAATGCTCGGTCGTCCGTTCACCGACTTCGTTGAAGATGCGGGCTTGGCGTTGGCGGTGACGCTCGGGCAGTTGCGGCCGGAATCACCGAGCGCCATCGAGGGGGCGCTGCGCAGCAAGCGCGGCGACACGGTGTGGATCCGAGCCATCGCCCACGCGCTGGTCGATGGCAAAGGGGAAAGAATCGGCGCTCTCGGAGTGGTTACCGACATCACGACGCGGCATCTGGCCGAAAGGGAGATGCGGTTGCAGAGTGCGGCGCTCAATGCCTCGGCCGATGCGGTCGTGATTTCTGATGTCAGCGGCGCCATCCAATGGGTCAACGGCGCGTTCGAGGCGTTGACCGGATTCTCTTCCGCAGAGGCGGTCGGCAGGAATCCTCGTGACCTCGTCAGGTCGGGCGTCCACCACGACGCGTTCTATCAGCGCATGTGGGAAACGTTGATGGCCGGACAGGTCTGGCGTGGCGAAATCGTCAACCAGCGCAAGGACGGCAGCCGCTACCACGAGGACATGACGATCGCGCCGGTCTTCGGCATCGATGGCCGTGTCGATAGCTACATCGCGATCAAGCGCGATCTGACCGCGAAGAAGCTGCTCGAAGCGCAGTTGCTGCAGGCGCAGAAAATGGAGAGCGTCGGCCGGCTGGCCGGCGGCATCGCCCACGATTTCAATAACCTGCTGACGATCATCAACGGCGTGTCAGAACTCGGGCTCGAAGGCCTATCCGAAACGGACGCGCGCCGAAAGGACTTGCAGGACATTCACCAGGCGGGCCTGCGCGCGGCGACGCTGACCCGGCAGCTCCTGACCTTCAGCCGAAAACAGATCGTCAATCCGGAACTAATCGACGTCAACACGCTCGCCGCAACCGCGCACAGCCTGCTGAGGCGGATGCTCTCCGAAGACGTGCGATTGATCGTCAAGGCCTGCGAAGATTCGCTCACCGTCAACGCTGATCTCGGTCAGCTCGAGCAAGTGCTCATGAACCTCGTCGTCAACGCGCGCGATGCAATGCCCGGCGGCGGCACCCTGACCATCGAGACCCGGTATGCGATGGTGACCGAGGAGTTTGTGGCCGGGTGCGGCACCATCGACCCTGGCGAATACGCGGTGCTGACCGTCACCGATACGGGTGTCGGTATGGACGATCAAACCCAGGCCCGGATCTTTGACCCGTTCTTTACGACGAAGGAACAAGGCAAGGGGACCGGGCTTGGCCTGTCGACGGTCTATGGGATCGTGCACCAGTGGCATGGCTGCATCTGCGTCCAGAGCACGGTCGGCCAGGGATCGACGTTTTGTGTCTACCTGCCGCTTCTCGACGACGCGCAAGCCGCGTACGCACCGATGGAACCAGCAATTGGACGCGGGTCGGAAACGGTGCTGATCGTCGAGGACGATGCCGCGGTGCGCGAGATGGTGCACCACATGATCCGGTCGGCAGGTTACAACGTCCTCGAGGCTGCGAATGGTGACGACGCGCTGCTCATGCTCGGCCAACACGAGCGGCACGTCGATCTGCTGCTGACCGACGCCGTGATGCCCGGAATGTCCGGGCCCGAACTCGTCGCGCGCGCGCAGCACAGCCTACCTGGGCTTTCGGTGCTCTACATGTCCGGCCATACCGATAATCCGGCGTTGCCTGAAAGCGCGCGGACTGCCCAGTACCAGCTCATCCAGAAGCCGTTCTCGAAGGGAGACTTGACGAGGATGATGCGCGCGACGCTGGACGCTACTGCGGCGGCAGCCGGTGCGTCAGCGTGAATTCGATGGGTGAGTTGCCAGGGCCTTCGGCGACCACGGTGAACGCCAGCTCGTTGTTGCCGGTGAGCTGACCAGTCCACACGAGTGAACCCTCGACGGCGGGGTTGAGGCTCGGGGTGACGAATCGAATCGTGTTCGCGGTGACCGAGCCGTCACGAATCAACAGGTCGCTGACCGCCATCGTCGACACCGGGCCGGTGACGACGTCGCCCTGAATGCGAAGGTCGAGCGTCACATCAGTGTCTTCGCCACCACCTGCGACCATCGGGCCGCGCCATGCGCCGGCCAGCGGATGTTGGGCTTGCGGTTCCTGCGCCGAGAGACCGGCGGGCACCAGCAAAACAGAAAGGGCGACGAGACGAGCGAAAGCCTTCATGTCTACTCCGGGGGGCGAGTGTTGGTGGAAATCGCGACGATTATGCTACCGGCCCGGCCGAACGCCAACGTTTTATTTCCGTGACATGATTTTGACATGAACTCGCGGGCCGTCGCGCTGATCGGGTTTGCATGCTGGTGCGGCATCGTCACGTCCGCAAGCGCACAACAGGCGCCGCATGCGGCGCACGGCGCACGCTTTGGCGGCGCCTTCGCGACGACAACCGGCGACACGCGGCATGTGGAAGTGGTGTGGTCCGAGCAACGCCGCGTGCGGCTGTTCATCACCGATGCTTCTGGCGGGCCGCTCCCCATTGACCAGTTGCGAGATGTGCAAGCCCGGGCGGTGGCCGGCGATCGAGAGTCGCCATTCACCTTTCTCGAAGCGGACTATTACTTCGAATCACGAGTCCCGACGATGGCATTGCCCGCGGTCGTCGCGGTGTGGATCAAGCCATCGCCGGGCGCCATGGAAGAGCGCCTGACCTTCTCGTTCAACGACTACAGCCCTGCGATCGCCGGTCTTGATGCTGCCGCGCCGGTGGAGATTCCCGCGACCCTCAGTGGAATCGTCGCGGCGCTCAACGACGAACGGCGGGCAGCGCAGACGATTGTCGAGCGGGAGGAATTTCCTGAATTGCTGGGCACGGAAGATCGCATTCGCGACCTGGTGCTCGCCCTCGAGCCGTATCTCGAGCCTCTCGCCGCCGAAGCGCGGACGAAAGCGCGGTCGGCGATGACCACGGTCGTGCGCACCTGCTGGCTCCTGCACACGGTGATGGATTACGGCGCCGTACCGCAGCGTGAGGCCGTGCTCAAACAACTTGGTGAGGCGCTCGATCGGCTGGCCGCCGCGTTACCGGCGGCTCCGCAATGAGACGGGGGATCGTCGCCTTCGTCACGGTGATCGCCGCCCTGGGCGCGGTGTCTCTCGGCACCGAGGTCTCGGCTCACAAGACGGCGGTCTCGCCGTACACATTCCATCGTGACGTGGTGCCGATCTTCGAGGCGCGGTGCGGGCAGTGCCACCAGGCCGGAAGCCCGTCAGGGCTCGATCTGTTCCGCTACGACACCGCGCGAGGGGCGTCGTGGCGGGTGCGACAGATGCTGGCGCGCAATCACATGCCGCCGTGGTTTGCGGAGGGCGCATTCAAGGCGCCGGCCCCTCTAACGGCGCAAGAACTCAACGTGCTGATGACCTGGGCCACGGGAGGGGCGCCGGAGGGGAAGCCCCAGCCTCGCACGATGGCCGATCTGGGCGGGTCGTGGCCGCTGGGGAATCCCGACCAAATCGTGGCCATGCCCACGACGTTCACGTTTACCACCGATCAAGGCGACCTTGTGCATGAGGCCGTGTTGCCGGCGCGGATTGGCGGCCGCCTGATTCGCGCGGTCGACCTCCTTCCAGGCACACGTGCGCTCGTTCGCAGTGCGGAGATCATCGCGAGGAGCCGTGCCTCAGACGTGGTGCTCGGAGTCTGGCAGCCTGGCGAATTTCCTGCGCCGCTATCCATCGACGCCGCTGTGAAAGCCCCGGCCAACGCCTCGCTCGTCGTGCGGATTCGATATCGCCGCCACTATGGCGATCCGGATTCGGATCGCAGCCAGGTCGGCCTCTACTTCGCTCCTACGAAGACCGCCGTTCTTCGCACATGGGAACTCAATGCGCTGCATGTGTCGCAGACATTTATGGTGCCACGCCAGATGCGGGTGGTGGCCCTTCGACCCGTGAGCGGTCCGTCAGGAACGATCGCGCGGCTATCTGTGATCGAGGCCGACGGCTCGCGCCGCGATTTCGCCCGTTTGCAGTTGCAGAATGATTGGCGGCGGCGTTACGTGTTCGCCACACCGATGACGCTCGCGGCCAGATCGCGACTCGAAATCTCGATCACGCCCTCCGACAGCCGGCTCTGGGCGAGCCTGACGGACGAGCGGATCGACGCCGACAGCCGCGTGCACGTGGCGATCGACTTCGTGCCCTAAGCAACGTCGGCAAATAGTCACGCCCGCTCGACACCGGTTGAGCTATCCTAGGCCCCTCGAAATTAACGATTCGTTTCACGAGGATCTCCCCCAAATGAGTTCCAAGCGCTCTCGCGTTCTCGTTCTTTGTCTGTCGGCGGTCTTCGCGTTGCTCGCCGAATCCGCCTTCGCGACCCATTTCAGGTTTGGCTACATCTTCTGGGAGCGGGATCTGACCTACGTCCCGCCACCGACCGCGCCCAGCCAGGTCAGGGTGAAGGTGGTGATTGAGGGCGGCCTTCGGTGGACGTACCCGTCGTACACAGCCGTGACGCCGCCTCCAGGTTTTACCGGTACGCCGCGCATCGCGACGTCCGCGGCCGTCAACTGCGCGGGAGTCGTGACGACCGCGACGGACATGGGTACCCTGAGCTGCCCCAACTTCGGGTCGATCTTCACGCTCGCCGGTGGTACTGCCGTTGGCGTGGAATTCGAATCGCCGACGTCGAGCCAGCAAATCCAGCTGTTCGACGAATGGGGGAACAACAAGGGCACCTTCAGTGTGTTGCCGGCGACGAATCCTGCCGCCTTGCCGATGGGAGCGACAGCCACTCTGGCGCTGACCCCGGTGGTCACGCAGGTCTTGCCGACGCAAGACACGTTCTACGGCCGGATGACGTTCTACGTCCTGATGGACTCGACCAAGCCTCTGCGCGTGACCTGGCAGAACGGGAATCGCATCAGTCAGCTCCTGGATTCCAACAACGATATTCCCTGGCGGCTGCAGACCACCATCGATCTGACCAATCCCAGCGTGACCAAATCGCCCAAGACCAGCATGTTGGCGGTGTCGCAGGTATTCGCGAATCAGAACAACGTCATCACCCTGCCGAGCGCGATGTCGGACAACCTCGTCGCCAAATGGCGGCTGGCCACGACCGGGGAATCATTTTTGAATTTTCCCTCTCCGGCGGCGCCGTCGGTGTTCACCCTTGATCAGAACACCGGCGTCGTGAACTTCACGCCGCGAGCCGTCGGTCCTTACGCGGTTCAGTTCATCCTCTCGGGAGCCGATCCAAACACGGGCCAGATCAGGACCAGCGTACCGATCGACGTGATGTTCCAGGCGGTCACCCCAACCGCGGTCTCGGCAACACTCGCCACCGGGGATGGGCAGACCGCGTATACCGCCACGGTTCCTCAACCAATCTCGTACACCGTTCGCGCCACGACAACGCCGCCAAACGCGGCCTATCGCGTGACGATCAATCCCAACAACTTGCCGCCCGGCGGCAGCTTTACGCAGCCCGTGTGTAGCGGCGACAGCGTGTGTGTCGGCACCTTCAACTGGACACCCACCGTCACGAGCACACCGTCGCTCATCTGCTACTCGGCCGTCGTGACGAACGGCGCGGTGTTCGTCGCCCAATCATCGTCGATGTGCGTCACGGTGAACCTCAATCCGCTCGCGACGGCGCTGACGTCCTTCCCCGCGTCGGGCGCGGCCGGCGGCGGTCCGCTGGTGTTGTCGGCGCGGTTGACCCGCGTGCTGGACGGCGCGCCCCTGCCGGGACGCACCATCACCTTCACCTATCCGTCTGATCCGAACAATCCGCCATGGATCGGAACGGCCAGCGCGATCACCGATTCGACCGGCCTCGCCACGGCGACGGTCACGTCGGTGTCGCCCGTGGAAGCCGCCTACACCGCGAACTTCAGCGCGATCACCAACGAATTGCTGCAGTCGTCGAGCTCGACCAACGTCGTCTCGATCAAGGCCGCGACGACGGTGATGAATACGCCGCAAGTGCAGACGTCTCCGTTGCCGACGATCGGATATCCGCTCTCGGCGACCGCGCTGCTCAACCGCGTCTTCACTGACGGCGGCACTCTCGCCGTGGGCGCGAATGTTCAGTTCACGTTGTCCGGTCCCGGCTCATCCGAAATCGCCAGCGGCGTGACCGGCGCAAACGGTGTGGCCGGCGTGACCTTTGGCGCGGTTCCCCAGAACGCCGGTCCATACACGGTCGAAGCGACCTTCGCCGGAAACGCCGCGCTGTTCGGGCTCGACGCCAACACGCCCACCACGGCGACCACCGCCCCGTTCACGTTGAAGCGGCGGACGCAAATCTCGATGTCGCCTGCCACCGCGACGGTCGGCGTGCCTGCGCAGATCGTCGTGTCGCTCCTAGAGTTGCCCGGCCTCGCGGTGCCGCTGGCCGGCCGCACGGTTCAGATCGCCGGCGCGTTCACCGGATCGCCGATGACCACCACCACGGGCGCAAATGGTCAGGCGGTGTTCGACGTCACATTCCCGGCGCAGGGTTCTGTGGCGGTCTCGGCCGCCTACACGCCGCTCGCCGGGGAGACCAATCGCAATGGAGTGAGCGCCGTTGAGACGGCGAACCAGTCGGTCGTGGTCAGCAAGTCGGCCACGCAACTGTCGCTGGCCTCGACGCCTTCGACCGCAACCGTTGGACAGCCGTTCGCCGCGACCGCAGCGTTGACCCGTTCGACGCCGGCGGGTCCCGTCAGCGGCGCAACGGTCTCGTTCACGCTCACGCAACCGGGCGGAGCGTCACAGGTCCTGTCGGCCGTGACGGACGCCAGCGGCAACGCGACGGTCACGTTCTCGTCAGTCACCGTGATCGGGACTTACACACTGTCGGCGTCATTCGCGACGACGGCGTCGCTCGCCGCCGCCTCCACGACGAAGCCGATCACCGCGGTGACCGCGCAGCCGACGACGATCTCGCCGGCGCCGGCCTCCGGCTTCGCGGGCGCACCCATCACGCTGACTGCGCACTTGCAGACCACAAGCGCGCCGCTCAGCGGCCAGCCGGTGCACTTCACGATCGGTGCGAGCTCGATCGACGCGACGACGAACGTCAATGGTGATGCGAGCGGCACCTACGTGCCCTCGACGACCGGCACGTTCACTTACTCGGCAAGCTTTGCCGGCGCACCGGGCTTCGCGCCGTCGAGCGGGAACAGCACCGTGTCCGTCGCGTTCGCGACAACGGCGCTGGCGCCGATCACCATCAACAGCACGAGCCTCGTCGGCGATTCACTCGCCGCCAGCACGTCACTGTCTCGCACCTCGGCTCCGGCCGGGCCGATGCCCGGCGAGGCCGTCACCTTTACGCTGACCGCACCAGGCGGCATCGCCTCGGTACAGACCGCCGCGACGGACGCCACCGGCTTTGCCTCTGTCACGTTCCCAATGCTCACCGTTCGCGGATCGTACACCTTGACGGCCTCGTTCGCCGGCGATGGCGCGCACGCCGCATCCTCGCGCAACGCCTCGCTGACGGTCTTCCAGAAGACGACGCTGCTCATGAACGCAGCGAATGGCATTGCCGGCGACCTGACAACCCTGACGGCCGCATTGACAGCGATTCCCCAAGGGACGCCGATCACGGGTCAAGCCGTCACGTTCTCGACAGGCTCCTCGTCCGCGTCGTCGGTCACCGATCCTGCCGGCGTGGCGAGCAGTGCGTTCTCCTTCCCGAACGCGGGCACGTTGACGGCAGCCGCGACCTTCAACAATCTCGCCGACTACTTCGTCGATCAGAACGGCAACCAGGTGCCGACCGTGTCGTCGGCGGCGATCACGATCAGCGGAGCCCAGACCAATCTCGCCGCATTCGGGTTGCCCTCACAGGCATTCGTCGGCGATCCGCTCTTTGTCCAGACGCTGCTGACACGCATCAGCACCCCGGCAGGCGCGATCGCCGGCGCAAACGTGATGTTCACGCTGACCGGCCCGGCTGGTCCGAACGCCACCGTCCAGACAATCTCGGGCTCGACGGCATCCGGCGGTCAGGTCATGGCGACGCTGACACTCGGTGCAAGAGGCCTCTACACGGTCACCGCGACCTATGCCGGTGACGCGGGCAATCTGCCCACGACCGTGTCGCAGGACATCTCGGTGTACCAGAAGGCGACCATCTTCCCGTTGCCGGCCAACGGATTGGCGGCCAAGCCGACCACCATCAGCGTCCTGCTGGCGACCGCACCAGCGGGCCTGCCGCTCTCGGGTCAGACGGTAACCTTCACGTTCAGCGGTGGGGGCAACGTGCCCGCGCCGCAGTCCGCGGTCACCGATAACAGCGGCACCGCGAGCGTCACGGTCACGTTCCCGACGGTCGGGTCCTACTCAGCGATCGCGTCGTTCTCGAACGTCGCCGGGTTCTTCGCCAGCAGCGGCGGCACCCTCGCCGCGGAAGCGCGAAGCATCCCGATCGTGATCAGCAACACCGCGCCGACGATCGTCGACCTGCCGGACATCACGGCGCCGGCGACCAGCGCGAGCGGTCGCGTCGTCACCTTCACCTCAACGGGTAACGACGCCGAAGACGGCGCCTTGACCCCGACGTGCACGGCGCCGTCGGGTGGCACGTTCCCGATCGGCTCGACCAGCGTCACCTGCTCGGTGACCGACGCTGCCGGCGCGACCGCATCGGATTCGTTCACCATCACCATCACCAACAATGCGCCGACCTTCACGGCGCCGGCCAACATCTCGTTGCCGGCCACGGGCCCCAACGGCCGCGCCGTGACGTTCTCGGCGCTCGGCAACGACGTCGAAGACGGCACGCTGACCGCCGATTGCCAGGCGCAGTCGGGTAACACCTTCCCGATCGGCACGACGACCGTGAACTGCACGGTGACGGATGCGGCGGGCGCGGCGGCCTCGGATTCGTTCAGCGTCACGATCACCAACACGGTCCCGACGATCGTTGACCTGCCGGACATCACGGCGTCCGCGACCAGCTCAAGCGGTCGCGTCGTCACCTTCACGTCAACCGGTAACGACGCCGAAGACGGCGCCTTGACCCCGACGTGCACGGCGCCGTCGGGCGGCACGTTCCCGATCGGCTCGACCAGCATCACCTGCTCGGTGACCGATATCGCCGGTGCGACCGCGTCGGATTCGTTCACCATCACCATCACCAACACCGCGCCGACGATCGTCGACCTCCCGAACATCTTCGGCGAAGCGACGGGCGCGGCGGGCCGCGTGATGTCGTTCACGTCGACCGGTAGCGACGCCGAAGATGGCGCGTTGACGCCGGTGTGCAACGCCACCTCGGGTGCCACGTTCCCGATCGGCACCACCTCGGTGAGCTGCACAGTGACGGACGTCGCCGGTTATACGGCAACGGATTCGTTCACCATCACGGTGGTGGACACGACGGCGCCGGTGCTGTCGTTGCCGACGATCGCCCCGGCCGTCGCGACGAGCGCAGCGGGCCGCGTGGTCACTTACACCACGAGCGCGCTGGATGTCGTTGACGGAGCGACCGCGGTCACGTGCGCGCCGGTGAGCGGCAGCACGTTCCCGATCGCCACGACGACGGTCACCTGCACCACGTCGGATACGCGCGGCAACACGAGCACGGGCTCCTTCGCCGTGTCGGTGACCAACAGCGCGCCCACGATTCTCGACCTCCCGAACCTGTCGGGTGAAGCGACCAGCGCCACCGGTCGAGCGTTCACCTTCACGTCGACCGGTAACGACGCCGAAGATGGCGCGTTGACGCCGGTCTGCAACGCGACGTCGGGCGCCACCTTCCCGATCGGCATCACCAACGTGACCTGCACGGTCACGGACGTCGCCGGCGCCACGGCGTCGGATTCGTTCACCATCGAGGTGAAGGACACGACGGCGCCAGCGGTCACGGTCGCGAGCATCACGGTGGAGCAGACCTCGCCGGCCGGTGCGGTGGGTGTCTACGCCTTCTCGGCCAGCGACATCGTCGATGGCGCCTTGACGCCGAGCTGCACGCCCGCCTCGGGCACGACGTTCGCGCGCGGTGTGACGACGGTGACCTGCACGACCACCGATGCGCACGGCAACACGGGCAGCGCGACGGCGTCGGTCACGGTGAATGACACGATCAAGCCGGTGGTGACTTATACCGGCAACGCGGGCACTTACTCCGCGGATCAGACGGTCAGCATCACCTGCGCGGCGACCGATTCGGGTTCAGGCGTCGCCTCGACGACCTGCGCCAACATCACCGGGCCGGCCTACTCGTTCGCGGTGGGAGTGAACAACTTCTCGGCGACCGCGACCGACGTCGCCGGCAACACCAACTCGGCGTCGACGAGCTTCACGGTGATCGTGCCGCCGGCGGCGGTGGGCAACGTGATCACCACGCTCGTCGACAGCCCGGCCGTCGCGGCGAAGATGAACCAGACGCTGACCCTCGCGTCAGGTGCGCCGAACGCCAGCGCCCGCGCCGCGCACCTCAACAAGCTGGTGAGCGACATTCAGAAGGAAGTCGGCAAGACGCTGACCGCCGCTGAAGCCGCGACACTGATCCAGCTGCTGCAGCAGCTCTACTAGCGGACGCTCGGTCCCCGGAAAGCCCCGCAGGCAACAAACCCTGCGGGGCTTTCGTCTTTAGAAGGGTGAAATATTCCCTTCGCCGCCTCCTGAAATCCCCGGCGTTTGCCCTCACCGCCATCCTGACGGTCGGCGTGGCGATCGGCGCCAACGCGCTGATCTTCAGCGTCGTCAACGGCGTGGTCCTGAAGCCTCTGCCGTATGCGGATCCCAAGTCGCTGGTCGGCGCATGGCTGGTGGCGCCGGGTGTGATGCCTGGACCGCTGCAGCAATCGGCCGGGACCTATTTCATGATTCGCGACGCGGGCCAGTCGTTCCAGGACATCGGCCTGTGGCAGAGCGGCTCGGCCACCATTACCGGCCGCGGTGAGCCCGAACAGATCGAAACGCTCAACGTCACCGACGGCACGCTGCCGATTCTCGGCATCCGCCCCGAGCTGGGCCGCGGCTTCCGCAAGGAAGACGACCTGCCGAAGGGACCGCTCGTCGCCCTCATCTCGCACCAATACTGGCAGCGCGCGTTCGGCGCCAGTCCGGCGGCGATTGGACAGAGCCTGGTCGTAAACGGCGTGGCGCGCCAGGTAATTGGCGTGCTGCCCGAAGACTTCCAGTTCCTCACCGCCAATCCCCTGGTGATCGTGCCGATGCAGATCGATCGCTCGACGATTCACGCGGCCGGATTCAACTACCAGGGCATCGCGCGCTTGAAGCCCGGCGTCACGATCGAACAGGCCAACGCCGACGTCGCGCGCCTGCTGCCCTCACTCACCGATCGCTTCCCGCTGCCCGAAGGATTTACCAAGCAGATGTTCGACGACGCGCGCTTTGGATCGCTGGTGCGTCCGCTCGATGTCGATGTCGTCGGCGACATCGGCAGCATGCTGTGGATCCTGCTCGGCACGGTCGGACTGGTGCTGCTGGTCGCGTGCGCCAATGTCGCCAACCTGTTTCTCGTTCGCGCGGAAGCGCGCCAGCAGGAACTGGCCATTCGACTGGCGCTCGGCGCCGAAGGCCGGCAGGTCGCGTGGCAATTGATGTCTGAATCGTTGATGGTCGCGATGTTCGGCGGCGTGCTCGGCACCGCGCTGGCCTATGGCGGCATTCAACTGCTGGTCTACCTGCAGCCGGCGCAGTTGCCGCGATTGAATGAGATCGCGCTCGATCCCGTCGTCCTGCTCTTCACGCTCGGCATTTCCGTGATCGCGGGATTGCTATTCGGCGCGATCCCGATTCTCAAGTACGCGCGCCCGCACATGGCGTCGGCCTTGAAGGACAGCTCGCGCGGCTCGAGCGAGGGCCGGGAACGGCATCGCGCGCGCAACACGCTGGTCGTGGCGCAAGTGGCGCTCGCCGCGGTGCTGCTCGTCGCCTCAGGCCTGATGGTCCGGACGTTCATCGCGATTCGCGACGTGCCGCCGGGATTCCAACGGCCGGATGAAATCCTGACCCTGCGGATTTCGATCCCGGCCGCCCTCGTTGCGGATCGTGAACAAGTGGCCCGCCTCCATGAACAGATCGTCCACCGCATCGAGGCCGTCGGAGGTGTCGAGAGCGTTGGCGTCGCGTCGTCGTTGGCGATGGACGGCAACAGCAATAACGACCCGATCTGGGTCGAGGACGTGCCCGCCTCGGACGCCAAGATTCCGCCGCTGCGGCGCATGAAGTATCTCGGCACGCGCTACTTCGCGACGATGGGCAACCCGCTGGTCGCCGGTCGTGATTTCACGTGGGCCGACATCCAGACCGCGGCGCCGATCGCGATCGTCAGCGAAAACCTGGCGCGCGAATACTGGGGCGAACCGGCCAGGGCGATTGGCAAGCGTGTCCGCCGCCCCACCAAGACCGGCTGGATCGAAATCGTTGGCGTGGCCGGCAACGAGCGCCAGGACGGGGCGACCAAGCCGGCTCCGGCGACCATCTATTTCCCGATGCGGATTGCCGAATCCATCGACGGCCAGTCGTTCGTGCAGCGCTCGCTGGCCTACGCGATTCGATCGTCGCGGCTGCAGTCGCCGGGGTTCCTCGGTGAAGTGCAACAGGCCGTGTGGGGCGTCAATCCGAACCTGCCGCTCGCGCGCGTGCGGACGATGCAGCAGATCTACGACCAGTCGATGGCGCAAACGCAGTTCGTGCTGGTGATCCTCGGCATCGCCGGCTCGGTGACGTTGCTGCTCGGCCTGGTCGGCATTTACGGCGTCATCGCCTACATCGTGTCGCAGCGGCGGCGCGAAGTCGGCATCCGCATGGCGCTCGGCGCGCAGAGCGATGCGGTGCAGCGCATCTTCGTCAGCCGCGGCCTGGCGCTGACCGCGATCGGTGTGGTGCTGGGCCTGATCAGCGCCGCCGCGTTGATGCGCGTGCTGTCGTCACTGCTGTTCGGCGTGAATCCGTTTGATCCGCTGACCTATGCGGCCGTCGCGGCGGGACTGGGATCGGTCGCGTTGCTGGCGACCTGGCTGCCGGCGAGACAGGCGACGCGCATCGATCCGATGCTCGCGCTCCGGGCGGAATAGCTACTTTCCAAAGATCAGGAAATATTGATACGGCAGGAAAGGCTCTTGCCGTATCAACCGAAGTCCGGCCTCGTTCGCATCCTTCACCACCACGTCGGGACTGACGCGCTCGTCGGGTGACGGCCCCGGCCCGGTGCCATCGAGCCGAAAATCGACGACGCCGATGCGGCCCTGCGGCTTCAGCGCGCGCGCGAGATTCGACAGCACCAGCACGCGGTTCTCGATCTCGTGATACGCATCGACCATCAGCACCGCGTCGATGGACTGCGCCGGCAGGTTGGGATCGTTCTTCTGGCCGAGCACCGGGCGCACATTGGCGAGGCCTTCCCGCCCCACCCGGCGTGTGATCGCGTTGATCATTTCCTTTTGCACGTCCTCGGCATAGACCAGCCCGCGCGGGCCGACGCGCCGCGCGAGGCGAATCGTGAACCAGCCGCTGCCGGCGCCGATGTCGGCGACGACCGACGCGTCGGCGATGGCCATCGCATCCATGATCTGATCGGGACGCTGCCACAGATCGCGATCGGGCGCGTCGAGCAGACCCAGATCCGAGGGAGGAAACAGGCGGCCGGGATGGCCGCCCTGTTGTTGCGACTGGGCGTATGTGCTCGCGACGAGAAGAACACTGGCGACGAACGCCAGGCCTGTCGCGCCGTAGCGCGTCCGCGCGAAGGCGGACGCCCGGACTAGTGGCGCAGGAATTTCCATGCGGTCGGCAATACCAGGCCCGCCGCGACGACCTTGATCACGTCGACGATCACGAACGGATACAGGCCCGTGGACAGCGCCGTCTCGAGGCCGGTCGCCCGCGCAATCCACAGCACGCCGCCGAGGAAGATCACCGCCAGGCCCACGCCCATCGCCGCAATCGACGTGAAGTAGCGCCGGTCGAGCCCCTGCTCGGCGAGCAACCCGGTCACGAACGCCGCGATCGGATACGCCATCAGGTAGCCGCCGGTCGGCCCGAGCAGGCGGGCGAAGCCCTGCGGCAGCTCCGGGGAAAACGCGAACACCGGCAGTCCCGCGATGCCAAGCGTGAGATAAAGGATCTGGCTGAGCGCGCCGAGGCGCGAGCCCAGGGCCGCGGCGCCGATCAGCACGATCATCGGCTGGATCGTGAACGGCACGGGCGTGAACGGGATCGGGAAGCTGAGCTGCGCCGCCGCCGCCGTCAGCACGGCAACGAAAAAGACGGACAGCAACTGAACACCGGTCCAGGCATTGGCAGACGCCGCGCGCATGCTGACCTGATCGAGAATCGTGGAAGCATGCGACACGGAGGGTCGTGATGTCATGGGACAGAATTCTACAGGCTTGCCCCGAGCGGAGTCGAGGGGCATGCCTACCGCGCTGACTATTGCCGGTTCGGATTCCGGCGGCGGCGCCGGAATTCAGGCCGATCTGAAGACCTTTGCCGCCCACGGCGTCTACGGGACCTCGGCCATCACCGCCCTGACGGCGCAAAACACCGTTGGCGTCTCCGGCGTGCACGTGGTGCCGGATGACTTCGTGACGGCGCAAATCGAGGCGGTTGTGTCGGACCTGGGCTGCGATGCGGTGAAGACCGGCATGCTCGCCAACGCGACGATCGTCGAAGCCGTCGCCGCGGCGGTGGAGTCACTCGAGTTACCGAATCTCGTCGTCGACCCGGTGATGGTCGCCAAGAGCGGCGATCACCTGCTCGACGAAGAAGCGGTGCATGCGCTCCGCTGGACCCTCCTCCGCCTCGCGCGCGTCGTCACGCCCAACATCCCCGAGGCCGAAGTGCTCGCGAAGATGTCGATCAAGACCCGCGACGACATGAAGGAAGCGGCGCGGCGCATCGCGATGCTGAAGCCGGCCGCGGTGGTGATCAAGGGCGGGCACCTCGCGGGGCCCGAGGTGATTGATGTGCTGCTCGAAGGCGGCACGTTCTACGAGTGGATCGGGCCGCGCATCGAAGGCCCGAATACGCACGGGACCGGCTGCACGTTTGCGGCGGCCATCGCCGCCCATCTCGCCAGGGGCGCGTCGCTCACCGACGCGGTCCCTGCCGCCAAGGCCTATGTCGAAGGCGCGATGCGCCACGGCATTCCACTCGGGAAGGGGCACCGGCCGCTCGACCATTTCTGGAACGTCCGGCGTCCCGGCTGAGCGCTACATCTCGGCCAGCCACGCCTTCGCCAGTTTCAGGGCGGCGGCGGTTGGCGCCTGGCCGGCACGGAAGCATGCCTTCCACAGCGCGCCTTGCCGCTCGTCGGCCGCATTGACGAACTTCGTCGTGCGGCCTTTCTGCGCGGTGGGCGCGTCGAAATTCACCTTCGAGGCGATCGCGACAAACGCGGTCAGCTGTTGTTTGAGCTGCCCCTTGAGGTTGTAGGTGTCGTACGCGGCTTGTTCCTTCTCGTCGCTGACGCGCTGGCTGATCGCAAAGACCGCGTCTTCGGTGTCAGGTCCGTCGTTATCGATCGACTTGATCACCGCGTAGCCGCGCAGAAACTTCTCGTCGGGCGCCGGCAACGCCTCGAGGGTTTGGGCCTTGGCCGCCATCTTCTGGTATTTCGCGCGGTCGCGGAGCTTCGGGTTGGCCGCCCGTTCCTTCCACTTGGGCAGTTCGTCGAGGAACTCCTTCTTCAAGTATTCGGGTGGCACGTTGCGGACCTGGAACACGCCCATCGCGACGACCTCACGCGCCTGGATGGCCTCCATCGCCTTGAGGTCATTCTTCTTCATGGCCTCTTCGATGCCGATGACCCCCTTGAGCCCGTGATCGACGGCCTGGTGTTCGGACTTGATGAAGGCATCGTGCTCGGCGAGGAACGGCGCCGACATCACGAGGGTCTTCAGGGCCGCGCCGACCGTCTCGACCAGCGCCACCCGGGCGGAATCGCCGAGCGCATACGCCGCGCTGGTTGCGGCCGTTGGAATGTACGGCAGCTGATTCCAGTCGCCGTTGCTTCGCGCGTCGCCGTGGTTGCGTAACACCTCGGTGGCGGCACGGCGCAGGGGCAGGGCGCTCACATCCAGGGGCGACACCGCGGGCTTCTCCGCCGCGCGCGCCTCGCTGCGGGCGCTGGTCGCCGGGGGAACGGTGGCAGGCGTGGCCGCCGCTGGATCCGGCGCCGGCGTCGAAGCGGGATCGGGTGCCGGTGCCGGGGCCGGTGTGGCGGGCGTCTCGGGTTTCTTGCCGAGGACCTCGCCGGCTTTCTTCTTGATGAGGCCTCGCAATTGCGCCTCGACAGGGGTCGAAGCGCCGATCATCAGCGTCGCCAGCGCCAGGCCGAGAGCGATTTGCCTCTTCATGTCAGGTCCCTTCGAGCGGGGCGGCATCGCCTCGACTCATCGAGGCAGTATGACAGCAGCCGGTCTGTCCTGGGGGCCGGTTGCCTTCTATACTGGATGACTGTGATGCCGGCCACTTTGATCACCGCCGCCCCGCTCGATCACGAGGCGCTCGTGAAGTCCGTGGACCAGACGGGGATTGGCGCGGTGGCCACGTTCCTGGGCCTGGTTCGTGATCACAACCGCGGCCAGAAAGTGTTGCATCTCGAGTACGAGGCCTACGAACCGCTGGCGCTGCGCGGCCTCGACCTGATCGTCGCGGAAGCGACGGAACGCTGGCCGTCGGTGCGTCTGGCCATCCATCACCGTATCGGGCGCATGGAGATTGGCGAAGCGAGCGTGGCGATCGCCGCCGCATCGCCGCATCGCGCCGATGCATTCGCGGCGAGCCGCTATGCGATCGAGCGCATCAAGCAGATCGTGCCGATCTGGAAGCACGAGTACTTCGACGGCGGCGATGTGTGGATCGAGGGCGCCACCGCCGATCCCGACAACGCCGACGCGCGGCAGGAGGCGCTGCGCATCGCATGCGCGTGACCGTACGCCTGTTCGCGCGGCTCCGGGACATTACCGGCAGCGGCGAGTTGACGCGCGAGGCCCCGGCCGGCGCCAACGTCGGCGCGGTGTGGTCGTTGCTGGTGTCGGAATTTCCCGAATTGTCGGCCTACGAGAAATCAATCTCGTGCGCGGTCAACGCGGACTACTCACGATTTACCGCGGCCGTTGCCGACGGCGACGAAGTCGCATTTCTTCCGCCTGTTTCAGGCGGCTAGAGGATTGTAGAGGCGGGTCTTCAGACCCGCCTGCAAGGGCTGCATGGCAGACATGTTCGACAAGATTGCCTCCACCGAGGCGCGATACGAGGAGTTGATGGCGTCGCTCGGCACCCAGCAGGTGCAGAGCGACGCCAACGAGTATCGCAAGCAGGCCAAGGCCCTCGCCGAGATCGAGGCGCTGGTGCAGAAATACCGCGACTACAAGGGCGTGGTCGCCGAAATCGCCAGCGCCGAGGAGCTGCTCAAGGGCGGCGATCCGGAAATGCGCGACATGGCGATGGAGGAACTGAACGATCTCAACGTCCGCAAGGAACGCATCTCGGACGAGCTGAAGATCCTGCTCATCCCGAAGGATCCCAACGACGAGCGCAACGTGATGCTGGAAATCCGCGCCGGCACCGGCGGCGAGGAAGCGGCGTTGTTTGCCGGCGATCTGTATCGCTGCTACACGCGCTTCGCGGAGCGGCAGCGCTGGAAGATCGAGCTGATGTCGCTCAGCGAAGCCGACCACGGCGGCATCAAGGACGTGGTCGTCAGCATCGAGGGGCGCGGCGCCTATAGCCGCTTGAAGTACGAGAGCGGCGTGCATCGCGTGCAGCGCGTGCCGGCCACCGAGGCCAGCGGACGCATCCACACCTCGGCGGCCACGGTGGCGGTGCTGCCGGAAGCCGACGAGATCGACATCCAGGTCGCCGACAAGGACATCCGCATCGACACCTTCTGCTCGAGCGGGCCCGGCGGCCAGAGCGTCAACACCACCTACTCCGCGGTGCGCATTACCCACCTCCCGACCGGCATCATCGTGTCGCAGCAGGATGAAAAGTCGCAGATCAAGAATCGCGCGAAAGCGATGAAGGTCCTGCGCTCGCGCCTCTATGAGGCAGAGCTCAAGAAGCAGAACGACGCCATTGCCATGGAGCGCAAGGGACAGGTCGGCACCGGCGATCGATCGGAAAAGATCCGCACCTACAACTTTCCGCAGAGCCGCGTCACCGATCACCGGATCAACTTCACCACCCACCAGCTGCACAGCGTGCTCGACGGCAACCTCGACGAACTGATCGGCGCCTTGACGACCTACTACACGGCGGAGAAGCTGCGCGAGGTCACGGAGACGAAGTGACACTGCGCCAGAAGATCGGTGCGGCGCAGGCGCGCCTGGCCGCGGCCGGCATTCAAGACGGCGAAGCGGGACGCGATGCGGTCCTGCTCGCCCGGCACGTGCTCGACTGGGACCGCGCCACGCTCTACGCGAACTATCACGACCCCGCGACCGGCGATTTCATCGCCCGCTACGACGCGCTGATCGAGCGGCGGGCGCGGCGCGAGCCCGTCGCCTACATCCGCGGCATCCAGGAATTCTGGACCCGCGAGTTCGTCGTCAATCCCGCGGTGTTGATCCCGCGTCCGGAAACCGAGTTGATCATCGAGGAGTTCCTCGCCCGCCTGCCGGCCGACGCGCCGGCGCGCCCGCGCCGCGTCGCCGACATCGGCACCGGCAGCGGCTGCCTCGCCGTGACCGTCGCCGCCGAGCGTCCGTACTGCGAAGTGGTCGCCACCGATATTTCCGAAGCCGCGCTGCACGTCGCGCATCACAACGCCGGCCGCTACGGCGTGGCCGATCGCATCGCGTTTCGCGAGTCCGCCTACCTGATTGGCGCCACGGGCCCGTTCGACTTCATCCTGTCGAATCCGCCTTACGTCACGGCGCGGGACTACCAGAACCTCGCGCCGGAAGTGCGCGAGTACGAGCCGGCGTCGGCGCTGGTCGCCGGCGAAGACGGGTTCCGCGACATCACGCAGATCGTCGACCTCGCCACCGTGTCGCTGGTGCCTGGCGGCACCATGCTGATCGAAATCGGCTACGACCAGGCCGATGCGGTGGTGGATTTGCTGGACAGTTTTCCGGCATTGCGGCTGGCCGGCATCAGCAACGACCTGCAGTGCATCCCGCGCGTCGCGGTCATCGAGAGAAAGATCATCACACCATGAGCTGCCTGTTCTGCAAGATCGTCTCGGGCGAGATCCCGGCCAGCAAGGTCTACGAGGACGATCAGCTGATCGCCTTCAACGACATCAACCCGCAAGCGCCGATGCACGTGCTCATCGTCCCGAAGCAGCACCTCGCGACGCTGAACGATCTCACGGACAAGGATGATCCGCTGGCCGGCGCGATGGTGCGCGCGGCGGCGGCGATCGCGAAGCAGCGCGGCTTCGATGGTCCTGGCTACCGGACCGTCTTCAACTGCAACGCGCAGGCGGGCCAGACGGTGTTCCACATCCACCTCCACCTGCTTGGCGGGCGCGTCATGGCCTGGCCGCCAGGTTAGCGGTGTAGAGGCGGGTCTTTAGACCCGCCTACTCCTTGGCCAGCAAGTACCGGCCAAAACCCGACTCACGCTGCAGAACGAAGTCCACCGCGCGATAGCCCTTCGCGAGGTACGCCTCGAACATCTGGCGCACGTCCATCCGCCATGCCAGCGCGCGCTCAGGCGCGCGCTGCTGCATGTCGGTGAAGCCGGTCGGGATCTCGATCCACACGCGCCGACCCGTGGCCGTGAGGTCGATGGTCTGGTTCGTGCGCCATTCCCCGTCCACCGCCGTCATGTTGATCACCGGCGCGTCCATCACCTCGGCGGCGCGGGCCCGTAACGGCGACGGCTCGCCGACCCGCCGCACCACGTGCGGGGCGCTGATGCGCCAGCTGAGGACCACGCGGTCGGTCGGCGTGCCGCGATGCAGGGCGCTCGTCGATTCACCGTAGAAGTTGACCGCATATTCCTCGACCACGCCGCCGAGCTTCGCGAAGTTGAAGTGCGCGTTCATCGCCTGCATCGGATCGAACGTCCATTCGATCAGGTCGTACCCCTGGGCGAGGGCGCGATCGCGCTGCTCCAGCTTCAGGCGATAGCCGAGGCCGCCGCGATAGTCGGGCAGCACGCCGGTCATGTGCGACCACAGCATCGGCGTGCCGGCCTTCATGCCGACGACCGCGTAGGCAAAACCGACCATGCGGCCGGCAGGTTCGAATGCGCCAATCAGCGTCGCGCCGCGGTGCACGGTGAAGATGAATACCGGGATGCCCACCATGTCGGCGTTGTCGGTGTAGCCCCAGATCTCGCGCTCGAGCGCGACCACCTGGCGGAAGTCTTCGATAGTGGTGAGATCGCGAATCTGCATCATCAATCTATCAACGGAAAGAGATCGGCAAGTGTCGTGATGACCGGCAACCCATCCGGCAGCGCATCGGGCACTTCGCCCGAGCGCTTGAGGAGGACCGCGCGCCAGCCGGCGTTCAACGCGCCCTCGATGTCGTGCTTGAAGCTGTCGCCCACCATCAGCGTGTCGGCGGCCGCCACGTTGGCGCGCTCGAGCGCGCGCTCGAAGATGCTGCGATGCGGCTTCATGAAGCCGTGCTCGGCCCCGGACACCGAGACGGAAATGACGTCGGCGAGCGAGAAATGCTCGCGGAAGGCATCGAGGCTGCGATGCGAATTCGAGATCAGGCCGACGATCAAGGTCCGCTTGCGCAACTCGTCCATCATCGGCGCCACATCCTCGTACAGCTCGAAGTGATGGTTGACCGACCACTGGTCGTAGATCTCGCGCGCCACGTCGGTCACCTTGGCGCCGCGGCCGCCCATCTTCTCGATGATCGACGCCGTGTAATGAATGAACACATCGTGCCGGTAGATCTGTTCCTCGACCTCGTCGAGGATGAACGACGACGCGGCCGTGGCGGCGTCGAATTTCGCGGGATCGATCTCAATGCCGTGCGCGGCGCAGGCGCGCCGATAACCCTCGGCCTGGAACGTCGGGCCGGGGAAGATCAACGTGAAGTCGACGTCGAAGAAGACCGCCTTGGTCACGCCGCCGGATTCCAGGGGCCGGCCACGGCGACCGTCGCGTGAGCGGGATTCAACAGGCGCCGCGCCGCCGCGTCCGCCGCCTCTTTCGTCACGGCGCCGATCAGATCCGGCAGGCGCTCGTCGTAATCGAGGCCGAGGCCGAAGGTGTCGAGCGACAGCAGGAACCCGGCGATTCCGGCATTGGTCTCCAGTTGGCGCGGCAGCGAACCGATCATGTAGCTCTTCGACTCGTCGATCTCCTGCGCCGTAAAGCCCTGGCCGAGCAGCGTCGTCAATTCCGCATCGATCGACGCGATCGTCTTCTCGACATTGGCCGCCGACACGCCCGCGCGAATCGAGAACGGGCCCGGGCCAAAGGTCGCGTCGAGCGAGCTGAACACGTAATACGCCATCCCCTGCCGCTCGCGAATGCTGTCGCCAAGGCGGCCGCCGATCGCGTACTGGCCGAGCGCGTTGTTCATCACCGTCATCGCGTGGTAATCGGGATCGGATCGGCGAATGCCGATGAAGCCGTAGACCACGTCGGCCTGTGACTTGTTCATCATCGGGTGCGACACCAGCCGACGCTCGGCGATCGGCGCGGCGTCAGGCACGGCCACCGCGGGCTTGCCGCCGGCCGGCGCCGCAGCGGGGGACCAGTCGCCGAACCACTTCGACACCTCGGCGATCGCCGCGGCTTCCTCGAGATCGCCGACCACCACCACGGTGATCGCGGCGGGGTCGAAACCCTTCTGGTGAAATCGCACCAGGTCTTGCCGCCGGATCGCTTCGATGCCCGCCACCGTGCCGCGCACCGTGCGCGAGTATGGATGAACGCCGTAGAGCGCCTGCATGAACGCATCGACCGCCATCGACGCCGGATCGTCCTCCGCCTGTCGAATCGAGGTGATCAGGTTCTCGCGCCGCGTGGCGATTTCGGTGTCGGCAAACCGCGGGTGCCGCGCCACGTCAGCCGTCAACGACAGCACGGATTGAAAATCGTCGGCGAGGCAGGTGGCGGCCAGCGCCATCTGGTGCCGGCCGGCCACGACCGACAGCGAGGCGCCGCGGCCGTCGAGATCGTCGGCAATCGCCTCGGCAGATCGCGTCACGGTGCCGCGATCGAGCACCCGGGCGCAGAGCGCCGCCGTGCCGTCGCGATCGGCGGGATCCGCAAACGCACCCGCCCGCACGCCGATCACCAGGCTCACGGTCGGATTGGTGTGATTGGCTTTCGCGATCACCGTGACGCCGTTGTCGAGCGTGACGCGGCTGGGATTCAGCGGCATGGTTCGAACCACCCAATCGTGCGATTCGCGGGCACCAGGTAGTGCTGCGCCGCGGCGTGCACCTGCTCGGCGGTCACCGCATCGAGGCGCGTGCGCAGCGCGTGGTACGCCGACCACGACGAGATCGTCTCGAAGTAGCCGATCTGGTGCGCGATGTCGGTGACGCTGTCGCCGTCGTAGATGAATCGCGCGCGCAGTTGCGCGTGCACCTTGGCCAGTTCCTCCGGCGTGATGCCGTCGGTGCGCAGCCGATCGAGTTCGGCGAGCACGACGGCCTCGACCGCGGCCAGCGTCTGCCCGTCCGCAACGCCCGCCGCAATGCCGTAGAGATACGGATGCTGCGTCGGCATCAGCGATCCGCTGACGTTCGACGCCAGTCCCTTGTCGACCAGCGCGCGATACAACCGCGCGCTGCGCTGCGGCCGCGACACGCCGCCGCCCGACCAGATGTTGAGGCCGGCGGCGCCACTCAACACCGCGTCGGCCACCAGCAGCGGGAAGAACGCTTCGTCCTCGAATGCCGGCGCGTGAAACGCCGCCTTCCAGTACGCCGTGGTGCCGGCCTTGCGCAGCACGACGCGGCGCTCCGCCTGTTGATCGGGTTCCACCTGCCTGACGCGGGCGGGGAGCGCGCCGGGAGGGATCGCACCGAAGTGTCTCTCGACCTTCTGCAACGCGTCATCGGTGTCCACGTCGCCGACGATCACCAGCGTCGCGTTCGACGGAACGTAGTAGCGCCGGTAGTGCCCGTACAAATCCTCACGCGTCATCGTCTGCAGATCCGACAGCCAGCCGATCGTCGGGTGGTGGTACGGATGCACCTTGAAGGCCGCGGCCGTGACTTCGGTATCGAGCTGCTGCTCGGGATCGTTGTCGCCGCCTTGCAGCTCCGAGATGATGACGGTGCGCTCCGATTCACAATCCGCGGGATCGTACAGACAGGCGTCCATCCGCTCCGCTTCGATGAACAACATTCGATCGAGCGCGTCCTTCGACGCCGTCTCGAGATACGTCGTCTGATCGATCCAGGTGTAGCCGTTCCAGCTGCCGCCGAACTTCTCGATGATGCCTTTGACCTGGTCGCGGGGAATGTTCCGGGTCCCCTTGAAATTCATGTGCTCGCACCAGTGCGACACGCCGGTCACGCCCGGCATTTCGTCCTTGGAGCCGACGCGATACCAGCACCACACCGACGCCAGCGGCGCCGTATGGACTTCCTGGACCAGCACTTTCAATCCGTTATCGAGAATCGTCTCGCGAACCACGCAACCTCCGGGTAAGACCTAAGACCCTCGGACCCTAAGACCCTAGGACCCTAAGACCCTAGGACCCTAAGTCCTCAGCGTACAATAGAGAGATAGCTATGGCCGATTGGAAAGACACGTGCAACCTGCCGCGGACCGCCTTCTCGATGAAGGCGAACCTGCAGACGACCGAACCGGAGACCGTGGCCCGCTGGGACGCGATGGACCTCTACGGTAAGATTCGCGGCGCCCGCAAGGGCGCGCCCTCGTATCTGCTGCATGACGGGCCGCCCTACGCCAACGGCGAGATCCACATGGGCCATGCGCTCAACAAGATTCTCAAGGACCTGGTCGTCAAGTCGCACAACATGCTCGGCTTCGACGCGCCCTACATCCCGGGTTGGGATTGCCATGGCCTGCCGATCGAGCTGAAGGTCGATCGCGAGCTCGGACCGAAGAAGCGCGAGATGAGCATCGCGGATTTTCGCCGCGCCTGCCGGGCGTACGCCGAAAAGTACGTCGACATCCAGCGTCGCGATTTCAAGCGGCTCGGCATCCTCGGCACGTGGGACAACCCCTACAAGACCCTGAAGTTCGAATACCAGGCCGCCATCGTCCGCGCGCTCGGCAAGTTCGTCGAGCAGGGCATGGTCTACAAGGGCAAGAAGCCGGTGCACTGGTGCACGCATTGCCGCACCGCGCTCGCGGAAGCCGAAGTCGAATACGAGCCGCACACCTCGCCGTCGATCTATGTCGAGTTTCCGATGACGGAAGAGAGCGCCAACGTTTGGAGGGCGTCGGCTTTGGCCGGCGCCGATCCAGCAGCGGCCGCCAAAGCGGCCGCTCTCCCAACGTCGGTTCTGATCTGGACGACCACGCCGTGGACGATCCCCTCGAACCTCGGCATCGCGTTCCATCCGGACTTTGAGTACGGCGCCTACGAGATCGACGGCAAGGCCGTCATCGTCGCGAAGGAACTCGCGGAGACGGTGGGCAAGAAGACCGGCAGGTCGTTCGACAAGCTGCTCGCCACCTTCGAAGGCAGGCAGATGGATCGCCTGGTCTTCCGGCATCCGCTGTACGCGCGCGATTCCCTCGCTGTGCTCGCCGACTACGTCACGCTCGAAGCCGGCACCGGTGCGGTGCACACGGCGCCGGGACACGGCTCGGACGACTACAAGACCGGCGTCAAGTACGGTCTCGAGATCTACGCGCCGCTCGATCCCGGCGGCCACTTCATCGACTCGGTTGAGATGTTCGCGGGCCTCAAGGTCACGGATGCGAATCCGAAGATCGAGCAGGCGCTGAAGGACCGGGGCTACCTCTGGCAGCGCGCGGACTTCGACCACTCGTACCCACACTGCTGGCGCTGCCACAACCCGGTGATCTTCCTCGCCACCTCGCAGTGGTTCATCGCGATGGAAGCCAACCAGCTGCGCGAGCGCGCGTTGCAGTCGATCGACGCGACGCGTTTCATCCCCGACTGGGGCAAGGCGCGCATCCACGGCATGATCGCCAATCGTCCCGACTGGTGCATCTCGCGCCAGCGCGTCTGGGGCGTGCCGATCCCGGCGATGGATTGCACCAAGTGCGGCACGCCGGTGCTGACCAAGGCGCTCGTCGAGAAAGCGGCGTCGGTATTCGACGTCTACGGCGCGGATTCCTGGTACGAACGGCCGATCGAGGAGTTCATCCCCGCGGGGCTGACGTGCGCCTCGTGCGGCGGCACGGAATTCGAACGCGAAGGCAACATCCTCGACGTGTGGTTCGACTCGGGGTCGAGTCACGAGGCGGTGCTGCCGTTCCGCGAGGATCATCACTGGCCCGCGGACCTCTATCTCGAAGGCAGCGATCAACATCGCGGCTGGTTCCACAGCTCACTGCTGGTCGGCGTCGGCACGCGCGGCCGCGCGCCGTTCAACCAGGTGCTGACCCACGGCTTCGTGATGGACGAGCACGGCCGCAAGATGTCGAAGTCGCTCGGCAACACCACCGCGCCGCAGGACGTCATCAAGCAGAGCGGCTCGGAAGTCCTCCGCCTGTGGGTGTCGATGGTCGATTACCGCTACGACATCAACATCGGCAAGGAAGTGCTGGCGCGCGCCGTCGAAAGCTATCGCAAGTTCCGGAACGTGATCCGCGTGCTGGTCGCCAACCTTTACGACTTCGATCCGCAGGATGATGCGGTGCCGAAGGCGAAGATGCTCGAGATCGATCGCTACGTGCTGGCGAAGTACGCCGACGCGGCGGAGCGGATCGTCAAGGCCTACGAGGACTACGACTACCCCGCGATCTTCCAGGCCGCCAACCAGTTGATCACCGTCGACCTGAGCGCGTTCTACGTCGACGTGACCAAGGACCGGATGTACACCTACGGCGCGAAGTCCGAGGCCCGCCGCTCCGGCCAAACCGCGATGTACATCATCGTCGACGGCCTCGCCCGCCTGCTGGCGCCGATCCTGTCGGTGACGATGGACGAGTTGTGGCGGATGCTGCCGGGCCAGCGCGAGGAATCGGTGCACATGGCGCTGTTTCCCAAAGAGCTCGGTCAGTGGAAGGACGCCGCACTGCTCGAGCGCTGGTCGGCGCTCGCCGCGGTGCGCGATCAGGTCAACCTGCAACTCGAAGAGAAGCGCAAGGACAAGACCATCGCCGCCAACCTGTCGGCACGCGTTCGCATCGAGCCGGCCGCGGACGCCGCGACCCTGCTCGCGGAGTACGCCGACTTCCTGCCGACCTTGTTCGGTGTCTCTGAAGTGGATCTGGCCGAAAGCCGAAGCCCGCAGGCTGAAGGCACCGCAGTCACCGTCGAACGCGCGACCGGCACCAAGTGCGACCGCTGCTGGCGCTACGTCGATTCGGTCAGCTCCGAACCGGATCGAACCGGCCTTTGCTCGCGCTGCGTCGAAGCGCTCGCCGAGCCCGTGAGTCTCTAGCGTGTTGCGATCACGCCGCATTGAAGTCGTCATCGCGATCGCCGTGGTGATCCTCGATCAGATCACCAAGGCGATGGTCCGCCCGTCGCTGGCGCTGCACGAGAGCCGCGAGATCATTCCCGGCTTCCTCGACCTGACCCGCGTCCACAACACCGGCGCCGCGTTCGGGATGCTCAACGCGGTGGAATTCCCGTTCAAGACGGTGGTCCTCTCCATGGTCGCGGCGATCGCGCTCGGCGGCGTCGCCTGGTACGCGGCCACCGTGCCGATCGGCGATCGGCTGGCCCGGCTCGGCATTGCCGGCGTGCTCGGCGGCGCCATCGGCAACCTGATCGATCGCGCCCGGAGCGGTTACGTGCTCGATTTTGTCGACGCCTACTGGGGCGACTGGCATTTCTGGGCGTTCAACGTCGCGGACGCCGCGATTACGGTGGGCGTCATCTTCATGATTCTCGATATTCTTGGAGCCGGTAAACGCTCCAACCCACAGGCGTCCATCAATGCATCCAATCCTGTTTAACGCCGGCCCCATCACCATCTATTCGTACGGCGTGCTGCTGGCCTCCGCCTACCTGCTGGGCTTGTGGCTCGCGGTCAGGCGCGCGCGTGCCGCCGGCATCGACGGCAACCGGATCATGGACCTGCTGATCTGGGTGATCATCGCCGCGCTGGTCGGCGCCAAGGCGCTGCTGTTCGTGGTCGATTACCAGCACTTCACCAGCAGCTGGCAGGACTTCACGACGCTGCTGCGATCGGGCGGCGTGTTCTACGGCGGATTGATCGCCGCGATCGTCGTTTGCATCTGGCAACTGCGCAAGCATCGCCTGCCGCTGTGGCAATCGGCCGATCTGTTCGCGCCCGGCATCGCGCTCGGCTACATGGTCGGCCGGCTCGGGTGCCTGATGGCGGGCTGCTGCTACGGCAAGCCCACCACCGTGCCGTGGGCCGTGACGTTCACGGATCCCGCCGCGAACTTCAACGTCGGCACGCCGCTCAACGTGGCGTTGCATCCGACACAACTCTACGAATCGGCTGCCGGCCTGGTCATCCTGCTCGCGCTGCTCGCCCTCGAACGACGGCCCCGGCCCTTCGCCGGCCGGACGTTCTGGAGCTTCGCGTTCCTTTACGCGGTGCTGCGCTTCATCATCGAATTCTTCCGCGGCGACGATCGCGGCCTGGTCTTCAACGTGCTGTCGACGTCGCAGGCCATTTCGGTGGTGCTCGCGCCGCTCAGCATCTTCATGCTGTGGTACCTGAGCCGGCCGTCGCGCCCGGTTGAGCACGAAGCCGCGCGCGGTCCGCGCAAGCCGCGGTTCGCGTGAACCGTTCCGAATTCACGGCCGAAGCCGATCACGAAGGCGAACGCCTCGATCGCTTCCTGACCGATCAAGTCCCGGAGTTCTCGCGCTCGCAGATCCAGCGGCTGATCGAGAGCGGCCATGTCACGCACTCGCGCTACCAGAAGGTCAAGCCGAACAACGACATTCGCGAAGGCGACCGGATCGGCATCGAGCTGCCGGAGGCGCAGCCGTCAACCGCGCAAGCCGAGGACATCCCGCTCGAGATTCTCTTCAACGATCCCGACCTGGTGGTGGTCAACAAGCCCGCCGGCATGGTGGTGCATCCGGCGGCCGGCAACCAGACCGGCACGCTGGTCAACGCGCTGCTGTTCCACATCAAGGATCTCAGCGGCATCGGCGGCGAAGTGCGGCCCGGCATCGTGCATCGCCTCGACAAGGGCACGTCGGGCGTGATGGTCGTCGCCAAGAACGACGACACGCACAAGGAGCTGGCGCGGCAGTTTCACGATCGCGAAGTGGAGAAGGAATACGTCGCGCTGGCGTGGGGGCTGGTGCAGCAGCGCAAGCGCATCAACGCCGCGATCGGGCGCGATCCCAAGAACCGCGTCAAGATGTCGACGCGCGCCGGCCGCGCCCGCCATGCAGTCACGCGCGTGACGTGGTCGCGCGACTTGAAGGGTGTGACGCTGCTCCGCGTCGCGATCGCCACGGGACGGACGCACCAGATCCGCGTCCACTTGAGCGCCATCGGTCACCCGATCGTCGGCGATGCGCTGTACGGCGGGGTCCACCGCCGCGTGCCGCATCCGCTGCGCGCGGTGACGAAGCTGACTCGCCCGTTCCTCCACGCGGAGCGCCTGGCCTTTGTGCATCCCCGCACCGGCGAGCGGTTGGAGTTCACGGCGCCCCTGCCCTCCGACCTCGAGGCCGTCGTGGCCGAACTCGTACCGGCTGATCAAGTCGACACGGTCTTTGCGCGACAGCTCCCCGAATCGGATGAGTGAGATCGCAGTTTCTGCGATCTGTTAATTCTCACCTCACCTCCTCTTTTCCTCTTGACCCTCATCGACGACGATGGCACCGTCGTCGTCAGAACAGGTCTAGCGGTCAAGAAAGACGAGTGCGGCATGCGTGCGAACAACGGGATCGGAGTGGTGACGGTCATGAACAATCACGATGACGAGATCATCCAGTTTGCGACGGAGAAATTCGAACGCCGGCTGGCCGAGGAATGCGGCGGCTTGCGGGTCGACATGGCCAGCGAGTTCGGGACAGTGCGCAGGGACATGCAGCAGGGGTTTGGCGACATTCGCGTCGAAATGCACCAGGGCTTTGGTGCCCTCCGAGTCGAGATGGCGGACCGGAATGCGGAGCTGCTCAAGTGGCTGTTGGTCTACGGTGCCACGCAGACGGCCGCGCTCGCTGGAGTCATGGCACTGCTGCGCTGAGACCTACTCGATGTGCTCGGGTTCCATCACTTTCTCGGCGACCTTGCCGCCTTCCACGCTGACGTAATACACCTTGGCGCCTGCGCGAGCAGACACGACGCGCTTCACGACGTTGTCCTCGAAGTAAATCCCGGCGTCGTTGTCGCACGCATATCCGGGCTTCATGGTCCCGGCCAGGATCGTCTTCTGATAAAGCGGGCGGCGGCCCGGCTCCGCGTCGTAATGCGGCGAGTGGCTGCCCTTGAGGAAACCGAGACACTCGACCTTCGACAGCTCCTTCGGCCGTGAATCCGTGGTGCCCTCTTCGAACCAGCACAACGAGCCCGCGCTCGCCCCGCCGAGGACAATGCCGCGATCCCACGCCTGGCGAAGAATCGCATCGATGCCGTGCGCCTTCCAGATCACCTGCTGATTCAGCGTGTTGCCGCCCGAGCAGACGATGCCGTCGACCGAGAGCAGCACTTCTTCCCAGGTGCGCGGCTGCGACGTGCTGGCGATAAAACTGATCTGATGCGACGGCTCGACGTTCAGCGGCGCGCAGGAGCGATACCAGCTGATGATCCCGGCCGGTGAATCGGCCGATGCGGTCGGCAGATACAGCAGTTTCGGCCGCGGCTTGCCGGTGAGCTGGGCCATGTAACGAATGAACGCGGTGTTGTAGTTGCCGCCGGCGATCAGGATCTTCCGGGTCGAGGCGGGGCGAGGCTGCAGACCGCCCTCGAGCGGCGAGGCCCCCAGCGAATGGCTGGCCAACGTGGCGCCCACCGATCCGGTGACCGACGACTTGATGAATTCGCGTCTCTTCATGGGCACAGATTAACATCAGCCCATGTCCGCCGAACTGATCGCGCGCACCACGGTCCATAAGGGTCGAATCTTCCAGCTCGAAATCGATGTCGTGAAACTGCCGACGGGTCACACCGTCGACATGGAAATCGTGCGCCATCCCGGATCGGTAGTGCTGTTGCCGATTCCCAGGCCCGGCACGATCATCCTGATCCGGCAGTATCGCTACACGATCGATCGCTGGATCTGGGAGTTGCCGGCCGGCAGCCTCAAGCCCAACGAAGATCCCGACCAGGCGGCGGCGCGTGAATGTGAAGAAGAGATCGGTCTCGTCCCCGGCACGCTCACGCGGCTGCGCGGCTACTTTCCAACGCCGGGATTCTGCGACGAGGAGATGATCTACTACCGCTGCGAGGATCTGCACCCGCCGCCGGCGGACTCGACCGTCAGGAAGGATGACGACGAGGACATCGAACCGCGGACCTTCACGCTGGAAGAAGCGCGCGCGCTCGTGAGTTCGGGCGAAATCGTTGATCTGAAGACGCTCGCGGGATTGTCGCTGGTTTAGGTACAAGACGAAGGGGGCCGCTGTGGCCCCCTCCAGGTGTTCGGATTGTTCGCGCTTACCGCGCGCGATGCGCAGGTCGTGCTGCCGCCTTGGCCTTCTTCGTCGCGACTTTCACCGCCGGCTTCTTCGGCCGATCGTTCTGGTGCACCAGCGCGAGCAGCAGCACCTCGTCGATCGTGCTGACCAGGTGAATCGTGAGGCCCTTCCGCAACTCTTCGCTGAGGTCTTCCTTCACGTCCTTGTCGTTCTGCCGCGGCAGGATGATTTCCTTGATGCCGAGCCGCTTGGCGGCCAGCACCTTCTCCTTGATGCCGCCGACCGGCAGCACCTTGCCCTGCAGCGTGATCTCGCCGGTCATCGACAGGTCGCCGCGCACCGGGCGGCGCGTCAACTCCGACACCATCGCGGTGACCATCGTCACGCCCGCCGAGGGGCCGTCCTTCGGGATGGCGCCCGACGGCACGTGGACGTGCAGCTCGGAGTTCTTGAAGAAGTCCGGATCGATCTGCCACTCGGTGGCGTGCGCGCGCACCCACGACAGCGCCGCGCGCGCGGATTCCTTCATCACGTCGCCCAGTTGCCCCGTGAGTGTCAGCGAGCCGTTGCCCGCCATGCGCGTGGCTTCGACGAACAGCACGTCGCCGCCCACCGGGGTCCAGGCCATGCCGGTTGCCACACCCGGATTGCGCGTGCGGTCCTTGACCTCCTCGTCCAGGTACCGCGGCGCGCCGAGCAATTCGTGCACCAGCTCCGGCGTCACCTTCAGCTTGTCCTCATTGCCTTCGGCGCGGCGCCGGGCGATCTTGCGGCAGATGGAGCCGATTTCGCGCTCGAGATTGCGCACGCCGGCTTCCCGCGTGTAGCCGCGGATCATGGTGCGCAGGCCCTGGTCGGTGAACGTCACCTGCGCCTTGGTCAGCCCGTGATTCTGGACCTGCTTGGCGACGAGGTGATCGCGCGCGATGGCGAGCTTTTCTTCCTCGGTATACCCGGGGAGTTCGAGCACTTCCATGCGATCGCGCAGCGGCGCCGGAATCGTGTCCAGCACGTTCGCCGTGGTGATGAACAGCACTTCGCTCAAGTCGAACGGCACGTCCAGGTAGTGATCGCGGAACGTGTTGTTCTGTTCGGGGTCGAGCACTTCGAGCAGCGCCGATGACGGATCGCCGCGGAAGTCGGAGCCGAGCTTGTCGATCTCGTCGAGGATGAAGACCGGGTTCTTCGATTCCGCGCGCCGCAGGCCCTGGATGATCTGTCCGGGCAGCGCGCCGATGTAGGTGCGGCGGTGGCCGCGGATTTCCGCTTCGTCGCGCACGCCGCCGAGCGAGATGCGGACGAACTTGCGGCCGAGCGACTGCGCGATCGATCGCGCCAGCGACGTCTTGCCGACGCCGGGAGGGCCGACGAAGCACAGGATCGGGCCCTTCATCGTCGGGTTGAGCTTGCGCACCGCGAGGTATTCGAGAATGCGATCCTTCGCCTTCTCGAGTCCCGAGTGCTCGTCGTCCATGATGCTCTTGGTCTTCTTGAGATCGATGATCTCGTCGGTCTTCTTCGACCACGGCAGCGCGACCACCCAGTCCAGATAGGTGCGCGCCACGGTGTATTCGGCCGCGGCCGGCGGCATCTTCGACAGGCGATCGAGTTCGCGCAGCGCTTCCTTCTTCACCGCCTCGGGCAGCCCCGCCGCCTCGAGCTTGGTGCGCAACTCTTCGATCTCACGCGTCTGGTCGTCGCCTTCGCCGAGTTCCTTCTGGATCGCCTTGAGCTGTTCGCGGAGGAAGTAATCGCGCTGGTTCTTGCCGACTTCCGACTGCACCTGGCTCTGGATCTTCGAGCCGAGCTCGAGGACTTCGAGTTCCTTGATCAGCAGGCGATTCAGCAGATCGAGCCGCGCGCGGACGTCGAGCGTCTGCAGCACTTCCTGCTTGGTCTCCGTGCCGATGGTGCCGAGGCCCGAGGCGATGAAATCCGCGAGGCGGCCCGGGTCGGTGATGTTGGAGGCGAGCGCCTGCAGGTCGTCCGACATCAGCGGCGACAGCGACACGATCTGCTGGAAGTTCGCCTTGATGTTGCGCTGCAGCGCGTCGATCTCGAGGCGATCGTCCTCCTTCAGGATCTCCGGCGCTTCGGTGACACGGCCGCGCAAGTACGGGCGCGAGTTCGTGACCTCGTCGAGACGCACACGCGTCAGGCCCTGGACGATGATGCGGAGGCTGCCGTCGGGCAGCTTGAACATCTTGTGAATCTGGCTGGCCGTGCCGATCGGATGCAGGTCGGCCTGCGTCGGCTCGTCTTCGCCAGCCTCGCGCTGCGCGAACACGGCGATGGTCTGGCCGCTCGCGACGGCTTCATCAATCAACTTGACCGAGCTTTCGCGCGCCACCGCCAGCGGCATGAAGGCCTGCGGAAACAGCACGGTGTCGCGCAGCGGCAGCACCGGCATTTCCGGCGGGACGCGAAATGCAGAACTTTCGGATCCGCTGGCCGGATCGAACGGTTCGTTTGGATTGCTCACGTAGTCGGCCCTCCTGGGGCCGCCTGGTAATGCTGAGAGTGAGCCGGAGGCGGGATGGTTACAGGCCCCTCCGGACCGGGATCCCGGCGGAGCCTGTGACTCTAGGTCGCCGGGGTCTTTACCCGCGCATGTCGAAGCCGAGAGTGGCTGAACCGCGACGAGCCTGGATGCGCTCGCGCTGTTGCGCCATCTCACGAGCCTCTTCGCAGTCCTTGCAACGGACCGCGAAGGGGAGGGCACGCAGCCGCGGCTGCGCGATCTCGTCGCCGCACTCGAAGCAGTTCCCGTAGCTGCCTTCTTCAAGACGCGCGAGCGCTTCGTTGATCTTGTTCAGCGTCTCCGCCTTCATCTGGATGAGCGCGAATTCGATGTCTTCCTGAATATCGACTTCGGACGTTTCACCCGGATCGAGGACCTCGTGGTCCTTGTCGGCGCCCTCGGCGCGCACGTCGCGGATCTTGCCTTGGACTTCGGCCATGATCTCGCGCTGGCGCTCGACGAGCATGCGCTTCAATTCGTCGTACCGATCGCTCACTGGCGCTTCGGCTACTGCAACGTCTCTCTTCTTACCTTTGGCCGCCATGACAGCCGCTCCTTCTGCCTTCCCCACTGTTTTCTTACGGCCTTCCTGGCCGATTCAACGTGGGAAGCTATGATTTGCCCCGCCGCTTGCGAACCCTGTTAAGCAAGAGCGATGCCTATGAACTTGACCGAACTTGCAACCAAACCAACGGTTATGAACGCTAGAAATGAAGGACTGGGAATATGAACCGGAGGTCTGATGGTGCCGGCCGTTCACGAATTCACGGCCTTGGCGGCCCCGGTCTTCCACGTCTATCGCTTTTATTTACAAGGACTTAAGTCTGCCCTTGTCTTCCTCTGCTCGGCGGTCCGAACACCGTTCACTTGCCTATTAGACGCCGCAGACTCAGTTTGGGTTCTCCGCCTCCCTGTCACTTTCAGGGGACAGCTCCAAACCGGGAAACGGTAGCACAGGGGGCCAGACTGTGGCAAGAAATACACTCTGACTCAAGAGTTACATGGGCGGAGAAGTCTTGTAACCTGCTCTGATGTCGTGCCCGCTGTGTCAAAAACGACCCACCAAGCGGTCGTGCCCCGCGCTCGGTGTGGAAATTTGCCCAGTCTGCTGCGCCACCAAGCGACTGGTCGACATCGCCTGCACCGAGGACTGCCGATATCTGGAATCCGCCCAGAAACATCCCGCAGCCGTGGTGAAGCGCCAAATCGACCAGGATCTGGCGATCCTGATGTCGTCGGTCGGCCGTCTATCGGAGCAACAGCTGCAACTCCTGTTCGTCCTGCAGTCGATGGTCCTCTCCTACAAACCCGAGGGGATCGTCCGGCTGACCGACGTCGATGTCGCCCTGGCCACAGGGGCGGTTGCGAAATTGTTGGAAACGGCGAGCAAGGGGCTGATTTTCGACGAGGCTCTCGCCTCGGTGCCGGCCGAAGGGCTTCGTAAGGCACTGAAGCCGGTCATCGAAGAGGTCACCAAGGCCGGAGGCGCCAGGGCCGAACGGGAAGTCGCCGCCGTCTTACGCGCAATGGAGCGCGGCGCGAACCACCAGGGCGGCCTCATTCCAGCAGGCGAAACCGCCTATCTCGAGCTCGTCGGCCGGGTCTTTCAACAGCGGCCGCAAGACCCGAGACCCGCGGATAAGCCGTTGATCGTGATGCCTTAACCGCTGGAACGCCTGGAACCAGTTGGAACCGTGATAAACTTTTGTGTTTCCCGGTACTGAGGAGTTCTCGTCATGGCAATGAAATGTGAAGTCTGCGGCAAGGGCCCGGTGGTTGGCCGCCGAGTGTCCCACGCCCACAACGTGCGTCCCCGTCGCTTCGAGCCGAACCTGCAGACGGTCAAGGCCGCTGTGAACGGTGGCAACAAGCGCATGCGCGTCTGCACGCGCTGCATCCGCTCGAACAAGATCACCAAAGCCGCGTAATCGGCCTCATGAAAGAGCTTGTGACCGCGGCCGGCGCTGCCAAGGCGATCGGCCCCTACTCGCCCGCGCTCAAGGTCGGCAACATGCTGTTCTTCTCCGGATCGATTCCACTCGATCCGGTGTCGGGCCAGCTCGTTGAAGGCGGCATCAAGGAACAGACGACGCGCGTGATGGAAAACATCAAGGCGCTGCTCGCCGCCGCCGGCGCGGACTTCAGTCATGTCGTCCGTACCACCGTGTTCATGGTGGACCTCGGCGAGTTCGCGGCGATGAACGAGATTTACGCGAGCTACTTCACCGCGCCGTATCCCGCGCGCTCGACCGTCCAGGTCGTGAAGCTGCCGCGGGACGTCAAGGTCGAAATCGACCTGATCGCCGTTCTTTAAACTTTCAACTTTTAACTTTTAACTTCGGCTTTTCTTTCAACATTCAGGACGCCCGCCACGCCGCGGACCGACTTGATCACCTGCTCGAGGTGTTTGACGTCCTTGATCTCCACCGTCACGTCGATGCGGCCGCGCTGATCGCCGGTGCGCGCCTCGACATTCGTGATGTTGGTGTTGATGTCGGAGATGCGCTGGCTGAGCTCGGCGAGCATGCCCTTGCGATCTTCGACGTCGATCGCGAGGCGGACCGTGTACGGCGCAATGTCGCTGCCCTTGTCCCACTCGACGTCGATGCGGCGCTCGGGGTCGTACATCAGGTTGATGACGTTGGGACAGGTCGCCGAGTGCACCGACACACCCTTGCCGCGCGTGATGTAGCCGACGATCTTCTCGCCGCGGATCGGGTTGCAGCACTTCGCCCTGAAGACCATCACGTCGTCGGCGCCACGCACCTTGATGCGATCCGGCTCTGAGCCGGTGCGCAGCACGCGCTTCACCGCCGATACGACCGGGTGCTCCGGCGCCTGTTCCTTCAGCTGATCGTGCGGAATGATCTTGTCGAGCACGAGGCGCGGCGAGACCTTGCCGTAGCCGATCTGCGCGAGCAGGTCCTCAGGCTTCGGAGTGGCGAACTCCTCGAGGACTTTCGCGATGTCCCCTTCGAGGAGCTTGGTCCCGTTCAACCCGAAGCGCCGCGCTTCCTTGTCGAACACGCGCTTGCCGAGCTCGACGGCGCGTTCCTTCTCCTCGACCTGGATCAGGTGCTTGATCTTGTTGCGGGCGCGCGAGGTGACCGCGAAGTTCAGCCAGTCGCGGCTTGGCTTGTGCGCGGCGTTGCGGACGATCTCGACGATGTCGCCGTTCTTGAGGCGGGTGCGCAGCGGCACCATGCGGCCGTTGACGCGGGCGCCGACGCACTGGTGGCCGACGTCGGTGTGAATCGCGTAGGCGAAGTCGATCGCCGTCGAGCCTTTCGGCAGCACCTTGACGGTGCCGCGCGGCGTGAAAGTGTAGACCTCTTCCGGATACAGATCGATCTTCAGGTTCGACAGGAACTCCTGCGGGTCGCGCACCTCCTGCTGCCACTCGAGCAACTGGCGCAGCCACTGGAAGTACTGCTCGTCGCGCCCGGTGCCGACGCGGCCTTCCTTGTACTTCCAATGCGCGGCAATGCCTTCTTCCGCGAGGCGATGCATTTCCTCGGTGCGGATCTGCACCTCGAACGGGAACCCGCGATCGCTGATCACCGAGGTGTGCAGCGACTGGTAGCCGTTGGGGCGCGGCATCGCGATGAAGTCCTTGATGCGCCCCGGCACCGGCGACCATGTCTGGTGGATGATGCCGAGCGCCGCGTAGCAGTCCTTCACCGACGGCGTGACGATGCGCAGCGCCACGAAGTCGTAGACCTGTTCGAGATCGATCTTCTGCGCCTTGAGCTTCAGCCAGATGCTGTACAGGCGCTTGACGCGGCCGTCGATGCTGATCACCGGCACCTGCGCCTCGTTCAGCTTCTCGCGGATGTCGGTGGCGAGCTGCTCGATCATGCCCTCGGTCGGCGCGCGCTTCGCGTCGACGCGGCTCTTCAGGCTCTGGTAGCCCGCCGGCTCGAGATATTGAAACGACAGTTCCTCGAGCTCGTTCTTGATGCGGCTCATGCCGAGGCGGTTCGCGATCGGCGCGTAGATGTCGAGCGTCTCCTGCGAGATGCGCACGCGCTTCTCGTCGGTCATGTGCTGCAGCGTCCGCATGTTGTGCAGGCGGTCGGCCAGCTTGACGAGGATCACGCGGATGTCGTCGACCATGGCGAGGAGCATCTTGCGGAAGTTTTCCGCCTGGCGCTCCTCGGTGGAGGAAAACGGAATCGCGCCGATCTTGGTGACGCCCTCGACAATGTGCGCGACGTCCTCGCCGAAGCGCTCGCGGATCTTGTCCGGCGTCGTAAGGGTGTCTTCGACGACGTCGTGTAACAGGCCGGCGGAGATGCAGACCGCGTCGAGTTTCATGTCGGCGAGGATGTCGGCGACCTCGAGGGGGTGGATCAGGTAAGGTTCACCGGAATGGCGGATCTGTCCCTTGTGCATCAGGGCCGAAAACACGTAGGCCTTTCGCAAAAGCTCCAGGTCGGCGTCCGGGCTGTAGCCCTGGACTTTGTCCAGTAAATCCTCGAAGCGAATCATCTCTGTCTGTCTTTAATTGTTTATCGGTTTGTCAGCCGAATTCCTGTGATTGGTGTCTAAACTAGCAGACAGGGGATTGAGCGTTTCCTCTGCTTGCGAGGGCCGAGAAAACACAGCTATACTCTGCAACTTGCTTGTCGGTCGGCAGCCGGTCGCGCCGTAGCGGTTCTCTGGCGATGGCGGATTTCTGGCGGCGGCGGACGGCTCTTGGACGGGTTTTATACAGGGGGATTTTGATGAGAATGCGGTCTTCGGCAGCGTATTTGGCGCTGTTTGTCGGGCTGAGCGTCACGCTGGCCGGTTGCGGATACCTGAATTCGGTCCGCGCCATGAAGGCGTTCAAGGACGGCAACAAGCTGTATGCGGCGAGCGATTGGAAAGCCGCCGCGGCGAAGTATGAGGAAGCGTCGCAGCTAGACCCCAACAACGCGGCGATCTACTTCTACCTCGGGAATTCGTACGACAACATGTATCGGCCCGCCCGCAAGGGTGAAGCGGCCAACGACGCCCTGATGCAGAAGGCCGTCGATAACTACAAGCTCGCGAGCGAGAAGCTCACCGAAGAAACGGTGCCGAAGCGCTCGCTGGCGCTGGAGTTCCTGGTCGCAGCCTACGGCCCCGACAAGCTCGCCGACCCGACGCAGGCCGAGCCGGTCGTGCAGCGCATGATCCAGCTGGCGCCGAACGAGCCGACCAACTACTTCCAGCTCGCCAAGATCTACGAAGACTCGGGTGAGTACCAACTCGCCGAAGAAACCTACCTGAAGGGCCGCGACGCCAAGCCGAACGACCCGACGGTCTACCTGACGGTGGCCGGTTACTACAACCGCCAGGGCAACTACGACAAGCTGATCGAAAACATCCGCAAGAACATCGAGCTCGAGCCGCAGAATCCCGAGGCGCACTACCGCCTCGCGACCTACAGCTGGGACAAGGCGTCGCGCGATTTCCGTCTGTCCGACAAGGACAAGATGGCCATCATCCAGGACGGCCTGACGTCGGTGAACAAGGCGCTCGAAATCAAGCCGGACTACATCGAGGCCATGACCTACAAGGGCCTCCTGCTCCGCACGCAGGCGCTCGTCGAGAAGGATCCGAAGAAACAGCAGGATCTGATCAAGGAAGGCACTCAGCTCAGCGAAAAGGCCAACGCCATGCGTAAGGCCAAGCAAAGCAATTAGCAATACCGATGGTTGGGCGATCGCCCAAACCTCTCAAAACGGGCCGGTTGCGCGTTCGCGCACCGGCCCGCTTTTTCTTTTACCTGCACGTCATCCGCGAGTGATAATTTCCCCCTCTGTCCAGGGAGTCCATTGAATGAAGAATTGTTTGACTCGGCTTGTCTTGTCCCTCGTCACCGTGTGCATGTTTGCGATCACCGCATCCGCGCAGGTCACCACGGGTTCACTTAGCGGCAAAGTATTAAACGCGCAGCAAGAAGGCGTGACCGGCGCGAGCGTGATCGCGATCCATCTGCCGTCCGGCACCACCTACGAAACGACCTCGCGCGCCGATGGCCGTTTTGTGATCCTCAACATGCGCGTCGGCGGCCCCTATTCGGTGACGGTCGCCTTCACCGGCAGCGGCGCCGCGGCGTTTGCGCCCGAGACGCAGGACAACCTCGAAATCAACCTCGGCGCGGCCACCGACGTCGTGTTCAACGTCAAGCAGATCGCCGTCACGGAAACGGTCACCGTGACCGCGCAGTCCGACGCGGTGTTCAGCTCGTCGCGCACCGGCGCGACCACCGCCGTCAATCGCGAGACGCTGGCCACGCTGCCGTCGGTCGGCGGGCGTATCTCCGACATGACCCGCCTGACCCCGCAGAACTCCGGCACCAACTCGTTCGGCGGCGCCGACAACCGCATGAACAACATGACGGTCAACGGCGCGGCCTTCAACAACTCCTTCGGCCTCGGCGGCCAGCCCGGTGATCGCACCGGCGTCGCGCCGATTTCGCTCGAAGCCATCGAGCAGGTGCAGGTCAGCATCGCGCCGTACGACATCAGCCAGGGCAACTTCGTCGGCGCCTCGGTCGACACCGTGACGCGCTCGGGAACGAACTCGCTCCGCGGCTCGATCTATCACCGCTTCCGCAACGACAGCTTCGTCGGCACCGAGGCGCGCGGCCTCGCGTTCAACCCCGGCACCTTCGACACCAAGCAGACCGGCGGCTGGGCCGGCGCGCCGATCATCAAGAACAAGGTGTTCGTGTTCGGTAACTTCGAAAACGAAAAGGACGCGCGCCCGCTGTATAACTTCCGCGCCAACAACGGCGGTGAACCGGTCGGCGGCAACGTGACCCGCGTGCTCGCCTCGGACGCGACGGCGCTCAGCGCCTTCCTGAAGGCCAGCTTCGGCTACGACACCGGCTCGTTCGACCCGGCCACCGACAACACGCCGCAGAAGCGCGGCATCGTCCGCGGCGATTACAACCTGAACAACTCGAACAAGATCAGCTTCAACTACGTGCAGCTGAACTCGAGCTCCGACAACCAGCTGTCGTCGTCGACCTCCGCCGGCATCGGCCGCCGCGGCAACGCGACCGACGCCATCAATTACCAGGCTTCGAATTACAAGATCCTCGAGAACCGCAAGACCAGCGCCGGCGAGTGGAACGCCGTGCTCGGCAACTCGATGTCGAACAGCTTCCGCGTCACCTATTCGTCGAGTGACGAAAGCCGTCCGCAGGACTTCAAGTTATTTCCCTTCGTCGACATTCTCCAGGGCGGCACGGCCTACCTCTCGTTCGGCGCCGAGCCGTTCACGCCGAACAACGAGCTGCGCTACCAGTCGTGGGAAGCGAAGAACGACTTCGTCAGGTTCGGCAACAAGCACGAACTGAAGTTCGGCGGCCGCATCGAGCGGTATCACTCGGACAACGTGTTCTTCAACTGCTGCAAGCAGGGCGCGTATGTCTATAACAGCCTCGACGACTTCTACGCCGCCGCCCGCGAATCGCTGGCCAACCCCAACCTCACCACCTCGTCGATCGTCGCGCGCAACTACCAGGTGCGCTACATGAACATCCCCGGACTCGACAAGCCGAGCCAGCCGCTGACCGCGCTGTACGGCGGCCTCTATGCCGGCGACAACTGGCGCCCCACCAGCCACCTGACCATCCTGGCCGGCCTGCGCTTCGACGTCCCGTCGTTCGAGAACACCGCGTATCTCAACCCGAACGCCAACGCGTTGACCTTCCGCGACGAAACCGGAGCCGCCGTGCAGTACGACAGCGGCGCGATGCCGGGCGCCAACATCCTGTGGTCGCCTCGGCTGGGCTTCAATTACGACCTGACCGGCGATCAAAAGACCCAGGTCCGCGGCGGTACCGGTGTCTTCACCGGCCAGCCGCTCTACGTCTGGATCTCGAACCAGCTCGGTAACACCGGCGTGCTCCAGGGCAGCTTGTCCACCGCCAACACGACCGCGTTCCCCTTCTCGACCAACGTCGACAAATACAAGCCGACCAACGTCACCGGCGCCGGCGCCGCCAGCTACGAGCTTGACGTCACCGACACGAACTTCAAGTTCCCGCAGGTGTGGAGGAGCAACCTCGCCGTCGACCGCCGCCTGCCCGGCGGCATCACCGGCACCGCGGAGTTCATCTACAACCGCGACGTCAACGGCATCTACTACATCAACGCCAACCTGCCGGCGGCGCAGACCGCCTTCACCGGCGCCGACAAGCGCCCGCGCTGGACCAGCAACCGCATCAACAACGTCAGCGGCAACCAGGTCACTTCGGCGATCGTCATGAAGAACCAGGACATCGGCCGTAACTGGAACATCGCGTTCTCGGCGGCGAAGCCGATGTGGCACGGCCTGTCGGTCCGCACCGCGTATAGCTACGGCGAAGCCAAGAACACGATCGATCCGGGTTCAACGGCGTTTGCCTCGTGGTCAAGCAACGCCTCCCCGGGCGACCCGAACAATCCCGGCCTCGGCTACTCCAGCTCGACGCCCGGTCATCGGTTCTTCGCGTCGCTGTCGTACTCGAAGCGCTACTTCGGCTTCGGCGCCACGACCGTCAGCGGCTTCTGGGAATCGCGCACCATCGGCAACAGCAGCTACGTGTTCGCCGCCGACTCGAACGGCGACGGCGCCAACGGCGACCTGATCTACATCCCGAAGAACACGTCGGAGATGAACTTCACCGATATCCCGGCCACGGCGACGGTCCGCGCGTTCTCGGCGGCCGAACAAGCCACCGCGTTCGAGGCCTACATTGCGCAGGATAAATACCTGAGCCAGCATCGCGGCGAATACGCGCAGCGCGGTGGGGTGTTCCTGCCGTTCGTGCACAAGCTCGACATGAGCCTGACGCAGGACGTCTTCAAGGACATCAAGGGCAAGCGCAACGCGGGCCAGTTCCGCATCGACATCCAGAACTTCGGCAACATGCTGAATTCCAACTGGGGCGTCAGCCAGCGCTTGAGCCGCAACAACCTGCTCGCCACCCCGGGCGTGGATGCCAGCGGCGCGCTGACCTACCGCCTGCAGGTGGTCAACGGCGCGCTGATCAAAAAGAGCTTCGAGTCGACGTCAGGCCTGGGCGACGTTTACCAGTTCATGCTCAGCTTCCGTTACTCGTTCAACTAACAGGCCTAACGGGCCATCAGGCCGAACAGGCCATCAGCGGGCGGGTCGAAAACGACCCGCCCGTTTTCGTTGTACGGGGCCTTGTCCCGCCGAAGCTCTGTAGTCGCCGTGAGCGAAGGCGGATATATTTCCTGTATGAGACTGCGCGCAGCCCTCTTTGTCGCCGTTCTCGCCCTCTCGGCCGCCACCCACTCTCAAGAACTCGGTGTCATCGACTTCCCCACCTCAGGCAACGCCGCCGCGCAGCCGTTGTTCATCAAGGGCGTGTTGCTGATGCACAGCTTCGAGTACGACGACGCGCGCGAAGCGTTCGTGGCGGCGGAGAAGGCCGACCCTGGTTTCGCGATGGCCTACTGGGGCGAAGCGATGACGTTCAACCAGGCGGTGTGGCAGCGGACGTCTCCGGATCTCGCCAAGGCTGCGCTCGCGAAGCTGGCGCCGACAGCCGATGCGCGCCGCGCCAAGGCCCCTACCGAAAAAGAGAAAGAGTGGCTGGCCGCCGTCGAAATACTCGTCGGCCGTGGAGACGCGTCGACTTCGCCCAGCGCAGGAAAACCGGCGCGCGATCTCGCCTATTCGGACGCGATGAAGAAGATGGCCGAGAAGTATCCGAACGACGATGAGGTCAAGGTGTTTTATGCGTTGTCGATCCTCGGCAGCAACAACGGGCCGCGCGACAACGCGCTGTACATGCGCGCCGCCGCCATCGCTGAGCAGGTCTACGCCAAGAACCCGCAGCATCCCGGCGCCATTCATTACCTGATTCACGCCTACGACGATCCGGCGCACGCACCGCTCGGGCTGAAGTACGCGGACGCCTATTCGAAGATCGCGCCGGCGGCGTCGCATGCGTTGCACATGCCGTCCCACATCTATGTCGCGATGGGCATGTGGGACGAAGCGTCCGCGATCAATGAGCGCTCGGTGAAGGCCGCGGATGCGCGTCGCGAGGCGAAGAAGCTCGACGTCGATCAACGCGGCTTCCACGCGTTGCTCTGGCTGGTCTACAGCTACACGCAACAAGGCCGCTACGACGACGCCCGCGGCGTGATGGCGCAACTCGAGGCCGCCGCGAAAGAGAGCGGCTCGGAGCGAACGCGCAGCCACCTCGCCCTGGCGCGCGCCGCGTGGTTGATCGAGACGCGCAAGTGGACGGACGCGAAGACGCCGGTCGATCCGACGGGCCTCGCCAGGGATGTCGTCGCCGCGGAGCTCTTCGCCAATGGATTTGCGGCGGCGCGCACCGGCAACCGCACCGGCATTGCCAACGCGATGCAGCAGATGGCGGCGCTGATGGAAGAGGCGCCGATGAATCTCGCTCCAGTGAGGAACGGCGCCGCAAGGGGATCGCTGCCAGGAATCGCCCCCATCACACCGGGCCCGGTTGCTGTTCCCGCACCGGGCACCAAACCCCAGGCACCCAAGGCACCCCAGGCACTTCAGGCACCTTCGTCAGTCGGGTTGCCGACCGCGGGAGGGGGCGGCGACCCGAGAGTCTCCCAGGTTATGGCCCAACAGCTCGAGGCGGCCCTGCTGTTCGGCGAGGGACGCCGTGAGGAGGGCTTGGTGCTCGCCCGCCAGGCGGCCGTGGTCGAATCGACGCTGGCCTTCGAGTTCGGCCCGCCGGTCCCCGTGAAACCGGTCAACGAGCAGGTCGGCGAGATGCTGATGGACCTGCGCCGCCCCAAGGAGGCGATGGAGGCCTTCCAGCTATCCCTGCAACGCACGCCAAAGCGCGCCCTGTCGCTTTTAGGCCTCGCCCGCGCGGCGATGGCAGCAAAGGACATCCCCACCGCCCAGCGCGCCTACGGTGACCTCAGAGAGATTTGGAAGAAGGCAGACAAGAACTTGCCGGAGCTGAAGGAGCTCGGTCTCCTTCCGCCGCCGAGCTCGCGGTAGACGCCGTTCGGACACCGCCCTTTTGTAGAGGCGGGTCTTTAGACCCGCCTGGTTTTCCCGCCGCACAAACGAAAAGGGCCACCCCTTTCGGAGTGGCCCTCGAATTTCACGAATCAGCGCGAGTTAGTTGCCGCCGACGCGTCCGGGTGCGGCCGCGGCGCGGCGCATGCCCTCGGTGATGATGCCGACCTTCTCGACGCCCGCGCCCTTGGCGGCGTCGATCACCTCGACGATGTCGCCGTAGCGGAGGCCGCCGTCGGCCGCGATGAACAGGGTCTTGTCCTTGCGCTCTTCGTAGATCTTGCGCAGCGCGTCTTCGAGCTGGCCGATCGGCGTGTCCTGCTTGTTGATCGACAGCTTGCGATCGGCGGTGTACTCGATCACGATCTGCGACACGTCAACCTGGGTCTGCTGCGCCGTCTTGGTTTCGGCCGGCAGGTTCACGTCCAGGCCACGCTGCGACAGCGGCAGGGCGGCCATGAAGATGACGAGCAGCACGAGCAGCACGTCGATCATCGGCGTGATGTTCATGTCCGAAGAAACCTTGAGTTCCTTCGCCTTGACGACGCGATCCGCGCCGAGGTGCTGGTGGGCGTGGGCCATTAGTTACCTCCCCCGCCGCTCAGCAGGCCGGCCCGGTTCTTCGGGTCGGTGATGAGGCCCATGTCCTCGATACCGCTGGCGCGCAACTGGTCCATGGCGTCCATCACGGCGGAGTACTTGGCGTCCTCGTCGGCCTTGATGAGGATGATGCGTTCCTTCTTGTTCTCGAGGACCTCGTTAACCTTCGTCGTCAGCTCTTCCTTGCGGACCGGGAGGCCGTTGACAAAGTAACGGTCGCTCTTGTCGATGGCGACGACCGTCTGATCCTGCGTCTCTGGCTTCTCGGCCGTGTTGGCGGCGAGCGGGAGCTTGACGTCCGCGCCCTTCTGCAACAGCGGCGCGACGATCATCATGATGATCAGCAGCACCAGCATGACGTCTACCAGGGGCGTGACATTGATGTCAGATTTGACTCCACCCTTGGAGCCGCCCATATCCATTGCCATGGTGAATCTCCTACCTGCCGGTCTTAGGGACTTAGAGTCCTAGGGTCTTAGAAAGATTCTAAGACCTTAAGACCCTAAGACTCTAGGACCTCGTAAAACTGATTACGCCGTCTTCTTGATGAAGTAGTCGACCATCTCCGACGACGAGTTATCCATCTCGACGGCGAAGAATTCGAGCTTGCCCGACAGGTAGTTGTAGAACCACACCGCCGGAATCGCGACGAACAGACCGAGCGCGGTTTCGACGAGCGCTTCTGCAATACCGGCCGACACGGCGCCGATACCACCCGAGCCCGACGATGCGATACCAACGAACGCGTTGATAACGCCGACGACCGTGCCCAACAGACCGACGAACGGCGCGGTCGCGCCGATGGTCGCGAGGCCCGAGATGCCCTTCTTGAGGTCGTTCGAGGTCAGCGCGGTGGCGCGCTGAATCGAGCGGCGCACCGTGTCGAGCAGGTCTTCGCGCGAGAGGTTCGCGCCGCTTTCCTGCTGGAACTGGTATTCCTGGAGACCCGCGAGCACCACCTTCGCGAGGTGGCTGTAGCGGTATTCCTTGGCCGACGACAACGCGATCGCTTCCTTCAAGCGGCCCTCTTTGAGGTGCTTGGCGACGAGCGGCGCGTACATCTTCGACTGCTTGGTCGCCTGGTTGAACGTGTAGATACGCTCAATCGCGACGCCCACCGACCAGAACGACATGATGAACAGAATCACGGCGACGGCAATGGCCGCCGGGCCCATCGACGAGAACATGTCGACGAGATCGAGACCGCCGCCACCGCCGGCTGCCGCTTCCTGCGCAAACGCAGGGGCGCTAATCAGCAACAGGGCAAACGCGGCACCGGCAATCCGACCGAACTGAAGCTTCCGACCTTCCATCGCAATCCTCCAAAAATCTAAAACGGCTAAACCTGGAAAAAGGCCATGACCCGTAGGCGGGTCCTAGGACCCGCCTTACTGCAACGTGAACTGCACCGTAACCGTCATGATGACCGGCACCGGAACGCCGTTCAGCAAGGTCGGTGTAAACACCCACTGACGCACCGCATCGAGCGCCGCCTGGTCGAGCAACGGAATCGAACGGAGTACCTTGGCATCCTTCACCGCGCCATCGGGGCCGATCGTCGCCTCGATGATCACGATGCCCTGCACGCGAGCTGACTGCGCGATCGGCGGGTAGACCGGTCGCACGTCGCGCGTCTTCTGCGGCGGCTTGATGTTGCCGCCGACGCGAACCGGAGCGGCCGGTGGCGGCGGGGGCGGCGGCGGTTCGGGGATGCCGCCGGTGATACCACCCGCGACGCCTCCGACAATGCCACCTTCAATACCTGACGAGCGCTCGAAGCCGGCTTCGAGACCGGTCTCGGCCTTGATTTCCTTGGGCGCTTCGAGCGGCGCCGCATCCGGGCTGACGTCCATCGGCGGTGGCGGAGCCTTCGCCTCGGGCGGTGGCGGCGGGGGCGGCGGCGGCGGTGGGGGCGGCGGGGCCGCCACAAACGCCATCATCGACGGCGGCGTCGGCATCAAGCCGGTCGCCATCAGGGGCACGATCACCAATGCCGCGACGACCGACGCCTGCAGCAACATCGTCAGTGGCACCGTGTACCACATCTTGTTGCCCATCTTGATCGACGGATCGACGACATCACCAAACATGTCGCGTGGCACTAATTCCTCCTCAACTGCGCAAACAAGACCGCCGATTATCCCTTCGACCCTTCGACGGGGTCAAGAACGCGCAGCGTTCCTGCTCTCGCTCAGGGGGGCATCCGGCGGGAAGCCCAGTGTCCAATTAGACACCGGAAGTTCGGTGTTGCTCCCTACAAAAACATCACAAACCGCTTGAGACACCAAAGGGTCAGGCACATGAACGCACCTGACCCCTCAGACGCCCGGCGATTCTAGTCGGGCTGGAAACCCAGCGTCAACACTTGGATCACCAAAAACACATCGAAATTACGCATGGTGACGAACTGTTACACCTGCCAGTAACCCAAAGCAGGGATTTACTGGCTCTCGATGCGCATGCCGTAGAACGAGCGATACACGAAATACATGCTGACGAGGAAGAACACCGCCGACAGGCCCAGCGTCAACGCCGCGCCGGTGCCGAGATAGACACCCAACTCGACCGCGAGCAACCCGAACAGCGTCGTGAACTTGATCACCGGGTTCATCGCGACGGACGAGGTGTCCTTGAACGGATCGCCGACCGTATCGCCGACCACCGACGCGTCGTGGAGCGGCGTGCCCTTCATCTTCAACTCGGTTTCGACAATCTTCTTGGCGTTGTCCCACGCGCCGCCGGCGTTGGCCATGAAGATCGCCTGGTAGAGGCCGAACAGCGCAATCGAGATCAGGTAGCCGATGAAGAAGAACGGCTCGACGAACGCGAACGCCAGCGTCGAGAAGAACACGCCGAGGAAGATGTTGAACATGCCGCGCTGCGCGTAGATGGTGCAGATCTCGACGACCTTCTTGCTGTCTTCGACCGACGCCTTGGTCGCGCCTTCCAGCTTGATGTTCGCCTTGATGAACTCGACCGCGCGGTAGGCGCCGGTGGTGACGGCCTGCATCGACGCGCCGGTGAACCAGTAGATCACCGCGCCGCCGGTGATCAGGCCGAGCAGGAAGGGCGGATGCAGGATCGACAGCTTGCCGATCGAGTCGGCATTGGTCAGGCCCTGGGTCAGGTTCATGATGATCGCGAAGATCATCGTCGTCGCGCCGACCACCGCCGTGCCGATCAGCACCGGCTTCGCGGTCGCCTTGAAGGTGTTGCCGGCGCCGTCGTTTTCTTCGAGCAGTTCCTTGGCCAGGGCGAAGTTCACCGGGAAGCCGAACTGCTTCTGGATGTCTTCCTTGATGTGGGGAATCTCTTCGATCTGCGAGAGCTCGTAGACCGACTGCGCGTTGTCCGTGACCGGCCCGTACGAGTCGACGGCGATCGTCACCGGGCCCATGCCGAGGAAGCCGAACGCCACCAGGCCGAAGGCGAAGATCGCCGGCGCGACCATGATCGTGCCGAGGCCCCACGACGACACGATGTAGGCGATCGTCATCAGGCCCATGATCGTCAGGCCCAGCCAGTAGGCGCTGAAGTTGCCGGCGACGAGACCCGACAGGATGTTGAGCGAGGCGCCGCCTTCACGCGACGAGGTGACGACTTCCTTGACGTGCGAGGAGTGCGTCGAGGTGAACACCTTGACGAACTCCGGGATGATGGCGCCCGCGAGCGTGCCGCAGGTGATCACCGTCGACAGCTGCCACCACAAGTCGGTGTTGCCGCCGAGCGACGGGATCAGCAGGTCGGACAGCACGTAAGTCAGGATCACCGAGACGATCGACGTCAGCCAGACCAGCGAAGTGAGCGGCGCTTCGAAGTTCATCTTCGCGACGCTGCCGTACTTCGCCTTGGCGATGGCGTTGTTGACGAGATACGAGCCGGCCGAGGCCAGCACCATCATCACGCGCATCATGAAGATCCACACCAGCAGCTGGACCTGCGTGGACGGTTCGTGGACGGCGAGCAGGATGAACGAGATCAGCGCGACGCCGGTGACGCCGTAGGTTTCGAAGCCGTCGGCCGTCGGGCCGACCGAGTCGCCCGCGTTGTCGCCGGTGCAGTCCGCGATCACCCCCGGGTTGCGCGCGTCGTCTTCCTTGATCTTGAACACCACCTTCATCAGGTCGGAGCCGATGTCGGCGATCTTGGTGAAGATGCCGCCGGCGATGCGCAGCGCCGCGGCGCCGAGCGATTCACCGATCGCGAAGCCGAGGAAGCAGACGCCCGCGTAGGTGCCGGGAATGAACAGCAGAATCGCCAGCATGAACAGCAGCTCGACGGAGATCAGCATCATGCCGACGCTCATGCCGGAGCGCAGCGGAATGTCGCACACCGCGAACGCCTTGCCTTCGAGGCTGGCAAAGGCCGTGCGCGAGTTCGCCAGCGTGTTGATGCGGATGCCGTACCACGCCACGCCGTAGCTGCCGGCGATGCCGATCAAGCTGAACAGGATGACGATCGCGATGCGGGTCGGCTCGAGGCCGGTCAGCCAGAAGTAGGCGATCATCACCGTGCCGATAAACAGCTCCAGAATCATCAGGAACTTGCCCTGCTGGATCAGGTAGGCCTTGCACGTTTCGTAGATCAGCGCCGAGACATCGGCCATGGACTGGTGCACCGGCAGGTTTTTCACCGCGGTGTAGGTCCACGCGCCGAACATCAGGCCCAGCACGCAGACCACCAGGCCCGAGAGCAGGATCTGGTGGCCGGTCATCCCCAGGAAGTCCCCCTGGTTCAAGTCCGGCAACTGGATGTTGACCTCGCCGCCCGGCCGGTGGTGCGCCGCGTCTTCGGGTTGCGCCGCCAGCAGTGCCGGCGACATCACCATCGCCAGCATGAACACCACGGCCACTCGTTGAATAAGCCTCATCACCATTAGCCTCATCACCATCGCGTGTCTTTATCCCCTCTTGAACTGGCCATTGCCGTCTGTCGATTTAACGCTTAACTGCAGACTCTTGACTCTTGACTGTCCCGGGCAGCGCCATTCCGCCCGTCAGAAAAATCCGAACGCCCTCTTCCACCGACAAATCCGGAAACAGCGCCTGCGCCCGCGGGCAGATGATGACGTCACCGATATACAGGTGATTGGTCGGGACGTAGACCGCGACCATCGCCTCAGCACCCGTGCCGCGATCGATCATGAACTCGCGCGTCAGGAACCCGATCACCGTGCCGCGCCGCGGATCGTCGACGACCACGACCTTCTTGAAGCCCGATTCGCTATCGGGCGAGAAGGCCGCGACCAGCTGCTTCACCGGCGCATACACGGTCTTGAACAACGGCACGCTCAGCAGCCACTTCTCGCCGCGCTGCAGCACGCGCCGGCCGATCACGTTCGTCGCGATCGCGCCGACGAACAGGATGAACCCGCCGGTCAGCAGCACGCCGAGACCAGGCACCTCGCGGCCCAGCCAGAACATCGCGAGCGGCTCGGCCACCCGGTCGATGATCCGGAACGTCCACACCAGCGTCACGACCGTGACGAACAACGGCACGGTCACGACCAGGCCGGTCAGGAAACTACGCCGCAGCCACTGCATCAAAGCCAGTCAAAAGTCGGCAGTTAAGAGCTTGGAAAGTCCTCCTTCGGACCATCTTTATCTCGTTAACAACCAGAGGACCGTAACACCCGCGAGCGCAAAACGGTAATACGCGAACACCTCGAGCGAATGGTTCGCGAGATAGCGCACGAAAAACTTCACCGTAATGTAGCCGACGATCGCCGACGTCACCATGCCGACCGCGAAGAGGGTGACCGGAATCGCCGCCAGGCCCACCTTCGCGAGTTCGAGGCCTTCCTTCGCCGCGGCCGCAAAAATCGCCGGCAGGCTCAACAGGAAGATGAATCGCGCCGCCGACGCCCGCTCGACGTTCAACAGCAATGCCATGGTCAGCGTCGCGCCCGATCGTGAAATGCCCGGCGCCAGCGCGGCCGACTGCGCCACGCCGATCGCGAATGATTCGCCGTAGCCGAGCGTGCCGGCATCCCGGGACTTGCGGCCCAGGCGCTCGGCGATGATCAGGCCGATACCGCCAATCGTCAACGTCACGGCGACCATCAGCGGCGAACGGATTTGCTCTTCGATCGCATCGGCGAACAACCCGCCGACAATCACCACCGGAATCGTGCCGACGATGATCATCCGCCCGAGCCGCTCGAACTCCCCGTCGCGGCCCGTCAACGCGCCGGGCGCCGCCACGATCAAGCGCAGCACGTCCTGCCAGAAGAACGCCACCACCGCGATCAGCGTGCCGACGTGGCAGGCGACGTCGAACGCCATCCCGAAGCGCCCGGGATCCCACCCGAAGAACGCGCGCGCCAGGATCAGGTGGCCGGAACTCGACACCGGCAGGAACTCCGTGAATCCCTGCACCATCCCGAGCAGTGCGGCGGCGAGTAAGTCCACGGGCGGAAACTAGCCGGCTTTCTTGGCGCCGGCGACCTTGCCCTGCGGCTGCTTGCCGGTCAGGATGATCGCAATCGACGCCGCGATATACATCGACGAATACGTGCCGGTGATGATGCCGACGATCATCGTGAACGCGAAGCCCTTCAGCACTTCACCGCCGAAGAAATACAGCGAGGCCACGGTCAGCAGCGTCGTGCCGGAGGTGATGATGGTGCGGCTCAACGTCTGGTTGACGCTGTCGTTGACGATCTTCTCCAGCGGTTCGCGGCGCTTGTTGCGCTTGTTCTCGCGAATACGATCGAAGATCACGATGGTGTCGTTCACCGAGTAACCGGTGATCGTCAGGATCGCGGCGATGACGTTCAGCGACAGGTCGTAGTTGAAGAACACCAGGAACGCCAGCGTCACGATGATGTCGTGGAAGGTCGCGACGATCGCGCCGACGGCGAACGTCCATTCGAAGCGCAGCCAGATGTAGAACAGGATGCCGACCAGCGAGGCGAGGGTCGCGTAGATGCCCTTCAACTGCAGGTCGCGGCCGATCACCGGGCCGACGACGTCGGTGCTGATGATGGTGAAGTGGCCGAGGTTGCCCTTGGTCAGCGCGTCGGTGATGGCGCGCACGCCCTGATCGAGGTTGGCGCCCTCTTCCACCGTGCCGAGCGGCATCCGGATCAGCACCGAGTTCTCGGCCGGGGCGCCGTAGGCCTGCACGACCTTCTCCGTCGACACGACGTCAAGAGCCTTGCGCACCGTGTCTTCCGGCGTGCGCTGATCGAACTTGACGACGACGGCGGTGCCGCCGCTGAAGTCGATGCCCATCGGCACGCCGCCGCGAGACACCGCGACCCCCACGCCCACCAGCACGATCAGCCAGGAGAAGGCGATGGCGTGCCATCGCCATTTGACGAAGTTAAAGTTTGCGTGCTCGAAAATGTGCTGCATGACCTAGATACTCAACGTGGCCGAGCGGCGGCGCGACAGCACCAGCTCGAAGACCGTGCGCGAAACGAACACGGCGGTGAAAATATTGGACAGCAGGCCGATCGTCAGCGTCGTGGCGAAGCCGCGAATCGGGCCGGTGCCGAACTGGAAGAGGAACGCCGCCGCAATCAGCGACGACACGTGGGTGTCGAGAATCGTCAGGAAGACGCGATCGAAGCCGGCGTTGACCGACGGCCGCACCGCGTGGCCGAGCCGCAACTCTTCCCGGATGCGCTCGAAGATCAGCACGTTCGAGTCGACGCCCATGCCGATGGTCAGGATGAACCCGGCAATGCCGGGCAGCGTCATCGCGGCGCCGAGATACGACATCATGCCGAGCACGATCAGCAGGTTGACGACGATCGATACCAGCGCGTTCAGGCCCGACAGCTTGTAGTAGATCAGCATGAAGATGATCACCGCCAGCAGGCCGCCGACCGACGCGTAGACGCCGGCGCGAATCGAGTCTTCACCGAGCGTCGGACCGACCGTGCGCTCTTCGAGATACTGCAGGTTCGCCGGCAGCGCGCCGGAGCGCAGCTTCAACGACAGATCCTGCGCTTCCTGGTTGGTGAAGTTGCCGGTGATGCGGCCTTCATCATCGATGCGCGATTGAATCACCGGCGACGACTGCACGCGCTTGTCGAGCACGATGCCGAGCTGCTTGCCGATGTTGTTCTGCGTGAAGGTGCCGAACTTGCGGGCGCCCTCCTGGTTGAGCGAGAAGCTCACCGCCGGGCGGTTGTTCTCGTCGAGCGTCGGCCGCGCGGTGCGCAGGTCGCGGCCGGTGACGGCGGGCACCTTGCGCACGACGTAGTAACCGGTGCTCGCCGGCTGGCCGGGCGCCGCCGACATGAGGCCCGGCAGGATTTCCATCTCGCCCGGCACCGTGCCGCCGAGGGCGGCACGCGCCGACGCCTCGTCCGAGAACGGTCCCTGCTCCACCTGCTTCAGTTCGAGCAACGCCGTGGACTGGATGATTTCCTTGGCGCGATTCACGTCCGTCACGCCCGGCAGCTGCACGAGGATCTGGTCCGCGGCGCTGTGGCGCGCGACGATCGGCTCGGTCACGCCAAGTTCATTGACGCGGCGCTCAATCGTGGTCAGCGCCTGGTTGACCGTATCTTCACGCAGCTGAACGACGATGTTCGGCTTCAGCGTGAAGGTGTAGTTGCCGCCGCTCTGGCTGCGGTCGTAGTTGACGTCCACTTCCGTCAGGCTGCTGCGAAACGCCGCATCCTGATCGGGCGGCACGCCTTGCACCACGAACGTCGTCGGCCCCGTCGACGCGGCGCCGGCCACCGCAATCTTCGCGGTCTTCAACTGCTCCGCGAGCCGATCCGCGGTCGTCTGCGTCTCGAGCTTCAGCGCATCGTCGGTCTGGACGCGCAGCACGAGGTGGACGCCGCCCTTCAGGTCGAGGCCAAGATGCACTTTCTGACCGGGCGGATAAAAGGACCAGGTCGCCAGTCCGACGACGGCCAGGATGAGGATGACTTTCCAACGGAGATTCTTCGCCATGATTTATGTGTTCGGCGTTTCAACAACGGGTGCCTGTCCCTGGTAGCCGACGATCGCGGCCCGGGAAATGTCCACCCGCACATTTGGAGCAATCTGGAGCTGCACCGCGTCGTCGCCGAGCTTGGCGATCGAGCCGAACAACCCGCCCGTGGTCACGACCTTATCGCCGACTTTCAACCCGGCGAGGAAGTCCTGGACCTTTTTCTGCCGGTTTTTCATCGGCAGGAGGATCACGAAATAGAAAATTGCGAGAACGAGCGCGAACGGAATGAGCTGGACGAGCGGGCTCACCTGACCAGGCGAGCCGCCGAGTGCCAATAACATTCCGAAAAGGGGATCCGTCGTGGTCATGAAATCAACGCGCGGCGGCTAAAAGTCCGATGGAAACCTTGCCTGAAATCTTCGAACCTGCCGAACGCTATAGCCTCCCTAATCCGCCGCATGCTGTCAAGGTAAAAGCTCAGGTTATGCAACGTGTTAAGGGTGCCTGCGGTCATCTCGCCGGCGCGGTAAAGGTGCCTCAAATACGCCCTCGAAAAGTTGCGGCACGTGTAACAGGAACATGCCGGATCGACCGGCCCATCGTCTTCGGCGAACTCCAGGTTCTTGATGTTTATCGGACCCTCGCTAGTGAAGAGCTGGCCGTTGCGGGCATTACGGGTCGGCATCACGCAGTCGAACATGTCGATGCCGCGAGCGACGTTTTCAACGAGGTCGATCGGCGTACCGACCCCCATTAAATAGCGTGGCTGGTTGACAGGTAATAGGGGAGTCGTCGCCTCGACGACTTGATACATCGTCTCGTTCGGCTCGCCAACACTCAGCCCACCGATGGCGTAGCCTTCAAACCCAATGGATACAGTTAGTTCCGCGCTTTTCGCACGGAGATCAGGAAACGTACCCCCCTGGCAAATTCCGAACTGTGCCCTGTCGCGAAACGAGACGTTCGAGGCCAAGGGGCCGGGGATCTTTTCTTTGCGTTCGAGAAAACGATCCCGGCATCTCCTTGCCCATCTTGCAGTTAGCTGGAGCGATCGATCGATGATCTCGGGCGTCGATGGCAGCGCCGGGCACTCATCCAGCACCATCGCGATGTCCGATCCGAGGTTCCACTGAATGTCGACCGCCGACTCGGGGGAAAGGAAATGAGAGCTGCCGTCGAGGTGCGACCGGAATTCGACGCCCTTCTCCTCTATCTTGCGGCGGTCGGCGAGGCTGAACACCTGGTAGCCGCCGCTGTCGGTGAGGATGGGCCGATTCCAGCCAATGAACTTGTGGAGGCCGCCGCGGCGCGCGATGAGCTCATCGCCCGGGCGCAACATCAGGTGGTAGGTGTTGCCCAGGATGATTTGCGCGTCGATCTCCTCGAGATGCCGCGCCGTCAGGGCCTTCACGGCCCCCTGGGTGCCGACGGGCATGAATGCCGGCGTCTCGATGACGCCATGCGCCGTGGTCAGGACCCCTCGCCGCGCGCCGCTATTTGTGTGAGTCAGCGTGAACAAAAGATCCCCGGCCCCTTTATTATCGCTGAGTGAACAAATTGCGGGTCGGGATCATTTTTGGCGGGCGGTCAGGCGAGCACGAGGTGTCGGTGACGTCGGCGTCGTCGATCTTCAAGCACATTGACCGCGCCAAGTACGAACCGATCGCGATTCGCATCGAGAAAAGCGGCGCGTGGTCGTTCCCGCCGGAGCCGACGGCGTCAAGCGTCGCGGAGGCTATCGCGCAAGCGAAGTCCGCGCCCGCCGATCCAACGACGACGACCGATCCGGCATTGGGGGCGCTGAAGCTCGACGTGGTGTTCCCCGTCCTGCACGGTCCGTACGGCGAAGACGGCACGATCCAGGGCCTGCTCGAAATGGCGGGGCTGGCGTATGTCGGCAACGGCGTGCTGGCGTCGGCCGCCGGCATGGACAAGTCGATCATGAAGATCCTCTTCCAGGGGCGCGGCCTGCCGGTGTGCCCGTGGCATGGGTTCGTCCGCTCCGAATGGGAGCGCGATCGCCACGCGGTCCTCGAAAAGATCGCGGCGCTCGGCCTGCCGCTGTTCGTCAAGCCTGCGAACCTGGGTTCGAGCGTCGGCATTTCGAAAGTGAAGACGCACGCGGAGCTGGTGCCGGCCATCGAGCTGGCGCTCGACTTCGATCGCAAGGTGGTGGTCGAGGCGGCAGTGCCGAACGCGCGCGAAATTGAATGCGCCGTCCTCGGCAACGACGATCCGCAGACGTCGGTGCCTGGCGAGGTCCTGCCGTCGCGCGAGTTCTATGACTACGAGGCCAAGTATCTCGATGACGGTTCGAAGACCGTCATCCCGGCCGACCTGCCGGCCGCCGCGGTTGCGGAGGTGCAGCGGCTCGCGGTCGAAGCGTTTCGCGCGGTCGACGGGTCGGGCCTGGCGCGCGTCGATTTCCTGATCGACGCCAGGACCGGCACAACCTACCTGAACGAGATCAATACGCTGCCCGGCTTCACCAACATCAGCATGTATTCGAAGATGTGGGACGCCACCGGGATCGCTTACACGGCGCTGGTGGACCGCCTGATCGTGCTGGCGCTGGAGCGTCACGCACAAAAGGCGCTGCTCAAAACGAGCGCGCTATGACGCGCGCCCTCCTGGTGCTCGTCGGTGCCGCGTGCGTACTGGTGCCGGGTGCCAAGGGGCAGGCGCCCGGTCCGAACACCGGCTTCACGGCGGCGCCGGCGGTCGCGCACGCCTACGACCTGATCCTGGATACGGATTTCGATCAACTGAAGAAGACCCTGCCGGCGACCTGCCCGCCCGCACCGATGGTGGCGTGTCGGGGCCTCGAGGCGCTCAGCCTGTGGTGGCAGATCCAGCTCGATCTCGAGAACCACCAGCTCGACGAGACGTTCCTGACCACCGTGAACAAGGCCATCGACGAAGCCGAGCGCTGGACCGTTGCCGAGCCCGGCCGCGCGGAGGCGTGGTTCTACCTCGGCGCCGCTTACGGCGCCCGATCGCAATACCGCGTGTATCGCGTCGAACGTCTCGCCGCCGCGAGGGACGGCAAGCGGATCAAGGAAGCGCTGGAGCGGGCGCTGGCGCTCGACCCTGCGATGCACGACGCCGAATTCGGCATCGGCATGTATCGCTACTACGCCGGCGTGGCGCCGGCGATCTTCCGCTTCCTCCGCTTCTTCCTGCTGCTGCCCGGCGGCGATCGCGCGGGCGGCCTCGCCCAACTCGAACGCGCCGCCGCCCTCGGCGTGCTGGTGCGCGGTGAGGCGCAGTTCCAAATCCAGGTCCTGTATCTCTGGTACGAACACAAGTCGCAGGAGGCGCTCACCGTGATCCGCGGCTTGCAGGAGCGCTATCCGCACAACCTGCTGTTCCGCCAGATCGAAGCGGAGGTTCTCGACAAGTACTTCCACGATCACGCCGGCAGCCTCAAGGCGTCGGAACAACTCCTCGCACTCGCGCAAGCGCGCGCGGTGTTCCGCCCCGACATCGCCGAACGCGTCGCGCGCCGCAACATCGCGGCGCAAACGATCGCGTTACAACCACCGAAGGGCGACGCACCATCACGCGCTCTACAGAATCGTTAGGGACATGCCGACACGTGTTTTGAAGATGTAGCGGGAACGATCGATCGGGGGGCGTTTGACGACTACAACAAACGCTTTGTGCTTGACAACCGATTTTTCTCATCCATAATCTACATCTGGTATGAGGGTGGACGGCTCAGGCCACTGGTTGTTGAGAGGTAAAAACCTCTCGAACACTTAAAAACAATCAGGGGCTGCCTAAAGGCGGAGTCACCCCCCATCAGGAGATAACCATGGCGAAGAAAGCAAAGAAGGCCGCGAAGAAGAAGGCCAAGAAGCGCTAGTCGCTTCCGGGGCGGTCTCAGAGACTGCCCCACCCTATTCGCGCGCGGAACATCGCGCGCATCGAAGCGCGAAGACAGCCGGCACGACGACGCGGAGTGCCAGGCGGCAGAAGCCGAAGCGTGGCGCGGCAATGACTTCCGCATAACCCAACCTGAAGGGGGGGATTACAAATGGCAAAGAAAGCTAAGAAGGCGGCAAAGAAAAAGGCGAAGAAGCGTTAAGCTTTTCGCAGCCGGAAGTTCGAAGGGGGCGCCTCACAGCGCCCCCTTTTTATTTTGGGATGTGAATTACTGGCCGATCCAGTTGACGCCGTCCCATACCCGGATCCGATCGATCGTGTCCCATTGCTGCAGGCGATCGACCACATCCATCCCCGACACCACCTGTCCGAACACCGTGTAGCGCCCATCGAGGTGCGGTTGCGGTGAGTGCGTGATGAAGAACTGGCTGCCGCCGGTATCGGCCCATTCGAGCGCCATGCCGACGGTGCCGCGCAAGTACGGCCGCTGGTTGATCTCGTCGCGAATCGTGTACCCGGGCCCGCCCTCGCCGTCACCGCGCGGGTCGCCGTCCTGCACCACGAAGTCCGGCACCACGCGGTGCAGCTGCACGCCGCGGAAGTAATTCTTCCTCACCAGTGAAATGAAGTTGGCGACCGTCCGCGGCGCATCGAGCACGGCGAGCTCGAACTGGATGGTGCCCTTGCTGGTGTCGATGTAGGCCTGCGGCGAAAACGGCGGCGCGACGAACGTATCGAGCGCGTTCAGCTCGGCGACGGTTTGCGCCGGCGCCGGGCGCATCGACGACACGTCGGCGGCGGCATCCAGCTTGTGGAGATCGTCGGCGGCGCGCATGCGCACGGCCCAATCGCGATCGGTCAGCGCGGCCGTCAGCGCGGTCTTGGCCGCGGCCGGGTCGAGCGCGGTCAACGCGTCGAGGGCCGCCGTCCTGGCGGCGTAGAGGCCGTCGCCTTGCGCCGTCTTGATGGCGGCGATGAGCGCCGGCACCGCGTTGGCGGCCTTGATGGTGGCGAGGCCGCGAGCGGCGGCGCCACGCACGATGGGATCGTCCGACTTCAGTCTGGCGATGAATTCATCGGCGGCGTTCGGCGCGCCGATCTTGGCGAGCGCATCGAGCACCGCCGGAATCACGCGCTGGTCGGTATCCGCGAGCATGGCGGTCAGCGGCGCCTGCGCGCGATCCTTGCTGAGCTCGCCCAGCGTCCTGGCCTTGGCGGCGCGAACCGACCAGTGGGGGTCGGCATCGAGACCGGAAATGGCGCTGATGAAGGTATCCACGTCGATCTTCGAGAGCGCATTCAGCGCGGCGGCCCGCACCGACGGCCATTCCGCGGAGATCAGGTCGATCAACAACTCGACCGAGGTTGGATCGCGTAGCTGGGCCAACGCGGTGATCGCTTCGAGCTGCAGGTTCTGATCGATCTTCGGTGAGGTGATGAGCCGCTTCATCACGGCGCCGCCGCGGGCGTCGTTGAGGAGCGCGATGGCGCGAACCGCCTGGACGCGCACGGCCAGCGGCTGCGCGGCATCTTCCGCGGCGGCGACCATCGGCCCGGCGGCGCGCCGATCCTTGGAGGCACCAAGCCCTTTGGCGGCAAACGCGCGCGTCAATTGCCCCTCGCCGGTGAACAGCTCGAGCAACACCGGCACGGCGCGCGGATCGTTGATCCGCTGGAATGCAAACGCGATCGGCCACCAGCGGCTGCGCGGGTGACCGCCGCTATCGAGCAGCGCGGCGGCGAGGCCGTCGTACGCCGCCAGCCGGACCATTGCATAGGCGCCAAGGCGCACGGCTTCGATCGCCGGGGACTTCGGATACCCCATGTCGTCGGCATTGAGACCGGCGAGAACGTTGGCGTTGATCTGCGCCGCCACCATCGCCGACACCTGCGGCGCGGCGGCCTTGTGGCCGATCAGGCCCAGCGCCTCGGCGGCGCGGCCCTGGATCAGCGGATCGGGATCGGTCAGCGCGGCGATCAACGCCGGCGCCGCGGAGGCATCACCGATCAGCCCCATCGCGAACGCGGCCATCTGCCGCACTTCCGCATCGGCATCCGACTGCATCACGGTGGTCAGTGCCGGGATCGCCTCGGCGAGTTTCACGCGGCCAATGGCGAGGGCCGATCGACGACGGACGCGGGCTTCGCGATCGGTCAGCAGCGCGATCAGGTCCCCGCCGTTGCCGCGCAGCTGGCGTTGATCCTCGAGCTGCAGGATCCACCGCATCTTCTGTTCGTAGACCGCCACCGGCAGCACCGGCGCCACTTGCGGCGTGACCGTCGGGCCGCAACTGCTCAGGGCGATCACACTGGCAAAGAAGAGAAGACGGGGTCTGGTCATAGGCTCAGGTGGCGCAGCGTCGCGTTCTCGATTCGCTCCCGGACGATATTGACACCAATTCCAGGCCCCTGCGGCACGCCGATGGTCCCGTCCGGCGCAATATCGATCGGCGGATCGATAAGGTCGGGCTGGTAATAGCGTTTGCTCGCCGCAATGTCGCCCGGCAGGCGGAAATTGGGGAGGCTGGCGAGGTGAATGTTGTGCGCGCGGCCGATGCCGCTCTCGAGCATGCCGCCATGCCAGACCGGAATGTCGTGCCTGGCGCACAGATCGTGCAGCTCGATCGACGCCTGGTGGCCGCCGACCCGCCCCGGCTTGATATTGATGATCTTGCAGGCCTTCGCATCGATGGCGTCACGCGCGATGCGCACCGTGTGGATCGATTCATCGAGGCACACCGGCGTCTTGATGCGCGCCTGCAGCACCGCATGGTCCATCACATCGTCGTAATCCAGCGGCTGCTCGATCAACAACAAGTCGTAGGGATCGAGCCGCGCCAGCAGTGCCGCGTCGTCGAGGGAATAGGCGGCGTTGGCATCGACCTGGAGCGGGATGTTGCCGAACCTGGCGCGCACGCGTTCGACGGCGTCGATGTCCCAACCCGGCTTGATCTTGATCTTGATGCGCTGGTACCCGGCCGCCAGCTCCTTCTCGATCTTTTCCAGCAGCTGGTCGAGCGAGTCCTGGATGCCGATCGACACGCCCGAGGCGATGCGGTCGCGGGTGCCGCCGAGAATCTTCGCGAGCGGCTGGTCCTGGATCTTCGCGTAGAGATCCCAGATGGCCATTTCGACGCCGGCCTTGGCCATGTTGTGGCCACGGATGCGGCGCAGCGCCGGGAACACCTCGCGCGGATGTTCGAAGGTCTTGCCGAGCACCAGCGGCGCGATGAAGCCCTCGATGATGTGCCACACCGTCTCGGTGGTCTCGCTGCTGTAGTACGGATTGGCTTCGGCGACGGACTCGCCCCAGCCTTCGCGCCCCTCGCCGGCGACGCGGATCAACACAAAGGTGCGATCGTACGAACGGCCGAAGCTGGTTTCGAAGAAATGCACCAGGGGCAGGCGGCAGAGGAACAATTCAATCTGATCGATCTTCATTCGTCCTTCTCGACGGTCACGACTACAAACTATACTCGGCGGCGAAGTGGCCTTTCACTACCTCGCTGTCGAGGGTCCGATCGGGGTGGGCAAGACGCGGCTCGCGGAGCGGCTGGCCACCAAGCTCGAGGCCACGACGATTCTCGAAGACACCGAGAACCCGTTCCTGGCGGACTTTTACGCCGACCGGCCGGGTTCGGCCCTGCAGGCGCAGCTCTTCTACCTGCTGAATCGCCATCGCCAGCTGACCGGCAAGCGCCAGGCCGACCTGTTCCTGCAGACGACGATTTGCGACTACGTCTTCGACAAGGACAAGATTTTCGCCTACCTCAATCTCGACGATAACGAGCTGTTCATCTATCAGCGGCTGTTCGATCTGCTGTCGCGGGACGTGCCGCCGCCCGATCTCGTGGTCTACCTGCAGGCGCCGACCGAGCTCCTGATGGAACGGCTCCGCAAGCGCGAGCGCGATCCGGAGAGCGACCTGCCGCTGCCGGCCGAGGACTATGTTCGCGAATTGAACGAGGCCTACCAGCACTTCTTTTTTCACTACACCTCGACGCCGCTGCTGGTGGTCGAAACCTCCGAATTCGATCCCGAATCGGACGACGCCGCCCTCGACGAACTCGTCAAGCAGATCAAGGACATGCACAAGGGCACTCGCTACTACGTCGCCCGAAAGTAAGCTAATCTGGTCAGATATGGCGTGGTTCAAAAAGGCGCGCAAGCCGATTGCGTCGCCGGCGAAGACCAGCCGGGTTCCCGAAGGCTTGTGGGTGAAGTGTCCGGAATGCGACACGGTCATCTACACCAAAGATCTCGTCAAGAATCTGCACGTGTGCGGCAAGTGCGCGCACCACTTCCGGCTCGGCGCGACCGATCGTCTCAAGATCCTGTTCGACGATGAACGGTGGGAGGAAATTGCCCCCAACCTGAAGTCGAACGATCCCCTGAAGTTCACGGACACCAAGCCGTACAAGTCGCGGCTGGCGGCGACACAGAAAGCCACCGGGCAACCGGACGCGGTGATCGTCGGCATCGGCCGCATCAACGGCCTCGAAGCCGTCGTCGCCTCGATGGAATACAGCTTCATCGGCGGGTCGATGGGCGTGGTGGTCGGCGAGAAAATCGTTCGCGGCATCGAGCTCGCGCTCGAACGCCGCGCGCCGATGCTGATCGTCTCGTGCTCGGGCGGCGCGCGCATGATGGAAGGCGCGTTGTCGCTGATGCAGATGGCCAAGATCTCGGCGGCGCTGGCGCGTCTCGATCGCGCCGGGCTTCCCTACATCTCGATCCTCACCGATCCGACCACCGGCGGCGTCACGGCCAGCTTCGCGATGCTCGGCGATTTGAACATTGCCGAACCCAAGGCGCTGATTGGCTTCGCGGGACCGCGCGTCATCGAGCAGACGATCCGCCAGAAGCTTCCGGACGGGTTCCAGCGCAGCGAGTTCCTGCTCGAGCGCGGCATGCTCGACCTGGTCATCGATCGCCGGGAGATGAAATCCACGCTCGGACAGGTCCTGGGCTTCATGGCCCCCGACCCGGCGCCGAACATCGGTGTCTAATCGGTGTCAACCGGTGGCCCGCTCGAACGGCTCTTCGCGCTCGAACAGTTCGGCATCAAGCTCGGACTGGAGAACATCCGCGTCATCCTCGGCGCGCTTGGCCATCCCGAGCGCGCGTATCGATCGATCCACATCGCCGGCACCAACGGCAAAGGCTCGGTCGCGGCGATGGTCGAGCGCGGCCTGCGGGCCGCGGGCCTGAAGACCGGACGCTACACGTCACCACATCTCGATCGCGTCGAGGAGCGCGTCGCGCTCGACGGCCAGCCGGTCGATCGCGCCACCTTCGAAGCCGTGACCGGTCACGTGCTCGGGGTGATCGACGCCGAGCGTGCCAGGGGCACCCTGGCCGTCCTGCCGACGTTCTTTGAGGTCTCGACCGCGGTGGCCTTCGAAATCTTCAAACGCGCGGCCGTCGACGTGGCGGTCGTCGAGGTGGGACTGGGCGGGCGATTTGACGCCACCAACGTGCTGACGCCGACGATTACCGCGATCACGTCGATCGCGTTCGATCACGAGCGCCACCTCGGGAACCGCCTGTCGGACATCGCCTTCGAAAAAGCCGGCATCGCCAAGCGCGGTGTGCCGCTCGTCATCGGCAGGCTTCCGGGCGAAGCGGCGGCGCGCATCCACAAAGTGGCCATGGAAGTGGAGGCGCCGATCTTCGACGCCCACGCCACGACGACCGATCGCAAGTATCCGCCGTTGACGCTGGCGTTGCCGGGCCGCCACCAGTTGGAGAACGCCGCGGTCGCGGTCGCGATCCTCGAGCGGTGGTCCCACCTGGTCCAGCACGTCCCGACCGAGGCGATTGTCGCCGGGCTGACACAGTGCGAGTGGCCGGGGCGCCTCGAATGGCTGCGCCTCCCCTCCGGCGGCGAGTTGCTGATTGATGCCGCGCACAATCCGGCCGGGGCCAGCGCGCTGGCGTCGTATCTTCAAGACACCAACAGCAAGCCGCTGCCGATCGTGTTTGCGGCGATGGCGGACAAGGACTTGCGCAATATGATCGCGCCGCTCGTGCCGGTGGCGTCCGCGTTCATCGCCACCACCGTGCCGCATGCGCGGGCGCGGACCGCGGACCAGCTGGCGCAGGAGATTCGCACCTTGACGACGCTGACGGTCGAACCGATCGCGTCGCCGGAAGCGGCGGTGGCGCGCGCGCTCGAGGGGTCGCGCCGCGCGGTCGCGTGCGGATCGATTTACATGATTGGACCGCTACGGGCGGCGCTCGTCGCCGGCGGCGCCACTCGCATCTGATATTCTCGACGTGATCCACGTGCGTGTTCGACTGATCGTCCTGACGTGCGCGCTCGCCGCGCTGCTCCCTGTCCGCGAGGCCGCGGCGCAAGTCCTTCCCGGCTGGAACCAGAAGAGCTTTACGGGCGAGCGCATCGACGCCGATCGCATCCGCTTGATGCGCGAGGTGGAAATCGAAGGCGAGCCTGGCACACCGAACGCCGGGCAGAAATTCTTCGCCGACGACCTGCAGATGAACATCAAGACCGGCGAGCTGAGCGCAATCGGCAACGTGGTGTTCTCGACGCCGACGGCGCGCATCTCCGCCGACAGCGTGGTCTTCAATACCAAGACGCGGATGGGCACGTTCACCAACGCCAGCGGCATCGCCCAGCTCGGCGAACGCGGCGAACGCAACCTGAGCATGTTCGGCACGCTGGAGCCGGACGTCTACTTCCACGGCGCCACGATCGAGAAGATCGGACCCGACAAGTACAAGCTCACGAAGGGTGGCTTCACGACCTGCGTGCAGCCGACTCCGCGCTGGCAGATCGTCAGCGGCACCGCGACGCTGAACCTCGATGACTACGTCATCATGCGCAACGCCGTCGTCACGGTGAAGGACGTGCCGGTGTTTTACCTGCCGCTGCTCTACTATCCGATCCAGAAGGACGACCGCGCGACCGGGTTCCTGCTGCCGATGTACGGCTCGTCGCTGGCCACCGGCTCGACGATCAGCAACGCCTTCTTCTGGGCGATCAACCGCAGCCAGGACGCCACGTTCTTCCACGACTGGATGTTCTCCCGTGGCAACGGCCTCGGCGCCGAGTACCGCTACTTGATGGCGCCGCAGGCCCAGGGTGATTTCAAGTACTACTGGCTCGACGAAAAAGAGGCGCTGTTCAACGGCGGCTTGCGGCCGGCGCGGCGCAGCAAGACCATGCGCGGGGGGTTGAGCCAGAACCTGCCGCTCGGCCTGTCGGCGCGGGCGCGGGTGGACTACGTGACCGACGTCACGGTGCGCCAAACCTACAATCACGACTTCGCCAACGCCGTGAACAGCACCCGCAGCTATTCAGGCGGCGTCTCGGGCGCGTGGCGCAGCCTCTCGATGAGCAGCTCGTACGACCGCACCGAGTCGTTCTACGATTTGACCAATTCCACCGTCAATGGACGCGAGCCGGGGCTGACCGCCGCGCTGAGCGGCGTGCGGCTCGGCCGGTTGCCGATCTTTGCGACGGCGAACGCCGAAGCGGGCCGCGTCACCTACATCAGGCGCTTCGGCGCCACCGAAGATGATCTCAGCCTCAACAAGGCCGACTTCACGCCATCGATTCGCGTCCCGCTCAGCACGCTGCCGTTCCTGCAGGTCAACGGCACGGCGAGCTATCGCACCACCTACTACAGCGAGAGTCTGGCGGCCGACAAGAAGACGCAGATCGACGAGCCGGTGACGCGCAGCTACGGGGACATGCGCCTCGACGTGATCGGGCCGGTGTTCTCGCGCGTCTTCAACCCGAACAACGCGATGGCCGATCGCATGAAGCACGTCATCGAGCCGGCGTTCTCGATTTCGCGGCGCACCAACATCCCGACGCAGGATCGCATTCCGACCTCGACGGGCTACGACATCATCATCGGCGGCGTCACGCAAATGAGCTACGGGCTGACCAACCGCCTGATGGTCCGCAAGGACAAGCCGGGGGAACCGCAATCGGGAGCGCCGCGCGAGCTGCTCAACGTCTCGGTGCGGCAGAGTTATTACACCGACGCCGCGGCGAGCAAGTTCGACACCTCGTATTCGTACGGATACGGCAGCCGCGCGCCGAACGCCTTTTCACCGATTTCGCTGACGACGCGCGCGACGCCGATCAATCCGCTCGCGATCGACTACCGGCTCGAGTACGACTCGAAGGCGCTGGCGGGCAATCCGAAGCTGCTCGGCATGGGCCTCAACGGCACGTTCCGGACGCCGGATATCAACGTCACCGGCGGCTGGGGACGCAGCGCCTTTGCGACCCGGGACGCCACCACCGGCATCATCGTCGCCACCGCCAACAATCTGGTGCGCGCCAGCTCGGACTTCCGCTTCCGGAAAAGCAACTTTGGCGGCAACGTCACGTTCGACTACGACGTGACCAAGCGGACGTTGCTGAACCAGCGGTACGTGGCGTTCTACAACGCCCAGTGCTGCGGCGTGAACTTCGAGTACCAGGCGATCAATTACCCCAACAACAGCAGTTTCCTGCTCCCGAAGGACCGCCGCTTCAACATGTCGTTCACTTTGGCGGGCGTCGGGTCGTTTTCCAACTTCTTCGGGGCGTTCGGCGGTTCGACGTATTAAAATCGTGGGTCTGCATGAAGGGACTCATTCTCAGCGGGGGTAAGGGAACCCGCCTCCGCCCGCTCACCTACACCAGCGCCAAGCAATTGGTGCCCGTTGCCAACAAACCGGTGCTGTTCTACGGCATCGAGGCGCTCGTCGAGGCCGGCATCAAGGACATCGGCATCGTCGTCGGCGACACGCACGCGGAAATCCGCGCCGCGGTCGGTGACGGCTCGAAGTGGGGCGCGAAGGTGACCTACATCGAACAGGATGCGCCGCGCGGCCTTGCGCACGCGGTCAAGATCAGCCAGAGCTTCATCGGCAACGATCCGTTCGTGATGTATCTCGGCGACAACCTGCTCAATCGCGGGATCGTCGAGTTCGTCGAGCAGTTCGTGAAGGAGAAACCGGCGGCGCAGATCCTGCTGACGCCGGTGCCGGATCCGCAGATGTTCGGCGTCGCCGAGTTGAACGGCGACAAGGTGCATCGGCTGGTCGAAAAGCCGAAGGAGCCGAAGTCGAACCTGGCGCTGGTCGGCGTCTACATGTTCGGGCCGGAGATCTTCACCTCGGTCGGCAACATCAAGCCGAGCTTCCGCAACGAGCTCGAGATCACCGATGCGATCCAGGACCTGATCGATCGCGGCCTGCGCGTCACGCCGCACCTGGTCTCGGGGTGGTGGAAGGACACCGGCAAGCTCGAGGACATGCTCGAGGCGAACCGGCTGATCCTCGAAACATTGAAGCCGCGGATCGACGGCGCCGTGGACAAGGCGTCGCGCATCGAGGGCACGGTCGTCATCGAGGCCGGCGCCACGGTCGTGAATTCGGTGATTCGCGGGCCGGCGGTGATTGGGCCGGGCGCGAAGATCATCGACGGCTACATCGGCCCGTTCACGTCGATCGGCAAGGACGTTGAGATCAACAAGTCGGAGATCGAGCACAGCATCGTGCTCGAAGGCTCGCTGATTCACGATCTCGACACGCGCGTGTCGGACAGCCTGATCGGCCGCGGGGTGAAGATCCATCGACTGCCGTTGAAGCCGCTCGCGCACCGCTTCATGCTGGGCGACAATTCCGAGGTGTGGATCAAGTGGTAAGCCACCGATTCAACACCGATTAGGCACAGATGGCATTGATCAAGGTCCTGGTTACCGGCGGCGCCGGGTTCATCGGCAGCAACTTCGTGCGTTACGCGCTGCAGACGCACGCCGACTGGCACGTCACCAATCTCGACAAGCTGACCTACGCGGGCCGCAAGGAAAACCTGCACGACGTGATGGACCATCCGCGCCACACGTTCGTGCATGGCGACATCCTGGACGCGGCCGTGGCGGGCCCGCTCGTCGAGGCATCCGACTACGTCGTGCACTTCGCGGCGGAGACGCATGTCGACCGCTCGATCATGGCGGCCGGCGACTTCATCAAGACCGACGTCGAGGGTTCGTTCGTGCTGCTCGAAGCGGCGCGCCGCAATCCGAAGCTGAAGCGCTTCGTGCAGATCTCCACCGACGAAGTCTACGGCAGCGTGCCCGAGGGCTCGAGCACCGAGACCGACGAGTTGCGGCCGCGCAATCCGTACGCGGCGAGCAAGGCCGGCGCCGATCGCCTGGCCTACAGTTATTGGGCGACGCATGACGTGCCGGTGATCGTCACGCGCGCCTCGAACAACTACGGGCCGTACCAGTTCCCGGAAAAGATCCTGCCGCTGTTTGTCACCAACCTGATGGACGACATCCCGGTGCCGCTCTACGGCGACGGCGGGAACATCCGCGACTGGCTGCACGTGCTCGATCACTGCCGCGCCATCGACCTGCTGATGCACACCGCGAGCAACGGCGAGGTCTACAACATCGGCGGCGGCAACGAGGTGAAGAACATCGACCTCACGCACCTGGTCCTCAAGCTCGCCGGCAAGGGCCCCGAGCTGATCAAGCCGGTGCAGGACCGCAAGGGTCACGATCGCCGCTACAGCCTCGGCACGGCCAAGCTTCGCGCCATGGGTTGGGCGCCGCAGGTGCCGTTCGAAGAAGGGCTGCGTGAGACGGTAGCGTGGTACCAGGCCAACGAGTGGTGGTGGCGTCCGATCAAGGAGCGCGACCCCGGCTACAAGGCCTACATGGAAGCGCAGTACGGCAAGCGCTGATGAAGGTTCTGGTCACCGGCGCCGGCGGATTTGTCGGCAGCCACCTGATCGAGCTTCTCGAACGAGACCACTCCGACATCGAGGCCTGGCTGCGGCCGGGCACCGAGCCACTCGTCCGCGGCGAGCGCGTCAAGTGGATCGACATCGAGATGCACGACCGCGCCGCGGTCGCGCGCGCGATTGCCGGCAGCCCGCCGGCTGAGATCTATCACCTCGCCGGCGTCCCTCACGTCGGCGGATCCTGGGAACACACGCACGAGACGTTCGCGGGCAACGTGCTCGCCACGCATCACCTGTTCGATGCGGTGAGGCGGGCGGCGATCAAACCGCGCGTGCTGATCTCGAGCTCTGCCTTCGTCTACGCGCCGGTGAACCGGGCGATCAGCGAGATCGACCTGGTGCGGCCCAACAGTCCGTACGGCACCAGCAAGGTCGCGCAGGAAATGCTCTCGAAGCGGGCGTGGGAAGACGATGGGATTCCGGCGCTGATCGCGCGGTCGTTCAATCATGTCGGCCCGCGACAGTCGCCGGCCTTCGTGGCCTCGAGCATCGCCAAGCAGATCGCGGAGATCGAGGCCGGCGCCAAGCCGCCGACGCTGGCGATGGGCAACCTCGATTCCCAGCGCGACATCATGGACGTGCGCGACACGGTTCGCGCCTATCGGGCGATGATGCAATCCGCGAAGCCCGGCATTCCCTACAACGTCTGTTCGGGAATCCCGGTGCCGATTCGCGCGCTGCTCAACGTGATGACCGCCAAGGCGCGCGTGCCGATCACCGTCGAGCAGGATCCGGCGCGCTTTCGCCCGAACGACACGCCGCTGGTGCTGGGCGATCGCCGCCGTCTTGAATCGGATACCGGATGGATGCCGCAGATTCCGCTCGATCAGACGGTCGAGGATCTCATCGCCTATTGGCGCGAACGGGTTTAAGCGCCCGCTGAGCGCCGATCATCGCTTCGTCCCCAGCTTCATCTCGGCCAGCCAGTTCAACACCACGTCGATCGATCCCGTGTCCGCGGAAGCGCTGACATCGACGGTTCGGGTCCGCACAAACTCGCGCCCATCCGGGGTGATGTCGTAATTCAGCGGGCCCAGCGCGTTCATGTTGGTGGGGTGATCGCCGGGCACCTTGACGGCCGGCCCGAGAGAGATCGGCCCGTTCGCCGGCATCGCCGTGACCAGCAACTGCCCGCCGCCGAGGCCCCAATAGAACAACTCCTTGCCGTCGGATGACCAGAAGGGATGATGCGCGCCCGCGGTCTCGCTCGAAATCTGGTACTTGGCGCCGGTTGGTGGCACCGGTTGAATGAAGACCGCGCCCCGGCCGACGGGTGCATCGGCGCCCGGGTTCTCGCGGAGGGTATACGCGACCCAATTCCCGTCGGGCGAAAACGCCGCGTTGAGTGGCGCATTCGAATGCAGGTCACCGAAGCGCGCCACCTCACCGTTACCGATCGACCGCAGCCACAGGTCGGCGCCCCTCTCGCTCACCGACGAGAACGCCAGGTAGCGGCCATCACGTGACCACGTTTCAGGAACATGCACCGTACCGGCAGCGGCCGTCGTCCATCGCTCGGCTTCGCTGGAGCCATCAGCGGCCTGGACAAAGATCGCGGTATCGCCGCCCCGGTCGGATTGGAACGCGATGCGCCGGCTGTCCGGCGACCACACCGGCAGCCGGTTGCGCCCGGTGAACGTCAAGCGGCGGAGCGCGTGCCCGCCCGCAAGATCGTAAATCCACACCGCGGCTTCCTTGGCGGTGTCGGTGCTGATGGCGAGCTGCCGTCCATCCGGCGAGACACGCGGCGACTCAAAGTCCTTCGCCTCGATTGGAAGGACGCGCTCACGGCCGGTACGATCCGACACGACGATCTCACGGCCGCCGCCGGCGAGTGTCAGGGGACCACGGGCATAGACGAGCGTGCCGGTCGCCGAGAGATCGATCCTCGCGCGTGCTTGCAGCAGTCCGCCCTGCGTCCAACGCCCCACGCCTTCGAGAACGGGCACAGGGACGCCGACGGCGCGCGCCGTGTTCGGGTCGAAATCAACCGCAAACCACACACCCTCGACGGCGTAGGCAATCTGATTGGTCGGCAGGTAGTGGGGATCGCTGCCACCGGGCGCGATGATGTTGCGGGTATGCGATGAAACGGACTCCGCGACGATGCTGCTGCGCGTCCAGTCGCCGCGATCGGTGCCCGGAGCCAGCGTAAAGAGCACGGTCGAAGCGCCCGGTACGAACACCGGCGTTGCGGCGACCTCACCCGTCCGTAGTGTGATGACCTGTTCCACGGCGCCGCCCTTCGCGGCCACGCGGACAATACCTTTGGCGCCGACCGCGCAGTAGATGTGGTCGCCACTCCACTGGCATCCGGTTCCTTCAGCCGGCAGCGTCGCCAGCTCCACCGTCGCGCCGCCAGCCGTCGTCGTGCGCTTCAGGACTAATCCATCGGTAAAGCCGACCGATTGCCCGTCGGGCGAGAACACGGGATTGCCGACGCTTGAAGCCGTCAGCTTCAGCGGCACCATGGCGACGTTGGCCATGGAACGGAGCGATAACGTTCCGCCGCGCCTGACCATTACGCGCGAGCCGTCGGGTGAAATGGCAATTTCGTCGAAGTCTCCTGCGCCCTCGATGCTCAAACGGCTGACCGGCGTCTCGGGTACTCGTCCCCACCCTGACTGACTGACGACCACCGCGAAGGCAATGGCACCTGCGGAGGCGGCGGCGAAGTAGAGCAAGGCGCGTCGCCACATGGGTTTCGCAGGAGAGCCGGTGGCCGCCGCGACCGCGGCTGGCGCCGTGATGTCGAATGCGCCGTCAAGGGCGAGACGCACATCATGGATGTCGCCGATCCGCTGCCGCGGGTCTTTCTGCAGGCAGCGGCGCAGGAACACCACCAGCGTCGGGGAGAGATCGGCGGGCAGACGCGTCCATTCTGGCTCGGCGCGTACGACGGCGGCGAGCACCTCGGTCATGTCGTCGCCGGCAAATGCGCGCGTCCCGGTCAGCATCTCGTAGAGCACGACACCGAACGCCCAGATGTCGGCGCGCCGATCGACGGCCCGGCCCTTGGCCTGCTCGGGCGACATGTACGCCGCCGTGCCGAGAATGATGCCGGCCTGGGTCATCGCAGGAGAAGTGATCGTCGGCGAATTCACCAGGTCCTGAGGTCGTGACGCCTTGAGATCCTGACCCGCTTTCGCAAGTCCGAAGTCCAACACCTTGGCCGTTCCGTCACCACGAACTTTGACGTTGGCCGGTTTCAAATCTCGGTGAACGATGCCCGCCTCGTGTGCGGCCTCGAGCGCTTCGGCGATCTGCTTCGCAATCGGCAACGCTTCGTCGAGCGGCATCGGCCCTCGCGCGATGCGTTCGGAAAGATCCTCGCCTTCGACAAGCTCCATGACGAGTGCGTTCGCTTCGATCCCGTAGATCTGCGCGATGTGCGGGTGATTGAGCGACGCGAGCGTCTTCGCTTCACGATCGAATCGCATCAGGCGATCGGGATCGCTCGCGAACGACTCAGGGAGAATCTTGAGCGCCACGTCGCGATCGAGTTTCGTGTCGCGCGCGCGATAGACCGCGCCCATGCCGCCTTCACCGAGCTTGGCAAGAACTTCGTAGACGCCGACGCGCGTGCCCGGTGGAAGTGACAGAGCGCGATTATACGGTTCACGGATGAGCTTCTATCCGAACGTTGCTCTTGTCGGGGCGAACATAAAGCGAAATAATACGGACTGCGGCGGATTTATGGCCACTCACCCATTGCTTTTCGATCTCGGCGCGGCCCTCACCACCCGCGACGTCGCCAACCTCGTGAAAGAGGGCGGCGTGTCGGCGCTGCCGGACGCCAGGCGGCGCGGCGACGCCGCCACCTACCAGGAAATCCGCTGCCGCTCGGCGCTCAATCGCGTCAAGGGCATGCCTTTCTTCAAGTGGACGCTCAATCCGTATCGCGGCTGCACGCACGGCTGCCATTACTGCTTCGCCAGGAAGTACCAGCCGCATCTCGAGCTCGATGCGGGCGATCAGTTTGCGTCGGTGATCTTCGTCAAGACCAACTTCGTCGAGGTGCTGCGGCGCGAGCTCGACAAGCCGTCGTGGACGAAGGAAAGCATCGGCTTTGGCACCGCGACGGATCCGTATCAACCGATTGAAGGCACCTACAAGCTGTCGCGCGGCACGCTCGAAGCATTGCGCGATGCCGCATCACCGGTCGGCATCGTCACCAAGGGACCGATGATCGTGCGCGACAAGGACGTGTTGCAGGACCTGACCGCGCGCGCCGGCTGCCGCGTGCACATCAGCATCCCGACGGTGGACGAAGAGGCCTGGGAGAAACTGGAACCCGGCGTCGCGCATCCGTCCAAACGACTCCGGGCCGTCCGCGAGCTGGTGGATGCGGGAATCGACTGCGGCGTCCTGATGGCGCCGATCGTGCCCGGTTTCTCCACTCACCCCGCCAAGATCGAACGCACCATCAAGGCGATCGCCGAAACGGGCGCGCGATCGGTCGGTGCGATGGTGATGCATCTCGAAGAAGGCACCCGCACTCACTTCATGTCGTTGCTCACCCGGGAGTTCCCGGAGATGGTGACGAAGTATGAGCAGCTATATGCGAGCAAGTACGTGCCGAAGGATTACGACAAGCGGGTGCAGGAAGTGGTGAGCCTGATGCGAGCGCGCTACGGGATCGGGCGCAGGCCAGCAGGCTAGCGGGCTAGCGGGCTAGCAGGGCTTCAACTATTCGGAAGCGATCGTCGCAATCCGACCAGCATGCGGCCTACTTGTGATGCTTGATTTAGCAACGCGTTCGCTTGATTGGCATCCAAGAATTTCAATCTGAGGGCCAACTCGATCTGCGTCTGCAACTCCGCCTCAGAACCGTGGGCGATCCTTAGATGACGCGGATAGCTGAGGCCACCGATCGCTTTGCCTTCGGCGATGTTCGACGGAATCGACGTCGCCGCCCGTCGCAGCTGCGAAACCAGGCCAAACCTTTCGGCACGAGGGAACTTCTCAGTGACTTCGTACACGCGCACCGCCAAGTCCATCCCCTTACGCCAGACCTCAAGATCGCGATATGACTGAATCATCGTCAATCACCTCCGCCTGGACGGAGGTGCATGGACCTCGCCAAGAGGATGGGGTGGAATTCGTGAGGGATGAGCTCACAAGTACGCGTTTCCTGCCTATCGGCTCAACGGAAGACGTCGCAGCATTTGCTAGCCCGCTAGCCCGCTAGCCTGCTGAGCAATCCGGCAATAGTCGCTGCGCGCGGCACCAGCGCGTCGATGTCGACGTGTTCGTGTAAGGCGTGAGCGCCGTCGCCGATCGCGCCGAAGCCATCAAGCGTCGGAATGCCCATCGCCGCGGTGAAATTGCCGTCGGATCCGCCGCCGGCACTCCCTTCTTCGAGCGTGATACCGATTTCCGCGGCCACCGCGCGCGCCTGTTCGAACAACTTCACGATCGCCGCCGAGCGCTCGAGGGGCGGCCGATCGAATCCGCCCGTCACTTCCACGCTCGCGCCCGGAAGCTGCGCCTGCAGCGCACGCATCGTCCGCTGCACGCGATCGGCATCGGCACGCGTGATCGCCCGGGCGTCGATCGTCGCGCGCGCCTCGGCGGGGACGACGTTGGCGCGGGTGCCGCCGCTGACGACGCCGACCGTCAGCGTCACGCCGTTAGCGGGATCCTGGAGATCGTCGATGGCGAGGATCTGCCGCGCCAGCTCACGGACCGCGCTGACGCCCTTGCCAGGATCGAGGCCGGCATGCGCGGACACGCCGCGCGTGATCATGTCGAACTGCCCGACACCTTTGCGGCTGGTCTTGAGGGCGCCGCCCGGCAGCGACGGTTCGAACACCAGGACCGCATCACTCTTCGCCGCTTCCGCTTCGATCAGCGCGCGCGAGGTACCGCTGCCAATTTCCTCATCGGTCGTCCACAACATGACGACCTGGCTGTTCTCGAGACCGCGGCGATCAATCAACGCGCGTGTCGCCAGCGTGGCAAGGCCGATGCCGGCCTTCATGTCGAAGACGCCGGGGCCGTGAAGCCTGTCGCCGTCTCGCTTCAGCGGCATCTGCTTCAGCGTGCCGATGGGCCAGACCGTATCGAAGTGTCCCAGCAGCAGGATCTGCCGGGACCCACTCCCGAAGCTGGTGCGCAGGTGATCGCCTGCGCTGGATGACGAGATGCGGGTGACGCGACCACCGAGGGCTTCGAGCCGTGACGCCAGCTCGACGCCGCAGCGATTGACCGCGGCCGGATCGTCGCTCGGCGATTCGATCGCGACGAGC
>Ga0255338_1000348_pt1 | contig 165477 bp, 178 predicted proteins | sample MeOH1_35cm_T4_19_FD_203715 | JGI IMG/M metagenome (GOLD analysis project Ga0255338, IMG submission 203715) | Sandy soil microbial communities from University of British Columbia, Vancouver, Canada - MeOH1_35cm_T4_195 | ecosystem: Engineered > Artificial ecosystem > Sand microcosm >...
CACTACAACCACGAGCGCCCTCACCAGTCGCTCGATTACCGAACGCCCCATCAGGCGTTCCTCAACCCCAAACCCGCCGCCTGAATAACTCTCAACCTTGTCCAACTATCGGGGGGACACTACACTCAGCCTCTCATCATCTCCGCGATGAGGAAGGCCATCTCCAGGCTCTGGGTGCCGTTGAGGCGGGGATCGCAGCCGGTCTCGTAGGACTTGGCGAGGTCGGCCTCGGACAGGCCCTCACTGCCCCCGGTGCATTCGGTGACGGCTTCGCCGGTGAGCTCGATGTGGACGCCGCCCAGGTGCGAACCGAGGGCCCGGTGGAGCTCGAAGGCCTGGCGCAGCTCGGAAAGGATGGCCCCGAAGTCGCGGGTCTTGAGGCCTCCGGCGCTTTCGACGCCGTTGCCATGCATGGGGTCGCAGCTCCAGAGCACCGGATGGTCCGTGGTCTGGACGGCCTTCAGGAGGGGAGGCAGGGCGGCCTCGATCTTGGTGGCGCCGAAGCGGGAGATGAGCGTGATGCGGCCCGGCTCGCGCGCCGGATCGAGGCGGTGGAGCAATTCCACCAGATGCCCGGGCGTGGCGCTGGGGCCCACCTTCACGCCGATGGGGTTGCGGAGGCCGCGGAGGTACTCGATGTGGGCGCCCTCCAGCTGGCGGGTGCGTTCGCCCACCCAGAGGGTGTGGGCGCCCAGGTTGTAGTAGGCCGAGGCCTCGCCGGCCCAGCGGGTGAGGGCCTCCTCGTAAGGGAGCAGCAGGGCTTCGTGGCTGGTGAAGAAGTCGATGCGCTCCAGCACGTCCCGCTGCACGCCCCCCAAGGCCTCGAGGAAATCGAGGGACTCGCGCACCTGGTCCAGGGTGCGCCGGTACTCGGGCACCTGGCCGGTGCCGCCCGGCAACTCCCAGCGCTCCGGGTGGTGCAGGTCCGCGAAGCCGCCCGCCGTGAGGGCCCGCAGGTGGTTCAGCGTGGCGGAGGCGTGGAAGTAGGCCTCCAGCATGCGGCCGGGGTCGGGCCGGCGGGCGGCTTCGTCCGCACCCAGGCCGTTGATGAGGTCGCCCCGGTAGCTGGGCAGCTCGCGGCCGCGCACCATCTCGGTGGGCTTGCTGCGGGGCTTGGCGAACTGGCCGGCGATGCGGCCTACGCGCACCACGGGCCGCCGCCCGCCGTGGGTGAGGGCCACGGACATCTGGAGCAGCACCCGGAGCTTGCCTTCGATGGACTCCGGCGTGCAGTCCTTGAACTGCTCCGCACAATCGCCGCCCTGGAGGAGGAAGCGCCGGCCCGCCGCGGCTTCAGCGAGGAGGCCCCGGAGCCGGTCCACCTCCTGGGGCACCACCAGCGGGGGCATGCGCCGCAGGCGCGCCAGCACAGCCTCCAGCTCCGAGGGATCGGCATAATCCGGCTGCTGCATCGCAGGAAAGCGCTGCCAGCTGTGGGGATTCCAGGGTGACATCGGACCTCGGGGCGAGGGATCAGTCTACCCGGTCGGCCTGCCCGCCAGGCTGGGCGCCCGGTTCCGGTTCCACGGCCGTGATCCAGCGATAGCCCTCCCCGCCCACGGTGGTGATCCAGGGGGCGCCCAGCTCCTCGCCCAGCTTGCGGCGCAGGTTCGCGATGTGGACGTCCACGGTGCGGGCGCTGGGGCGGGCATCGGGTTCCCAGGCCAGCTGCAGCAGCTCCTTGCGGCTGTGGGTGCGGCCGGCGTGGGAGATGAGGATCTCCAGCAGCCGGAACTCCCGGGGCGTCAGCTCCAGGGTCCTCCCTTCGCGCCGGGCCTCCAGGCGGGGAAGGTCGAATTGGAAGGGGCCGGAGCGCAGGCGGGCCGGCCGGTCCACGGGCCGGGTCCGGCGCAGGATGGCCTTCACGCGGGCCATGAGCTCGAGCACGGAGAAGGGCTTCACCAGGTAGTCGTCCGCCCCGAGGCTGAGGCCCTTCACCCGGTCCGTCTCCTCGCCGCGGGCGGTGAGGAGGAGCACGGGCACCTCGTCCTTGCGCTCCCGCAGGGTGCGGAGGACCTCGAATCCGTCCAGCTGAGGCAGCATCAGGTCCAGCACGATGAGGTCCGCCTGCCGGGCCCCGTGGGCGGCCAGGGCAGGCACACCATCCCCCACCGCCTCGACGGAATAGCCTTCAAAGCCCAGGTTGTTGACGAGAAGCTGGCAGAGAGAGGGCTCGTCCTCTACCACGAGGATGTGGATCACGGCATCTCACTCAAGGATCTGATGCTCCAAAGATGCACGCGTTGGCTTGGAAGGGCAAGCGGGTTTGGCTGCAATTTCCAAGTTAGAAGGCTCATGTGGCTGGAATTTCCAGGAGGGCGGAAAACCCTTCACCCGGGCCCGAGGCGAAGGTGAGGCCCCAGCCTTCCTGCTCGGACACCTGCACGAGGAGGCTCAGGCCCAGGCCCTGTCCTTCACGGAGGAAGCCCTCCTTACCCTGCTCGCGGATCCGCTGGAAGGGCTTGCCGAGGACTTTGAGTTGATGGGGTTCGAGGCTACCTTCGTCCCTCACCTGGATGCAGAGGCGCCGGCGGGCCCGCCAGGTTTCCAGGGTGACGCGCCCCTTCCCGTGGGCCAGGGCGTTCTCCACCAGGGTGACCACGGCGGCCCGCAGGGAGGGAAGGGGGGCATGGCCCGCCTCCGGCGCGAGGCGAAGGTCCAGCGGACGACCCTCCATGTCGAAGCCCGGACGCAGGTCCTCCGCCAGCTCCTGGAACCAGGCGTGGGTGACCTGGCCCCGGGGCCCCGGGGCCCCGCCCCCGCGGACCACCCGGAGGCCGGTCTCGATGATGGTGGTGAGGTGGTCCACTTCCTCGCTGATCTTCAGCAGCTCCTCGTCGGCCCGGTCCGGGCTCAGGCGGCCCAGGCGCAGGGAATCGCAGCGGAACTTGAGGATGGCCAGGGGGGTCTTGAGGCTGTGGGTCATGGAGGCCATGCGGTCCGCGTCGAGCTCGGCCTTCTTCCGGGTGCGGTACCGGAGCCAAAGGCCCAGGAGGATGGCCACCGCCACCAACGCCGAGATGCCCGAAACCCCCCAGTACTGCCGTTTCAGGGTCGACCGGAAAGCCTGCTGCTGGGTGTCGAAGCCCACGCCTCCCAGGTTCCAGCCGTCGCCAAAAGCGTTGGTCTTGGTGGCCGAGCCCAAGGGAAGGGTGGCGAGGCGTCGTGGATCGGCCTGGAGGTTGGGTTCCGCGCCCCAGGGCTGGAGCACCAGATCCTTCCGGTCGTAGTCCGACTCGCGGATGAGGCCCATGCGGAGGGCCCGGTTGGGCGCCAGAGCCGCGTCGAGTTCACGCTCCACTTCAGGGGAGCCCGGGCGCCATCGCTTGACCACCAGCCAGCGATCCGACAGGAGGACCACGGTGGCCACCTGCCCGAAATCGGGATCCTGTTCCCGGGGTGGATTCCACTCGAAGCGCTGGGCGGTTTCGGCGTGGGTCATCCAGCCCAAGTACTGCTGGGCCAGGGCTGGGTCTGTCGGTGGCACCAGGCGGCCGCCCTCCCGCATCCAGAGCTGGCGGTCCTCGAACCGGTCCCGCAGCGCCACCACCAGAGGCTGGTTCGACAGGAACCGCCGCACGTCGGGCTCGTCGCCCCGCCGCAGCGACTGGAGGATGGGCAAGCTCTTCCAGTGGCGCTCGACGGCCTCGAAGTCGACCCAGTGGGCCTCCATGTACGCGGCCCGGGCCTTGTCGATCTGGTCCATGCGGTAATAGCGCGGCACGGCGATGAGCAGGGCCGCCAGGACCAGCCCGGCCAGGGCGAGGAGGGCGATGCCGCTGCGCTGCTGGAGATGCTGCCAGCGCGAGAGGCCGAGGCTGGGATGGAGGAGGCGGAACCGGGAGGTGCGGTGGCGGTACATGGGGGCTCGGTGGAAGGGATCCCCCAGATTAGCGCCAGTACCCGTGTTTCATCATCCCAGGGCCAGCATGCGCTCCAGGGGCTGGAGGGCCTTCACCCGCACGGCCTCGTCCAGGTGGATCTCGGGCTTCAGATCCCGCAGGCAGAGGTAGAGCTTCTCCAGGTTGTTCAGCTTCATGTAGGGGCAGAGGCTGCAGTTGCAGCCGCTGTCCGCCGGGGCGGGAATCAGTTCGGCGTCCGGCCGCCGCTGGCGCATCTGGTGGAGGATGCCGGCCTCGGTGGCCACGATGAAGGCCTTGGCGCTGTCCTTGGCCACGAAGTTGAGCAGGGCCGCCGTGGAACCCACGAAGTCCGCCAGCTGGCTCACGGTGGCGTCGCATTCGGGGTGGGCGATGAGCTTGGCCTCGGGGTGCTGGGCCTTGAGGGCCGCCACGCGCTTGGCCGTGAACTGCTCGTGGACGATGCAGAAGCCCGGGAACAGCGCCATGTCGCGGCCCGTCTGTTTCATGACCCACTTGCCCAGGTGGCGGTCCGGGGCGAACACGATCTTCCGGCCTTTCGGGATGCTCTCCACCACCCGGACGGCGTTGCTGCTGGTGCAGATGACCGTGCTGAGGGCCTTCACGCCGGCGGAGCAGTTGATGTAGCTCACCACGTCGTGATCGGGATACTGCTTCAGCCACTGCTCGAAGTAGTCCGCCGGGCAGCGGTCCGCCAGGCTGCAGCCCGCGTCCATGTCCGGGATCACCACGGTCTTGGCGGGGTTGAGGATCTTGGCGGTCTCGGCCATGAAGTGGACGCCGCAAAAGGCGATGACGTCGGCATCGGCCCTGGCGGCCTGCTGGCTGAGCTGGAGGCTGTCGCCCACGAAGTCGGCCAGGTCCTGGATCTCGGGTTCCTGGTAGTAGTGGGCCAGGAGGATGGCCCGGCGCTCGATCTTGAGGCGCCGGATCTCGGCGGGCAGGTCGATTCCCGCGGGGATGCTCTCGAGGTCGGGGACGTAGGGGGCGGTCAGGTCCATGGAGCCATTCTAGGCCTTCTCCAGGAAGCTGCGGATGCGCTCGCCGGGGCCCTCGTGATCGAAGGCTTCGGCAAACACAGCGCGCTCCCAGGCCAGGGCGGCGGGGCGAGACACCCTCTCCTGATGCCGTTGAAGATTATCGAGGAGGAAAAGAGCGCGTTCAGAGGCTGAAAATCCTGTTGCCACAAGCGGGTATCCTGTATCCTGTGGGTGGATCGCAGGATCCAAGTGGATGTGGGAATCCGATGGCTGCCCCCGAGGGGCGGACATCGGTTTATTTTTATTTACATTCATCGTTCAACGTCCAAGGGGGGACACATGGCCAAGGCGCCGGCGCCAGACACTTCCAGCATCTCACGGCTGGATCAGCTCAAGATCAGCCAGTACTTCGGCTGCAACACCTTCAGCGAGCGCACCATGCGCGATCGCCTGCAGAAGGATGTCTACAAGGCCTATCGCCAGGCGCTGAAGCGCGGCGAGGCGCTGTCGCCCGAAGTGGCCAAGAGCGTCGCCCAGGCCATGAAGGATTGGGCCCTGGAGCAGGGCTGCACCCACTTCACCCACTGGTTCCTGCCCATGACCGGCGCCACCGCCGAGAAGCACGACGCCTTCATCGCCTGGGACGAACCGGGCCAGGTGATCGAGCGCTTCAGCGGCGGCCAGCTCATCCAGGGCGAACCCGACGCCAGTTCCTTCCCCAGCGGCGGCCTCCGCGCCACCTTCGAGGCCCGCGGCTACACCGCCTGGGACCCCGCCAGCCCGGCCTTCCTGATGGAAGGGCCCCTGGGCAAGACCCTCTGCATTCCCACTGCCTTCGTCGGGTACCACGGCGAGGCCCTGGACCACAAGGTGCCCCTGCTGCGGTCCATGGAAGTGGTGTCCCGGCGCGCGGTCGAGGGACTGGCCCACTTCGGCGTGGCCGCCGAGGCGGTGGTGGCCCAGTGCGGCCCCGAGCAGGAGTACTTCGCCGTGGACCTGGAGCTGGCCCAGCAGCGGCCCGACCTCATGTTCGCCAACCGCACCCTCCAGGGCGCCAAGCCCCCCAAGGGCCAGGAGCTCGAGGACCACTACTTCGGCAGCATCAAGGAGCGCGTCCTGGGCTTCATGCAGGAGGTCGAGCTGGAGTGCTTCAAGCTCGGCATCCCGGCCAAGACCCGCCACAACGAGGTGGCGCCCAACCAGTTCGAGATCGCGCCCATCTACGAAGCCGCCAACATCGCCAGCGACCATAACCAGCTGCTCATGGAGCTCCTCAAGTCCGTGGGCGAGCGGCATAGCCTGGCCATCCTGCTCCACGAGAAGCCCTTCGCCGGCGTCAACGGCAGCGGCAAGCACGTGAACTGGAGCCTGGCCACGGACGAGGGCCAGAACCTGCTGGAGCCCGGCAAGACGCCGGAGGAGAACCTGCAGTTCCTCTACTTCCTCAGCGCCACCTTGAAGGCCATCCACACCCACGGCGGCCTGCTCCGCGCCGCCATCGCCAGCGCCGGCAACGACCACCGCCTGGGGGCCAACGAGGCGCCGCCGGCCATCATGTCCGTGTTCCTCGGCGCCCAGCTCAACCACATCCTCGATGCCATCGAGAAGGGCGCCGCCGCCGACGCCTCCACCCAGCGCATCCTCGATCTCGGCATCGGCAACCTGCCGCGCATCGAGAAAGACGCCACGGACCGCAACCGCACCAGCCCCTTCGCCTTCACGGGCAACAAGTTCGAGTTCCGCGCCGTGGGCTCCAGCCAGCCCATCGCGCTGCCGCTGACGGTCATCAACGCCGCCGTGGCCGAGGCCCTGGACGGCTTGAACGCCAAGCTCGATGCGGAGATCAAGGCCGGCAAGGAGCACAAGGCCGCCGTGCTGGACGTGGTGCGCCAGGCCATCATCGAGACCAAGGCCATCCGCTTCGAGGGCAACGGCTACTCGGACGATTGGAAGGCTGAAGCCGAACGCCGGGGCCTGCCCCACGCCAAGGACACCGTGGCCGCCCTCCACATCTGGGAAGACGCGGCCGCCAAGGCCGTGTTCACCAAGCCCGGCATCCTGTCCGAGGGCGAGCTGGAATCACGCATCCACATCCGCCACGAGCAGTACCAGAAGGCCATCGCCATCGAGACCCAGGTGCTCCGCGAAATGGCGGAGACCCAGATCCTGCCCTCCATTACCGCCGACCTCGGCGCCCGGGCCAAGAGCCTCGGGAGGCTGGCTGCTGCCGGCATCACGGTGCCCGAGACCCTCAAGGCCGCCCTCCAGGCCCAGGCCACCCTCGCCGGCGAGGCCCAGGCGCGTCTTTCCGCCATGAAGACGGCCCTGGCCGGGGCCGATGCCATCGAGGACCTGCATGCCCGCACCGAGTCCTTCGGCAAGCAGGTCAACGAGGCCAAGCACGCCCTGCGCGAAGTGCTGGACCACCTGGAAGAAGCCTGTGACGCGGACCTCTGGCCCCTGCCCAAGTACTGGCAGCTGCTGTCGCCGCTGCTCTAGCTTTTCCGGTTCTCACAAAAAACGGGCCGCACATGCGGCCCGTTTTTCGGGAGTGGAAGAAAGCCTACCGGCCGAAGCGGAACACCGCACTCACCTGGGCCCAGGTGGCGGTGTCGAAGCCGAAGCCGTCGCCGCCGTTCTTGTCCACGAAGACCTGGTTGAGCGTGCCCTCCAGCGAGAACATCTGGTTGAAGGTGTAGCCGCCGCCGCCGCGCAGGCCGAGCTTGCCGCTCTGGCTGTAGCTGCCGCTGGAGCCGACCGCGCTCCAGTCATTCTTGACGCTGTTCAGGGAGGCGCCGGCGATGGTGTACCAGCCCTGGCTGGGGCCCTGGAAGTGGTAGACCCAGTCGGCTCCGGCCTGCAGGATCTTGAAGTCATTCTTGTAGTCCCGCGCGCCGCCCCAGCCGGAACCCGGGAGGCTGTGGTAGGTCAGCTGGGCGCGGATCTCGTGGTTGTTGGTGAGTTTGAAATCGAGATGGCCGCCGATGTGGGCGCCGAAGAATTGGTTGGTGCCGTAATTGGACTTGTCCTTCAGGTCCCCGACCGGCAGGGAGAGACCGGTCTGCAGGCCGCCGGTGATGTCCTGGGCGGCGAGGGGCAGGCCCAGAAGGGCCAGGGAAAGGGCAACGCGATGACGCATGAAACCTCCGACGATAACGGACCCCAGATCGGGGCCGACCCCAGCCTAGCGGGCAATTGTCATGGCTGGATCATCCGAACGGTCTACCCGCGCGGTTCGAGCGTGACGCCGCGCCCGCTGCGGATCCGCTGCTCGATGCGCGAGGTGCTGTGCCCGGGGAGGAAGGGCAGGAGGACGAGCTTCCCGCCCCTGGCCTCCACTACGTCGCGGCCCACCACGGTGTCGGGCGTGTAGTCGCCGCCCTTCACCAGCACATCGGGCTGGAGGGCACGGATGAGTTCCAGTGGTGTGTCTTCGTCGAAGCGGATGACCGCGTCCACGCTGCGGAGGCCCAGCAGGATGGCGGCACGGGCCGCCTCGTCCTGGAGGGGGCGACTGGGGCCCTTGAGCCGCGCCACCGAGGCATCGCTGTTGAGGCCCACTACGAGGAAGTCGCCCAGGGCCCGCGCCTCGGCGAGGTACTGCACATGGCCGGGATGGATCAGATCGAAGCAGCCGTTGGTGAAGCAGAGGGTTCCCGGCCGCGGGACAGCGGCGAGAAAGGCTTCAGCGCTCTGGAAGAAACGGGTCGGTGACGGCATCTCAGTAATCGGGATAAAATGATCGGTTCAGGGAGAAGTCCCAGGAGAAGTCTGCCATGCCCCTCTATGAATACCGTTGTGAAGCTTGTGGCCAGCCCGAAGAGAAGCTGGAAAGCCTGTCCGCACCTGAGGCTCACGCGTGCCCGGCCTGCGGCGCGGTCGAGGGCATGAAGCGCCAGGTATCCGTATCGGCCTTCGCCCTGGCCGGGGGTGGATGGTACAAGGGCGCGGCCTCCGAGCCGACGCCCTCCGCTCCGGCGGCCGAGCCCCCCAAGAGTGGCCATGGCTGCGCCGCTGGCGGCTGCGGCTGCCCCCTGGCCGGGTGATGCTGGTCTCTTGTTTTCGCTTGGCGCGTTGACTTTCCTGGCCATTCCGTTAGCCTAGATGGTTCCGGCCCCGTGGGCCGGCGCAGGATTTCATCCGTCCGACGTTCCCCGATGCTCCTCGTGTTGGCGAACCTCTCGGGCCCAGGCCCGGAAAACCCGGCGCCTTCCTTGGAGGATGGTGTGCCTACCATCAATCAGCTGATCCGCGTTGGGCGGAAGACGTTCCAGAACAAGACCAAGAGCCCCGCGCTCGACGCCTGCCCGCAGAAGCGCGGCGTGTGCACCCGCGTGTTCACCACCACCCCGAAGAAGCCGAACTCCGCGCTTCGCAAGGTGGCCCGTGTGCGCCTCACCAACGGCATCGAGTGCACGACCTACATCCCGGGCGTGGGCCACAACCTGCAGGAGCACAGCATCGTGCTCATCCGCGGCGGCCGCGTGAAGGACCTGCCGGGCGTGCGCTACCACGTGGTGCGCGGCACCCTGGACGCCACCGGCGTCGCCGGCCGCAACCAGTCCCGCTCCAAGTACGGCGCCAAGCGCCCCAAGGCTGGCGCCGCGCCGGCCAAGAAGAAGTAGGGGGAGGTAAACCATGGCCCGTCGTTCCGCACCTGCCAAGCGTGAGATCCTCCCGGATCCCGTCTACAACAGCCTCACCGTCTCCAAGTTCGTGAACATCCTCATGGAGCGCGGCAAGAAGGCCACCGCCGAGCGCATCCTCTACGGCGCACTGGAGATCGTCGCCAAGAAGTCCGGCGAGGAGGCCCTCGAGGCTTTCCAGAAGGCCCTGAACAACATCAAGCCCTCCGTGGAAGTCAAATCCCGCCGCGTGGGCGGCGCCACCTACCAGGTGCCCGTGGAGGTTCCCCAGAACCGCCGCCAGTCCCTGGCCATGCGCTGGCTGAAGACCTATTCCGCCTCCCGCGGCGAGCGCACCATGCGCGACAAGCTGGCCGGCGAGATCCTGGACGCCATGAACTTCCGCGGCGCCGCCATCAAGAAGAAGGACGACGTCCACAAGATGGCCGAAGCCAACAAGGCCTTCGCGCACTTCCGCTGGTAGCAGCCCATCCGACCGGAAGGAGCCGCCAAACCGGCGGCTCCTTCCGCGAAGGTCTTTGAAGCACCCCCGACTCCGATTCCGTATTGATCCTTTCAGGAGGCCGCAGTGGCCCGCCAGACCCCCCTCGAGCGCTACCGGAATATCGGCATCATGGCGCACATCGATGCCGGCAAGACCACCACTACGGAGCGCATCCTCTACTACACCGGCAAGATCCACAAGATCGGCGAGGTGCATGAGGGTGCGGCGACCACCGACTGGATGGTGCAGGAGCAGGAGCGGGGCATCACCATCACCTCCGCCGCCATCACGGCCGCCTGGACGCCTCAGACCGGCCAGCTGAAGGACGTGGAGCATCGCATCAACATCATCGACACCCCCGGCCACGTGGACTTCACGGCCGAAGTGGAGCGATCCCTGCGCGTGCTGGACGGCGCCTGCGCCGTGTTCTGCGCGGTGGGCGGCGTCGAGCCACAGTCAGAGACCGTGTGGCGCCAGGCCGACAAGTACGGCGTGCCCCGCATGGCCTTCGTCAACAAGATGGACCGCCCCGGCGCGGACTTCTTCCGCGTGGTGGAGATGATGAAGACGCGCCTCAAGGCGCGGCCCATGCCCATCCAGATCCCCATCGGCGCCGAGGAGAACTTCAAGGGCGTGGTGGACCTCGTGCTGATGAAGGGCCTCACCTTCGACGAGGGCGACAAGGGCTTCAAGGTCCTCTACGGCGAGATTCCCGCGGACCTGGTGGATACCGCCAAGGAGTGGCGCGAGAAGATGATCGAGATGGTCGCCGAGACCGACGATTCGCTCATGGACAAGTACCTCGCTGGCGAGGAGCTGACCGAGGACGAGATCCGCACGGGCATCCGCAAGGGCTGCATCAGCCTCGTCTTCACGCCGATGATGTGCGGCTCCGCCTTCAAGAACAAGGGCGTCCAGCCCATGCTCGACGCGGTGGTGAGCTACATGCCTTCGCCCCTGGACATCGCCGCCATCAAGGGTGTCGATTCCGATGGCAACGAGGTTGAGCGCAAGGCGGAAGACAAGGAGCCCTTCTCGGCCCTCATCTTCAAGATCATGGCCGATCCCTTCGTGGGCTCGCTGGCCTTCATCCGTGTCTACTCCGGCGTCCTCGCCGCGGGCTCTGGCGTCTACAACGCCGCCAAGGGCCGCCGCGAGCGCATCGGCCGCCTGCTGCAGATGCACGCGAACAAGCGCGAGGACATTGAAGAAGTGCGCACGGGCGATATCGCCGCTGCCGTGGGCCTGAAGGATGTGCTCACCGGCCAGACCATCTGCGATGAGAACCACCCCGTGATCCTCGAGTCCATGGACTTCCCGGATCCCGTGATCCAGGTGGCCATCGAGCCCAAGACCAAGGCTGACCAGGAGAAGATGGGCGTCGCCCTGAGCCGTCTGGCACAGGAAGATCCCACCTTCAAGGTGAAGTCGGACCCCGAGACCAACCAGACCATCATCGCCGGCATGGGCGAGCTGCACCTCGAGATCATCGTCGATCGCATGATGCGCGAGTTCAAGGTCGAAGCCAACGTGGGCAAGCCCATGGTGGCCTACCGGGAAACCATCCGGAAGCGCGTGGACGCCGAAGGCAAGTTCGTCCGCCAGTCCGGCGGCCGCGGCCAGTATGGCCACGTCAAGATGTATGTGGAACCCAACGAGGCCGGCAAGGGCTACGAGTTCATCAACGACATCAAGGGCGGCGTGATCCCCAAGGAATACATCAAGCCCATCGACCAGGGCATCCAGGAGGCCATGCAGTCCGGCGTCCTCGCGGGCTACCCCTGCGTCGACATCAAGATCACCATCTACGACGGCAGCTACCACGATGTGGACTCCAACGAAATGGCGTTCAAGATCGCCGGCTCCATGGGCTTCAAGGCCGGCTGCGAGAAGGCCTCCCCCGTGATCCTCGAGCCCATCATGGCCGTCGAGGTCGTGGTCCCCGAGGACTACATGGGTGACGTCATCGGCAACCTGAACAGCCGCCGTGGGCGTATCGAGAACATGGAGGACCGGGCCGGCGTCAAGGTGGTCACCGCCAAGGTGCCCCTGGCCGAGATGTTCGCCTACTCCACCACGCTGCGCGGCATGACCCAGGGCCGCGGCAACTACACCATGCAGTTCTCGCACTACGAGGAAGCTCCCCGGAACGTGGCCGAAGAAATCGTGGCCAAAGTGAAGGGTGCCAAGTAGTTGTTCCCAGCTCCAAAAACGGGCTCTGCCCGTTTTTGGAGCTAAGCAAGGCCTTTAGTTGAATGTTTTAGCCCCTCCGGGGGTGAGGTCATCCTTCGAACCTTCGGGTTGCCGGGCCTCCTGATCCACCGCTTCCTCCTCCGGGAGGTCGTGCGTTCTCTCAAAAAGCCGTTGAATTTACAGCGGCTTTTGTTATGCTGATCAGCCCTGTCCCTGTCGTTGGGACGGATTTACATGGGCGGTCAGCGCCCCACGTCTATGGACGGTTCCCGTCCCAATGGAGTGAGCATGAAAGACAACATCCGCATCCGTTTGCGTGCCTTCGACCACCGTCTGCTCGATCAGAGCACCCGGGAGATCGTGGACACCGCCAAGCGCACGGGCGCCCAGGTGGCCGGGCCCATCCCCCTCCCCACCCGGACGAACAAGTACACCGTGAACCGTTCCCCCCACGTGGACAAGAAGAGCCGGGACCAGTTCGAGATCCGCACGCACAAGCGGCTCCTCGACATCCTGAACCCGACCCAGAACACCGTGGACACTCTCATGCGCCTGGACCTGCCCGCTGGCGTCGACGTGGAGATCAAGGTCTTCAGCCGTCAGGGCAACCGGTAGAGGGGGGAGAAAACATGTCCAAGGGAATCATCGGAAAGAAGCTGGGGATGACCCAGATCTTCAATGAGCAGGGCCAGATCGTCCCCGTGACGGTCATCCAGGCCGGTCCCTGCGTGATCGTGCAGCGCAAGACCTCTGCCAAGGATGGCTACGAGGCCGTCCAGATCGGCTTCGTGGACCCCAATGGCGGCAAGCGCGCCTCCAAGGCCGAGAAGGGCCACTGCGAGAAGCTGGGTGTCGCCCCGGTCCGCGTGCTCCGCGAGATCAAGGTGGACGCGGCTGACGCTTCCAAGCCCGGCGACAGCGTCCTGGCCAGCGCCTTCGAGGCGAAGACCAAGGTGAACGTCACCGGCATCAGCAAGGGCAAGGGCTTCGCCGGCGTCATCAAGCGGCACCACTTCGCCGGCGGCCGTGCGACCCACGGCTCCATGTTCCACCGCGCGCCCGGCTCCATCGGCCAGTCCAGCTATCCCAGCCGCGTGTTCCCCGGCATGCGCATGGCCGGCCACATGGGCGATGCCCAGGTGACCGTGCGCAACCTGGAGATCGCCAAGGTGGACGTCGAGAACAACCTGCTGCTCATCAAGGGCGCCGTCCCCGGCCCCAAGGGTGGGTACATCGTCATCAAGCAGGAGGCCTAGGATGGCAGCGTTCCAGCACCCCGTCGTCAACCTCGACAACAAGCAGGTCGGCACCGTTGATCTGCTGCCCGAGGTGTTCAAGCTCGAGGACCTGAACGAGCACCTGATCTGGGAGGCGGTCCGCCACTTCCTGGCCAAGCGCCGCGCCGGTACCGCCAAGACCAAGGACAAGTGGGAAGTTAGCGGGTCCGGCAAGAAGCTCTGGAAGCAGAAGGGCACCGGCCGCGCCCGCGTGGGCTCCATCCGCAGCCCGCTGTGGAAGGGCGGCGGCACGACCCACGGTCCGCACCCCCGTTCCTACGATTACGCGTTCCCCAAGAAGGCCCGGCGCGCCGCCCTGCGCAACGCGCTGTCCGCCAAGCTGGCCAGTGGCCAGATCACCGTGGTCGAGAGCTGGGATGTCGAATCCCACAAGACCAAGGCCCTGATCCAGACCCTGGGCAAGCTCGGCGTCACCGGCTCTGCGCTCCTGGTGGGCACCGAGGCCAGCGAGAAGCTCTCCCTGGCCGCCGGCAACAACCCGAAGCTGCAGACCATCGAGAGCCTGGGCGTCAACGTCTATGAGCTCCTCAAGTACGACCAGGTGATCTTCTCCAAGGAAGCCGTCCTGGCCCTCCAGGAGGTGGTGAAGCCATGACCAAGATCTTTGACGTGATCCGCAAGCCCCTCCTCACCGAGAAGGGCCAGATCCTGCGCGAGAAGAACATCCAGGTGTTCGAGGTGGCCACCTGGGCCACCAAGCACCAGATCAAGGAAGCCGTGGAGCTCCTGCTCCAGTCCAAGGTGAAGGGCATCCGCACCGTGCGGATCCCCAGCCGGACCAAGCGTCTGGGCCGTTTCGTGGGCACTTCGAGCCCCCGCAAGAAGGCCTATGTCGAACTCGTCGAGGGCGCCCCCGCGTCCGAATAAGGCGACTTCTATGGCGGACGGAAAAGCTTTGCCCACTATCGCCCGCCCCTTTCAACCCTGAGGCAAGAGGACAACCATGAGCATCAAGCAGCTCAAGCCCACGACCCCCGGTCAGCGCGGCATGTCCAAGTTCGGCTTCGAGGAAATCACCACGGACGTTCCTGAACGTTCCCTGATTGCCAAGAAGAACCGCACTGGCGGCCGTTCCAACACCGGCCGGATCACCACCCGCCACATCGGCGGTGGCCACAAGCGCCAGTACCGCATCATCGACTTCAAGCGCAACAAGCTCGAAGTGCCCGCCAAGGTGGCCACCATCGAGTACGATCCCAACCGCACCGCCCGCATCGCCCTGCTGGTCTACGCGGACGGCGAGAAGCGCTACATCCTGGCCCCCGACGGCCTGGAAGTGGGCCGCACCGTGGTGGCCGGCAAGAACGCCGACATCCTGGTGGGCAACGCGCTCCCCCTGCGGAACATCCCCGTGGGCAACACGGTGCACAACATCGAGATGAAGCCCGGCAAGGGTGGCCAGATCGCCCGCGCCGCCGGCACGTTCGCCCAGCTCGTGGCCAAGGAAGACGACTACGCCCAGCTCCGCATGCCCTCCGGCGAGATTCGCAAGATCCACCTCGAGTGCTACGCGACCATCGGCACCGTCGGCAACCTGCAGCACGAGAACATCCAGATCGGCAAGGCCGGCCGCACCCGCTGGAAGGGCGTCCGCCCGACCGTCCGCGGCGTGGTCATGAACCCCGTCGACCACCCGCACGGTGGCGGCGAGGGCCGCACCTCCGGTGGCCGTCACCCTGTGACGCCCTGGGGCCAGCCGACCCGCGGCTACAAGACCCGTGGCAACCGTCGCACGGACAAGTTCATCGTCAAGCGGATCAACTAGGAGACACGACAATGGCACGATCCCTGAAAAAAGGCCCGTTCATTGACGCCCACCTCCAGAAGAAGGTGGAAGTCGCCCAGGCGGCCAACGACAAGCGCGTGATCAAGACCTGGTCCCGCCGGTCGACGGTCGTCCCGCAGATGATCGGACTGACCCTCGCCGTGCACAACGGCAACAAGTTCATTCCTGTGTATGTCACCGAGAACATGATCGGCCACAAGCTCGGCGAATTTTCGCTGACCCGCACCTTCAAGGGTCACGTCGGCAAGTCCGATTCCAAGGCGAAGGGGAAGTAGCGATGGCTGAGATCGTTTCCACCGCCACCGTTCGCCACCTGCGCGGTTCGGCCCAGAAGGCCCGCCTCGTGGTGGACCTGATCCGCGGCAAGCACGTCGGCGAGGCCCAGTGGGTGCTCGCGCAGGCTAAGAAGTACGCTGCCGCCCCCATCCGCAAGCTCCTCGATTCCGCCGTGGCCAACGCCATCGACAAGAATCCCTCCGTCAACCCGGACGAGCTTCTGGTGAAGAGCGCCTTCGTGGACGAGGGTTTCCGCATGAAGCGTGTCCGCCCTGCACCCATGGGCCGCGCCTACCGGGTCCAGAAGCGCACCTGCCATATCACCATCCAGCTCGCGTCCGCGGCCGGGGAGGAGTAGTCATGGGTCAGAAGGTCCACCCGTACGGGTTCCGCCTCATCTACCAGAAGAACTGGCACAGCAAGTGGTTCTCCAAGCGTGACTACGCCACGCTGCTGCACGAGGACATCAAGCTCCGCCGCGAACTGAAGAAGCAGCTGCACAGCCTCAACGCGATGATCTCGAAGATCGACATCGAGCGCGCCGCCGACAAGGTCACCGTCCGCATCTATACCGCCCGCCCCGGCATCGTCATCGGCCGCAAGGGCGCTGAGATCGACAAGCTCCGCGAGGACCTCCAGAAGCGCCTGAACCGCCCCGTGTCCGTCGACATCCAGGAGATCAAGAAGCCTGAGGTCGATGCCCAGCTCGTGGCCGAGGGCGTCGCCCAGCAGCTCGAACGCCGCATCGCCTTCCGCCGCGCCATGCGCAAGGCCGAAGAAGCCGCGATCCGCTTCGGCGCCAAGGGCTTCAAGATCAAGGTCGCCGGCCGCCTGAACGGCGCGGAGATCGCCCGGACCGAGGATTACCTCTCCGGCCAGATGCCCCTGCAGACCATCCGTGCGGGCGTTGACTACGGTTTTGCCGAGGCCCATACGACCTACGGGATCATCGGCATCAAGGTCTGGGTGAATCTGGGCGACCAGGTTGCCGAGACCGTGAAGCGCTGAGGTGAATCCATGCTGATGCCCAAGAAGGTCAAGAACCGCAAAACCCAGAAGGGCCGCACCCGCGGCGTCGCCACCCGTGGCAACGATCTCGCCTTTGGCGACTACGGCCTCAAGGCGATCGAGCACTGCTGGCTCACGAACCGTGAGATCGAGGCCGCCCGTATCGCCATGACCCGCCACATCAAGCGCGGCGGCAAGATCTGGATCCGCATCTTCCCCGATCGCCCCACCACGTCGAAGCCCGCGGAAACCCGCATGGGTTCCGGCAAGGGGGCTCCGGATGGCTGGGTGGCGGTGATCCGCCCCGGCCGCATCCTCTTCGAGATGGAAGGGGTGACCGAGGAAACCGCGCGTGAGGCCCTGCGCCTGGCCCAGATGAAGCTGTCCGTGGCGTCCGAGTTCGTCAGCCGCACGCCGCCGGAGGAGTGAGAGCCATGACCAAGAAGAACCCCTTTTCCGATTTGACTGGCAAGAGTGTCGAGGAGTTGGCGCAGCTGGAGGCCGAGCTGGCCGCCAAGCGCTTCACCCTCCGCTTCCAGCACGCCGTGGGCCAGGTCGAGAACACCGCCGAGATCCGCAAGACTCGCCGTGAGCTCGCCCGCGTCAAAACCGCCCTGGCGACGAAGCTGGCCTAGGAGATCCGATGAGCCTCGAAAACAAGATGATTCGTAACGGCGTCGTGGTCTCCAACAAGGCCGACAAGACCGTGGTGGTGAAGGTGGAGCGCAAGTTCCAGCACCCGCTCTACCACCGCACGGTCAAGCAGACCGCCAAGTTCATGGCCCACGATGAGACCAACGCCTGCGGCATCGGCGATGTGGTCAAGATCGTGGAGACCCGCCCCCTTTCCAAGCGCAAGCGCTGGACGGTCCTCGAGATCGTCCAGAAGGCCGGCGAGTAAGGAGCTCACATGATCCAGATGGGAACCATGCTCACCGTCGCCGATAACTCCGGCGCCAAGAAGATCTGCTGCATCCTGCCCCTGGGCGGTGGTGTGGGCAAGATCGCGCAGCTCGGCGACGTGATCACCGCCTCCGTGAAGGAAGCGATCCCGGGCGGCACGGTCAAGAAGAAGGCCGTCGTCCAGGCCGTGATCGTCCGCCAGCGCAAGGCCTACCGCCGCAAGGACGGCTCCTACATCCGCTTCGACGAGAACGCCGCCGTCATCATCAAGAAGGATGGCGAGCCCGTCGGCACCCGCGTGTTCGGCCCCGTGGCCCGCGAGCTGCGCGAGCGGAAGTACATGAAGATCGTCTCCCTCGCCCCTGAGGTGCTGTAATGGAAGCCACTATCACCAAGATGAAGCTCAAGAAGGGCGACCAGGTCGTCGTCATCGCCGGCAAGGAGAAGGGCAAGACCGGAACCATCTCCAAGGTCAGCCCCGCCACCAACCGGGTGGTCATCGCCGGCATCAACATGATCAAGAAGGCCACCAAGCCCAATCCGCAGACCGGCGAGGGCGGCGGAATCATCGAGAAAGAGGCCTCCATCCACGCCTCCAACGTGATGATTCTCGATCCCAAGACGGGCAAGGGCACCCGCAAGCGCGTTTGACATTCTCCGGGGGTTCCGGTCTGCGACCTACGACCCCCGGACCCCCGCGCTCTCGGAGGCAAAGCCTCCTCGGGCTTTTCCACGGGGTTTCTGCTTCCCAGGCACCTGCATTCATGGGAAGATTTTCGTTCTGCCCCGTGCGCGGGGCGGAGATCCACGGCGCGTTCCGCGCCATGACAACTGAGGTTGGGGGGAAACGGGCCGGACCGCCGTTCCCAAGCCCCCCCGCTCTCCCGAACCCCTGGGGCATAGCCGCCTCACGGAAATGGAGGAATCCATGACTGCCAAGCAGGACCACGCGGAGCCCCGCGTCAAGGCTCGCTACCACCAGGAGGTGGTGTCGAAGCTCAAGGAGGAGTTCGCTTTCTCTTCCGCCATGCAGGTGCCCCGCCTGCAGAAGATCGTCATCAACATGGGCGTCGGCGACGCCATCCAGAACATCAAGGTGCTGGATGTGGCCGTGGACGAACTGACCGCCATCGCCGGCCAGAAGGCCATCGTGCGCAAGGCCAAGAAGAGTGTCGCCCAGTTCAAGCTGCGCGCCGGCATGCCCATCGCCTGCATGGTGACCCTGCGGGGTCCCCGCATGTGGGAGTTCTTCGACCGCCTGGTGACCCTGTCCCTTCCCCGCGTCCGCGACTTCCGCGGCGTTCCCACCAAGTCCTTTGATGGCCGGGGCAACTACACCCTGGGCCTCAAGGACCAGCTGATCTTCCAGGAGATCGACTACTCCCGGGTGGACAAGATGAAGGGCATGAACATCACGTTTGTGACCACCGCTGCCAACGACGCCGAAGCGCGGGCCCTGCTCGCCCACCTCGGTATGCCCTTCCGCAAATAGCCAAGGAGATCATACCGATGGCCAAGATTTCCAAAATCGTCAAGGATTCGCGCAAGCCGAAGTTCTCGACCCAGCACCGCAATCGTTGCAAGTGCTGCGGCCGGCCCCGGGGCTACATGCGCAAGTTTGAACTCTGCCGTCTGTGCTTCCGCAAGTTCGCCCTCAATGGCGAGCTGCCGGGCGTCCAGAAGTCCAGCTGGTAAGGAGAGGGGACCATGCATACCGATCCCATCGCTGATTACCTCACCCGCATCCGTAACGGCATCATGGCCGGTCACGATGCCGTGGTGGTGCCCGCCTCCAAGATCAAGGCCGGCCTCTGCGGCATCTTGAAGCAGGAAGGCTACATCCATTCCTTCAAGCAGGTGGAGCACGAGAACCGCGTGTATCTCATCGTCAACTTGAAGTACGTGAAGGACAAGGAAAACGTGATCCACGGCCTGCGCCGCGTGTCCCGTCCCGGCCTGCGCATCTACACCGGCGCGCAGGAGATCCCGGAGGTCCACGGCGGCCTCGGCATCGCCATCCTGTCCACCCCGAAGGGTCTCCTGACGGGCAAGGACGCCAAGAAGCAAAACGTCGGCGGCGAAATCCTCGCCCACGTCTGGTAACCCATCCTGAAATGGGCGGGTCCCCCGCCCTCATCTAAGGAATCAACCATGTCTCGAATCGGAAAGAAGCCCGTGACGCTGCCCAAGGGCGTGAAGGTCACAGTCACCGGGTCCGAGGCCGTCGTCGAGGGCGCCAAGGGCAAGCTCAGCTGCCCGATCCCTGCGGGGATCACGCTCGACGTCCAGGCCGACTCCGTGAATCTCACCCGTGCCAACGATGAAGCCCAGACCCGTGCCTACCACGGTCTGACCCGCGCACTCCTGGGCAACGCCGTCACTGGCGTGACTGAGGGCTGGAAGAAGGAGCTCGACATCGTCGGCGTGGGCTACAAGGCCGCCATGGATGGCGCCAAGCTCCACCTGGAGCTGGGCTACAGCCACCCCATCAACTACGAGGCCCCCGCAGGCATCCAGATGGCCGTCGAGAAGACCACCCACATCGTCGTGACCGGCATCGACCGGCAGCTGGTGGGCCAGGTCGCCGCCGACATCCGGAAGTTCCGCAAGCCCGAGCCTTACAAGGGCAAGGGTGTCATGTACACCGGCGAAGTCATCCGCCGCAAGGCCGGCAAGACCGGGAAGTAAGGGGAACCCATGGCGAACGATATCAACATTCGACGCGATAAGACCAAGGCCCGCATCCGCGGCCGGGTGAGCGGGACGCCCGAGCGGCCCCGCCTCACCATCTACAAGAGCCTGAAGCGCATCTATGTGCAGGCGGTGGACGATACCCAGGGCATCACCCTGGCGTCTGCCAGCAGCCTCGAGAAGGACCTGCGCGCTTCACTGAAGAACGGCGCCAACATCGAGGCCGCGAAGGCCGTCGGTGCGAGCATTGCCGCCCGCCTGAAGGAGAGGGGCATCACGTCCGTGGTGTTCGACCGGAACGGCTACGTTTACCACGGCCGCGTCAAGGCGCTGGCTGACAGCGCCCGCGAAGCCGGGCTCCAGTTCTAGGGGATGACCATGGCGACTGCAGAGCTCAAGGACAACAAAGAAACCCGCAACTCCGAAGCCGGGGAATTCAAGGACCAGGTCATCTACGTGGGCCGCGTCACCAAGGTGGTGAAGGGGGGCAAGAACTTCTCCTTCTCCGCGCTGGTGGTCGTGGGCGACGGCAACGGCAAGGTCGGCTTCGGTCTCGGCAAGGCCCTCGAAGTGCCCTCCGCCATCAAGAAGGGCATCGAGAGCGCCAAGCGCAACATGATCAAGGTCCCCGTCACCTCGAACGGCAGCCTGCCGCACCCGGTGACCGGCATCTTCGGTTCCGGCAGCGTGCTGCTGAAGCCCGCCCCCGAGGGCACCGGCATCATCGCCGGCGCTGCGGTCCGCGCGATCATGGAGGCCGCCGGCGTCCACAACGTGATGACGAAGAGCCTGGGCTCCTCCAATCCCCACAACGTGGTTCGCGCCACGTTCGAGGGCCTGAAGGAACTCATGGATCCCTACACGGTCCTGACCAACAGGGGCCTGGACCAGGCGGAGGTTTAACATGTCGCAGTTCATCGGCAAGCAGGTGGTGCTGACCCTCAAGCGCTCCATCATCTGCACCACTCCCAAGCACCGGGCCTTCATGCAGACCCTCGGTCTCAAGCGCCCCGGCGACACCCGCGAATGCGAATACACCCCCAACGTCCATGGGATGGTCAAGCTCGTGCCCCATCTCATCAGCGTCCAGGTGAAGGGGTAGACCATGAAGCTCAACGAACTCCGGCCCGCTGAGGGCGCCACCAAGTCCCGCAAGCGCCTGGGTCGCGGCAAAGGCTCCGGCCTCGGCAAGACCTCCGGTCGCGGCGAAAAGGGCCAGAAGTCCCGGTCCGGCTACCGCAGCAAGCGCGGCTTCGAGGGCGGCCAGATGCCCCTCGTCCGCCGCCTGCCCAAGCGCGGTTTCACCAACATCTTCGCTCCTGAAACCAAGGAGATCACCCTGAGCCTCATCTCCATCCACTTCAAGGATGGCGAGACGGTCACGCTCGAGGCGCTCCGCGAGAAGAAGCTGGTCAACTCCCGCGTGGAGAAGATCGTGGTGCTGGCCAGCGGCGAACTCACCACCAAGGTGAACGTCGTCGCCGACCGCATCACCAAGGGCGCCCGGGAAGCCATCCTGGCCAAGGGCGGCACCATTCAGGAGCCCGCCGCGAAGTCTGCCGAGTAACGGCCGATGAACCGCCTCAGGAACCTCTTCGCCATCCCGGAGCTGCGCAAGCGGCTCCTCTTCACCCTGATCCTCCTGGCCATCTACCGCCTGGGGGTGCACGTCAGCGTGCCCGGGGTGAACGCCGAGAACCTGGCGGCCGCGCTTCGCCGTGGTGGTGGTGGCCTCTTTGATGTCATCGACCTCTTCTCCGGTGGTGCGTTCAAGAAGTTCTCCGTCTTCGCTCTCGGCATCGCCCCCTACATCACGGCCAGCATCGTGCTGCAGTTGATGGGGGCCGTGGTGCCCTATCTGGAGAATCTCCAGAAGAAGGAAGGCGAGGCCGGCCGGCAGAAGATCACCCAGTGGACCCGCTACCTGACCGTATTCCTGGCCTTCATCCAGGGTATGGGCATCGCCTCCCTGGCCCAGAGCCAGAACGCGCCCGGCCTGGAAGTCGTGACCACGGCCATTTCGCCGACGGCCTTCCGCTTCCTGGCGGCCTTCACGCTGGCCGCCGGAACCATGTTTGTCATGTGGATCGGCGAGCAGATCACCGAGCGCGGCATCGGCAACGGCATCAGCCTGCTGATCTTCGCGGGCATCGTGGCGGGCCTGCCGCAGGCTCTCACCACCTTGACGGTGATGATCACCCAGTCCCTGAAGAACGCCCCGAACGTCCCGCCCCCGGGCATCTTCATCCTGCTCATCGGGGCGATGTCCGTGGTGCTGCTGGCGGTGGTGATGGTGGAAAACGCCTATCGGCGGATCCCCATCCATTACGCCCGCCGGGCCGACTCGGCCGGCATGTCCAGCCAGCGCAGCAGCTACATGCCGCTGAAGCTGAATACCGCCGGCGTCATGCCCGTCATCTTCGCCAGCTCGGTGATCTTCTTCCCAGCCACCATCGCCCAGTTCACCCGCTGGGAATGGCTGGCCAAGGCGGCGGCCTACCTCAATCCGCAGACCCACTTCTGGATCTACACCCCGGTCTTCGTGGGCGTGGTGATCTTCTTCGCCTTCTTCTACACCAGCATCGTGTTCAACCCCGATGAGACCGCCGAGAACATGAAGCGGTCCGGGGGCTACATTCCGGGCATCCGGCCCGGCAAGGAGACCAGCATCTTCATGGACAGCATCCTGTCCAAGCTGACTTTCGTGGGCGCCATCTACCTCGCCCTGGTCTCCCTGGTGCCTCTGCTCATCACGAACAACATCCAGGGCCTCAACTTCTACTTCGGCGGCACCAGCCTGCTGATCGTGGTGGGCGTGGCCATGGACAGCGCAGCCCAGCTGGAAAGCCTGCTGGTCATGCGCCGCTACGACGGCTTCCTCGAGAAGGGCCGCATCCGCGGCCGTTCCACCCGCGGGGGGGCCGCATGAGCCTGATCGCGAACATCCTCCTCGGGGCCCCCGGCTCCGGGAAGGGCACCCAGGCCAAGCGCCTGGTGGAAACATTCTCTTTGACTCACCTCTCAACCGGTGACATTCTGAGAGATGCCGTCTCGAAAGGGACGGAGATCGGCCTGAGGGCGAAAGCCATCATGGCCGAGGGAAAACTGGTGGACGACGACACCGTCAACGGCCTTGTCTTCGCGCGGCTGCTGGACGAGACCTCTGACGTGTTGTTCGATGGCTACCCACGCACCCTTCAGCAAGCTCAGGCCCTGGAAGACTTCCTCTCCTCCAAAGGCATGAAGGTGGGTCACGTGGTGCTGGTCGATGTCCCCCAGGAGGTGCTGGAAGCCCGTGTGGTGGGCCGGCGCGTCTGCAGCAACAATGCCTGCGGCGCCATCTACCACCTGGAATCCAAGCCCTCCAAGCAGGCCGGTATCTGCGACGTGTGCGGAAGTCCCCTGAAGCACCGTTCCGACGATACCGCTGAAGCCTTCGGTCGCCGGATGGCCGAGTTCCACTCGACCTTCCAGCCGCTCCTGGGCTTCTACAAACATCGGCCGACCTTCCGGAGCGTGGATGGCAATCGCGCGCCGGAGCTGGTGTTTGAATCGCTGCGTCACGTCTTCGGAGAACGCGCTTGAGTAAAGAAGAAGCCATTGAGCTCGAAGCCACAGTGGTCGAGGCCTTGCCCAACGCGGTGTTCCGGGTCGAACTGGAGAACAAGCACCAGGTGCTGGCGCACATCAGCGGGAAGATGCGCAAGAACTTCATCCGAATCCTTCCCGGTGACCGGGTGCTCGTCGAGGTCACGCCCTACGATCTCACCCGTGGCCGCATCATCTACCGATTCAAGTAAACGAGAGGACACCATGAAAGTACGGCCCTCCATCAAGAAGCTGTGCGAGCACTGCAAAGTGGTCCGACGCGAAGGCATCAACCGGATCATCTGCAAGAAGAACCCCAAGCACAAGCAGCGTCAGGGTTAAGGAGAAACGATGGCACGCATCTCAGGCATTGATCTGCCCATCGGAAAGCGCATCGAGATCGCGCTCACCTACATTTTCGGCATCGGGCGCGCCAAGGCGCACAGCATCCTGACCCGCGCCAAGGTCGACTTCGGCACGAAGGTCCGGGATCTGACCGAGGACGAGGTCGGTCGCATCCGCCGCGTCATCACCGCCGAGGAGACCGTGGAGGGCGACCTCCGCAAGAACATCTCCCTCGACATCAAGCGGCTCATGGACATCGGCTGCTACCGCGGCCTGCGCCACAGGAAGGGTCTTCCCGTCCGTGGTCAGCGCACGCATACCAACGCCCGCACCCGCAAGGGCAAGCGACGCACCGTAGCCGGCAAGAAGAAGTAAGGCGAGGAGCACATGGCCAAGACCCAGACCCGGACCGCCGGTAAGAAGGTGGTCAAGAAGAAAGAAAAGAAGAACGTCCCCCACGGCGTGGCTCACGTCCAGGCGTCCTTCAACAACACCATCATCTCCATCTCAGATCCGATGGGGAACATGCTCTGCTGGGCCTCCAGCGGCAACCAGAACTTCCGCGGCACCCGCAAGGGCACGCCCTTCGCAGCCCAGGTGGCCGCCGGCATCGCTGCCGAGGCCGCCAAGGAGCAGGGTGTCCGCTCGGTTGATGTCCGCGTCAAGGGCCCCGGGGCCGGTCGTGAGAGCGCCATCCGCGCCCTCAACGCCGCCGGCATCCAGGTGACCAGCATCCGCGACGTCACCCCCATCCCCCACAACGGCTGCCGGCCGCCCAAGCGGCGCCGGGTTTAAGAGAGGAGGAGAGACATGGCACGTTACACAGACGCCGTTTGCCGCCTCTGCCGCCGCGAGGGCATGAAGCTTTATCTCAAGGGCGAGCGCTGCTTCAAGGAGAAGTGCTCCTTCGAGACGCGCAAGGGCAAGATCCCCGGCCAGCACGGCGCGGGGAAGATCAAGAAACCCACCGGCTACGCCCTGCAGCTTCGTGAGAAGCAGAAGGTGAAGCGCATCTACGGTGTGCTCGAGAAGCAGTTCCGCCACTACTTCGAGAAGGCCGACGCCAAGAAGGGCGTCACCGGCCACAACCTGCTCGGCTTCCTCGAAAGCCGCCTGGACAACGTGGTCTACCGCCTGGGCTTCGCACCCAGCCGCTCCGCCGCGCGCCAGATGGTCATGCACGGCCACGTGCTGGTCAACGGCAAGCGGGTGGACATCCCCTCCTTCCAGGTGAAGCCTGGCCAGGCGGTGGAGCTGGGCGGCCGTGCCCGCGAGAACGACGGCGTCAAATCTTCCGTCGAGACCTCCGCCGGCCGTGGCATTCCGAAGTGGCTTACCCTGGACGCCGCCGCCTTCAAGGGACAGGTGCTTGCCGCACCGACCCGTGAGGACATCACCCTGGACATCAACGAGCAGCTGATCGTTGAACTGTATTCCAAGTAAGGGGGCAGGATGCTGAATCTCAGCGATTTCCAGAGGCCACGATTCGCCGAGGTGACTCCCGGGTCCCTCACGGACTCCTACGGAGAATTCGTGGCCTACCCGTTCGAGCGTGGCTTCGCCACGACCGTCGGGCACAGCCTGCGCCGGGTGCTGCTCAGCAGCATCCAGGGCGCGGCTGTCACCAACGTCCGCATCAAGGGCGTCATGCACGAGTTCACCACCCTTCCCGGCGTCTGGGAGGACATCACCCACGTCCTCCTGAACCTCAAGGAAGTGCCGTTCAAGCTGCACAGCTCCGAACCCCAGACGGTGACCATCTCCGCCAAGGGCGAAGGCACGGTGACCTCGGCCGCCATCCGCTGCAACCAGAATGTGGAGGTCGTGGATCCCAACATCCACATCGCCACCCTGGGCGAGGAAGGCGAGCTGGAGATCGAGCTGGTGGTGCGTCTGGGGCGCGGCTTCGTGACTGCGGACCACAACCACGACGAGAGCCTGGGCCTCGGCTTCATCCCCATGGATGCCAACCACAGCCCCATCCTCCGCGTGAACTACATCGTCGAACCCGCCCGCGTGGGCCAGAGCACCGATTACGAGAAGCTCACGCTCCAGGTGTGGACCAACGGCGCCGTCAACCCCAAGGAAGCCGTCTCCGACGCGGCCCTCATCCTGCGCGACCACTTCCTCGTGTTCGCCCGCCAGGACGAGGACTTCACCGAGATGGAGATGGGTTCCGCGACCCTGGGTGCCGAGGCCGCCAACACCTGGCTGGGCAAGTCCGTCGAAGAACTCGAGCTCTCCGTGCGGGCCAACAACTGCCTCCGCAACGCCAACATCACCACCATCGGCGAGCTGGTCCAGCGGACCGAGGCTGAGCTGATGAAAACCAAGAACTTCGGCAAGAAGTCGCTCCAGGAGATCAAGGACGAGCTCGCTCGTATCGGCCTCTCCCTCGGCATGCGGCTCGAGCAGGAAGTGTAGGAGCCCCCCATGCGTCACAACGTTTCCGGCAAGCGCCTGGGCCGCACCACCAACCAGCGCAAGGCCCTCATGAAGAACCTCGCGACCGCCCTGATCCAGAGCGAGCGCATCGAGACCACCCTCGTGAAGGCCAAGGAGCTCCGCACCTACGTGGAGCCCTTCATCACCCTCGCGAAGACCGATTCCGTGGCCAACCGCCGTCTGGCGATGGCCCGCCTCGGAAGCAAGGACGCCGTCCAGAAGCTCTTCGGCGCCGACTTCCGCAAGCGTTTCGAGAGCCGTCCCGGTGGCTACACCCGCATCCTCAAGATGGCCCACCGCCTCGGCGATGCGGCCGACATGGCCCTCATCGAGTTCGTGGACTACACCCTCCCCGAGCCCAAGGCCGAGGACGCCGAGTAGGATCCCGCCGCAGCCATGGAAACGCCCCGGCAGGCCGGGGCGTTTCCATGTACGGAAGGATCAGCCCACCGTCCAGGGGACATCGGATTGCTCCTCGGGCTCCTGGTTGAAGTCCGATTTCCGCATTCTGCGGGACCGCACCACCGTCACCGTGCAGGGGGCCTGGGCGGCGACCTGGCTGGAGACGCTGCCCAGGAGGGAGCGGCGCAGGGAGCTGGCCCGGGCGCCGATCACCACGTGGTCCACGTGGTTGGCGTTCACATACTGGAGGATGGCCGAAGCGGAATCCGGCGACTGCAGCACATGGAAGCTGATCCGGCCCTCCTCCAGGTCCAGGGGCGCCGCCCAGTGGCGGAGCTCCACCAGGCGCTGGAGGTGGATGTTCCGGCCCTGGTCATCCACGGTCTGGTCGAGGGTGATGCGTCCCAGCTTGAACACGTTCAGGCAGGCCACGCGGGCCCCGGGAAGGGCGGGCAGCATGTGGGCCACCATGCTGCGCAGCAGCTCAGCGATTGGGGCTGCCTCGGGTGAGAGATCGATGGCCACGGCGAGGATCGGGGCATCCCCATCATGCCGGGCGGGGATCTTGCCCTTGGGAATCGAGAGCTGGTGGTCCGCGAAGCGGCGCCGGAGGACGGCGGTGAAGGGATCCTGCCGCAGCTTCTCCGAGCGGACGGTCAGCTTGACCTGGTCGGGGTGCTGGAGGGCCATGGCCAGGTGGGCGGCGGTGGGATAGCGCCAGGCAGGATGCACCTCCAGGCAGCGCAGGATGATCTCCTGGAGCCAGGGGGGGCAGTCCGGGCGGAGCTGGCGCGGAGGGGGCGGATCACGCCAGATGCGGCGCTTCAGGCCGGACAGCCGCTGGGGATCCCCGAAGGGCCGCACGCCGGTGACGAAGAAATACATCAGCACGCCCAGGGCGAACTGGTCGCTGCGGGGATCCTTCCGGAGGCCGAGCACCTGCTCCGGGGCCATGTAGGGCGCCGTGCCGTAGGGGAGCCGGAATTCCTCGCCCATCAGGTCGGGCAGCTCATCGTGATGGGACAGGCCGAAGTCGATGAGCACCGTCTCCCCGGTGGGGCGCGTGAGAAGGTTGGAGGGCTTCACGTCCAGGTGGACCACATGCTGGCGGTGGAGGCTGTCCAGGGCCGTGGCGATGCGGGCGCCCAGGGTTGCCACCTCGGCCCAGGGCAGGGGCAACTGAGGCAGTCGCGCCAGCAGGCTGGGACCGGGGATCCGTTCCAGGACCAGGTACGGCTGGATGCCGGTGGAACCCTGGGCGATGAACTTCGGCACGTGGGGTCCCGATAGGCGCGGGAGGATCATCTGCTCCATCTCGAACCCGACGATGGCCGCGGGATCGGTGCCTTCCGAAAGGATCGGCGCCTTCACCAGCAGGGGAAACGAGATATCGGGATGAGTGGCGGCCCAGAGCGAGGCCATGCCACCGCGGTGGATCTGCTCCCCGACGACGAAGCCGTCAAGGCTGGCCCCGGGCATGATCGTCGTCTGTCTCATGATCAGAGCCCTTTCCGGAGTCGCGCCGCCAGGGCCGGGGGAAGGCCGGCCTCCAGGATGGCTGCCGCCGCTGCCTGGACATCGTAGGGCACCCGGAAATGGGTGATCTCGGAGGTGGTGGTGTCCAGCAGAGCATAGGCCGCGGCCGGGTTGCCATCCCGGGACTGCCCGACGGCGCCCACGACGGTCAACCAGCGGCGCTGGGATGGCAGGGGCACCGGCACCGAGGGAACGGGCGCGAAGGACACCAGCTGTCCAGTGGCGGTGATCCCATGCAGGGCCGCCAGGTGGGTGTGCCCGCAGAAGATGGTTTGCGCGCGGCTGGCTTCCAGCGCCCGGCGGGCGTCGCGGCTTTCGCGGATGTAGATCCAAGGGGGATAGGTCTGGGGGCTGGCATGCACATACAGCCGGGTGCCGTCCTCGAAGCGCAGGGGCAGGCTGGCCAGGAAGTCTCTGGCCTCGGGACCCAGCTGGCCGCGGGTCCAGACCATGGCGGTCTCCGCATCGGGCGTCATGGCGTCCCGGTCGTTGGCCACGGCCTGATCATGATTGCCCGCCACAGCGATCGCACCCTGCGCGGTCTCAGCCATGATCTGCTCCAGCACCTCGTTCGGCTGGGGGCCGTAGCCCACGTAATCGCCGAGGAACACGAGCCGGTCCGTGCCCTGGGAGCGGGCATGCGCCAGGCAGGCCTCCAGCGCGAGCCGGTTGGCATGGATATCTGCCAGGAGGGCGATGCGCATGGTGGCGTCCAGGTAGGTACAGGGTCAGGGACCATGATAGGGGCAGGGGGCCCTCGGAGATCGCCTCTCACCCGGGAAAGGCCATAGAGATGCACCCGGAGGTCTGGAATCTACCAACCGTGAAAAGTAGTGCCACGGGTCTCACTTCCCACATCGGGAGATGGACTCTGAAGACGATCGCATGGTCGTTTTAGATCAGGACTTACGGCAATTTTTCCCTCCTCAAAAAAAATGGCTCCCTGGACAGGGACTAGCTTGACCCGGAGGAAAGGAGTGCGTTAGCTAGTGGTCAGCCCATCCATACCCAACCCGTTCCGCGGGGCGTGTCCACCGCGAACCTCATAACGACTCGTTGCATCCGGCCTGGAGTGATCCAGGCGTGACTCCTACAACCGTCCCGGCCTCGGCCGGCCTTACGAAGGGGGATTTCGCAAGGTTCCGCATCTGATGTGTCATCCCGCTCGATTACGGAAGGATCACCGATCGCATAGCTCCAACTCGAAGGAACGCTCAAGGAGGCAACAAGACATGGCCATCGCAACCGAGCAAGTCGCAGCAAGGACCCCGCTCACCAAGGAAGAACGCATGGTGATTGTGGCCTCGTCCGTGGGGACGGTGTTCGAGTGGTACGACTTCTACCTCTACGCCACGCTGGCCCCCTTCTTCGCGACCCTTTTCTTCCCCAAGGGCAACGATACAGCCGCCCTGCTCTCAGCCTTCGCGGCGTACGCCGCCGGCTTCCTCGTGCGCCCCTTCGGTGCCCTGGTGTTCGGCCGCATCGGTGACCTCATCGGCCGGAAGTACACCTTCCTGGTGACCATCGTCGTGATGGGCCTCTCCACCTTCGGCGTCGGCCTCCTGCCGACCTTCGCCACCATCGGCTGGTGGGCCCCCATCATCATGGTGACCCTGCGCCTGCTGCAGGGCCTGGCCCTGGGCGGTGAGTATGGTGGTGCGGCTACCTACGTGGCGGAGCATTCCGCCCATGACCGCCGCGGCTACAACACCAGCTGGATCCAGACGACGGCCACGGTCGGATTCTTCCTGTGCCTCGGAATCATCATGGGCTGCCGTGCCGCCATGACCAAGGAAGCCTTCGCCTCCTGGGGCTGGCGCATCCCGTTCTGGATGTCCATCTTCCTGCTCGGCGTCTCCGTCTGGATCCGCCTGAAGCTGCACGAATCCCCGGTCTTCACCAAGATGAAGGCCGAGGGCAAGACCTCCAAGGCTCCCCTCAGCGACAGCTTCCTGAAGTACCCCAACAACAAGTACGCGCTGCTCGCGCTCCTCGGCGCCACGGCGGGCCAGGGCGTGGTGTGGTACACCGGCCAGTTCTACGCGCTCTTCTTCATGCAGATCACGCTGAAGCTGGATTACCAGACCACCTACATGATGATCGGCGCCTCGCTGCTGCTGGGCACGCCCTTCTTCATCTTCTTCGGCTGGCTGTCGGACAAGATCGGCCGCCTGAAGATCATCCTGGCGGGCTGCCTCATCGCCGCCCTCACGTTCTTCCCCCTGTTCAAGGCGCTGACACATTACGTGAATCCCGCCCTGGAGACTTTCCAGAACACCACGGTGATCACGGTGGCTGGGAATCCCAAGGACGAGACGTTCAACCTCTTCGTCGGCCCCTGGAGCAAGTTCTCCCAACTGGACCGCGTGAACGACTTCTTCGGGAAGCAGGGCCTCAACTTCAACAAAGTCGCGCCCGAGGCCGGCAAGATGGTGGTGGCCACCATCGAGGGCAAGAATCCCACGACGGGCCAGTTCACCACGACCCGCGTCGAGGGCTGGAGCACAGCTTCGGAGGCCGCCCTCAAGAAGGCTCTGGCCGACCTCGGCTATCCCAAGGAAGCCGACAAGTCCAAGGTCAACTACCCCATGACCCTGCTGATCCTGTTCATCATGCTCATCTACGTGACGATGGTGTACGGGCCCATCGCGGCCTTCCTGGTGGAACTCTTCCCCACCAACATCCGCTACACCTCCATGTCGCTGCCCTACCACATCGGCAACGGCTGGTTCGGCGGCATGCTGCCCCTCATCGCGACGGCCATCGTGGCCCTGAAGGGCAACATCTACTATGGGCTCTGGTATCCCATCATCGTGGCCCTCATCACCGTGGTGATCGGAGCCCTCTTCCTGAAGGAAACCAAGGATCGGGACATCACCACCTATCAGCACTGATCCGGCTTACCGGAGGTATTGCCGCCGGAAGGCTAAAGGGGTCGGGCGGAGGGGATTCCGCCCGACCCCACCCCTTGGGTTCCGGCCATGGGACTGGAGCCTCTACCTGGGGTAACGAGTACTGGACAAGGGTTGGGGCGGGCCGGAGAATGGTCGCCACCCCCACCCTTCCAACTGTCTTTCCCAGCCTGACGGACCTGCGTGGAGATCCAGGCCTCCACCGCCATCCACACGCTCCTCCGCCGCTTTCCGAACTCATTTCACCATCTGGCACGGAGCCGACATGTCCGAAGACCTCTTCCCCGTGAAGCCCCACATCCGGGAGCGGGCCCATATCAAGACCATGGAGGAGTACCAGCGCTTGTACCGCCTGTCCCTGGACAACCCGGAGTGGTTCTGGGGGGAGCAGGCCAAGGCCCTCACCTGGTTCCACCCTTGGCAGTCCGTCTTCGACGCCGACTACAAGGAGGTGGACTTCTCCTGGTTTTCGGGGGGGCGCCTCAACGCGTGCTTCAACTGCGTGGACCGCCACCTGCCGCACCTGGGCGACAAAACCGCCCTCATATGGGCCCAGGACGAGCCCGGCGTCTACACCCACATCACCTACCGCGACCTCAAGCACCACGTGGCGCGGGTGGCCAACGTGCTCCTGCACAACGGCGTGAAGAAAGGGGACCGGGTCTGCCTCTACATGACGATGATCCCGGAGCTGGTCTACACCATGCTGGCCTGCGCCCGCATCGGCGCCGTGCATTCCGTCGTCTTCGGCGGATTCTCGGCGGAATCACTGCGGGACCGCATCGTGGATGCCCACTGCAAGGTGGTGGTCACGGCCAACGAGGGCCTGCGGGGCGGGAAGCGGGTGCCCCTCAAGCGCACCGTGGACCGCGCCATCGAGGGCATGTCCCTGGTGGAGACGGTGCTGGTGGCCCGGCGCACGGACGGCGATGTGCCCATGCAGCCCGGCCGGGACCTCTGGCTGGACGAGGAGACCGCCAAGCAGCGCTCCACCTGCACCAACGAATGGATGGGCGCCGAGGATCCGCTCTTCATCCTCTACACCTCCGGCAGCACGGGGAAGCCAAAGGGGCTGCTGCACACCACGGGTGGCTACCTCACCTATGCGGCCTTCACCCACAAGCTGGTCTTCGACTATCACCCGGACGACATCTACTTCTGCGCCGCCGACGTCGGCTGGGTCACGGGCCACAGCTACATCGTCTACGGCCCCCTGGCCAACGGCGCCACCTCGGTGATCTTCGAATCCACGCCGCTCTACCCGGATGCGGGCCGTTATTGGCAGATCGTGGATGACCTGGGCGTGAACATCCTCTACACGGCCCCCACGGCCCTGCGCGCCCTGGCCCAGGCCGGCGACAGCTGGATCAAGAAGTACAGCCGCAAGTCGCTACGCATCCTCGGCACCGTGGGCGAGCCCATCAACCCCGAGGTCTGGCGCTGGTACCACGACGTGGTGGGCGAAGGCCGCTGCACGGTGGTGGACACCTGGTGGCAGACCGAGACAGGCGGCATCCTCATCACGCCCCTGCCGGGCGTCACGCCCACCAAGCCGGGTTCCGCCACCCTGCCCTTCTTCGGGGTGAAGCCCGTCATCGTGGATCCCTCCACCGGCGTTCCCCTGGAGGGCAACGATGTGTCCGGCGCCCTCTGCCTGGGCGCGCCATGGCCGGGCCAGGCCCGCACGGTGCACGGCGACCACAAGCGGTTCCGGGAGACCTACTTCACCCAGTACCCGGGCTACTACTTCACCGGGGACGGCGCCCGGCGCGACGAGGACGGCTACTACTGGATCACGGGCCGCATTGATGATGTCATCAACGTATCCGGCCACCGCCTGGGCACCGCCGAGGTGGAAAGCGCCCTGGTGGCCCACGAGGCCGTGGCCGAGGCCGCCGTGGTGGGCTACCCGCACCCCATCAAGGGCCAGGGCATCTACTGCTATGTCCTGCTCAACCATGGCTACACGGAGCAGGGGAGCCAGCAGCTCATCGGCGCCCTCAAGGAGCAAGTACGGCAGGTCATCGGCGCCTTCGCGGCCCCGGACGTCATCCATATCTCCTCGGGCCTGCCCAAGACCCGCAGCGGCAAGATCATGCGGCGCATCCTGCGGAAGATCGCTTCTTCCGAGTACGACGGCATGGGGGACACCTCGACCCTGGCCGAGCCCGATGTGGTCAACCGGCTCATTGAGGAACACCAGAAGAACCAGAATTAGTCCGGGGGTCCTCCCCGCCACGCATGCGTGGCGGGGATCTAAGGGCGCGCTGCGCGCACACCCCCGGGACCCCCACGAAGAAGCCCGGCAGAGCCGGGCTTCTTCGTTTCCCCGCTTTGTGGGAATTACAGAGGCAGGCCCCGCACGAAGGCGCGGACCAGGGCTTCGAAGCGGTCCGCGGCGGCGCCGCCGGCCTCGAGCACTTCCTGGTGGGTGAGGGCCTGGGGCAGGAGGCCGGCAGCCATGTTGCAGAGGCAGGAGATCCCCGCCACGCGCATCCCTTCGTGCCGGGCCACGATGGCCTCGGGTACGGTGCTCATGCCCACGGCATCGGCGCCCATCACACGGAAGGCACGGATCTCGGCGGGCGTTTCGTAGCTGGGCCCCGTCAGCCCCAGGTAGACCCCCTGGCGGAGGGTCTGTCCGAGCCCGTCGGCGCAGGCGGCGAGGTGGGCCCGGAAGCCCGGATCGTATACGGCGGTCATGTCCGGGAAGCGCGGGCCGGGCTCGACGTTGGGGCCGATGAGAGGGTTGGTGCCGAACAGGTTGATGTGGTCCGTGAGGGCCATGAGCTCACCCACGCCGAAGGCGGGGTTGAGGGCGCCCGCGGCGTTCGTGAGCAGCACGGCCTGCACGCCGAGGCGTCCGTAGAGGCGCATGGGCGTGACCACAAGGGGCATGGGGTGGCCCTCGTAGAAGTGAAAGCGACCCGCCTGGAGCACCACCTTCCGGCCTTCGAAGGTGCAGAAGACGAGCTTGCCCCCATGGCCCGCCACGGTGGGGGCGGGGAAGCCCGGCAGGTCCGTGAAGGGGATGGCCACCCCCGCCTTCGCCTCGGGGCTCTCAGCCAGGGCGCCCAGGCCGGAGCCCAGGACGATGGCGAGGTCCGGAACGAAGGGCGCCCGGGCCTGCAGGGCCTGGAGGGCTGCAGAGGCGGTCATGGCAGCTCCTGGATCAGGGACTAGAGGCTGGGCGTGAAGCTCACGGTCACGGCGACATCCGGCTGGAGGGCGCCGGGGCTCTTCAGCCGCACCCGGACCGGGTGGTAGACCGGGGCGGTGGTATTCACCGTGAGGACCGTGGCCGGGGTGGTCCCGCCGGAGCCCGTGAAGGTGAAGGTCCGGTCGATGATGGGCAGATCCAGAACGAGCTCCGCTCCGGCCGCCAGCGCGGGGGAGATGGCCACACCGATCACGTAGCGCTTGTCGGCATTCAGGCTGAAGCCGCTGTAGAGCACTTCGCCCTCGGACAGATTCGGGTAGCTGCCCCGCACCTGGACAGCCTTGGCCATGCTGAGGGTGAAGGGGGCCAGCGGGGTGGTGAGGGCGTTGGGATCTGTGCCCCAGTTCGCCACGAAGGAGGCGTAGGTCCCGCTGGTGGGCCGGGGCCAGGGCACACCGTAAGGAGCCGTGAGCGTGGTCAGGGCCGAATCCGTGAAGATGGCGGCGAGGTCGACCGGCTCGGCGGCGGCCTTGCCTTCTTTGAGGCGGGGGAGCTGGGAGTAGATGTTGAGGGGTTCCGCGTCCCGGGTGCCGTCGGTGGAGGTCCGGCTAGGGGACAGGAAGAACCGGGAAGCCGTCACGGAGTTGAGGGTGGCCCAGGTGGCAGGCGTTCCAGGGCTCGCCACGCTGTTCGCCTTCAGGATGATCTCCCAGGCCAGCGCGCGGAGGGCGGGAGCGGAGTACGGCGTGAGCTGGGCGGAAGTCAGGCCGCTGAGGTTCCGGATGTCCACCACCGGTGCGGCCAGGGTGGTGCCCTGGGTGTCCGCCAGATAGGGGGACTTGAGGATGTTCGCGGCCATGGCCTCGGCCAGGCCCTCGATCCGCGCCATGTTCGGGTGCAGGTCCGTGAGGGCCGCCGCCACGGGAAGCAGGGGCGCGCGGGTGATGCTGTAGGTCCGTGCGGCATTGCCGCTGAAGAGGGCGTTCCGGGCGATCAGGGGGAGGATCACGCCCTCGTCCCAGGCGTCATCGTTGGTGGCGCCGCCCCGGAGGGAGCCGAAGTAGTGCAGGCTTCCCAGGTAGTCGTCATAGGCCAGGGGGTAGACCGAGCGGTCGTACTCCACGAAGGACCCACGGGGCTCCGAGATGCCAGGGGCGTAGTGGAGGTCGAGGGCGGCTCCTGGGGTGGCGCTGCCGTACACGCTCCGGAAGTTGGCGATGGTGTCGCCGATGGCGAGAATGCGGCTGCCCGTGCCGGTGGTCCGGCCGGATAGGGTGGTCTCATTGATCGGGTTGGCGGCGTTGGGAGCTATCCAGTTGAGGAGGTAGCTCGGATTGACCAGCCACCAGGCATCCGTGAGCCCGACGGAGAAATTGACGACGCTATCTCCCGTGGGAAGGGCGGACGGGGTCGGGTTCCCGGCGGGGGCGGTGCCGTCGATGGCCTTGCGCATGGCGTAGCGGTAGCGGGTCGCCTGGGGGAGGGTGCTGTTGATGCCCGCGGGATCGCCGATGAGGTTCACCGCACGGTTCTCGCCGCCATCGAAGGTGCTCAGAAGCTCCACCATCAGTGGCTTGTCCTTGGGGACGGTCACGCTGTAGAGGCCGTTGGAATCTGTGAAGGTCGAATCCCTGGTGATCAATAGCCAGGAGGTGGACTTGGTGGTTCCATCCGGGTTGAGCTGGTCGTAGCGCTGGTAGACCCGGACCATCACACCTTTGGCGGGCAGCGTCTTGAGGTTCGCCGCGACGGAGCTGTCCATCAAGCCGGTGGGTACGCCATTGGCATCGGTGGCGAGGGGCACACGGGTATAGGTGACGGTTCCGGAAAGGGTGACGGCCGTGGCGGCAGGAGCAGCCGCGCTCTTCTTGCCCCCACAGGCCAGCGCCGCGGCGAGGAGCGCAACGGCCCCCAGGGCCCGGAGGGAAGCTCGGTACAGCGGCATGACCACCTCAAAACGGCGAAAGGATCAAGTCTAGCATGGCGCCCGCGGCCGATCCCGCGCTGGGATACAGTGGGGCGCTTCCTTCCAGTGCCGCGGGTGGGGGGGAGGTTCAGTACTCTCAGCGCCGGGCGCCGGCTCCCAGCAGGGCGTTCTGGGCGGCGAGCTCGGCGGAGACATCTTCCTCGTCGTTGAGGACCGGCAGGGGGTTCCGCTGCACGCCATCGATCTTGAGCTCGAAGTGGAGGTGGGGGCCCGTGGCGTTGCCGGTGCGGCCCACTTCGGCGATCTTCTGGCCCCGGCGGACGATGTCGCCCTCGTGGACCAGATTCAGCTTGTGGTGGGCATAGAGGGTGGCGACCCCGTTCCCGTGGTCCACCACCACGAAATTGCCGTACTGCTTGTGCTTCCCGGCCATCACCACCTGCCCGTCCAGGGCCGCGAACACGGCGGCGCCGATGGGGGCGGTGAGATCGATGCCGCGATGGCGGCCCTTGTAGCGGATCCGCTTCTTGCGCTGGTTCTTCACACGGATGGTCTTGGTGCGCATCCGCGGGCCCCAGGCGGAGCTGATGGTCCGGGTCTCCACGGGCCAGAGCAGGTCGAGCCGATCTGGATCGGCGGGGGCGAAGGTGGGCAGCAGGGCGTTCAGCTCGGCCTCGCTGACCGGCGGCATGACCGACTGCATCCGGGCCAGGAGCTGGGATGGGGTGTCCGGGGCCAGGTGGGCTTCCAGGTGGCCGGAGGTCACCGCACTGCCCGCAGCGGCGGGAACCACGGCCCGGACCTGGTAGGGCAGCAGGCGCTCCAGGTGGGGCATGGGGGCCGGGGGAACGACAGCGGGCCTGGGCAGGGCCGCCAGCGCGGGCCGGGGCGTGGCGGGAAGGGCCTGGATAGGGGCCGTGTCCTCGGCTTCCGAAGCTGCGGCCACCGCCGCGGCCCGGGAGGGGCGCACCTTCAGGCGGCTGCCGACGGCCAGCCTGGACAGCTTCCGGCCCGGATTCAGGGCGGCCAGGTCGGTCAGACTCATTCCGTGGGCCCGGGCCACCGCGGCAGCGGTCTCACCCTTGCGCACGATGTGGACGGCACCATCATCGGCGGGCCTGGAGGCGATCTTCTTGGAGGTCCGTTTCGGAGCGGCCTGGAGGCCGACACTGAGGGACGCGAGAACGAGGGTCAAGACGGCAAAACGCATGGGGTAACTCCCGGCTGGAACGGAAAAGCCTGCTTCGCTAGGCCTCCTTGAGGGGGTCGTGACCCCGGTTTGCGATGAAATGAGGAAAAGTCCAATCCCCATCCTACCGGGGTCCTGGAACCTTGCATATGCAAATGTTTTCCAACTAGGGCGCCTGCCCTCAGGGCTCCCAGGGGCATCCGGCCCAGGGCAGGGTCACGGTGCCCCGCCGGCCGCCCTCCTTGCGGAGGAGCCGGGCCGGGCCGATGGCCATGCCGTGGCTCACGGCCTTGAGCATGTCGTAGAGCACCAGCAGCCCCACGGTCACGCCAGCCAGCGCCTCCATCTCGATGCCCGTGCGCCCCTCGCAGCTCACCTGCACCCGCAGCCAGGCCCGCCGGGCAGCGGGGTCCCAGTGGTGGACCACATCCACGGCCTCGATGGCCAGGGGGTGGGCCAGGGGAATCAGATCCGAGGTCCGCTTGACCCCCCCCACCGCCCCGAGCCGGGCCACGGACCAGGGATCGCCCTTGGGGCCGCCGCCCCTGGCCAGGGCCTCGGCGGCGGGGGCGTCCAGTTCCAGGTAGCCCGCGGCCACGGCCAGACGACGGGTCACGACCTTGGCGGAGACATCCACCATCTTCGGGCGGCCTTCGGGGTCGAGGTGCGTGAGTTCGGCCATGTCGGCTCCTGGGTTGAAGATGGCCTCGATCTCAGGCTTCGCCTGAGATCGAGGCGGGGGTCCGGGGGGGACATCGCGAGCAAAGCGAGCAGGCGGTCCCCCGGGATCATAGATAAGCGAGCAGGATGTCCCGCAGGGCGGCCGTGTCCGGCGCATAGGCCCGGGGACCGCAGGCGGCCAGGGCCTCCTGGGGATAGAAACCGTGGCCCACGGCCAGGCTGGGCACGCCGGCGGCCCGGGCCATGTCCAGGTCGAAGGGGGTATCGCCCACCATGAGGATCTCCTCAGGGCCCAGGCCGGTGCGGGCCTGCATCAGCTCCAGCGTTTCGGGGTGCGGCTTGCCGTGGGTGACGTCGTCGGGGGTGATGATGGGATCGAAGAAGGCCTCCCAGCCGAACCGGGCCATCTGGCGCAGGAGGGGGACGGTCCGCTTGGAGGTGGCCACACCCATGCGCTGGCCCCGGCCCCGGAGTTCCCCCAGCAGCTCGGGGATGCCCTCGAAGGGCCGCATCAGGTGCTCGTGTTCCGCGTGGCCGAAGCTGCGGTAGGCCTTCAGGACCGTGTCGTGGTCCAGGCCCAGGGGGCCGAAGGTGTTCCGGATGCCGGCTTCCACGGGCAGGCCCACATATTTGAGCCATTCGGCCATGACGGACCGGGGCTGGCCCAGGGCATCCAGGGCGTGGGCCATGCCGGCCTCGATGAGGGGGCGGCTGTCCACCAGCGTGCCGTCGAAGTCCCAGGCGATGAGTTTCAAAGAGGCCTCCAAGCGTCCATGATGCCAGACCGCGCGGCAGGGCTTCGCCTTGCCCACGGTGGGGGCTCCCCCGGGATCAGGCCGAAGGCAGGTGCAGGGCGCGGACGAAGGCGGCTTCCGTGGCCCGCTGGAGCTCGGCGATCACGTGGGGTGGAACCGGAGTGTCCACGGAGAGGACCACCATGGCCTCCCCCTTCCGTTCCCGGCGGCCCAGGTTCATGCAGGCGATGTTGATGTCGTGCTGGCCGAGCACGGTGCCGATCTTCCCGATCATGCCGGGGCGGTCCATGTAGCTCAGCAGGAGCATGTGCTCCTCGGGCATGAAGTCCATGGCGTAGTCCCGGAGCCGGACGATGCGGGGGGTGCCTTCGAAGAGAGTGCCGGACAGCACGCGGGTCTTGCCGCTGCCCTCCAGCGTGAGGGTCACCTGGTTGGAGAAGGGGCCGCCGTCCGTGGACTTGCGCTCCTCCACCACCAGGCCGATGCGTTCGGCCACCAGGTTGGCGTTGACCATGTTCACGGGCTGGTCCGTGGCTCGGCCCAGCATGGCGGCCAGGCCGCTCACGGTGAGGGGCGAGCAGTCGTGGTGGGCGATGGCTCCGGCGAAGCCGAAGGTGACGCGGTCCAGGCTGCCCTTCAGGAGCTGGAGGCCGAATTCGCTGAGGACGGCCATGAGCTTGAAGTAGGGGCGCATCTGGTCCATGACCGCTGGATCGAAGTGCGGCAGGTTCACGGCGTTCTCCAGGGGGGCGCCGTCCAGGTAGCTGAGGATCTCCCGGGACACGTCGATGGCCACGTTGACCTGGGCCTCCTGGGTGTTGGCGCCCAGGTGGGGCGTCACCACCAGGCGCTCCTGGGCGATGAGCTGCTTGAGCACCTCCGATTGGGGGGGCTCCTCGGACCAGACGTCCACCGCCGCTAGGCTCACCTTGCCCGACTGGAGGGCCGCCAGCAGGGCCGGTTCATCCAGGATGCCGCCCCGGGCCACATTGAGGAGGATGACGCCGTCCTTCATGAGGGCCAGCTGGTCGGGGCCGATCATGCCGCGGGTCTCGTCGTTCAGCGGCGTGTGCACCGTGAGGATGTCGCAGGAGCGGCACAGTTCGTCCAGGTCCACCAGACGCACGCCAAGGTCCTGGGCGCGCTTGGCGCTGATGTAAGGGTCGCAGCCCAGCACGTCGCACTCGAAGGCCTTGAGGCGCGTGGCCACCCGGCCGCCCACCTTCCCCAGCCCGATCACGCCCGCGGTCTTGCCCTTCAGCTCCACGCCCGTGAACTTCGCCCGCTTCCACTCGCCGGCCTTGAGGCTGGCGCAGGCGGTGGGCACGTGGCGGCAGGCGGAGAGCAGGAGGGCCAGGGTGTGCTCCGCGGCGCTGTTCGTGTTGCCGAGGGGGGCGTTCACCACGATGACGCCCTTGGAGCTGGCGTAGTCCACATCCACGTTGTCGATGCCCACGCCGGCCCGGGCCACGATCTTCAGGCTGGTGGCCGCGTCCAGCAGGGCCTTGTCCACGGTGGTGCCGCTGCGGGTGATGATGGCGTCGTACTCGCCGATGCAGGCATGCAGGGCCTCCTTCGATAGCCCGAGGCGGACGTCGAGGGTGATGCGTGGGTCGCCCTGGAGCAGGGCTAGACCCTCGCCAGTCACCTCATCGGTCACGATGATCTTCATGGAGCCCCCGTCGGATCCTGATGCAGCGCCGCATTGGGAATCCATCACGATAGCGGCGGATCGCTTTCAAGACAAGGATCCACCGCTGGACAAGCGCCCTACCCGGGGGCAGAATGACCCACCTTTCCCAATCTTTTCCCTTCCCGCCGGCCCGGACTCTGTCTGGAGCCTGGGGCTTCTCTTCCTGTGAGGTGACGTGTGTTCCGCTCCGCTGTTCGCCTGATGGTCATCTTCTGCCTGGCCCTCCCGGCCTGGGCGGCCGGTCCTGTGAAGGTGGGTGTCATCCTGCCCCGCACGGGCCCCGAGGCGCCCATCGGCGAGGAGATGGCGAACGGCATCCGCATGGCCATGGATGACCTCAAGCAGAAGGGGATCCAGGTCGAGACGGTCTGGGAGGACGACACCGGCAAGCCGCAGATCGCCATGAGCGCCTTCGAGAAGCTGGCGCAGGATCCGAAGGTGGCCGGAGTGCTCGGCTCCTACACGTCGGCCAGCACCAGCGCCGTGGCGCGCCTGGCCGGCAAGTACAAGCTGCCCCTCATGGTGCCCATCTCCTCCAAGGACGAGATCACGATGCAGGGCTTCCCGTGGGTCTACCGGATCAATTCACCCGCGAGCTTCTATGCCTCCACGCTCTTCAACATGATCCTGGCCCAGGGCCAGGTGAAGACCCTGGCCCTGATCTACGAGAACACCGATTTCGGCAACTCGGCCGCCCGGTCGGCCACCGCCTACGCCATGAAGCACGGCATCACGGTGCTGGCTGACGAGCCCTACGCCAAGGGCGCTCCGGATTACCGCTCGACCCTCTCCAAGTTCAAGGCCAAGAATCCGGATCTGATCTACATGGTGTCCTACATCGCCGACGCGGTGCTGCTCATGCGGCAGGCCCGGGAAGTGGGGCTCCAGCCCCGGGCCTTCCTGGGGGCCGGTGGGGGCTTCAACCTGGCCCAGTTCGCCCATGAAAAAGAGATCTCAGAACACGTCATCACCAGCACCCAGTGGGCCGAAGACGTGAAGTGGCCCGGCGCCAAGTCCTTCGCCCAGCGCTACAAGGCCCGGTACGGCACCGAGTCCTCCCACCACGGGGCCTGCAGCTACGAGGCCTTCCGCATCCTCGCCGAGACCTCCATCAAGACCGGGGGCGATCGGGAGAAGACCCGGGCGGGCCTGAAGGCGGGCAGCTGGCAGGGGATCCTGGGGGACGTGAAGTTCGAGGACTTCGACGGCTTCACCAACCAGAACCGGCACCAGATCCTCGTCCAGCAGATCCAGGGCGGTGCCTACCACACGGTGTACCCCGCCGCTTTCGCCGCCCAGAAGCCGGTCTACCCCTACCCCAAGTGGAAGTAGCTCAGGTCTCCTGATCAGGCAGCGGCTCGGGATCCGTCCCGAAGACCCCTTCCCACCGGGCCACCACCACGCTGGCCAGCCCATTGCCGATGACGTTCACGGTGGTGCGGGCCATGTCCATGATCTCGTCCACCGCCAGCAGCATGGCGACGCCCGCCTCGCCGGGCAGGCCGAAGCTGCCGCAGGTGGCGGCGATGATGACGAGGGTGGCCCGGGGCACGCCCGCCACGCCCTTGCTGGTGAGCATGAACGTGAAGACCATCAGCAGCTGCTGGCCCAGGCTCATGTGGATGCCGGCGGCCTGGGCGATGGTGAGGCTGGCCAGCACCAGGTAGAGCGTGGAGCCGTCCAGGTTGAAGCTGTAGCCCGTGGGGATGACGAAGCTGGCCACCTGGCGGGGCACGCCGAAGCGGACCACCTCCTCCAGCAGCTTGGGCAACGCGGCCTCGCTGCTGGCGGTGCTGAAGGCGGTGAGGGCCGGGTCCTTGATGGCCTTCACGAAGTCCAGCACCCGGATGCCCGCCAGCCAGGCCACGGGCACGAAGACGAGGATGAACAGCAGGGTGAGGGCCAGGTAGAGGCTTCCCACCAGCAGGCTGTACTGCTTGAGCAGGTGGAACACCGCGGGCCAGCCCTTGATGATCGAGCCGTTCACCGCATGGCCCGCAGCCATGTGGCTCACGTTGTAGGCCATGGCGCCGAAGACGCCCAGGGGCGTGAGGGTCATGACGAAGTCGGTGTACTTGAACATGGTCTGGGCCACGCCATCGAAAAAGGCCAGCACGGGCTTGCCGCGCTCCCCGACCTTGGTGAGGGCGATGCCGAAGATCGTCGCGAAGATCACCACGGGCAGGATGTCCGCCTCCGCCGCGTGCTGGATGAGGTTCGACGGGAACATGTGGAGGGCGATCTCCCAGCCCGTCTTGGCCTTGGCTGCGGCCACGGCCGTATGGGCGCCCAGGTCCATGGGCAGGTTCGCGCCGGGCTTGATCCAGTTGGCCACGGCCAGGCCGATGAAGAGGGCCAGGGTGGTGACGACTTCGAAGTAGATCAAGGCTTTGGCGCCCATGCGGCCCACGGCCCGGATATCCCCGGTCTGGGCGATGCCCACGATGATGGTGGACAGCAGCAGGGGGACGATGAGGCCCTTGATGAGGCTGATGAAGGCCTTGGAAAGGAACCGGAACGTGTCGTAGGCCCAGGGGTACTGGTCCTGGGGGAGGAAACCGCCCAGCACCACACCCAGGATCAACCCCACGAAGATCCAGAAGGTACTGGAGCGGTACCAGCGTCGCTTGACGGTCACAGAAACCTCACGCCAGGGGAAAGGGCAAGTTTGGCATGGGACGCCGGTCGCCAACGTCCGGTAGAATTAATCTCTGTTTTGGAGTCAATGGCATGGTCCATGGCAAGCGCTGGAATCTTCTCAACACGCTCTTCCTGACGGGGACCCTGGCGCTGGCACTGGCGCTGGTGCCCTGGCGCCTGGCCACCTCAGGCCTGCGGTGGAGCGAGGGGCTGGTGTTCCTGGCCATGATCTCCGCCGTGGGCACCGCCATCAGCGGCGGCTACCACCGGCTCTTCAGCCACCGGGCCTACAAGGCCTCCTGGCCCGTGCGCTTCCTCTTCCTCTGCTTTGGCGCCGCCGCCTTCGAGAACTCGGCCCTCAAGTGGGCCAGCGACCACCGGGTGCACCACCAGCATGTGGACACGGAGAAGGACCCCTACCAGATCGGCAAGGGCTTCTGGTACGCCCACTGGACCTGGGTCATGGAAGCCAAGGGCCTGCCCCTGGCCGGCGTGGCCGACCTGGAGAAGGATCCGCTCGTGCGCTGGCAGCACCGGCACCACTTCCTCATCGGCGCCGTGGTGACCACCATTCCCCTCTGGATCGGCCTGGCCACGGGCAACGTCCTGGGCCACCTGGTCTTCGGCGTGGTGCTGCGCATCGTGATGACCCACCACACCACCTTCTTCATCAACAGCGCCGCCCACATGTTCGGCAGCCGGCCCTACACCGACGCCAACACGGCCCGCGACAACTGGATCCTGGCGCCCCTCACCTACGGCGAGGGCTACCACAACTTCCACCACCTCTGGCAGTGGGACTACCGCAACGGCGCCCTCTGGTACCAGTGGGACACCACCAAGTGGGTGCTGAACGTCCTCCGCTGGTTCGGCCTCGTGGGCCAGTTCCGGCGCGTGCCCTCCGCGGCCATGACCCGGGCCCGCCTCCACATGGAGGAGAAGCGGCTCCGCGAGCGCCTGGCCCTGGCCAGCCCCGGCAGCGCCCACCCCATGCGCGACCGCCTGGCCGCCGCCCACCAGAAGCTGGACACCGCCCTGGCCACCCTCCACGAGCGGCACGAGGCCTGGCAGGCGAAGCAGGCCGAGTGGCGGGCCAAGGGCCTAGCCAAGGCCGAGGTCTGGCGGGAAGCCAAGGCCGAGCGGAAGGCCGCCCTGGCCCTGCATCGCGCGGAGCTTCGGATGGCCTGGGCGGAGTGGAAAGCCGCCCGGCTGGAAGTGCGGTCTGCGCTGGTGTACGCCTAGGCCCTCTAGGCCCTTCCCGCCCCCGGGCCCTGTGGGATCATGGACTCCCGTTCTTTGGAGCGCAGCATGGCTTCCTTCGATCTCCTCGTCATCGGCTCCGGCCCCGGCGGCTACATCGCCGCCATCCGCGCCGCCCAGCTGGGCCTGAGCACGGCCCTGGTGGAGAAGGATCCGGGCCTGGGGGGCACCTGCCTCCACCGCGGCTGCATCCCCGCCAAGACCTGGCTGGAGAGCGCCCATCGCTTCGAGCAGATGCAGGTGGCCGACGACTACGGCATCGACGGCGTGGACGCCAAGGCCCTGAAGCCCAACCTCGGCACCATCGTGAAGCGCAAGGGCCGCATCGTCCTGAAGAACGCCAAGGGCATCGAGTTCCTCATGAAGAAGAACAAGGTGACCGTGCTGAAGGGCTTCGGCAAGCTGCTGGGCGGCGGCAAGGTGGACGTGGCGGGCGAGGTGCACGAGGCCAAGCGCATCATCCTGGCCACGGGCTCCGCCCCCAAGGACATCCCCGGCCTGGAGACCGATGGCCAGCGGGTCATCAACAGCGATCACATCCTGGACCTCACCGAGCTGCCGAGCCACCTCGTGATCCTGGGCGCCGGCGCCATCGGCGTGGAGTTCGCCTCCGTCTTCAGCCGCCTGGGCTCCAAGGTCACGCTCGTCGAGTTCATGGACACGATCCTGCCGCTCGAAGACGAGGACATCGGCCTCGAGCTGATCAAGATCTTCCGCAAGACCTACAAGATGGACGTCCGCACCAAGACCAAGATCACCCGCATCGAGAAGCGGGCGGACGGTGTGGCCTGCTTCCTCGAAGGCGAGACACCGGGCGAGGTGGTGGGCAGCCACCTGCTGGTGGCCGTGGGCCGCGCGCCCATGGTGGAGGGCATCGGCCTGGAGAAGACCAAGGCCCAGGTGGACCGCGGCTGCGTGGTCATCGACAAGTTCATGCAGACCGGCGAACCCGGCCTCTACGCCATCGGGGACATCGTACGCACCCCCTGGCTGGCCCACGTGGCCAGCGACGAGGGCATCGTGGCCGCCGAGCACGCGGCGCAGAGCCTGGGCAAGGACGTGCATCCCCATCCCGTGCGCTACGACCGCTTCCCCGCCTGCACCTACTGCGACCCCGAGGTGGGCACCGTGGGCCTCAGCGAGAAGGCCGCCAAGGCCAAGGGCTACGACGTGCAGGTGGGCAGTTTCCCCTTCGCGCCCATGGCCAAGGCCAACATCGTGGGCGAGCCCCACGGCTTCATCAAGATCGTGGCCGACAAGCAGTACGGCGAGATCCTCGGCATCCACATCCTCGGCCCCAAGGCCACGGAGCTGGTGGCCTCCAGCGTGGCCCTCATGGGCGGCGAGTACACCGTGGACGAGCTGATCAACACCATGTATCCCCACCCTAGCCTCAACGAAGTGTTCCCCGAGGCAGCAAGGGCGGTGTACGGGCGGGCGTTGAATATGTAAGTTGGGAATCGCGCGCGGTTAGGGCGCGGAGATACCAAAAACCGCCCGGATGGGCGGTTTTTGGTATGTGAAGAGATATTTGGACGTTAACGAATGAACCTAACCGGCCCCGCCTGTACCGAGGCGCTGAGCGGAGCCGAGGAAGCGAGAAATCGAGAGGGAGCGGGCGGCAATGCAGGCGGGGTCCGAGTTGGGCGCAGAGTTAGGCCGCTGTTTGAATTAGAATGGAATATCTTCATCTTTTTCTGGCGCTTTCTTTTCTTCATAGTATTCATTAAATCTTGTTGAGACTGTAATAGCTAAAGCATCTTGATCTTCGGGGGAAAATTTTGAATAAATTGAATATAGATCGAATAAAGATCTGTATGGTACCTCCTGGCGATTTTTCCAATATACAAAATCAACATGATTAACAATTTCGTTAATTGAAACAGTTTGAGACCATTTGTAATTCGCGACTATTCCGCCCAATCCATCTAGCCATTCCTTTGCAATCGATGGCGAGAATCTTTTGTTTATTTTTAATCTTGGATGCAGTCCGTTGGTCAATATATCGTCAAGTGATAATTTAATTTGACTTTGTATGTTATCTAAATCTTCTACATTTAATTCATTTACAAGTTTGGTTACATCTATTGAAATGTTCTGACTCCCTGAAGAAGTAGTTTTACTGTCAACCAAAAGACGTAATTGTTGTTCAATTTTATTTAGCTTTTGTTCGATGGCCTCAACTTTTTCAAGCGACACTGTCTTGTTTTTTGTTAACGCATCGTGAAAAAAACCTGCCCATTGCTTTCTTAATGTTTCCTTGACTTCATCAAAAGATTCAAATGAATAAATTGCATTATTAATATCTATGTTGTATAAAATATCTAAAAAATAAAATACATATTTATATGATTCATTCGGAAATGGATAAATTTCATCATACTTCGATTTAATGGATTTTCTGACACTCTCGGCATCCTCGTCTTCAATTTTATTGCTAGCGAATTGTTTTGATGTATGCTTTGATAATGCTCTTCTATAATTTTCAAAATCATGTTGGACGAATTTGTTTATAAATATATATTTTGGGATGCCTACTTCTAATGCTTTTCGAAATTCTTGGAGGGTGACGGAATCTGGCAAATCATCCCTATCCTTGTGACTGTGGTATATAGATCCATAGTTGTTGCCCACTATTAGGATGAATAAATTACATTTTGACACCTCTTCTTTGCAGGCATCCTGAACATGTGAGTTCAAATTGTAAAAAATATCACCAAACTCGCTCATTACGGGGTCATAGCCGATGTCATCAATAAATTGTCTTAATTGAAAACGAATTTCGTGAAGATCATGGCATGTAGAACTAACAAATATCCTAGGAACGGCCATTTGATCTCCTTTTGATCGGTAGGTGAAAGCCTTGGGTGCTTCTCATGAAGACATGTCGGTCATGTATCTTCAAGAAAATCATCCGAGCAGGCGAAATTAAGCCCCGAACGGTAGGCAGGCCCATCCGAGCCTCACGCCCCGTACTCCCCCTTCAGCAACCTCGCCCTCAGCTCCGCCGGCAGCCGCCCGGTCTTGTGGTCCTGGGTGAGCGTGGCTTTGTAGCGGCGGTTCTGGAGGAGATCGGCGGCGGGGAGGCTTCTAGCCTGGGCGTCCTTGGGGATGGCGAGGAAAACTTCCAGGTCCCGGGCGCGGCTGGGGCACCCCAAGGCCTTCGAGCGGGCTTCAGTAAAAAGCTTTTTTGCCACCGATTTCGGTGATTTCGCTGATGGCGCCTCGGATGGGTTCCGCATGGGCCGGCCGCAGGCCGCTTCCGGCTGCGCCGGAAGTCATGGGGGGTGCCAGGGCCGCGTCCTCCTGGGGGTGCGCGGCCCTGGTACCCCCCATGGAGCCCATGCTGCGTCGGGACAGGACATCAGCCCTTTTTCATCACTGCAATCACCGCAATCGGTGGCAAAAAAAATCTTTTCTGCTTTCCGGCTGAAGCCCCGCTCTCGGTCACTGGGCCTTATCCGGAACGGATGCATCCGGCGCTCAGCACCGCGCGCAGAAGTGCGGCGGGGCGGGCAGGCGGGAGATCCCTTCGAAGGCCAGCTCCCAGGCCCGGGCGGGGCCGTGGAAGGCGGTGGCCTCGGGGGTGAGGGTGCGCAGGGCGTGGAGGGGCGCGGGGTCGCCGGGCAGGGGCAGGAAGGGGATGGGCTGGCCCGTGGCCGCCCGCAGGGCCGCGCGCAGGGCGTTGGTGAGGGCCGTGGCTTCCGGCAGCACCAGGGGCGGCACGCGCAGGGCGGCGCCTTCGGGCAGCGGCACGCCGGGCCAGAGGTCCGCCTCGAAGCCGCCGTGCTGCTCGTGATCGGGCGCCTCCCGCCACTCGGGACGGCGGAAGGTCATCTTGCGGCGGGCCTTGTCCCAGTCCGGCAGGAACAGCTTCAGGTCCGCCTTCTCCAGGGGGCCCATGGGGGCCTTGGGCAGGGCCACGGGCACGGCCCGGGCGAGGCGGCCCGGCAGCCGCCGGACCAGCATGGGCTTCCCGTCCAGCCAGGGCAGGCCCGCGTCCAGAGCGCAGACCAGGGCCCCCAGGCGGCGGCGGTGGAGCCCCAGGGCCTGGGCCAGGTCGCAGCCCGGCAGGGGGAGGAGGCCCAGCACGTTCAGGGCCACGCCCCGGGCCTGGACGGCCGCTGCGGCCTCCAGGGGTTCCAGCAGGTCCGCCGCCGTGCGCCCGAGCACCAGGAGTTGCGGCAGGCCGTGGCCCTGGAGGCGCTCCACGAGGATCACACTGCCGCCGGGGGCGGACAGCAAGGACCCGCCCAGCTCCGCCGCGAGCTGCAGGGCCAGGGGGTTCATCCCAGGGCCTCCACCAGCTTCTCCCGGCGCCGGTCCAGGGCCGCGGCCGCCGCGGGCAGCAGCAGCAGATGCGCGGTCAGCACCAGCCCGAAGAGCAGGGCCATGCCCGGCACCAGCAGCCGCGGCGAGGCCCAGGCCAGGAGCGCGTAGGCGCCCCCGAAGAGGCTGGCCCAGAAGCCCGAGGTGGCCACGCTCAGCAGGCCCAGGGTGAAGGGCATGTTGTTGTTCTTGAGGCTGTCCATGGCCATGGGCCGCGGCGCCCAGGTGGACGTCCACTGCCCCACGGAGGTCTGGGCCAGGAAGATGCAGCCCATGAGCAGCATGCCGCCGAGCAGGGGGATGGGCCCCGCGTGGTCGACGGCCAGCAGCAGACCCGCCAGCGCCAGGGCCTGGAGCCCCTGGTGGGCGGCCATGCCCAGCAGCTTCCCCTTGAGCAGATCCTCCGGCCCCACGGGCAGCAGCAGCAGGCCCTTCACGCCGTGCCGGTCCAGGCCGAACTGGTTGAACACGAAGTTGTTCGCCACCAGGGAGAGGTAGGCGAAGGCCGCGGGCACGGTCCACAGGGGGTTGGCCTTGAACTGGGCGAAGGGCCCCTTCAGCAGCACCACGGTCATGAGCGGCATCAGGAAGGCGAAGCGGCCCAGGTGGCTGCGCATGATGGTCTGGAAATGGAGCCGTGCCAGGCCCTCCGCGGGATGCCGGAAACTCCACAGGCGATCGGGCCCGCGGGGCTGCGGCGCGGCCGTGGTCCCGTTCGTTTCCCGGGCCATGATCCGGGCGCCCAGGATCATCACCAGCGCCAGCAGGCCCAGGGGATAGAGATGCAGGGCCAGGGCCGCGCCCCACTGCCCTTCCTGCGCCTTGGCCAGGCTCCGGGCGGCGGCGTGGGTGGGCAGGGCCTCCAGCACCCGGGCGGCGCCCCGGCCCAGGGCCTGGACCTTCTCGACCTGGGCGGCCTGGAGGGAGCGGGTGGACGGCCCAGCGCCGCGCTTCGGCAGGCCGGGGGACATCAGGGTGGAGCCCAGCCAGGCCAGGATTCCCAGGCCCACCAGGGCCATGCGGAGGCGCTTCACCAGGGCCGAAGCCAGGCCTCCCACCAGCAGCTGGAGGGCCAGCAGCATCAGCAGCGTTTCAAGAAGGAGGAGGGGGATCAGCGGCAGGGTCCAGGGCGATGCGGCGCCGATCCCCAGCAGGAGCCCTATCAGGGCTAGGCCCAGGGTCAGGGGCAGCATGTCCGCCAGGCCCGCGGTCAGCTCCGCCAGGTAGAGGGTCCGCAGCCGCAGGGGGAAACCCCGGTAGGCCTCCCAGGCCAGCTCCCGGGCCCCGCCCAGCACACCGCCGATGAGGCCGCCGCCGAGGCCCAGGAAGGCCAGCAGGGCGCCCAGGACCGTGACCACGACCGGTCGTTCGAGGCGGCTGCCCAGCAGCCAGCCCAGGGCCCCGCCGCCCAGGATCAGGCCCCCGGCCGCGAGGAGGGCCACGATCCCCACCACCAGGGCCAGGACCCAGGCGCCCTGCCGCCCCAGCTCCCGGGCCGAGCGGTTCCAGGTGGTCTGCCCGTGGGCCGCCAGCAGGGCGCGGAAGGGTCCTACAACCATGACGCCACCCCGTCTTTCCTGAGGACCGAGGACCGACCGTAGATATCGGACGGCGCATGCGCCGTTCGATGAGGACTGAGGACTGCCCTCACAGCCACGACAGCGCCCCCTTCTGGGCGCCACCCACCAGATCCACGAAGAGCTGCTCCAGGCTTTCGCTGCCCTGGCGGAGGTCGTCGAGGGAGCCGAAGCCCTTGAGCCGGCCCTCGTCCAGGATGGCGATGAGGGGGCAGAGCTTTTCCACCACTTCGAGGATGTGGCTGGTGAGCACCAGCGTCACGCCGCTCTGCTGGAGGCTCTGGAGGATGTCCTTGATGGTGCGGCTGGTGACGGGGTCGATGCCCTCGAAGGGCTCGTCCAGGAAGACGATCTTGGGCCCGTGGATGAGCGCCGCGCAGAGGGCCACCTTCTTCTTCATGCCGAAGCTGTAGTCCGCGATGAGGGTCTTGGGGCCCGGCGCCAGGTCCAGGGTGTCGAAGAGCTCGGCCTGCCGCCCGTCGATGAGCGCGTCCGGCATGCCGTACATGCGGCCCACGAAGCGCAGGTACTGGGGGCCCGTGAGCATGTCCAGCAGGGCCATGTCCTCGGGCATGGCGCCGATCTGGCGCTTCACCGCCAGGGGGTAGGCCTCGAGGTCCAGGCCCAGCACGTGGATGCGGCCGGCGGTGGGCTTCAGCAGGCCCGTCACCATCTTCAGCGTGGTGCTCTTCCCGGCCCCGTTGCGGCCCAGCAGGCCCAGGAAGGCGCCGGGTTCCAGCGACAGGCTGAGGCCTTCCACGGCGGTCTTGTCGCCGAAGCGCTTGGTGAGGTCCACGAGTTCGAGGGCGGGTTCCATTCGTCGAGCATAGCAACCACCCGGACCGCCTATGCTGGGGACCGGAGGACGACATGGATCTCGGCATTCGCGGCAAGGTGGCCATGGTGGCGGCGGGCAGCAAGGGCATGGGCAGGGCCACGGCCCTGGCGCTGGCGGCGGAGGGCTGCGCCGTGTCCGTGTGTGGCCGGAGCGCGGACTCGCTGGCCACGGTGAAGGCCGAGCTGGAGGCGCTGAAAGTGCCCGTCCTGACGGTGGTGGCGGACGTGGCGAAGGCGGAGGATCTGGTCCGCTGGCATCAGGCCACGGAAGCCGCCCTGGGCCCCGTGCAGATCCTCGTCACCAACACCGGCGGGCCCAAGGCCGCCGGCTCCGCGGACCTTTCCGACGGCGACTGGGCCGCCGGTGTGGAATCCACCCTCATGAACGTGGTCCGGATGTCGCGCCTGGTGCTGCCCGGCATGCGGGTGGCCAAGTGGGGGCGCATCGTCCACATCACCAGCCTCGTGGCCAAGCAGCCGCTTCCCCTCCTCACCATCAGCTCGACCCTGCGGGCGGGCCTGTCCGGTTTCACCCGCACCCTGGCCCTGGAGACCGCCAAGGACGGCATCACCGTCAACGCCCTGCTGCCGGGGCATGTCATGACCGACCGCCAGGTGCACCTCGCGGAAGTGAAGTCCGCCGCCGAGGGCATCACCAAGGACGAGTACTTCTCCCGCACCGCCCAGGCCATTCCGGCAGGCCGCATCGGCCGTCCCGAGGAGATCGGCGCCGTCATCACCTTCCTGTGCAGCGGTCCCGCAAGCTACGTGACGGGCCAGAGCCTGCTGGTGGATGGGGGCCTGGTCCAAGGCACGTTCTGACGAAAATCGCCGGCCATTGGCCGGCGATTTTCGCAGAATAACGAATCCTAATTCTTGAACGAACTCACCGTCTGGAAGTAGTGCGCGAACGCCGCGATGCCGCCGCCGGCCTGCTCCCAATCATAGTTCTCATTGGGGGCGTGGTAGCCGTGGCTGGGCAGACTGAGGCCCAGGAAGAACACCTCGCAGCCCAGGATGTCCTCCATGGTCTTCACGGCGCCGATGCTGCCCCCCTCGCGGGTGAAGGAGCAGGGGGCGTCGAAGGCGAAGTGGTAGGCGTCCTTGATGGCCTCGGCGTAGGGGCCCGTGACGTGGCCCTTGAAGGGCGCCAGGCCGTGCTCCTCGTGGAACTGCACGTCGGGGAAGCGCTCGTTCACGAAGGCGCGGATGCGCGCCATGGTCTTGGCCTCGTCCATGTCCGGCACCAGGCGGCAGCTCAGCTTCACCTCGGCCCGGGGCGGTACGGCGCTCTTGATGCCGGGGCCCGTGTAGCCGCCCACGACGCCATGCACTTCCATGGTGGGCCGGCCCCACACGCGCTTCATGACCTTCATGGGGTCCTCGGTGCGCATGCCGGTGATCATGTGGTCCTTCTTGAAGGTCTCGACGCTGAAGCCCGCGTGGGCCCACTCCTCCAGCTCCTGCTTGGAGGGCTTCACCACCTCGTCGTAGAAGCCGGGGACCTTCACTTTGCCGGTCTCGCCATCCATCATGGCGGCGACCACCTTGATGAGCTCGGCCAGGGGATTGCGGGCCGCGCCGCCCACCACGCCGCTGTGCAGATCGTGGTCCGCGGTCTCCAGGGTGAGCCGGAAGCCCTTGAGGCCCCGCAGGCCCGCGGGGGTGCTGGGCTTGCCGCGGGTGATCCAGACCGTGTCGCTCACCACGATGGCGTTGGTCTTCAGGCGGTCCTTGTGGCGGTTCAGGCCGCCCTCGAAGCTGGGCGAGCCGATCTCCTCCTCGGTCTCCCACAGGAAATGGATGTTGAGGGGCACGCCCGCCTTCCGGGCGGCCAGGGCGCCGAAGAAGGCCGTCACCGCCGGACCCTTGTCGTCCGTGCTGCCGCGGCCCCGGTAGGTGTCGCCATCCACCACGAAGGTGAAGGGCTCCGCCGTCCACTCGGGTTCATTGGCGGGCTGCACGTCCATGTGGTTGTAGACCGTGATCGTCGAGCAGCTGGGATCCTCGCCGAACCATCCGTGGATGAGCGGATTGCCGCTGGTCTCCAGGATCTCGGCCTTGCCGCCGTGCCGTTCGAAGAGCGCCCGCGCCGCCTCGGCCACACGCCGCACATCGCCCTGCCGGGCCGGGTCGGCGCTGATGGAGGGGATCTCCACCAACGTCTTCAGCTCCGCCTCGAAGGCCGCACGGCTTTCGTTGGCAAACCGGCCCAGGGCCTCACGGGTGAGAAGGGATGGATTCATAGACGCTCCGGAAAGTGCCAATCATCATCCCATATCCGGAAGTATTGTCTATTAAGGGATCTAGAGGTCGGTGATGAGTGGATCTGCGACGGGATCAAAGGTCGATAGAGCGTCAAATGGCCCTGATCGTTTTACGATTCCGAAGAATTAAAGATCACCGCCAGATGCTATTCGCCACCGATTCCAGTGATTGCGCTGATGGTGCCTCGAATGCTTCCCCCATGGAGCCCATGCTGCGATGAGGATGGTCCCATCCTTCTCATCACTGAAATCACCGCAATCGGTGGCGAAAAAAATCTTTACGACCTACGAGGTTCAGCCCGGATAGCCGCCGGCCACCTTCAAACCGGTCCACTCCGGGAGTCCAAGCGCCAGGTTGAGGTTCTGCACGGCCTGGGCGGCCATGCCCTTGCCCAGGTTGTCCAGGGCGACCATCACGGCGCCATGGCCATGCCGGGCCGCCACGCCGATGTCCGCGAAGGCGCTGCCCGTGGTGGCGGCCACCCGGGGCGATCCGTCCACGATCCGCACAAAGAAGCGCTCCTTGTAGAAGGCCTCGTAATGGGCCCGCAGGGCCGAGGGCTCAATTCCCACTGGCAGCGGAAATTGAGCCGTGGCGAAGATCCCCCGCACCATCGGCGCACTCTGCGGCACGAAGCTCAGCGGCGCCTCCCAGCCCTCAGTGGCGAGCGTGCGCAGCACCTCGGCCTCGTGCTGGTGGCTGAGCATCTTGTAGGCGCGGAAGTCCGTGGCGCGGGTGGGGTGGTGGGTGGTGTCGCTGGGCGCGGCGCCCGAGCCCGAGGACCCCGTGGCGGCGGTGACAGCCACGAAGGCGGGCTTCCATCCCACGAGCGGCAGCAGCGCCAGCTGCAGGGCCGTGGCGAAGCAGCCGGGGTTGGCGATGCGCCGGGCGCCCTTCATGCGCCCGGGCTTCCAGTCCACCAGGCCGTAGACCCAGGCCGGATCCAGGCGGAAGTCCGTGGAGAGGTCGATGACCGTGAGCCGATCGGTGAGTCCCAGTCGGTCCCACTCGGCCTGGTACTCCGGCCAGTGTCTGGCCAGCTCACCGTGGGGGAGGGCGGAGATCAGCACGGGCTGTGGGCTGGCGGCCAGGGCCGCCCAATCCGGCGTGGCCGCGAAGGCACCGTCCACCAGCCCCCGCAGGTTCGGGTGCTGGGCGTGGAAGGCCTTGCCCGCATGGCTCCGCGCCGTGCCGCGGATGGAGGCGATGGCTGGGTGCATGGAGAGCCACCGCAGCAGCTCCCCCCCGCCGTAGCCCGACGCGCCGAGGATGAGGACATCAATGGAGGTCATGGAAGCCTCAAAGGAAACACTGAATGTTTAACCGCAGATGTCGCAGATGCCGCAGATGAACAGTGAAAAGAAGCGGAGTTTTTTATCTGCGAAATCTGCGTCATCTGCGGTTTCAAACCCAAATCCTCAAACCTTGGCGGCGATCTTGGGTTCGACGAGCCCCAGCACGAACTTGCCAAGGGCTTCGGCGTCGGCCCGGGCGTTGCGGGCGGGGAGGCCGAGGGTGGCCACGAAGCGCTCGCCCACGCGATTGTCCGTGGCGGGGCCGGCGATGAGGTCCGCCTGGATGGCGAAGGCGTTCTTCAGGTGGTGGACGCCGCCCGCCGCACCCACGGGATCATTGGCGCAGAGGACGAACGCGCCGCTCAGGGCCTTCAGATCGGCATCTTCGAGGATGGCCTGCACACCGTACTCGCCCATGATGCCGTCGCCGGTCTCGGCCACGATGACGTCCACACCGTGGGTCGCCAGCTCCGAGAAGATGATGCGGGACACGCCGGCGGCGCTGCCCGCGTCCGTGCACACGATGCCCGCGTCCGTGAAGTCCAGGGCCACCTCGGCGCCGTAGTCACGCATGGCTAGGGCATCGCGCATGAGGGACACGCCCGTGAGCTTGCAGGCGCCCACGCGGTAGCCCGCCCGGCTCAGCTGGCGGATGGCCGCGCAGGCGGCGGCGGTCTTGCCCGCGTTCATGCAGGTGCCCGCCACGTACACCACGGGGCAGTGGGTGGAGAGGCCGGTGCCCTTGAGCGCGCCCATGCGGATGTGGGCGGGCTGGCCGGCGCGGGACTGGAACTCGGGGAACACCAGCACCTGGCCCAGCACCTCCAGCTCGAAGGGCTTGCCCACATCAGGGTTGTGGGAGAGGCACTTGCCGATGACGCCGCCCATGTTGAGCAGGTTCACGGTGTCGCCGGGCTTCAGGGATTCGGGCATGACGCCCTCGTAGCCCTGGAGGGCGTTGCGGTGGCCCAGGGCGCCCACGAGGATGTCCCCGTCATGCAGGGTGCTCATGCGCCCGTGGGGATCCTCCAGCTGGTTGTAGGTGGTCTTCTCGCCCCGCACCCGGCAGGCGATGACCGAGCCCTCTTCCAGCAGGATCTCCGGAGAAAGGGTGAGCGTGCGGCCCAGCCGCAGGTTGCGGGTGACCGAGGCGAGCTTGTCGACGTGAATGCGCATGGAAACCTCGAAATCAGTTCGGCTTGGCTTTGAGGGTCAAGGTCTGCTGGACACCGAAGACCTTCGCGAAACCCGCGGCTTCGGCGCCGGTCCAGAGCTTGTTGGCTTCGCCATAGGTGGCGATGCGGGGGTCCATCAGCGAGTATGGGGACTGGACGCCCTCCACCACGAAGGCGCGGGGATGGAGGGTGAGGCGCACTTCACCGCAGACGCGGTCCTGGCTGGACTCCAGGAAGGCCTCCAGATCGCGGGCCAGGGGATCGAAGAAGTGGCCTTCGTGTAGGAGCGACCCGTAGAGGTTGCCGAGGCTTTCCTTCCAGAAGAGCTGCTTGCCGCTGAGCACGAGCTTCTCCAGTTCTCGGTGGGCGCCGATGAGTAGGTGGGCGGCGGGGGCCTCGAAGCCCACGCGGCCCTTGATGCCGAGGATGGTGTCGCCCAGGTGGACGCCGCGGCCGATGCCGTAGGGCCGGCCGATGGCGTTGAGCTGGGCGACGAGGGTGACGGGATCCATGGCGTTCCCGTCCAGGGCCACGGGCACGCCCTGGTCGAAGCTGATGATGAGGGACTTCGGCGCGAGGGTGCCGATGACGCCCCCGGGGAAGGCCGCCTCGGGCAGGGTGGTCCAGGCGTCCAGCGTTTCGCGCCCGCCCACGCTGGTGCCCCACATGCCCTCGTTGATGGAGTAGTCCTTCGTCTTCTCGGGGAAGACCACGCCGCGCTCGGCGCAGTAGGCCATCTCCTCGGCCCGGGAGAGGGCCAGGTCGCGGATGGGGGTGAGGATCTGGAGATCGGGCGCCAGGGCGCGGAAGGCCACATCGAAGCGCACCTGGTCGTTGCCGGCGCCGGTGGAGCCATGGGCGATGGCGCTGGCGGCCATGTCCTTGGCCAGCTCCGCCACGGCCCGGGCCTGGCAGACGCGCTCGGCGGACACGGACAGCGGGTACATCTGGCCCCGCAGCACGTTGCCGTAGACCAGGTAGCGCAGGTAGCCGTCGAAGAGCCCGGCACGGGCATCCACCGTGGTGTGGCTGATGGCGCCCAGCTTCGGCGAGGCCGCCTCGATGCGGGCCAGTTCCTCGGGCGAGAAGCCACCCGTATTCACCGTGACCGTGGCCACGTCGTAGCCCTGCTCCTTGAGGTAGAGCACGCAGAAGGAGGTGTCGAGACCGCCCGAGAAGGCGAGAACAGCGAGCTGGCTCATGAGAGGCCTTTCAAGAACTTAGAACCTAGATTTGAAACCGCAGATGACGCAGATTTCGCAGATGAAAAACGGAAATTGATTTGGCTTTTCTTATCTGCGCCATCTGCGTCATCTGCGGTTAAACAATCAGTTCTTCTTTTCAGTTCGCCCACAGCGCAGCCTCCGCTTGGGCGTGGGCCTGCTGCTTGGCCTCGATCCAGCCTCGGGCAGAGGCCAGGTCGGCTTCGAGGGCGTCCAGGGCCAGGTTCCCGGCCCCGCCCAGGTGGGTGGCGGTGAGGGCGGCGCGATCCGGCGCGAAGGTGCCGTCCTGGATCTGCTGGGCCACCTTGCGGTAGGCCTCGCGGAAGGGCAGACCCTCCTGCACGAGGACGTAGGCCTGGTGGGCGGCGTAGAGCTCGTCGCTGGAAGCCGCGGTGGCCGCCTCGGCCTTCACCTGGAGGGCCGGGAGCAGGGGTCTCATCACGGCGAAGAGATCGTCGGCGTGCCGCAGGGCGGTGATCAGCGGCCGCTTCAGCAGCTGGAAGTCCCGGTGGTAGCTGGAGGGCAGGCCCGAGGCGATCTGCTCGACGAGGCCCGCGGCGCCGCGCAGCTCCCGGCAACGGCCGCGCGCGAGCTCCACCACGTCCGGGTTCTTCTTCTGGGGCATGATGCTCGACCCGGTGGTGAAGGCATCCGGTAGCTTGAGGAAGCCGAACTCCTCGGTGCTGTAGAGGGAGACGTCCCACAGGAACTTCTCCAGCACACCGCCCGCGGAGGCGGTCCACTGGAGCACGGCGGCTTCGTGGCGGCCCCGGCTGTTCTGCACGTCGATGGGGCTGCGCTGGACTTTCGAGAAGCCCAGCAGCTTCGCGGTGAGCTCGCGGTCGATGGGCAGCGGCACGCCGAAGCCCGCGGCGGAGCCCAGGGGGCAGCGATCCAGCCGCCCGTACACGCCCTGGAGAGCTTCCAGTTCCTCCAGCAGGCCCTCGGCGAAGGCGGCGCCCCATAGGCCGAAGGTGCTGGGCATGGCGCGGCGCAGGTGGGTGTAGCCCGGCAGGGGGACGCCCTGGTTCGCCTTCGCGAAGGCGAGGAAACCCTCGGCCAGATCCGCCACCCGCAGGCCCAGGATCACCAGGGCGTTGCGGAGGTAGAGGCGCAGGGCCAGGATCACCTGGTCGTTGCGGGAGCGGCCCAGGTGGATGCGGCCGCCCGCGGGCCCCAGGTTCCGCGTGAGGTCCGCCTCGATGGCCGTGTGGCCATCCTCCATGTGGGGCGGGATGGGAAAGGCGCCCTGCTTGGCGAGGTTGGCGATGCGCCTCAAGCCGCGGACGAGCGAGACGGCGTCCGCCTCGGGGATGAGGCCCGTGGCGGCCAGCATCCGCGCATGGGCGGCGCTGCCCAGGGCGTCCCAGGCCAGCAGGGCCAGGTCGGTCTCTGGATCCTCGCCCACGGTGAAGCGGTGGATGGCCGCGTCGAGGGGGATGTCCTTCGCCCAGAGGGTGGTGGCTTCCCCGGTCGGCGCGTGCGCCGACCGTGATCTAAGGTCAGGCCTCATGGCTGCACCTGCATCTTGAAGAACGCGGGGACGAGCTTGGCATAGAAATCCGCGCCCGCTTCGAGTTCCTGAATGGTCAGGTATTCGTTGGGGCAGTGGCTCCGGAAGGTGTCGCCGGGGCCGGCCTTCACGGCCGGGACGCCGCCCAGGAAGGCCCAGTCCGAGGTGGTTCCGGAGCCCACGGGACCCGCCTTCCTGGCGGCCTGGAGGGCGGCGCGGACGATGGCATGCTTGGGATCCGTGCCCTTGGGCAGGTAGCGTTGGGAGTGGATGGCGACCTCGCTCTCGAGCTGCCGCTGGAAGTCGGCGCAGAGGGCGTCGTGATCCTGGTCCGGGCCCGTGCGGAGATCGATGAAGAACTCGCAGGCGTCGGGCACCTGGTTGCGGCGCAGCCCGCCGTTGATCTGCGTGACCTGGGCCTTTTGGTTGCCCAGCAGGGGGTGGGCCGGGAACTCCATGGCCGCGACCTTGGCGATGTCCCGGGCCGCCTTGTGGATGGCATTCTCGGCGCCCAGCATCTGGGCATTGGCCACGTGGCCGCTCTGGCCCCGGGCCGTGCACTTCAGCAGGAGCATGCCCCGCTGGGCGGCGCAGACGCGCAGGCCCGTGGGCTCACCCACCACGGCGCCGTCGAAGGCGCCGAGCTGGTCGAGGATGGTGGCGATGCCCTGGCCCCCGGTCTCCTCCTCCGCCGTGAGGGCCACCACCACTTCGCCGCCAAGGTCCTGCTTCGAGAGCTCGAAGGCTGCGAGGAGGATGGCCGCCACGCAGCCCTTGGCGTCGTTGGCGCCCAGGCCCTGGAGCCGCGCCCCGTGCCAGACGGGTGTGAAGGGATCTCCCTCCCAACCGGCGCTGGGGGGCACGGTGTCGAGGTGTGAATTGAGCAGCAGACGGGGGCCGCCCCGCTTCCCGAAGGCGAACCAGAGGTTGTTCTCCTGCCGGTGGACCTCGAAGCCCTGGGCCGAAACGAGATTCTGCACCAGATCCGCGATGGGGCCTTCCTCGCCGGACACGCTGGGTGTGCCCACCAGGAGTGTGAGCAGCTCGGCGGGGCTCATCCGGCCACCGCTGCCGATGGGGCGGAGACGATCATGGTGCCGCTGCCCTCGTTGGTGAAGATCTCCGCCAGCAGGGCATCTGGGGCGGTGCCGCTCACCAGGTGGACGCTGAACACGCCCCCCTGGAGGGCCGCCTTAACTGCCGCCACCTTGGGGCGCATGCCGCCGCTGATGATGCCCTTGGCCTCGAAGGCCGCGAGCTCGTCCAGGGTGGCGTGGGGGATGAGCGACGAGGCCTTGGTGACGTCCTTCAGCAGGCCCGGCACGGAAAGCAGGAAGAACAGCTTCTCGGCGTGCAGGGCGGAGGCCAGGCTGGCGGCGATGGTATCGGCGTTGGTGTTGTAGATCGTGCCATCCTCGCCGCCGGAGAGGGGCGCCACCACGGGCACGAAGCCGCCATCCAGCAGGTGGCTGAGCACGTGGGGATCCACGGTGTCGATGTCGCCCACCAGGCCGAAATCCACCAGCTGGGGTTCCGTGGCGCCATCCGGCACCACGGCCACGGGCGGCCGCCGGGTGGCCTTCAGCAGGCCGGCGTCCAGTCCCGTGAGGCCCACGGCGGGCACCCCCGCGGCCTGCAGTTCCGCCAGCAGGTCCATGTGCACCTGCCCCGCGAACACCATCTTGGCGGCGTCCAGCACCTCGGGGCTCGTCACGCGCCGCCCCGCCACCTTCTGCACGGGGATGTTCATGGCTTCGCAGACGGCATCCAGCTCCGCGCCGCCGCCATGCACCACCACCACCTTGATGGAGAAGGACCAGAGCAGGGCGATCTGCTCGCAGAGCGCCTTGCGGATCTTGGGCTCGGCGATCACTTCGCCGCCCACCTTCACCACGAAGGTCTTGCCGCGGAACAGGCGGACGTAGCGGGAGGCTTCCTTGAGGGCGGCGTAGGGATTGGGGGAGAGCGGCATCGCAAACCTCGGGATCGGGAGACTGAGGACTGAGGACTGGGGACTGAGGACTGAGGACTCAGCGCTGCGTCAGCAGCGCGTCGATGGTGGCGCGCTGCACGTGGAAGCGGTTCTCGGCCTCGTCCACGACACGGCTCCAGGGGCCGTCGAGGACGCTGTCGTGGACTTCGAGGTTCCGGCGCACGGGGAGGCAGTGGGTGAAGATGGCCTCCTTCGCGGCCTTCTGCATGTGGGCGGCGGTGGGCATCCAGGCCCCCAGGTCGGCCATGGGCGCGGCCTCCAGGCCCGACGTGGTGGAGGGCCCCCAGGCCTTGGCGTAGACGGCGGCGCTGCCCTCCAGGGCGGCGTCCTGGTCCGTGGTGTAGATCACCTTCCCGCCGGTGGCGGCCGCGTATTTCTCCGCTTCGGCGCGCACTTCCGGCGCCAGCTCGTAGCCCTTGGGGTGGGTCACGCGGATCTCGGCGCCGCAGGCGGCGGCGGTGAGGAGGAAGGAGTTGGGCACGGCCTTGGGCAGGGGCTTCATGTGGGGCGCCCAGGTGAGGGTCACGGGCACCTTCGTGGTGCCGTGGGCCTCCTGGATGGTGAGCAGGTCCGCCAGGCCCTGGTGGGGATGCTCGCGGGCGCTCTCCATGCTCAGCACGGGCACGGTGGAGAAGCGCCGGAAGGCGTTGATGACGGGATCGAGCTCGTCGATGGCGTCGCCATCGCCGTGGGAGAAGGTCCGCACGGCCAGCGCGTCCACGTAGCGGCCCAGCACGGGCACGCCCTCGCGCACATGCTCGGCGCGATCCGAATCCATCACGGCACCATCGCGGTCCTCCAGCTTCCAGGTGCCGGCGCCCACCTCGAGCACGATGGCGTGGCCGCCGTGGCGCAGCATGGCCGCCTCGAAGCTGGCTCGGGTGCGCAGGCTGGGGTTGAAGAAGACCATGCCCAGGATGCGGTCCGCGAAGATGGCGCCGGGCCGTTCCTTCTTCCAGGCGGCGGCCTTGGCCAGGATCTGCTGGACGCCCTCGGGGCCCAGGTCGGCGATGCGGGTGAAGTGCTTCATTTCTGCTCCGGCACGAAGGACTGGATGGCGGTGACGAGGGTGGTGAGGGCCGCGCCGCTGACGTTGAGGGGCGGCATGAGGCGCAGCACCTGGGGATCGCCGGAGCCGCCCAGGAGGATGTGCTGCGCCATGAGGTGCTTCTTGAGGGCGGCGGCGTGGGGCGTGCGGAGGCCCAGGAGGAGGCCCTCGCCCTGCACATCCGTCACTACCGTGTCTTTCAGCTCCTTCCGAAGCCGCGCAGCGGCTTCGGAAGCTCGCTCCATCAACCCTTCGGATTCGATGACGTCCACCGTGGCCAGCAGGGCGGCGCAGGCCAGGGGCCCGCCGCCGAAGGTGCTGCCCAGGTCGCCGCCCTTGAGCTTCGAGGCCACGGCGGCGGTCATGAGCAGGGCGCCCATGGGCACGCCGGAGGCCAGGCCCTTGGCGGAGGTCATGAGGTCGGGCCGCACGCCGTAGAGCTGGGCGGCGAAGGGCGTGCCCAGGCGGCCCATGCCCGTCTGGATCTCGTCGAAGATGAGCAGGGTGCCGGTGGCGTCGCACTTGGCACGCAGGGCCTGGAACCACTCCCGCGAGGCGGTCTTGATGCCGGCCATGCTCTGGATGGGCTCCAGGATGACGCCGGCCACGTTCGAGAAATCCGCTGCTTCCAGGGCCAACCGGTCGCCGAAGGGCAGTCGCAGGCAGGGCGTGAGGCTGTCCGCGAAGGGCTGGGTGATCTTGGGATCGTCGGTGACGGACAGGGCCAGGATCGTCCGGCCGTGCCAGCCGCCGTCGAAGGCCGCCAGCTGCTTCCGGCCCGTGAGGAGGAGCGCCACCTTCAGGGCGTTCTCGTTGGCCTCGGCGCCGCTGTTGCAGAAGAAGACCGAGTCCATGCCCGAGAAGGCCGTGATCTTCGCGGCGGCGGCATCCCGCACGGGCAGCGCGGCGGCGGCGGAGTAGAAGAGGAGCGAGGCGGCCTGGTCGGCCACGGCCTGCACCACCTTGGGGTGGCTGTGGCCCGTGGCGCACACGCAGTGGCCCCCGTAGAAGTCCCACCAGGCCTGGCCCCGGTCGTCGAAGACCTGGTCGCCCTCGCCCTTCACCAGCGGAAAAGGATAGGGGGCGTAGGTGGGCAGCAGGGCGGGAACAGCGGAGGTGGAAGGCATGCGGGAATCCTGTGCATATGCGTGCATGAGAATGCATAACCGTGCAATCGATTGCATAATATGCACACGTTGAATTCCCAAAATCAAGGAATATTTCTATATTTCCTATAGCTAGAGATTCAATGGCTTGCGGTTCCATGCAATTTCATGCACCATCCATGCATGGATTTGGATCAGCTCATCCTCCAGCTGCTGGAGACCCACCCCATCGCGGACCAGACGGATCTGCTGGACCGGCTGTCCGCCGATGGCCACGAGCTCACCCAGTCCACGCTGTCCCGGCGGCTCAAGCGCCTGGGCGTGCAGAAGGTCCAGGGCCGCTACCGCCGGGTGGAGGGCTCCGCCCAGATCCTGCCCGAAGTGACCATCACCGAGGCGCCCCCCAACCTGCTGGTGCTGCGCACAGCGCCGGGCTTTGCCCAGGCATTGGGCCTCAGCGTGGACGCCGACCCCGTCCCCGGCCAGATGGGCACCCTCGCGGGTGACGACACCGTGTTCGTGGCCGTGCTGCCCGAGCGCCTGGCCGACGTGAAGGCGCATCTGGCGCGGGTGGTGGCGGGGAGGTAGGGACTCCGGCTGCCCAGCCTGTAGACTTACCTGGTACCGTCTGGAGCCCCTCATGGACCGTTTCGGTAGTTCGAAGCTGCGCATCGGCTGGACGCTGGTCTGCCTGTTCTTCGCCGGGCTGATGCTCATGGGCGTGCGGGGCCAACAGGGGACGGAGGGCTCGCAGATCATCGTCTTCGGGACCCAGGTGCCCCTGGGCGCCGATTCGCTGCGGGCCTATGTGCTGGGCAGCCTCCAGGGGGTGATGTACTGGCTGGTGTCGCTGGTGGTGCTGCTGGGCGCCTTCGGGCCCGTGAGCCAGTGGACCGCCGCCGCGGCCCGGGGGGAGCGGCTCAAGGGCTTCTTCGCGGGAACCGGCCTGGGCTTCGTGCATGGGCTGTTCCTCTCCCAGGTGGCGCTGATCCCTGTGTGGGCGCTGAGCTGGCGCCTCATCGGGGAAGCCTGGCCGCCGGAGCTGCTGCGGGCGGACCTGCACGGCCTCCTGCTGGGCCTCCAGATGCTGCTGTGGGCGGTGCTGCTCTCCCGCCTGCTGAAGTCCAGCGCCGGGTTGGCCCTGCTGCTGACGCTGCTGCTCCGCGAGCTGGGCCCCCGCCTGAGCTTCTTCCTGGATTTCGGCCAGGACCTGGGCTGGAGCGCGGGCCAGGTCAAGGTGCTGGAAGTCTTCGTGCGGCTGCTGCCCATGGCCCAGCTGCCTTCGGATCCCTTCTCGCCGCTGGCGCTGCCCCTGTCCATTGGCGGACCCCTGGTGCTGGGTGCCCTGGCCATGCTGCTGCCGGCGGGGGGCCGGAAGTAATCGGATGCGCCGCGGCCTGGGGCTCCTCCTCCCGGTGCTCCTGCTGGGCCAGGCGGCCCAGGAGCCGGCGGCGCTGCGCCAGAAGCTCGCCGCCATCCAAGGGCGCCTCGGCCAGGTGGACCAGCAGCTCGCGGCCCTGAAGAAGCGCCGCAAGGGCGTGCTGGTGGAGATCCAGGGCATCTCCCTGCAGCGGGACCGCGCCAAGGCGCAGGTGGATGGGGCCCGGCTGCGGCGGGATCAGGCCCAGAGCGAGGTCCAGGTCATTGGCCGCGAGCAGGTCCGGATCTCGGGCGAGGTGCTGAAGCTCCAGGGCGACCTCCGGAAAGAGGTGCGCTGGATGCAGGCGCTGGGCCCCTGGGGCGACCTGGGCCTCTATGCCACCTTCAAGGATCTGGACGCCTGGCTGGTGCGGGGCCGCATGCTGGCCTGGGCGCGCCTGCAGGAACGGAAGCGCCTCGACCTCATCCACCACCTCCAGGGCGACCTCGCGGTCAAGGAGAAGGCCCTGAAGGAGGTGCTCGCCCGCCTGGCCAATGAAGAAAAAGAGGCCGCCCAGCTCCAGGCCGCGCTCCGTGTCCAGGAGGACAAGCTCAACGGCTTCCTGGAGGGTCTCCAGAAGGATGAGGCCGCCCAGAAGCAGGCCCAGGCGGAGCTGGCGGAGGAGGCCATCCAGCTCGAACGCCTCCTGGCGGGCCTCCTGACCAAGCCCAAGGGCGAGGCGTTCGAGTCTGCCGTGAGCTTCGTCTCCCTCCAGGGCAGCCTGCCCCAGCCCGTGGAGGGCGTCCTGGCCCTGGGCTTCGGCGAGCATCTGCATCCGCGCTTCCACACCAAGACTGTGCAGAGCGGCCTGCTCATCGCCACCGCCAGCAGTGCCCCCGTGGCGGCCGTGGCCGATGGCAAAGTGGTCTTCGCCGACTACTACCAGAGCTACGGAGCCATGGTGATCCTTGAGCACGGCGGCGGCTGGTTCACCCTCTACACCCACCTGCTGGGCCTCCAGGTCGACAAGGGCCAGGTGCTCAAGGCCGGCGAAGCGGTGGGTGCCGTGGGCGACACGGTGGATGGCCCCCGTCTCGGCTTCGAAATCCGCCATCAGGCCCAGCCCCAGGATCCGCAGAAGTGGCTGAAGAATCGGTATCGCTAGGATGAGAAAGCGGATCCCCGGCTTTGCCGAGGATCTGCGCGGGGGTCCGGGGGTGTTCGCGCAGCGGAGCGGAGCGTGGAACCCCCGGAGGACACTCAGCGCACCACGCTGCTGGCGTTGAACAGGGGCACGTAGATGGCGAGCAGCAGGGCGAGGACGACCACGCCCATGAAGAGGATCAGGATGGGCCCGATGAGGCTGGTGACGGCGGTGGTGGCTTTCTCCACTTCCTGGTCGAAGAAGTCGGCCACGTGGTCGAGCATCTCGGGCAGGGCGCTGCTCTGCTCACCCACGCGGACCATCTCGACGGCCAAGGGATCCAGGATCTTCGCTTGTTCGAGTGCCAGGTTCAGGCTGCTGCCGGCGCGCACCTTCTCGGTGACGGTGCCCAGGCCCGCTTTCATGCGTTCGCTGGGGCTGGTGCGCTGCACCACCTCCAGGGCCTGCACCACGGGCAGGCCGCCTGACAGCAGCACACCCAGGGTCCGCGAAAACACGCTGGAGTGGTACATGCGGTAGAGCGTCCCCACCTTCGGCACCATCAGCAGCAGCCGTTCCGCCAGCTTGCGCCCGGCCTCCGAAGCCACCATCCAGCGGACGAAGACCGCCAGTCCGGCGAGGATGAGGCCCTGCAGCCAGAGGGTGGAGCTGACCACCTTGCCCATGCCCAGCAGGATCCTCGTGAACAGCGGCATCTCGATGTCACCGCCCGCGTAGAACTCCGCGAAGCGGGGCAGCACCACGTTGAAGATCACGCCCAGGGCCAGGATCAGCACCAGCACCAGGAAGGCCGGGTAGAAGAGGGCCTCGATGATGCGGCGGCGGCTGTGCTGGGCGAACTTCTGGAAGGACAGCCAGCGGGCCAGCACGTCCGGCAGGGTGCCGCTGCGCTCGCCCGCCACCACGTTGCTGCGGTAGACCGGCGGGAATGCGCCCGCCTGTTCCAGGGCGTCCGAGAACGACATGCCCTCGCGCACCAGTCCCACCACCTGGGCGAGGCTGCGGCGCAGCTGGGGATCCTTGCCGTGGCCCACCAGCAGCTCCAGCGACTGCAGAAGGGGGATGCCGGCCTTCAGCAGGGCCAGCAGCTCCTGGTTGAAGAGCACCAGGGATTCGGTCTTCAGCTGCGCACGGCTGCGGAAGGCCGTGTCGGTGCGGGTGATCTCCAGCGGGAACCCGCCCTCAGCCAGCACCCGGGCCCTCAGGGCCTCGACGCTCTCCGCCTCGAAGTCCCGCACGAGGACTTCGCCGTTGGAATGGGTGAGCCGGACCGTGAATCGCATGGGCACCTGGGACGCCTTTCGAGGATACCGGGAAACCGGGTACAGGCCGGATCCGGGTAGCCTCAAGGGATGCCCCGGAGGCCTTGTGCCGCATCGCCCGTTGTTCCTGCTGCCCGTCCTGACCCTCGTCCTGGCCGCCCAGGCGCCGCCCGCGCCCCTGCGCAGCGGTGTGCCGGAGCCTGCGGTCCTGGACCTGCGCGGCGCGGACGGGGCCCAGCTGGTGCCGAAGGACAACCGGGATGCGGCCCAGGTGGAGGCTGCCCGGCAGCACTGGGCGCCCCTGATAGCGGAGTTGAAGGGGGCCCCCGCCGTGCGGCTGCGCCTGCCCTCCGGTGAGGGCCGGCTCGCCCTCCTCCTGGCGGCGGCCCAGGCCCTCAAAGCTCAGTCGCCGGACCAGCAGCTCTACGTGGCCTTCGATCCCCAGACCGCGCCCATCCTGGACGAGAACGCCTGGGGCGCCATGGACGGCGGGGCCCTGGTGCCGGCGGACCTGAACCTGGACCCAGCGGCCTGGCGCGCCCAGCTCACCCGGGCCCAGGATTCGTTCCCGGGCCGGCCCTGGACCCTCTGGCTGCCCTCGGACCCCGGGGCCCTGGTCTCGACGCTCCTGGGCGACGGCGGGCGGGTGGTGGTGCCCGCGGGCGGTCCGGGGGCCCAGTTGGCCGGGACCCTGCCTGCAGGCTTCACGGAGGTGGAGGGCGGCCTGGGGGACCTGACCCTGCGGAACCGCGCCGGGGCCCTGCGGCGCTGGACCTTCACCGGCGGCGCCTGGTCGCCGGTGCCCCTTCCGAAGGACCGGACTGAGGTGGCCGTGAGCGCGGCGGAGGCCTACGACGTGGGCGCCCTGCTGGCCAAGGTGCGGGCGGCCCAGCTGCGGTCCCGGGCCGCGGCCCGGACGGTCCAGGCCAGGGCGGAACTGGATCTGCACCTCCAGGCCCCCGCGGGCCGGGGCGGGGATCTGGGCTTCAGCTTCGGCTACTTCGAGAGGGCCGGCGAATGGCCGGAGCTGCTCCAGAAGGAGGTCCGCTTCAACGGCGTGACCGCCAAGCTCAACGGGGAGGTGCAGCTGCCCCTCATCGAAAGCCGCCAGTCCATGTCCCTGCCCGTGGCCCTGGGCATGACGGAACGCTACCGCTATCGCGACGGCGGCCCCGCGGGACCGGGCCGACGGCTGCTGCGCTTCGAGCCCGTGGGCGCGGACCCGCTGCTGTACTCGGGCGATCTGGAGGTGGAGGAGGCCACGGGGCGCGTCCTCCTGGAGCACCGGGAGCGCACGAACCTGCCGGGCACCGTGAAGAGCGAGCGGGAGATCCTCACCTACGGCGAGGCGGTGCCGGGCCTGTGGCGGCCCGTCGCTGTGCAGACCTTCGAGCGGTGGGTGAGCGCGAGCGGCGTGGTGCAGGTGCAGCGGCGCTTCACCTACCGGGATTTCCAGGTCAACGGCGAGAGCTTCGAGGCGGCCCGAGATGCTGCCCGGGCCTCGGGTTCCACCATGCTCAAGGTGACGCCGGAGGGCGCCCGCTACTTCACGAAGCAGGGCGACGGCACGCGGAAGATCGAGGAGAAGCCCAAGAGCAGCGGCCGGGCCCTGGCGGGGGTGGTGCTGGTGGATCCGGGCCTGACGCCACCGGTGGCGCCGCTGGGCGGCCTCCTCTACTTCGACTACAACGCCTTCGGCAAGGGCGTGCAGCTGAACGCCCTCACGGCCATCCTCTTCAACACCGCCAGCCTCGCCATCCCCCGGGGCCTGGGTAGCTTCGACGTGAGCGCCGACGCCACCACCCTGCTGCTCAAGAGCACGGAGCGCCCCGTGCTGAACGGGCGCCTGTCCGACCAGGACGGCGTCGGCCGCCGCTTCGGGAAGGCGGGCCTGGGATTGGGCCGCGACCTGGGCCTGGGCTTCCGCCTGGAGGGCCGCGGCGATTTCCAGTACGACGACTTCAGCGAAGGGGACAGCAAGTACCGCACCCCGGGCTACCAGCTGCCGCCCTCGGGCCTGACCCGCATCGGCACCCTCCAGGGCTCCTGGCTCTTCCGGGGCTTCCAGCTGCGGGCCTACCACGGCTGGGGCCGCCGTCCCGAGGGCACGTACGGCTTGGCCACGGCCCCCCAGGAAGTTCCCGAAGGCGGCGATTTCCGCCGCTGGGGCGGCAGCCTGGGTCTGGACCGGGAGGTGGTGCCGGGGTTCTGGTTTCACGGCGAGGCGGGCTGGGCTTCGGGCCGGGCCTTCGACCGCTTCAAGGCCCTGGATGTGGGTGGCCTGGGGGGCGTGGTGCGCATCGCGGGCATCCGGGCCAACGCCATCACGGCGGACCGGCTGGCCTACGGGAAGACCTCCCTGGCCATCCCCACGGGGCCGAACCTGCGCCTGTCCCTCAGCCTCGAATACGCCCGCGCCCGCAGCCTGGACGACCAGAAGACCTACGGCATGAGCGGGGTCGGCATCACCGGCGACCTGCCGGGCTTCTGGGTCTTCACGGCCGTGCGCGTGGACCTCGGTGTGGGCGTACAGAGCGACATCGCCGGAGTCCGCACTGTGAACGGGTACGTGGCCCTGCTCAGAGTGTTCTAAGAGCACTAGGTCGAAAGATCTATGTATTTATTTGATTTAACTTAATTTTTTTTTTATATTGCGGAAGGGGCCCTCTGGGACCATGACGGCTGTCCTGATGCCTTTTTCATGGGCATTGATTCGGAGGCGAACATGCTCACATGGCGCACGGGCCTTCCTGATGTTGACCGGTCTGGGCTTGGCCCTTCTGGTGGCCTGTAGCAGCGGGTCGAGCCCTGGCACCAGCAGCAGCGTCCCAAACGGAACCACGAGTGTGCGCTTGGTGGACGGGCCCATCGCCGGCTACCTCGGTTCCGGCAACACCGTGAACCTGGCGGATGGCACCGTCGAGCCCCTGAAGGTGCCCTCGGGCATGCAGAGCGGCATCGAGCTGATCGTGAACTTCGACGTGGCCCCGGGGACCACGAAGGATGTGTGGATCGACTTCGACGCGGCCCACTCCATCCAGGTGGTGATGGCCGGGATGTCGGGCCAGTACCTCCTGCGCCCCACCTGCTGGGCCTTCGACAAGACCGCCACGGGCTCCATCCACGGGACGTTGACCGATGCCGCCACCACCCCGGTGTTCACCTACAGTGCCGCGTTCACAGCGGATGCCTCCACGGGCGGCGTGGGCGCGGCCTTACCCCAGTGGCCACCAGCAGCCGGAGCGACCGGGTGAACCTGCTCCAGTCGCTGGCCACTCTTCCGGCAGCCACAGCTTCATCCTGCGGACGACGATGGCCACCGTGGGCACCTCCACGGAAACCTACAGCTTCACCACCGTTCCCGCTGGCGCCTACAACCTTCAGGCCGTGCGGGCCACCCTGAACCTGGATGGGACCACCACCACGACCCAGTCGACCATCCAGCCGGCCACGGTGGCGGCTTCCTCCACAGTGACCGTGAACCTGGGACTCTAGCCGGAGTCAGCATCCGCGGATCCGGGGGCCTCCTGCCGGGGGTTCATCCGGATCCGCGGGACCTTCTCGCGGTGCAGGATCTGGAACCGGATGGGGCCGAGGTTCCGCCTCCGGTACGTGTGCAGCTTGGCGTGCATGATCCGGAAGGCATCCACCATGGTGGGGCAGAAAGCCACCTTGCCGGGACTGTCCTTGAGGCCGCCTCGCTCGAACACGGCGCGGGTCTGGCCATGAAGGCCCACGAAGATGGCTTTGATGCGCTGCCGGGCCAGCTCGCGCAGGATCCCCTCCATGGCCACCAGGCCGGTCACGTCAGCGCTGATGACCTGCTCCATGCGGAAGATGATCACCTTCACGTCCGCGCCGATGGCCCGCATGGCGTTCAGGGCCCGCTCCGCGGCGCCGAAGAACAGGGGGCCGGAGAGGTCGTAGATCACCACGCCCGCCGGCAGGGGTCCGGGCAGGGCCCGGTGGTCCGGCTCGGCCAGGTGCCCCTCCGAGACTGTGGCCATGCGCCGCATGAAGAGCAGTGAAGCCAGCATGATGCCCACCGTCACGGCGATCACCATGTCGAAGAGGACAGTGAGGCTGAAGCAGGTGAGCAGCACGGCCACGTCGCTCTTGGGGGCCACGCGCACCGTGTGGATGAAGTGCTCGGCCTCCGACATGTTCCAGGCCACGAGGAGGAGCAGGGCCGCCAGGCTGGCCATGGGCAGGAAGCGGAGGAGCGGAGCCAGGAGGAGGATGGCGAGGAGGATGGTCAGGGCGTGGGCCATGGCGGCCACCGGGGTGCGCCCCCCGTAGCGGAAGTTGGTGGCCGTGCGGGCGATGGCCCCCGTGGCGGGGATGCCGCCGAAGAAGGGGGCGAGGATGTTGCCAGCCCCCAGGGCCAGCAGCTCGGCATCCGGGTCGTGGCGGGTGCGGGCCATGCCGTCGGCGACCACGGCGGACAGCAGGGACTCGATGGCCCCCAGCATGGCCACGGCGAAGGCGCTGGGCAGCAGCATCCGCACCGTGGCGAGGCTCATGCCCAGGGGCTGGCCGTCCGGGCCCGGCGCGTTCCATGGCCACATGGGCATGGGGGGCACCTGGGGGATGCCCTGGACCACTCGGCCGCCGAGGACCGTGTGGAAGCGTGTCCCGATGGTGTCCACGGTGAAGCCCGGCATCAGGTGGGAAAGGGCCCAGGCCGCCACGGCCGCCAGGGGCAGGGCGATGAGGGGCGGGGGCACCTTGCGCAGCGGGCGGGGCAGGCGCGCTAGCCACCGCTTGGGCAGGCGCGGCGCCAGGAGGATGGCCAGGGTGCCCATTCCCACGAGGAGCTCCCAGGGTGAGGCGGTGTGTCGCGCGCGGGCCATGGCGACCAGGCGCTCGAAGAAATGGTCGGGATTGCCGGCCAGCTTCAGGCCGAAAAGGTCCTTCACTTGCAGCAGGGCGATCACTACGGCGATGCCCGAGGTGAAGCCCGTGGTCACGGGGAAGGGGATGAACTCGATGAGGCGGCCCAGGCGCAGGGCGCCCATGCCCAGGAGGATGAGCCCGGCCAGGAGGCCGGACACCAGCAGGCCGGCGAGGCCGAAGCGGGCGTAGAGGGGGGCCAGCACGACGATGAAGGCGGCCGTGGGGCCCACCACCTGCACCCGCGAGCCGCCCAGCAGGGCCGTCGCGAAGCCCGCCACGATGGCGGTGTAGAGGCCCTGCTGGGGCGGTACGCCCACGGCGATGGCCAGGGCCATGGCCAAGGGCAAGGCCACGATGCCCACGAGAAAGCCCGCCGTGAGGTCCCGCTTGAGCTGCGCCCGGGAGTAGCCCTCCGCCATCACCGCCCGCATCGCCGCCCCGGGCAGGGCCAGGAGGGGGACGGCGGAGGCGGGGTCCTGGAATCGAGTGCGGGCCATGAGACTCCTGGATGGCTTGGGAGGAACCTCCATGGTACTCCTGCATCCGCAACCCGAGGCACTCCAAGGCTAGACTGGAAGCCAGATGCCGACGATCCCGTTCCACGTCCACGCCTCCCCGACCCTCAAGGTGAGCGGGCGCCGCATCCTCGGATGGCGGACCCTCCTCTGGACGGCCCTGGCCGCCCTGCTGCTCTATAGCCTGGGACTGAGCAACCACGAGCTTTGGGACTACCACGAACCTTACGTGGGCGGCATCGTGCGCGAAATGGCCAGCAGCGGCGACTGGATCGTGCCCACGCTCAACGGCCAGCCCTACCTGGAGAAACCCCCGCTCTTCTACGCGATGGGGGCCCTGATCTGCCGCCTCACGGGCAGCTTCGAGCCCTGGGCCCTGCGCCTGCCTTCAGCCCTGCTCGCCTTGGCCACGGTGGGGTGGATGAGCTACCTGGGCTGGCGCCTCAGTTCCGCCCGGGCCGGCGGCTGGGCGGGCTACATGGTGGGCACAGGGGTGTTGTTCTTCCAGGTGGGGCACATGGCCGTGGTGGACATGACCCTCACCGCGGCGGTGAGCTTCGGGATCGGGTTGGCCTTCCTGGCGCTGGTGGAGCCGGCCTACCGTGACCGCTGGGTGCCCTGGTTCTGGGCCAGCCTGGGCCTGGCCTTCCTGGCGAAGGGGCTGGTGGGCCCGGTGCTGGTGCTGCTGCCCCTGGCGGTCACGCTGCTGATCCAGCGCGATCCGGGCCTGCTGAGAACCTTCGTCCGCCCCAACTGGGGCATGGCCGGGGGACTTGGGCTCGCCTCCATCTGGATCGGGCTGCTGGCGCGCCGGGGCGGCTGGGACTTCCTGGCGGAAGTCTTCCTTCGCAACACCCTGGGCCGGTTCCTCGCCGACCCCGGCCTGGTGCCGCACACCGGCCGCCTGGGCGAACACGTGGAGCCCTTCCTGTTCTATGTCCAGCGGGTGCCGGGCAACGTGCTGCCCTGGCTGGCCATCTGGGCCGCGGCGCTATGGTCGGCTTTCCCGAGACACCGGCGGCACCATCTGTCCCCCCGCACCTACTTCCTGCCGCTCGCCTTCGGGTTGGTGCTGCTGCTCCTATCCTTCTCGGCGGAGAAGCGGATGGTCTACATCCTCCCGGTGTTCCCCATCACCTTCCTGCACGCGGCGCTCTGGCTCGACATGCGGGTGCCGAGGGCCCGCCGCCGCATCGACCGCACCCTGATGGCGGTGTTGGGCCTCACGTTCTTGCTCATCGGACTGCTGGGCGCCGGGTTCCCGTGGGTCGCGATGGTCCGGGCCCAACTTCCCTGGGAGGCGGCCCTAGCCATGTCCCTGGGGTCGCTGCTGCTCAGTTTCCTCTCCCTGCGTCTCCTGTGGCGCCGCGATTTCCCCGGTGCCCTGGATTGGGGCATGACGCAGTGGACGGGATTCCTCGTGGCCTTCCTGGTCTTGGCCGTACCCCAATGGGACCGGGAACTCTGGCGCCCCTTGGCGGATCCTTACACTGTGGCCAGGGGGTTGGAGCTTCGTGGGGCACGCGTGATCGAAGGGCGGCTCTCGGAGACCCAGCTTGGCTTTGCCAGCCTGCGGTTGCGCCATGTCCTGCCGGTTGTTGATGAGGTGGACGGGTTGCGCGAGGTGCTGGATTCGGCCCGCCCGGTGGTGGCCCTGGTGGAGCCTGGCTGGTGGAGGGCTGAGTTGGCTTCCCAGCCACCGGGTAAGGTGTGGCCTACGGCGGCCTCAGGGCTGCGGACTTCCCAGCGCGACCGGGCGCCCCTGGTGGTGGTCAACCCTGCGGCGGCGCAGCTGGCGGCACGCTGAGCGAGACTTCCAGGCCTGCGAGCACCCGAGTGATCTCGCTGTCGTCTGGCCGCAGGTCGGGATCCTTCTCTAGGAGCCGCGCCACCAGGCTGCGGAGGGGCCCCGGGACATCCGGCCTCAGGACTCGCAAGTCCGGGGGCAGAGCCGAGCGGTGCCGGTCCAAGATCTCGAAGGGAGTCTCTCCCTGGAACGGGGGCTCGCCAGCGAGCATGTGGAAGAGGATCACACCCAGGCTGTAGCGGTCGGCTGCCGGGCCCACGTGGGTCTTGAGCTGGGCCTCGGGCGCGGCGTAGAGGGGCGTACCCAGGAAAGCGTACGTGGTGGTGACCGTGTCCGCGTCCATGACACGGGCGATGCCCAAGTCCATGACCTTCGCGCCGCCAGGTGTGAGCAGGATGTTGCCGGGCTTGAGATCCCTGTGCACCACGCCATGGGCATGGGCGTGGGCCATGGCCTCCGCCACTTGATAGGCGAGGCCCACAGCCTCCGCAAGGGGCAGGGCGCCTTGGGCCTTGAGATGCTCATCGAGGCGCTCGCCGGGAACGTATTCCATGGCGAGGTAGGGCGCCCCGTCTTCTGGGCCTGGGTCCAGGATCCGAACAAGGTTCGGGTGGTCGAGGAGGGCCCCAAGCCGCGCTTCCAGCCGGAAGCGCGCTCGGAATTCTTCATCGTCCACGCGATGAGGGTGGGGCAGCTTGAGCGCCACCTCCTGTCCGGTGGCCCCGTGCCGGGCGAGGTAGGTATCCGCGAATCCGCCTCGGCCCAAGAGACGCTCCAGCCGGTAGGGACCTACAATCTTGGACGCAGGGCCTAGGTCCGATGTCGGCCGAGGCTCCAAACTCCGCCAGGATCGCTTTTTGCGGCTCCGGGCCCAGACGGCCAGGCCGAGCAGCCCCAGCAGCCCCAGCGCGAGCAGTCTCCCCGGCCCCAAAGGGCCCAGGCGAATCGGCTTGGGATCCTGCGGGCTCGGGGTTGGGGCAGGCATGGCGGCACTGGGGTTCTCGACCCGTGGCGGTTGGGCCGGAATGGGAGTTTCCGGTGGGGGCTCCGGCCGAGTCAGAGGGAGCGCGGGTACCTCCGCGGGCTTGCCGGTCGGCTGGGGTGCAGGTTCCGCGGCCGGTGGCAGGGCCGGGGGATGAGCCTTCGGGGTGGGCTCCGCAGGCTGGGTCACGAAAGCCGGTTCCTTGGGGGCAGGGGCGGGTTGGGTCTGCTGGCTGATGGCGTGATGGAGGGCGTCCCGGTCCGCCTTTGGTTCGCCGTAATGGGCCGCCTTACTGAGGGCGGCCTGGGCTCCATCCACGTCTCCTGACTCCAGCAAGCACCGCGCCAGGCGGGTGTGGGGCGCATAGTTGTTGAGCAGGTTGTTGCCGTAGATGACCACTCGCCCGGCCGAGGCGGGCCTGAGCTCGATGGCCCGGCGATAGGCTGCGATGGCGGCTTTCCATTGGCCCTGGCGCTCGGCGTCGAGACCGTCCTGGTAGGCCGCGTAGAATGTGGGCTGGGCCTGGGCCATCAACATGGGGGCCATCCACAGCCCCAGGGTGGCGTGTCGCACCTCAATCTCCCACAAAGAGGAAATGAAGGGCCCGTTCCAGAGGGCGGCGGTCGAACTGGACGATGGTGGAGATGTCCAGCCGGTGCTCACGAATGTGCTCGGTCCCCACGGACGGGGCCCCGGTCCGGGCCAGGATCTGGTCCACTTCCAGGGATTGCGAAACGCGTCGGCTGGACCATCCGTACCGGTAGGCGACATCCACGCCCACGGACCCCCGCTTGAAGCCGCTGCCCAGAGAGGCCCGGTACATCACCCTCTGGGTGCCGGTGACCGCATCGACCACGGGTTGCGGTTCCCGGCTCAGTCCCGCCCTGAGGGGGATCACCGATCCGCTCTGGGTGATCTTCAGGAATTCGAGACCCAGGTGGACATCGGTGGCATTGGGGGTCCGGTCCCCCTTGTCGAAGTCGAAGAAGCTCTGGCCGTTGAGCCGCGAGGAGGCGGACATGTACCGGGTGGTGGACCAGAGCGTGTGGGACATGTCCGCCGTGATCAGCCACAGGTCTGAGGGACGGTAGGCGAAGCCGACACCGGTCCCGGCAGGCCAATGGAGCCCGGTGGTTGTGGGCGCGCCGGTAAACCCTCGCTGGCTGAGGTTGGTGGAGAGCTGTGTGGCAAAGGTGTAGTCGGCGTGGAACCCCGTGCGGTGAACAAGCCCGAGGCTCCAGGTGGGCCAGCGCCAGATGAGCCCCAGGTTCAGATTCTCGCCATCCATGGCGTTCGACTGCTGGAAGGCCACCGCCGCCCGGGTGGTTCCGGTGGTGCGGAGGCTCGCCGAGGCGAGGTCCCAGCGCCCGCGCCACTGGTTGTAGGAAAGGCCCAGGAGGACCCGCTGCGACACCTCGTAGGCGGCTGCGAAGGAGTAGAGATCGATCTGCCCGGTCTGGCTGACATCTTGGATCACCCTGGAAGGCAAGGCAGAGGCCGGAGTGATCGGGGATTCGGTCAGGGTCCGCTGAGTGTGGTCCGTGAGGGCGAAGGCACGCTGGACTGACAGCTGGAGCACGAGATTCCGGCCCCTCATTTGCAGAGGGGCGGTCGCGGAGACGAACAGGGGATCGAAGCGCGTGGAGCTGACGAGGGCGTCGCTCACGGCCAGGATGCGGCCGCGGCTCGAGGTCTCGAAGTCTTGATACCCCACAGAGCGCTGGGTCCCGCGTGCGACGAGGCTCACCTCAGGATGGAGGAGCTGCGCCAGGCCCGCAGGGTTGAAGGAGACGGCGGTCGCGTCATCCGCCACCGCGATGAAGGCCCCTCCCAGCCCCATGGCACGGGCCCCGGCTCCCTGGACGGTGAAGTTGGTTCGGGATTGTTCCGAGATCAGGGTGCCGATGGGGGTCTGGGCCTGCAACATCCCCCAGGCCCGTCCGATGAGGAAGAGCCAGGAGAAGGCGACCGGCGAACCGCGGCGAAGGTATAGCACTCGTACATCATGCCTGTTCCTGGGGGAAGCTGGGAACGGGGATCATCAGGTGGACCGGGCCGGTCAGGACGCTGTGAGAATGGTTCGGATTTGCCGGGAAAGGCCGTCCATCAACGCGTACCGTTTTGCGTACATGGAGCGCTTGTTGGGCTTAATCTCCTCGGGAAGTCTCCTCGACGCCTTCAAAGGCAGGCGGTACCAGCCTTCAGACTCGCGTTCACCCCCCACCTCCAGCCAGAGATCGTCGTAGTCGAAAAGGATTTTCTTGGCCGTTCCGAGGGCCCGGCCCCGGGCCACGTGGATGCTGTTTCCCACGCCGAGCAGGTTGGAGACACGCAGAGAGCGGGCGATCTCCTGGGCCGCGAAGGCCATGAAGGCTTTCGGCCGAAGCCCGTGCATGGCTTTGGTCGCAAGCTTGATGACCTCCTCGTCGCCACCCTTCCTTCCCTGGAGGGCGCCCAGGTAGCAGGTCCAGCCCGAAGGGGAATGCTCCAGCGAGAAGACGAAGGAGCTGATGGCGCCCGGGATCCCTTCCAGCTCGAGGAAGACTCCGATCTCGCCTTCTTTGCGGAACTGGGCGTCCGCGCGCATCCTGAGGGTCAGCGCCCCTGCCTTCTCCAGGGGAATCCTGGCCAGAAGCAGGCCCTCCTCCCGGAGCATGGCCTCCTGGAAGACGCCCCCCTTCGCGTTGACGAAGATGTAGGTATCGCGGATGACCTTGAAGCGCCTGGACCAGTCCCATCTGCGGGACATGTAGGTCCCCATGGGACGGAAGGCCAGCCTGGGGTTGGCCACCACGAAAGGCCGAATGACCGGTTCATCGAGAAAAGAGAACCAGCCTTGGACAGCAGCCTCGCGGAGGATAGCCAGGGCCGCCCAGCGCAGGTGCCGCTTGAACTTCCTCTGTTCCCCGGGCCGGGCCTCGTAGGCCCTGGCGCTGTAGGCCCAGGCCTTCCTGGAAACCTGGATATAGCTTTGGATCAAGCGTAGAACCCACGGTACTTCATGGCCTGGGCGACGCGGTCCAGGGCCAGGATGTAGGCGCCGATGCGGGGGTTGGTCTTGTACTTGTCGGTGGTGGCGAAGGTGGCCTGGAAGGCATGGGTCATGTAGTCCACCAGGCGCTCGTTGACTTCGCGCTCGCGCCAGTAGAAGCCCTGGCGGTTCTGCACCCACTCGAAGTAGCTGACGGTGACGCCACCCACGTTGGCCAGGATGTCGGGCACCACGAGGACGCCATGCTCCAGCAGGATGGGGTCCGCCTCGGGCGTGGTGGGGCCGTTGGCGCCCTCCACGATGACCTTGGCACGGACGTAGGCCGCGTTGGCTTCCGTGATCTGGTTCTCCGAAGCCGCGGGCACGAGGATGTCTACCGGATGGGTCAGGAGGGTCGCGGGATCCAGGGGCTCGGCGCCCTTGAAGCCGACGACGGTGCGGGCCTCGGCCACGTGCTTGAGCAGGGCGTGGATGTCCAGACCGCGGTCGTTCTTGACGGCGCCCTGGATGTCGCCGATGGCTACGATGCGGGCCCCGGCTTCATGCAACAGGCGGGCGGCCTGGCTTCCCACGTTGCCGAAGCCCTGCACGGCCACGGTGGCGCCCGCCAGGGGCTTGCCCAGGCGCTGCATGGCCTCCCGGGCGGTGATGAGGATGCCGCGGCCCGTGGCCTCGGTGCGGCCCAGGCTGCCGCCCAGACCCAGGGGCTTGCCCGTCACCACGGCGTTCTCCGTCTGGCGGACGTGCATGGAGTAGGTGTCCAGCACCCAGGCCATGGTCTGGGCGTCCGTGCCCATGTCGGGGGCGGGCACGTCGCGGTCGGGGCCGATGATGTCCATGATCTCGGCGATGTACCGGCGCGTGAGCCGCTCCTTCTCGCCCAGGCTCAGGTTGGCGGGATCGCACACGATGCCGCCCTTGCCGCCGCCGAAGGGGACATCCACCACGGCGCACTTCCAGGTCATCCAGGCCGCGAGGGCCTTCACCTCGTCCAGGGTCACGTTCATGTCATAGCGGATGCCGCCCTTCGCCGGCCCGCGGGCGATGTTGTGCTGCACCCGGTAGCCCGTGAAGACCTCCCACTGGCCGCTATCCATGAGCACCGGCAGGCTCACGATCATGGACCGGCTGGGGGCCATGAACACCTTGAAGAGCGCATCATCCAGGCCGTACAGCTGGGAGGCGACTCGCAGGCGGGCCTGCATGGCTTCGAACGCATTGGTCTGGTCGGTCGGCATGGAGGTCATCTCCTACGGGCGTGCATCGGATGCGGGATGGGCCTCAGCGGGCAGCTCCAGCTCGCGGCCGGCGCTCCAGAGTCCCTCGAGGTTGTAGTGCCTGCGGGTCTCCTCGTCCATGACGTGGACCACGAGGTTGCCGTAGTCGAGCAGCACCCAGTTGCCGGTGGCCTCGCCCTCGCGGGAGATGGGGTGCTCGCCGGCCAGCTTGAGCGCATCCTCAATGGCCTCGGCGATGGCGCGGTTCTGGCGGTCGCTGCCCCCACTCATGAAGGCGAAGATATCGGTGAAGCTGGCGATGTCCTTCACGTCCACGAAGCGGATGCGGAAGGCTTTCTTGGACCGGGCGGCGTCGACGACGGTCGCGAGCCGGGAATCAAGGGTCATGCGGGCTCCAGAGCAGGCTAACGATACAGGTTTTCGGCGCGGATGGCAGCCAGAACTTGGGACGGGATGCCTTCGGGATCCTGGGTAGGATCCGCCGCCAGGCACCGGCGGAGGTTGGTGGATGCCAGGTCGGTTTCGGTCGAGGGGAGCCAGACCAGTTCGCCGGGCCTACCGGACCAAGCCGGCACAGGATGGAGCCCCGGGGTGTCCGGGACAGTGGCGGGGGCGGCAGGTCTTCGGCCCACGGCCAGGGAGGCCAGCTCGAGGATCCGCTCCGGGCGGCGCCAGGTGGCGAAGTCCGCCAGCTGGTCGCTGCCCATGACGAGGATCCAGTTCGTGCCGGGTTCAAGGGAGGCCAGCGTCTCCAGGGTGTCCACCGTGTAGCTGGCGCCGCCGCGCTCCACCTCGGCCAGCTCCACTTTGCAGCGGAAGTCGAAGGCGCGCAGGGCCTCGGTCAGCAGATGCAGGCGCGCCTCGATCCCTGGACCGCCCGGGTCGGGCTTGTGGGGACTGAGGGCCGTGGGTACGAAGCGGAGCTCGTCGAGGTCGAGGTGGTCCAGGGCAAGGCGCGCCAGCTTGAGGTGGCCTTCGTGTGGGGGATTGAACGCGCCCCCGAGCAGGCCGGCGCGCACTACCAAACCTCGCCCTTGGGAACAGCTTCTTTCTGTCCGGCCAGGATCTTCAGGGCATCGTCCACCGCGAACGCCAGTTCGCGGAGGCCCTCGCCGGTGACGCCTGAAATGAAGATGGGCTTCTGGCCGCGCTCGGCGCAGAGGGCCTCAAAGGCCTGGCGGCGCGCGTCGTCCTGCAGGGCGTCGACCTTGGTCGCCACCAGCCAGCGGGGCTTGGCGGCCAGCACGGGGCTGAAAGCCTGTACCTCGCCCTCGATGATGCGGACGGCGTCGGCGGGCTCTTCGATGGGATCCGAGAGGTCCACCAGCTGCAGCAGCATGCGGGTGCGCTCCACGTGGCGGAGGAACTGTATGCCCAGGCCCGCGCCGTCCGCCGCGCCTTCGATGAGCCCCGGGATGTCCGCGATGACCCAGCTGTCCATGATGTCGCCGCCGAACCGGTCGAGGCTCACCACACCGAGCTGGGGCTCCAGGGTGGTGAAGGGATAGTCGGCGATCTTGGGCCGGGCGGCGCTGAGGCGGCTCACGAGGGTGCTCTTGCCGGCGTTGGGGAAGCCCACCAGACCCACGTCCGCGATGAGCTTCAGCTCCAGGTCGAGGTTGCGTTCCTCGCCATCTTCGCCGGGCTGGTGGTGGCGCGGGGTACGGTTGGTGGAGCTCTTGAAGTTCGTGTTGCCCAGGCCGCCCCGCCCCCCCCGGGCCACGCAGACGGATTCGCCGTCGGCCAGCAGTTCCGCCAGTACCTCGCCGGTGTCGCCGTCCTTCACCACGGTGCCCAGGGGCACCTCCAGCAGCACGTCCAGGCCGTCCTTGCCATGGCGCATGCAGCCTTCGCCCTGGCGGCCGCGTTCGGCGGTGAAGTCGCGCTTGCTGCGGTAGGGATTCAGGGTGTTCAAGGCGCGGTTGGCCCGAAGGAAGATCGAACCGCCCTTGCCGCCGTCACCGCCATCCGGCCCGCCCTCGGGGGCGAACTTCTCGCGGCGGAAGCTCATGGCGCCGGAACCGCCGTGGCCGGCAGCGACGCGGAGCTGGACGTAGTCAAGGAACACGGTTAATCCTCAGCCCCTGGGCAGGGGAGAATAAGCACAGGCCGGGCTAGGCCCGGCCTGTGCGCGGGGGCTCCGGGGGGAGGCTCCATCTCCACGAGCCCTGCGGGCGAGTAGGAGCCACGCATCGCGTGGCGTCAGATGGAGGCGTGCAGCGCACACCCCGGACAACATCAACCCTCGATGGGATCGATGTGGATGAAGCGGCCGGACTGGCCCTTGTCCTGGAAACGGACCTTGCCGTCGATCTTGGCAAACAGGGTGTGGTCCTTGCCCATGCCGACGTTGATGCCGGCCTTGAACTTGGTGCCGCGCTGACGGACGAGGATGGAGCCGCCGGGGACAATTTCCCCGCCAAATTCCTTCACGCCGAGGCGCTGGGAATGGGAATCACGACCGTTGCGGCTGGAACCAACACCTTTTTTATGAGCCATGAGAGTACCTCTTCAGAATTTTCGCTGTTCACTAACGTTTTTCGCCGTGGGCGAAAAACGCATGACTAGGCTTTGATGGCCTTGATGCGCACTTCCGTGTAGTTCTGGCGATGGCCCTGCGTGCGCTGGTAGGTGGTGGTCTTCTTCTTCTTGAAGATGATCACCTTCTTGGCCCGGTCATGGGTGATGACCTCGGCCTCGACCGTGGCGCCCTGCACGGTGGGCTGGCCCACCTTCAGATCCCCGTCGTTGTCGATGAGCAGCACCTGATCGAAGGTGACAGCCTGCTTGGGATCCTTCGCCAGCGTTTCCACGCGGAGGATATCGCCCTCGGCGACGCGGTACTGCTTTCCGCCGGTCTTGATGATTGCGAACATGGAAACCTCTTCGATGGGGGCGTGTGGGCGGCAGTCCGTCGGACGCGCTTGGGGAGCCCACGGCCAGGGCAAGGCCCATCAGTATGCGGGGAAACCCCTGTCATCTCAAGGGAAATTCCTGAAGCAAGGGGGATTGGGCTCCTCTCAGCCTGCCGGGGATGGGATGATCGGGATCCGGAGATACCCATGGGCCGTGACTTCCAGACCTTCCTGAAGCAGCTCGAGGCCGCGGGCGAACTGTGCCGCGTGTCTCCCGAAGTCGATCCTTATCTGGAGATGGGCGCCGTCGCCGACCGGGTGTCCAAGCAGCCGGGCGGGGGGAAGGCCCTCCTTTTCGAGAGGCCGGCCGGGAAGGCCATGCCCGTGGCCATGAATGCCTTCGGCGGCCTGAAGCGCATGGAGCTGGCCCTGGGCGTGGACCAGGAGCCCCGCGGCCTGGATGCCATCGCTGACCGCATCGAGAAGCTGGTGCAGGAAGCCATGCCCAAGCCGGGTACCGGCTTCTTCGAGAAGCTGGCCAAGCTGCCGGTGCTGGCAGAAGTGGGCAACTGGATGCCCAAGACCGTGCGCAAGGGGATCTGCCAGGAGGTCGTGCTCAAGGGCGACCTGGTGAAGCTCACGGATCTGCCTGTGCTCACCACCTGGCCCGAGGATGGCGGCCCCTTCATCACGCTCGGCATGAGCCACACCCGCAACAAGCAGACGGGGCACCGAAACGTCGGGCTCTACCGGCTGCAGGTCTACGATGACCGCACGCTGGGCTTCCACACTCAGCTGCACCACGACGGCGCCCGGAACCGCCACGGCTACGGCAAGGACGAGCGCATGCCCGTGGCCGTGAGCTTCGGGGGGGACCCGGCGCTCACCTACGCCGCCACGGCGCCCCTGCCGCCGTTCCTCAGCGAAGTCATGTTCGCGGGCTTCCTGCGGGGCGAGGGCATCGAGATGGTGCCCTGCGTGACCAACGATCTGGAGGTGCCGGCCGATTCCGAGATCGTCATCGAGGGCTACGTGAATCCCGGCGAGCTGCGCCGCGAGGGGCCCTTCGGCGACCACACGGGCTACTACTCCCTGGCGGACGACTACCCGGTGCTGCACGTGGAAGCCATCACCATGCGGAAGAATCCCGTCTTCCCCGCCACCATCGTGGGCCGCCCGCCTCAGGAGGACGCCTACCTGGGCCTGGCCACGGAGCGCATCTTCCTGCCCCTGCTCCGCATGGTGCTGCCGGAGATCCGCGACATGCACCTGCCCGCCGCGGGCGCCTTCCACAACCTGGTGATCCTCTCCATGCGGAAGGAATACCCCGGCCACACCCAGAAGGTGATGAGCGCCATCTGGGGCACGGGCCAGATCATGTTCACCAAGGGCATCGTGGTGGTGGACGAGGATATCGATCCCCACGATCTGAGCGAGGTGCTCTTCCGCCTCACCAGCAACGTGGATCCGAAGCGCGACCTGCTCTTCACGGAAGGGCCGCTGGATGTGCTGGATCATGCCGCCGACCGCTTCGCCTTCGGCTCCAAGGTGGGCATCGACGCCACCCGCAAGAACCGCCCCTGGGATGGTTACCAGCGCGAGTGGCCGCGGGACCTGGTGTTCCCCGCGGAGATTCTGGAGAAGGTCGCGAAGCGGTGGAAAGAGTACGGTCTTTGACGAACTCGGGCCCCAGCGGGGCCCGAGTCCTGAAGGAACCTGTGCCTAGAAGCGGATCGTGACCCCCGCCTGGAGGGCATCCGCCTGGAAGCCGCGAGCGATGCGGGTGTGGAGGAAGCGGGCCTCGGTGCCCACGGTGGCGTTCCACTGGTAGCCCACCCCGGCCGCCAGGCCCGGCTTGGTGGTGTCGGCGGTCACTTTCGCAAAGGCGTCCTTGGTTTCGAAGGACCAGCGCACGGCGGAGATGCCGGCGGTGAGGTAGAGCCCCTCGGGCTTGCCGGCGATGAAGTAGAGGTAGTCGCCACCCAGGCTGAGGCTGGTGGCGGACTGCTTGACGCTGGCGAAGGAGGCTTCCGGGTAGAGCGTGTAGTCCAGACGGGGGCGCAGCATGTGGCCGTCCCCCAGGTCGAAGGTGCCGTGGACGCCGACGCCGGGGCCGGGCTTGCTGTCCACGAAGTCCTTCAGGTCGCCCAGGGGGATGTTCACCAGACCCTGCACGCCGTAACGGGGGGCTTCGGCTTGGAGGGACAACGCCGTGGCGGCCAGGATGGCCAGGGTCAGCGGGGACAAGATCTTCATGATTCCTCCCGGAAGGCGCAGACCCAGCATGGGTCCGTCAGACGCCCGGGGCCATGTTCCCACAAAATAGGGGGATCCCACCCCATCTGGAGTGACAAAAACGGAACTAGAAATAAAGATCTAATTCGAGTTGGATTCGATCATGGTTCGATTATTTCCAACAAAAAGGCGCCCCTGCGGGCGCCTTTCGGGGGGAAGCGGAAAGCCTACTCGCCGTTCTCGGCGCGGCGCTCCTTGAGGCGGCCGGCCTTGCCGAGCTTCTCGCGCAGGAAGTAGAGCTTGGCGCGGCGGACCTTGCCATGGCGCAGGACTTCGAGCTTGTCGATGGTGGGGCTGTTCAGAGGGAAGATGCGCTCCACACCCACGCCGCTCGCGACCTTGCGGACGGTGAAGGAGGTGCGCATGCCGCCGCCCTTGATGCCGATGACGATGCCCTGGAAGAGCTGGATGCGCTCCTTCTCGCCTTCCTTCACCTTGACATGCACCTTGACGGTGTCGCCAGGCGTGATGCGGGGCAGGTCGGACCGAAGCAGACTGGCTTCGAGCTGGTCGATGATGTGGCTCATGTGGGCTCCTGGGCCAGCGGTCCCGTATGGACATGGCTCGAAAGTCCCCAGACGGGGAGTCCAATAGTCTAACTGAATGGCAGGAAAAGGGAAGGTGGGGTTTCAGAAAGGGTAAGTCTGGAGTCTGGAGTCCGGAGGCAGTGCTTCCTGGGGCGGCCCCCGGCCGCAACTTTCTTTTCCTCTTGGGCGGTTCAGGCCCTTGGTTGATGCCTTCCTCCAGACTCCAGACTCCAGACTCAGATCCTTTTCCAGCCCTTCCAACCTTTCGGTTTCGGCCGCTCCCAATCCTCGGGGTGCTCCACCTGCCAGGCGCACCACTGGGCGGGGCGGTCCAGGGCGGGCAGGCGGTCTTTCAAATAGATGGACCAGAGGTCGGGCCGGAGCTGTTTCGTCCGGGCCATGGCCTCGCGGAGGCGCCAGAGGCGGATGGCGCCGTGGTCACCGCCTTGGAGCACCGCCGGCACGTCCTGGTCTTCGAAGGTCGCGGGCCGGGTGTAGTGGGGGTGGTCCAGCAGGCCCGTGGCGAAGCTGTCCTCCTCGGCGGAGGCCTCATTTCCAAGCACGCCGGGCAGCCAGCGGCAGACAGCGTCGATGAGGACGAGGGCCGGCAGCTCGCCACCGCTCAGGACGGCTTCGCCCACGCTCAGTTCCTCGTCCACGTAGCGCGCCACGGCCCGCTGGTCCAGGCCCTCGTAGCGGGTGCAGACCAGGATCAGCTGATCGAGGCGGGCCAGCTCCACCACCTTCGCGTGGGTGAGCGGCGGCGCCGCCGGGCTGAAGTGGATGACACGCCCGACGCCCGCCCGGGGCACGGCGGCCAGGGTGTCCCGCAGCACCTCGGGCCGCAGCACCATGCCGGGGCCGCCGCCGAAGGGGGAGTCATCCACATGCCCGTGGGGGTTGCCCGCGAAGGGCCGGTAGCTGTGGGTGTGGAGGCCGTGGCCCAGCTCCCGGAAAGCGCGGCCCGTGATGCCAAGGCGGGCGGCTTCGAAGAATTCCGGAAAGAGGGTGAGGGCGTCGATGCGCATCACTTCATCATCGCGTGGAAGGCCTTCACGAAGGTCCGGACGATAAGGTCGAAGCTGAGGGCGAAGTACAGGGTGTTGGCGAAGGAGGCCGCCGCGCCGATCCAGGCCCACATGGGCCGCTCCTCCAGCAGGGCGGCGCCCAGGAGGCAGAGGATGGCGGCGGGCAGCTGGTTGCCGAAGGGCAGGGGGACGGGGATGGCCAGCAGGAAGCCGGTCCAGGCAATGCCGGCCCCCACCCAACGGCGGCTGATGGGGCGGCGGACGGCGCTGCGCCAGCGGAAGCGGTCCATCTGGGTCTCGAGCCTGGCGAGGGCGTTCTTGATGCGGCCCTTGTGGATGGCCTGGTCCTGCACCCGCCTGGGCACCCAGGGGTGGGGTGTGCCCCAGGCGAGCTGGGCTCCGAGGGCCATCAGGCCGATGCCGCCCACGGGGGCCAGTCCGATGTTCAGACCCGGCACCAGGTTGGGCAGCGAAAGCAGCAGCGTCAACAGGCCGTAGGTCTGCTCTCCGGCCGCATCCAGGAGTTCTCCGAGCGTGATCTCACCTTCCGCGTCCAGCAGGGCGTGGAGGGTCTCGAAGAAAGGTTTCGGCGCGGGCAGCACCCGTCCAGGATGACTGAAAAAAGGCCTCATCGGATGGTGCATGCGCCGTCCGATATCTTTCGTCAGTCTTCAGTCTTCAGTCTTCAGTCCTCAGTAGTCCGTGCGGGCGTCTTGATGATTCCTGGCGCACCAGCTGGCCGCAGGCGCCGGCCACGTCCTGGCCCCGGCTGCGGCGGACGCTGACAGGCAGGCCCGCGTCCGCCAACAGGCGGCAGAGGGCACCGACGCGGGATTCCTCCGGCGGTTCGAAGCCACTCCCCTCATGGGGGTTGAAGGGGATCAGGTTCACCTTGGCGGGGAAGTGGCGGGCGAAGGCCGTGAGGCGGCGGCCGTCCTCCAGGCTGTCGGTGACGCCCTTCAGCAGCACGTACTCCAGTGTGATCCGCTCGCCGGATTGAAGCGGGAAGGCCGCGAGCGCCGCCGCCAGGGCCTCCAGGTTCCAGACCCGGTTCACCGGCATGATCCGCGAACGGCGTTCGTCGGTGGTGGCGTTGAGACTCAGGGCGAGGCGCGGGCGCTTGGCGAAGGTGCCCAGGCGTTCGATCCCACTCACCAGACCCGAGGTGGACACGGTGATGCGCCGGGGCGGAATGGCCAGCCCCTTGGGATCCGTCAGCACCCGGAAGGCGGCCATGAGGTGGTCGAGGTTGTGCAGGGGCTCGCCCATGCCCATGAAGACCAGGTTGACCGGGAGCCCCTCTGGATGGCCGTGGTGGTTCAGCATGGCCACCACCTGGCCCACGATCTCGGCGGCCGTGAGGTTGCGCACGATGCCCATCTGGCCCGTGGCGCAGAAGGTGCAGCCCATGGCGCAGCCCACCTGGCTGGACAGGCAGAGCGTCACACGGTCGGCATAGGGCATGGACACGCCCTCCACCTGCTTCCCATCTGCCAGGTCGAAGACGTGCTTGGTTGAGCCATCGTCCGAGGTGTGGCTCTGGATGATGGCGGGCCAGGCCAGGTCCACCTCCGCCTCCAGGCGGGTCCGCAGGGCTTTGGAGAGGCTGGAGAACTGCTCCCAGCGGGTCCAGCGCTGCCGGTAGAGGCCGTCGAAGAGCTGGCCGCCCCGCCAGGCGGGTTCACCCAGGGTGGAGACGAGTGCCTTCAGGCCCGCCGCATCCAGGCCCGCGGCATTGGGACGCCCGGCGGTACCAGCTTCCGGGGCCGGCAGATCCCAAAGCTGGGCCATCTCAGTCCATCCGGATCTTGAAGGACTTCATCAGGCGCTTGTCATCCTCGGAGAAGGGCTGCTCCGGTCCCTCCTGAGGCAGGGCATCGTCGTGGCCTTCACCGCGGAGCCGGATGGGTGCCGCTTCCAGGATGAGCATGAGGCCGTAGCCCTGGGCCTGGATCTGGAAGGTGAGGTCACGGCAGTGATCGTCCTCGGCCAATGCCTTGACCAGCGAATCGCCCAGTTCGCTCACCAGGTGATGCAGGTTCTCAGGCAGTTCCATGGGGCCTCCATCTTCCAGGATACCAGCGAGGTCTCCCGGCCAGCAGGGCCAGAGGAGGACGTCCGCGGCCAGCAGGCCTCCTCTCTCAAGCCCAGGAAGAGGGGGAGAGGATCTGGCTATGGGAGGTTGCGGAAGGCCCCCACGGCGCGGCGGGGATCCCCCTCCCAGAAAGGCCGGATGGCAGCCAGACCGGCCAGGCGCGGGTGGTGGAGCTGGGCCGCATTCGCCGGACCCACGCCGCCCAGCGCGAGGAGGCGCGGCCCCCCCGCGGGCAGGCCGTCCAGGAAGCGGCGCAGCCGCTCCGCTCCCCAGGGTGTGCCCTTGCCCGGGCTGGGGAAGATCGGGGAGATGAGCAGCTGGTCCACGTGGCATCGCCGGGCCCACTGGTCTTCGTCGTGCAGGGGACGGGAGAGGGGCACCAGGCCCGGCGCCACCTCGGGATGAGCCTCGGGCGCGTGGAGGCCGCAGCCGGCGGCGAAGGCCACGTCCAGGCGGCCGGCCACCCAGAGGGCCACCTCCGGCGCAGTGTCCTGACACCAGATCGCGGCTTCCAGCAGGGCGCGGGCACTCATCTGCTTCTCGCGGATCAGGAAGCCGTCCACGCCCGCCCGCAGGACCGCCGCCCAGCGCTCGCGATCGAAGCCGAGGCCCGGCGTGATGGCGAGGAGGATCATCCGAAGAGGCCCGTGAGGACGGCCGGAGCCACCTTGGGAAGGCTCATGACAGCGGTGTTCTCGGCCACGTGTTCCGCCCGCCCCATGCCGCAGAGGGCCACGGTGACCCCGGGGCAGGAGCGCGGGAACTGGAGCGCGGCCTGGGCGGGCGTCGTTCCGCCCAGCGCTGCCACGAGGTCTGCCGGAAGCTGGGTGAGGATGCGGGCCTGCATGATCGAGGCGGAGGTCTGCACGGAGAGTCCTGCGGCCCGGGCCGCCTGGAGCGGGGTCATGCGCTCGCCCCGGAACATCTGGGTGGGCGCGAGGAAAGCCTCCGGCAGGGCGAGGTTCAAGGGCAGCTGGATCCAGCGGAAATGGTGATCCCGCCCTCCGGCGGCTTCCGCGGCGGCCAGCAGGCGCTCCAGGCTGAGGTGGTCCGGGCGTCCTGGCGGCACCCGGAGCCCGTTCCAGGTGGCCACGCCGTAGGCGCGGATCGTCCCCGCATCGGCAAACCCTTCGCAGGCCTCGAAGGCCTGTTGGATGGTGGCGTAGAAGGCTTCGGGGCCGAGGTGGGGGAGCTGCTGCTCCGGATTGTGCACATGGAGGAGGTCCACGGAGGCCACGCCCAGCGCGGCCCGGCTCACCTCCAGCTGGTGGGCCAGGTAGCGGGGGGTCATGGCGTGGCAGCCGTCCACCACCTCGTCGGCACGCAGGATACCGGGGGCCTCGAGCACGCGCCGGAACCAGGCGCCCGAATCCTCGCCGGGGCTCCCCTCGCCCATGGGCAGATAGCCGGCCTTGGTGGAGATGAAGAATCCCGCGCGGGGCAGGCCGGCGAAAGCGGCGCCCAGGGCCCGCTCCGAGCGGCCCCCCCGGTAGTTGGCGGCGGTGTCGAACACCGTGCCGCCGGCCGCGAAGAAGGCCCTGGCCGCCTGTACGTAGCCTTCATCCGCGGCGGAAGTGGGCGGTCCGAGGTAAGTGCCGAGGCCGAGGCTGCTCAGTTCCATGGCGCCTCCCGGGGTTGAGTTGAAGCGAGGTCCGGCTCCGCCGGGCCGAGCGCGGGGGTCCGGGGGTGTGCGCGCAGCGCGGAACCCCCGGACAACATCAACTGTCGAGGTCTTCCTTCACGCCGCCGGTGCCCATGGTCACCAGGCGGTCCGCCGCGCGGCGGGCCCATTCAGAGCCGGGGTAGCTCTCCACCAGCTTCTGGTAGTAGCTCCTGGCCTCGTCCCGGAAACCCTTGATGCGATCGGTGCTGAAGGCGATGAAATCCTTCCCGTACTGTTGCCCCTCCTCCCGAGTGAGCCCCTTGAGGTCCTCCTTCTGGAGCTTGGCGGCGTAGTCCTTCTCGAACTGGGTCACCTCCTCCTGGGTGAGCAGCCGCTGGCGCAGGGCCTCGCCCAGATAGAAGTAGGCGCGCTCCCGGTCCACGTAATCCGGGTAGGTCTCCAGCAGAGCCTTCAGGCGCCGCTCGGCCCCGGGATAGTAGTAGACGTTCACGTAGAAGACGCCCACCACCAGCTCATGCTCGGCGATGCGCCGCCAGCACTGGAGCACCTTGGCCTTGGCCTCCCCGGCATAGGGGCTGCCCGGCGATTCGGCCAGCAGCTGCTGGAAGCCCTCCAGGGCCTTGCGGGTCTCGGACTGATCGCGTTCAGCGCTCTCGATGGAGGAGAAGTGGCAGAGGGCCCGATGGTACAGGGCGTAGTCCCGGAGCTCATGGCGGGGGAAATAGTTCAGAAAGCTCGTGTACTCCACTTCCGCCTCGGGGAAGCTGGGGCTCCCCTGGAAGAAGAAGCTGTCGCCCAGCATGAGCTTGGCCTTGGGGAACTCGGGCGAGCCGGGAAGGTACTGCTCCAGCTGGCGGAGGGTCTGCCGGGCCTCGTTGAACTTGCCCTGCTTCATCTGCTTGTCCGCCGTGGCCATCAACACGGAGGAGACGACGGTCTTGTCCACCGTCTTCGGTTTGCGGCAGCCCAAGCCCAGCCCCGCGATCAGGACGGTGAGGGACAGGGCGGTGAGGATGCGCTTCATGCGGACTCCGGAGACAGCATTTCAGACATGGCGGGACGGAGCGAAGGGTTCCAGGGACGATGCGAAGGATTCCAGGCCTGGTACAGCTTCTCGAGCCACGGCTCGACCAGGGCCTGGGCCTCGTATCGTCGCCGGTCGTGGAAGATCTCGTGATAGAAACCTTCCAGCCGGTGGCGTTCCAGCAGGCCGGGCTTCACGGCGGACCACAGCGCTTCGGAGGCATCGGGATCCACCACCGTATCTTCGCCGGATTCCAGCAGGAGCATGGGGCGGTCCAGCTCCTGGCCGAGGGGCAGGAGCTCCGCCCGCCCTTCTTCCAGGGCGGCGCCGAACGCAGCGGTGGCCCAGCGGTGGCAGAGGGGATCCGCCTCGTAGCGCTGCACGAGGACGGGATCGGAGCAGACGCGACTCTTGTCGCCGTGGAGCTGGATGGGCCGGTGGGGCAGGAGCCAGCGCAGGATGCGGGAGAGCACGACCAGGACCTTCGAATTGGACCGCACGGCCAGGCTCGGGCTCGACAGGATCAACCCATCCAGGGTGTCCGCATGCCAGAGCAGGGTGAGCAGGGAGATCAGCCCGCCGAAGCTGTGGCCCAGCACCACCTGGGGGCAGACGGGAAGGGGCGGCATGGGCACGCCGTCCACGATCCGGGCCGTGGCGCCGGTGCGTTCGGCATCGTGGCGCCGCTCCTGGCGGAGGAAGAGGGCGAAGTCGTCGACGAAGGCGTGGATGCCGTCCGCGTCACCCCGGATGCCGCCGGACCGCCCGAAGCCGCTGTGGTCCATGCTGGACACGGACCAGCCCAGGCCATGCAGCCAGTGGGCCGTGTGCCGGTAGCGCTCACCGTGCTCACCGTAGCCGTGGGAGATCACCACCCGGCCCTTGGGCGCCGGGTGCTCCCAGCGCGACCAGGCCAGGGTCACGCCCCCATGGCCCGACAGGACCCCACGGGTGGTGGGCTCCAGATCGGCGGGCAGCACAGGGGTGGGATCATGCATCCGATCAGAATACCGTGGGGACGGCCCATCCCCGATTGCCTTAAACTCAAAGGTTCCCCGGAGGACCGGGCTGGAGACGTGGACGATGGATTTCGAGACCCTGGTGCGGGCCAAGAACGAACTGGAGCCCCGGGTCCGGCAGCTGGTCGCCCATCTCGATCCGGAGCGCAAGGCCCTGGAACTGGAGCAGATCGAAGAACGGACCACGGCCCCGGGCTTCTGGGATGATCCGGACGCCGCCAAGCCCCTCCTTCAGAAAAGGGGATCGATCACCGACGACATCGCCCTCGCCAAGCGGCTGTCCGGCGGGCTGGAGGATCTGGAGACCGGGCTCGAACTGGCCCGGGAAGACGCGGACATGCTGCTGGAAGTCGAATCGGTGGAAGGCGATCTGCGCAAGGTCATCGAAGACGCCGAACTCCGCATGATGCTCAGCGGCGACCTGGACCACAACCACGCCATCGTGGCCATCGCCCCCGGGGCCGGTGGCACCGAAAGCCAGGACTGGGCGGCCATGCTGCTCCGCATGTACCTGCGCTTCTGTGAAGCCAAGGGCTGGGCCACGGAGATGATCGACTACCAGGACGGGGAGGAGGCCGGCATCAAGGGCGCCACCTTCATCGTGGACGCCCCCTTCTCCTACGGCTACCTGCGGGCTGAGGCCGGCGTCCACCGCCTGGTGCGCATCAGTCCCTTCGATTCCGCCAAGCGCCGCCACACCAGCTTCGCCGCCGTGTACGTGAGCCCCGAGCTGGATGACACCATCAACGTCGACATCCCCGAGAAAGACCTCAAGATCGATGTCTTCCGCGCCAGCGGCGCCGGCGGCCAGCACGTGAACCGCACGGAATCCGCCGTGCGCTTCACCCACCTGCCCACGGGCATTGTGGTCAGCTGCCAGAACGAGCGCAGCCAGATCAAGAACCGCGCGACGGCCCTGAAGGTGCTGCAAGGCCGGCTCTACGAGCTGGAGCAGCGCAAGTTCTTGGACAAGGTGGCCGCCGCCAGCGGCGACAAGGCCGACGTGGCCTGGGGCAGCCAGATCCGCAGCTACGTGCTCCAGCCCTACCAGATGGTGAAGGACCACCGCACTGGCGCCGAGACCAGCCAGACCCAAAAGGTGCTGGACGGCGACATCGATGTGTTCATCCGCACCCAGCTGCTGGCCAAGTCGCTCAAGACCGAGGGGTGAGTTGCACTCCAGAAAAGCGCTGACAGGATTTACAGGATTAAATGCAGGATGAACAGGATTAGAACGGGATGATGCTTTTGAATCCTGTTAATCCAATCCTTTCATCCTGTTAATCCTGTCCAGACCTTTCGCTCGAGATCACTCTCCCTTGGCGATCTTCTCCTGTTCGTCCTTGGGCAGGCGGAAGACCCAGCGGCCGGTGATGCGGTCCCAGAGGTCGAAGCAGCAGAGCCAGTTGAGGAGGCCGGCGACCATCACGTAGGTGGCCCCGTACTCCTGCGTGAGCGTGCGCACGGGCTCGGTACCCGCCCCCCCGAAGGCCCAGGCGAAAGCGCCATACAGCGGCCCGATGCCCAGGGTGCCGAAGGCGCCGAGGGTGGGCAGCCAGGCCCCCTGCACGGGCACGAAGACGCCGCCCTTCACGCCGTCCACGGCGCCGAGTTGCAGCTGGAACGCCGCCAGCAGGCAGAAGAGCACCCAGACCCCGAAGAAGACCTTGGCCCGCCCCTTCTCCCCGATGACCCAGTACCCAGCCCCCGGCACCAGCCACTGCAAGAGCAGCGGCTTCCAGGCCATCTGGATGGCCTTCTTGCGGCGGAAGGGCATGGGGAGCCTGGGCGCGGGCGTGGGTTCGGACATGGCTCCAGCTTAAAGGAAAAGCGGGGGCCGAAGCCCCCGCTTTTCAGACGGCCGGTGCCAGGGTCAATCCGCGGCGAACGGCAGCAGCGCGATGTTGCGGGCGCGCTTGATGGCTTCCACGAGGGCGCGCTGGTGGACGGCACACACACCGCTGGTGCGGCGGGGCAGCACCTTGCCGCGCTCGGGGGTGAAGGCCTGGAGGGTCTTCACATCCTTGTAGTCGATCATGGTGGACTTCTCGACGCAGAACTTGCAGAACTTGGCGCGTCGTCCCCCAAAAGCCTTCTTCTTCTTGGGCTTGCCCTTCTTGGCGTCAGCTCGGCGCTTCATCCGACCACCTCCTCAGGTGCACGATCCTTGATGCCGGCCTGGGCCTTGCGCTTGGCCTCGCGCTCGATGCGCTGCTTGGCGCGGCCCGCGGCCTTCTCAGCCTCGTCCAGGCGGACGCTCAGGTACTTGATGACCGAATCGTTGTTGCGGAAGCGGCGCTCCAGCTCGGCGATGAGGTCGGGTCCGGCGTTCATCTCGAAGAGCGTGTAGTAGCCCTCGCTGAACTTCTGGACTTCGTAGGCCAGCTTCTTGCGGCCCCACTTGTCGGTCTTGAGCAGCTCGCCACCCTGCTCCGCAATGATCCCCTCGAACTGCTTGACGAGCTCATCGCTCTGCTCGTCCGTCAGCGTGGGGGAGGCGATGAAGATGGTCTCGTAGTGACGCATCTGTCCTCCTTGTGGATGTGAAGCCCCCCACTGGGTTCCGGGGAGCAAGGAAGACGCCCTCCAGCGGAGGACGCGAACAGGTAGTTTCGCGTGGAAAGGGCTGGAATTCAATGGAAAGTCTAGGACGTGGGCTCCCAGAACGCCGCCGGGTTCACCAGGTTGGCCAGGCCCTCCAGGTCCTCCGCCTGGCCGAGCAGGTCCAGGAACCGGGCGAAGGGGGCATCCAGCCGGTCGATGGCCTCCCACTCGGGATCCGTCCAGTGTTCCAGCACGAAGTCCACGAGGGGGCGCTGGAAGGGGCCGATGCCCAGCCGGAGCCGGGGAATGTCCGTGGTGCCCAGGCACTCGAAGACGGAGCGGAGGCCGTTGTGGCCACCGTCCGAGCCGTCGAGCCGGAAGCGGCCCGTGCCGAGGGGCAGATCCTTGTCGTCGTAGAGCAGCACCAGCTTCCGCGGATAGATGCCGGCGGCTTCGGCCTGGGCGCAGGCCTCCCCGGAGAGGTTCATGTAGGTGGCGGGCACGAGGGCCTGGAGGCGACCGGCCAGAGGGTAGAGCGTGCCGGATGGGAACCGCTTCGTGGGGGCGGGAGCCAGGTTGTGATCGGCCATCCAGCGCTGGAGCATGAGCCTGCCGAGGTTGTGGCGGGTGTCCTGGTAGTCGGGGCCGGGGTTGCCGAGGGGAACGAGGGTCCACATGGGTTGAAGCTATCAGCTGTCGGCTGTCTGCTGTCAGCCAGAACGCGAGCGGGCGCCTTACGGCGCCCCCTGGAGGCTGAAGGTTCCGGGAGTCCTCAGTGCTGGTGGTGGGCTTCCGCTTCGGCGGCCTCGGTGCGCGCGCCACCGGCAGCGGCGCGGTAGACGCCGTCGACGTAGTGGAGGAAATCCACATAGGCAGCCACGGCCTGGCGACCGGCGGCCACGTCGGTGGGGGTCTGGGCGCGGGCGGCGCGGGCCTGCTTGAAGCGGGCCTCGAGGCCGGGCTTGAGGACCCCGTGCATGAGGTCGAACACGGGCTTCATGTCGCCGGAGGCCAGGGCCTTGTCCGCGGCGGGGATGGCCGGGCCGAAGTCCATGCCGGCGGGTTTGAGGCCCGTGTAGGGGGCCCCCTCGCCGGCGCGATGGATCCGCACCAGCGTCTCGAAGAAGTAGGCCTCGGCCAGCTCCTTCGCCTCCGGGCCGAGGGCTCCGACCTTGAGGGTGCGGGCGAAGGCAGCCTGGATCTGGGCCTCGTCTTCCGCCTTCACCCAGGCGAGGACCGGATTCACGTCGCCCTTGGCCAGGGCCTGCTTGGCGGCGACGACCACGGGACCATCGAGGGCGTCGCAGTGGGCGCCGAGGGGCAGGGCGGACAGGCCAGCCAGGAGGGCGGTCAGCAGGATGGGGAAAGAGCGCTTGAGCATGGGAACTCCAAGGGAGGGTCGCCGGTTCAACGGGCGGGAGGGAGTTGCAGGATGGCGAGGAGGGTCGCGCAGGTCTCGCCGATGTCACCGGTCCGGCCATGGCCGGCGGCCTGGGTGTAGACGAGCTGCATGAGGAGGCCGAAGACCACGGTCAGCAGGGCCTTCGGCGGGAGGTCGGTGCGGATGGCGCCTTCGCGCTGGGCCTCTGCGAGGGCGTCCAGGAGAAAGGCCTGGGTCCGGGCGACCACCGTCCGCAGCCGCGTGGCGGCAGCCTCGGGCAGCGCCATGGCGAACTGTTCGGAGAACATCAGCCGCCCGATGCCCCGGTGGCCGCCCACCACCTTCACGCGGGCCCGGAGCAGGGCCTGGATGCGCTCCAGGGGCGGGGCCGTTTCGGGCGGGAAGGTGCCGAGGATCAGCTCCTCCACCCGCAGGACCACGGCCTCCAGGATCTCCTCACGGTTGGCGAAGTGGCGGAAGGGGGCGCCGCTGCTCACGCCCAATTCTCCGGCCAGGGCGCTGGTGGTCAGCGCGGCGATGCCCCGGGTCTCGATGATGCGCAGCGCCGCGTCCGCGATCTCCGCGCGCTTCGGGGTGAGTTCCAGGACAGGTCGGGCCATGGCTTGAATATAAGTAAGTACTTACTTTTGTCAACTCCCCAAAATACGGGCGCCAAAAGGCGCCCGCACGGAGGACTGAAGACTGGTACCTGAAGCCTGAAACGCTACTTCTTCTCTTCCTTCTTGCCCTTCTTGGCGACTTCGGGCTCGGCAGCGGCGGCGGCCGGCGCCGCGACCTCCTCCTCTTCGGCGGCCTTGCCGCGGACGGAGCAGACCGTCTGGTGTGCATCGCCGATGAAGGCGACATTGGGCATGAGGGCGATCTGCTCAAAGCGGATGCTGTCACCCACGGCGAGGTTGGTCACATCCACGTCGATGTGGGCGGGGATGATGCTGGGCAGGCACTCGAGCTCGATCTCGCGGTGCGCGAAGTCCAGCACGCCGCCCATGCTCTTCACGCCGATGGAGGTGCCGATGAGGCGCACGGGCACCTTCACGCGCACCTTGTGGGTCATGTCCACGCGCATGAAGTCCACGTGGCGCAGACGGCCGGTGACGGGGTCGCGCTGCAGGTCCTTGATGATGACGTGGCGCTTGATGTCCGTGCCCTCGCGCTGGAGGAACATCACGGAGTTCATGCCGGCGTCGCTGGCCAGCACGCGCGCCACGGCCTTGGGGCTGATGGCGATGGCGATGGGGGCCTCGTTCAGGCCGTAGACCACGGCCGGGATCATGCCGCCCTTCTTGAGGTCGCGGATGGCGGCCTTGCCGAAGGTCTCACGCTTGGGGACGATCAGGACTTCCTGGGACATGTCTTTCCTCCTACCTGGCAGCCCCGGCTTGGGCCTGGCTGCCCTCTCGTTGGTGGCGGGTCCGGGCGGACCGCACGGCGCCTCCCCATGGAGGGCCGAACCACCGATTCTGCCTCAAAAGCCCCCGAAAACAAAGGAAGATCTTGGAGTCGGGCGCCCTATGGCCTGTACCATCACATCGTTACATCCGGGCATCACACTGCCGCCCAGAGGCCTCCCGTGTTCCACCCCATCCCCCGTCCCGAGGAACTGCTCAACCGCGAGCTGAGCTGGCTGGATTTCAACGCCCGGGTCATGGAGGAGGCCGAAGATTCCACCGTGCCCCTGCTGGAGCGCGTCAAGTTCCTCAGCATCGTCTCCAGCAACTGGGACGAGTTCTTCATGGTGCGGGTGGCCGGCATCTGGCGGCAGATCGACGCCGGCATCAGCCAGCCGGGTCCGGACGGGCTCACGCCCCGCCAGCTGCTGGAGCGGGTGGCCTCGCGGATCCATGCCTATTCCGCCCGCCAGCACGAGCTCTTCCACGCCATCCTCGAGCCCCAGCTGGAAGCCGCGGGGATCCGCATCCTGGACCCGAAACACCTGGATGATGCCCAGAGCGCCTTCCTCCTGGACTACTTTGAACGCAGCCTCCTGCCCCTGATCACACCTCTGGCCGTGGACACGGGACACCCCTTCCCCCGCCTGGGCAACCGGGCCCTGGTGCTGGTGGTGGAGCTGGAGCCGGATGAGGATCTCCTGGACGGGGATCTCCCGGCCTCCGAGCTGTCCTTCATCCATGTGCCCACGGGCCTGGCCTCGCGGTTCCTGCGGGTGCCCTCCGCGCCCGGAGTCCACACCTTCGTGATGCTCGAGGACGTGGTGCGGCACCACCTGTCGCGGCTCTTCCTGGGCTACGCGGTGAGGAGCTGCCACGCCATCCGCGTGACCCGCGATTCGGATCTGCCGGTGGAGGAGGATCCCTCCGAGGATCTGCTCAAGACCGTGGAGGAGAGCCTGCGCGACCGGCGCCGCGGGGCCGTGGTCCGCCTCCAGTACGAGCACGGCCTGTCGGCCAAGGTGCTGGACCTGCTCATCGAGGAGATGGAGCTGAGTCCCGAGGACCTCTACCCCAGCCTGGGGCTGACGGCCTTCTCGGATCTGATGCAGCTCTGCGGCCAGCTGGACCTGCCCCACCTCAAGGACACGCCCCTGCCGCCCCTGCCTGTGCCCCAGCTCGACCAGGCCGGCAGCCTCTTCGATGTCATCGCCAAGAGCGACATCCTCCTGCACCATCCCTACCAGAGCTTCGACGACAGCGTGGTGCGTTTCGTGCGCGAAGCGGCGGAGGACCCCAAAGTCCTCGCCATCAAGATGACGCTCTACCGCGTGACGGCGAACAGTCCCGTGGCGGCGGCCCTGGAGCGGGCCGCGGAACGGGGCAAGCAGGTGGCCGCCATCGTGGAGCTGCGGGCCCGCTTCGACGAGGCCGCGAATATCGCCTGGGCCCGGCGCCTGGAGAAGACCGGCGTGCATGTGGTCTACGGCCTGCCCAACCACAAGATCCACTGCAAGGCCTGTCTCGTGGTGCGGCAGGAGGCGGGCGGCATCAAGCGCTACTGCCACCTGGGCACGGGCAACTACAACGAGCGGACCAGCCGCCTCTACTCGGACCTGGGGCTGCTCACGGCGAGGCCGGAATTCGGCGAGGACCTGTCGAACCTGTTCAACATGCTCACGGGCTACACCCGTCCGCCCCGGTTCCACCAGATCCTGCTGGCGCCCCAGCACCTGAAGAAGGCCCTCAAGGCCCGCATCCAGCGGGAGATCAGCCATGCCCAGAAGGGCCGGCCCGCCCGCATGGTGCTCAAGATGAACGCCCTGGTGGATCCCCAGCTCATCCAGCTGCTCTACGAGGCCAGCCGTGAAGGCGTGAAGGTGGACCTCATCGTGCGGGGCACCTGCTGCCTGCGGCCCGGCGTCCCGGGGCTGTCGGAGAACATCCGGGCGCTGTCCATCCTGGATCGCTTCCTGGAGCACGCCCGCATCTACCACTTCGCCAATGACGGCGAGTCCGAGACCCTCCTCTCCAGTGCCGACCTCATGCCGCGCAACCTGGACCGCCGCGTGGAGCTGGCCTTCCCCCTGGTGGATCCACTGCTGGCGGCCCAGGTGATGGAGATGGTCGAACTCCAGCTGCACGATACGCTGAAGGGCCGGGTGCTCGGGCCCGAGGGCGACGTGCTGCGCCGGGGCCTGGATCCCCAGGACCCGCCCCTCCGCAGCCAGCTCCGCATCTACGAGCACACCCTGCTCGCCAGCGGCGTGGGCGCCCTGACCCAGAAGCTGGGGCCGCTGGATCCTGATATTTGAGCATCCGTGTTCCGACCGCGATTCCGCCCATGTCAAACTGGTGGGCTGGAGACACGCATGACCAAGATCAGCCGCGCCGCCCTGTTCGAAGCCCTGAATGCCTACACCGTCCCCGGGACCAACGCCACCCTGACAACCCTGAAGGCGGTGAAGGGCATTGATGTCACTGAGGGCAAGGTGACGGTGCTGCTCCAGCTCATGGACGCCTACCGGGATCGCGTGGCGGCCATCAAAGAGGCTCTGGAGGGGCTGATCCTCCAGCAGCCCGGCGTCACGGACGTGGACATCGAGATCGGCTGGGAGAAGACCGCACAGGTGGAGTTCAAGAACCTCATTCCGGGCATCAAGCGCTGCGTGGTGGTGGGGTCGGGCAAAGGCGGCGTGGGCAAGAGCACCGTCACGGCCAACCTCGCCATCGCGATGAGCCAGCTGGGCCTCAAGGTGGGGCTGCTGGATTCGGACATCTACGGCCCCTCCATCCCCATGATGCTGGGCCTGAAGGACTCGCCGCTGGGCACGCCGGAAGGCCAGATCCTGCCCCTCGAGAAGTTCGGCATCAAGGTCATGTCCATGGGCCTGCTCATCGAGGAGGACCGGCCCGTCATCTGGCGCGGGGCCATGCTCAACAAGGCCCTCCAGCAGTTCCTGAAGGACGTGGCCTGGGGTGACCTGGATGTGCTGCTGATCGACCTGCCCCCGGGCACGGGTGACGTGCAGCTCACCCTCATCCAGAACGCCCAGGTGGATGGCGCCGTCATCGTCAGCACGCCCCAGGACGTGGCTTTCCTCGATGCCAAGAAGGCCATTGGCATGTTCGGGACGGTGAAAGTCCCGGTGCTCGGCATCATCGAGAACATGAGCAGCTTCATCTGCCCCGGCTGCGGCCAGGAGACACAGATCTTCGGGCACGGCGGCGTGAAGGCCGCGGCCATCCGCATGGAGCTGCCCTTCCTGGGCGAGGTGCCCATCGACCTATCCATCCGCGAGGGCGGGGACAGCGGCAAGCCCTTCGTGGCGGAGCATCCCCACAGCCCCCAGACCAAGGTATTCCAGGACATGGCCGAGACCCTCAAGGGCGTGCTGAAGCTCTGACCTGGAGCGCGGATCAGCGGCCGAAGGCCTCCACCCGCAAGGGCCGGGCCACGGTGAGGGCCACGCTGCCGCCGCTCTGGAGGGCCAGGCTGGAGCCCGGGCCCAGGCGGAAGCTCCCCTCCGGCGCGGGGAGGGCGCGCCCGTCGGGCAGGATCAGCGACTGGAAGTCCACGAAGCGGTAGTCGCCGCGCAGCAGGTGGACCTGGCCCACCAGCTGGGTTCCGATGGGGAGAAGCACCGTCCAGCCGTTCTGGGCCCGCAGCGGGGCCCGCAGGGTCACCCGGAGGACGGTCCGGCCCGGATCTGTCAGAGGCTCCATCAGATCGCCCTCCAGGCGGCCCTCGAGCTGGACACCGGGGCTCACGGCATATGCCGCCCCGTCTGGCCGGAGGCGGATCTCGGCGGGGCCGCCCGCGGTCCTCGCTGGCTCGGGGAGGTGCAGGCTCCGCACCGGCGCCCGTGTTGGGGCCGACGCGGGCGTGGCGCCGGGGTCGTGGAGGAAGGCCATCAGAGCCAGGGCCGGGAGCATGGGGGGTCTCAGTTGAGCTTGCCCGCGCCCATGGCCGCCAGGTCGCCGGGGATGGCCACGGCGCCGAAGCTGGCCACCGCCGCCTGGCCCTCGCGGGAGAGCACGAAGTGGAGGAACTCCTTCACGGCGGGGTCCAGGGCCCGGCCCGGGGCCTTGTTCACGTAGACGTAGAGGAAGCGCGTCAGGGGATAGGTGGCCTTCTGGATGGTCTCCAGCGTGGGCTCCACGAACTGGTCGCTGTGGAAGGAGGCCACGGGCACGCCCTTCACCATGCGGTTGGCGTACTGGAGGGGGCCGTAGCTGATGCCGCCGCCGTCCACCGCCGGCGCCTCCACCACGGCGAACTGGTCCATGAAGGCCTTCACCGTGGGCTTGAAGTCACCCTTCTTCATCACGTGCTCGCGGAAGAAGGCGCGGGTGCCGGAGTTCTCATCGCGGCCGTAGGCCTGGATGTCCCGCTGCTTCCAGTCGCCGCCGAGGCCGAGCTCCCCCCAGCGCTGGATGTCGCGCTTCGCGCCGCCCTTGCGCGTGGTGGAGAAGATGGCGTCGATCTCCTCCATGCGGAGCTGCTTGATGGGGTTGTTGGCGTTGACGTAGACCACCAGGGCATCCACCGCCACGGGGATGCGCGTGGGCGCGTAGCCGTACTTGGCCTGGAAGGCCGCCAGTTCCGCGTCGGTCATCTCGCGGCTCATCTGGCCCATGATGGCGCTGCCGTCCAGGAGGGCCTTCGGGGCGGTGGCGGAGCCCTTGCAGATGAACTGCGTGGTGACACGGGGGTGGAACTTCTTGAAGTCCTCGCCCCAGAGCACCATCAAGGGCTCCATGGAATCCGAGCCCACGCTCTTCAGCTCGCCGGATACCGGCCGCTCTGCCGCATAGGCGGGCAGGACTGCTTCCTTGGCGGTGAGGGCCGGGGGTGGCGCCGGTGCGGGGCCCGCTTCGGGCGGCTGGCAGGCCAGGCCGAAGGCGAGTAGGGCGACGGGAAGGATCGCGCGAAGTGTCATGGGGGTTCCTCCGGAACCATTGCCCCATGGAGGCGTGACGCGATCGTGAAGCCCTGGCTCCTTTGCCGTGACCTCGGCGAATGGAGCTATCCTGAAGCATGGCCAAGCCGCAGATCCCTGAGACCCTCGCTCCGGATCTCCTGGAGCGTCTGCGTGCGCGGTTCCACCCGTGGCCGCTCATCAGCGGCTGGGGGCTGGTCATCGAATCGGTGCGACCCGGCGTGGCCGTGATGGTGCTCCAGCCCACCAAGGCCGTGATCAACGGCTCCCGGGGCACCGTGAACGGGGGCGTGCTGGCCACCATGGCGGACATGGCGAGCGCCCTGGCTCTCAGTACCGCCTTCGACGGGGCCATGCCCTTCGCCACCTCTGATCTGCACATCCGCTACCTCGAGCCCGCCCGGGGCGAGGTGCGTGGCGAGGCCCAGGTGGTGCGCATCTCCGGCCGGGGCGGCATCCTGGAGTGCCGGCTCATCTGCGGTGACCACCTGGTGGCCCTCAGCACGGCGAATTTCGCCATCAAGCCCGGAATCGGGGGCTGAAATGCAGGCCGGGACGCCCTTTCCCGAGGCGCGGAACGCGCGGCAGGACGGTCCGATGCGGCGGCTGCGCTACACCCTGGCCCTGCTGGTGGCAGTCATCGTGTGCGGGGGGCTCGGCTACCACTGGCTGTCGCACCTCGACCCCCTCGACAGCCTCTACATGGCCATCACCACCCTGTTCACGGTGGGCTTCCGGGAACTGGGCGAGGTAAACGCCCGGACGAAGCTCTTCACCATCTTCTACCTCGTCATCGGCCTGGGCGTGGCCACCTACGCCATCTCGAACCTGACCGCCCTGCTCCTGGAGGGGGACCTCAAGGGCTACATCATGGAGCGCCGCATGCAGAAACGCCTGGATGACCTCAAGGATCACATCATCGTCTGCGGGTTCGGGAAGATGGGCTTCCAGGCCGCCTGGGAGTTGAAGAAGGCCGGTGTCCCGTTCGTCATCATCGAGCAGGACGATTCCAAGGGCCGCAGCCCCCGCTTCGCCGGCGAGCTGATCCTCTACGGCAACGCCATGGACGAGCTGGTGCTCGACCGCGCGGGCATCCGCTCGGCCCGGGGCCTCATCACGGCGCTCACCACCGACGCCGACAACGTGCTGGTGACGCTGACAGTGAAGCAGATGCGGCCGGACCTGCCGGTGGTGGCCCGCAGCGCCAAGCTGGGCACCGAGCGCCAGCTCAAGGCCGCCGGGGCCGACCACATCGTGAGCCCCTATGAGATCGGCGGCCGCCGCATGGCAGGCCTGCTGCTCAAGCCCGAGATGATGAACTTCTTCGACATCGTGCTCCAGCAGGAGCAGTTCGAGCTCGGTTTGGAGCGCATCTCCATCGCGCCGGGGTCGCCCCTGGTGGGCCAGACCATGCGGGAGGCCCGCCTGCGCCATGCCACGGGCTCCCTGCTGGTGGGCCTAGTCCATCCCGGCTCAAGGTTGCACTTCAATCCCTCCGGCGAGGAGCGCTTCCAGACTGGCGATGAGCTGCTGGTGATGGGGCCTTCCGAGGCCCTGGAAACCCTCACGCGGCTGGCCAAGGGCTGAGGCTCTGGCGGGGGACTAGGCTCGCCGCCCCCCCCTTTCCCAGCGCGTCCACGAGGTCGAGCGGGTTTCGAACGGCGGCTTGGCGCTCAGCTCAGGGACGCCCCTGGGGATTGATGGCTCCCGCCATGGGCGGGGCCGGGAGGCGGCCGTGGGGCAGGCGGGCGTCCATCTCCGCCAGTTCCCAGGCGGTGACGGCCATGGCCTGGGCGCCCTGCACCAGCTGGTCCGGCACCAGGTGGTCCGGGTAGTCCATCTGGCTGTGGTGGGTGCCCAGGAAGTAGTCCACGGGCACCTGGATGGCGGCGAAGGCGGGCACCCCGGCCCGGTCGAAGGGCGCGTGGTCCGTGCTGTTCATGGAGTGGAGGGAGAGTTCCTTCACGCCCAGGTCGTTGAGGGGCGTGGTGGCCTGGGCCATGAGCCCCCGGCAGGCCTCGCGGCCCTGCAGGGTGAAGCCCTTCACCATGCCCATGCCCATCTCACCGACCAGCACGGCCTGGATGGCGCCCATGTCCGCCTTGTGGGCCTCCACGTAGGCGCGGGAGCCCAGCAGGCCCTGTTCCTCACCGCTCCAGAGGATCACCCGCAGCGTGCGCCGGGGCTTCAGGCCCGTGGCCTGGAAGGCGCGCAGCACCTCCACGGCGACGGCGCTGCCGGTGGCGTTGTCCGTGGCCCCCGTGCCCAGGTCCCCGCTGTCCAGGTGACCGCCCACGATGACGACCTCCTCTGGTTTCTCGCGGCCCGGGAGCTCGCCGACCACGTTGTAGGCCTGGACCGGGGTGACTGAGAAACTGCCGCCCTGGGACAGCTCAAGCGCCACGGGCTCCTTCCGCGCCAGCAGCCGCAGCAGCATCTTGTAGGGTTCCTGGGGCGAGCAGGCGCGCGCTGTCGACCCCGCGGGTCCAGGCCAGGCCGAAGTCGTAGGCTTCCTCGTGGACGTTCACCGCGCCGAGCCGCGTCATCTCAGTCCTGGCCCAGGCCTGGGCGCGCCGCAGTCTCCCGGAGCCGGTGAGCCGGGGGTCGATCATGTCGGCCAGGTACTCCACCCGCGCCACCACCTCGGCGTGCTCCTTGATGTCGCGCAGCAGTTTGCCGGCGGGAGTATCCGGGTACGCCTTGAGGACCGGTACCGGCGAAGGCGCGGGTGGGGCAGAAGGGAAGGCTGCCTGGGCCTGGAGAAGGGAGGAGGGCCAGCGGCAGCAGGGCGGAGGGGGTCCGCGGCATGGGAACTCCTGTTGGGAAAGCTGGTTGCAGCAAATATCAAAGCGCGAGGTATGGCAAGGTCCGAATGGCACGGTATGATGACGATGTTTCGGGAAATAACGAAATGACCTCCGACCCCCTTCGTCCCCTCGTGGACACCCTCAAGGCCCTGGCCCACCCCGTGCGCCTGCGCATCCTCGCGCTGCTGCACGCGGGGGAGCTCTGCGTCTGCGAGGTGGCCGAGGTGCTGGGCCTGGCGCCTTCCACCGTGTCCGAGCACCTGACCGGCCTGCGCCGCTCGGGCCTGGTGCGCGAATGGAAGGTGGGCCGCTGGGTGCATGTGGCCCTGGCCGAGGAGACCGCCACCCGGCCCCTGCTGGAGGCCCTCTGGCCCCTCATGGCCGGCGCCGAGGCCGAGCTGGCCCGGGACCGGGCCCAGGCCCTCGCCCTCCGCTGCGAGACCTGCGATCCCGTCGCCTGTCCCCCCTCACGAACTCCCAAGGAGCCCGCATGACTTCCCAGACCGCACCCCAGACCGAGGCCGCCGCCACCAAATCCGGCCTCAGCGAGACCACCCTCAACCTCATCGCCCTGGGTGCGGCCATCGGCGCCAACGCCGAGCGGGCCTTCCGGGCCCATCAGAGCCGGCTGGCCGAGCTGGGCGTCTCCAACGACGACATGATCGAGGCCGTGAACATGGCCCTGCGGGTGAAGGGCGATCCCCATTCGCAGATCATGGCCCTGGCCCAGACCATGCTGGTGGGCGAGAGCGAAGGCGGCTGCTGCGGCGGCGCCTGCGCCTGTGAGGAGGCCGGCGGCCAGAAGGGCGACTGCGGCGACGACTGCGACTGCAAGTAGGAGACGGGAATGTCCACGGGCCGGCTGTCCTTCCTCGATCGCTTCCTGACCCTGTGGATCTTCCTGGCCATGGGGCTCGGGGTGTTGCTGGGCTTCGCCGTGCCCGGCTTCAACCGCGCCATCAACGCCTGGAATGTGGGCACCACCAGCGTCCCGCTGGCCGCGGGCCTGATCCTGATGATGTATCCGCCCCTGGCCAAGGTGAAATACGAGGAACTGCACCTGGTCTTCCGGAACAAGAAGGTGCTGGGCCTGTCGCTGCTCCAGAACTGGATCATCGGGCCCCTGCTCATGTCCGGGCTGGCCGTGCTCTTCCTGCGCGACCGGCCCGAGTACATGCTGGGCCTCATCCTCATCGGCCTGGCCCGCTGCATCGCCATGGTCATCGTGTGGAACGACCTGGCCAAGGGCGACACCGAATACTGCGCGGGCCTCGTGGCCTTCAACTCCATCTTCCAGGTGCTCTTCTTCAGCGTGTACGCCTGGTTCTTCGCCACGGTGCTGCCCGCCAAGCTGGGCCTCCAGGGCGCGGTGGTCCACATCACCATCGGCCAGATCGCGAAGAGCGTCTTCATCTACCTGGGCATTCCCTTCATCGCGGGCTTCCTCACGCGCTTCATCCTGGGGAAGCTCAAGGGCCTGGACTGGTACCACCGGGTCTTCGTGCCGAAGATCAGCCCCCTCACGCTCATCGCACTGCTGTTCACCATCGTGGTGATGTTCAGCCTCAAGGGCGACACCATCGTGAAGCTGCCCTTCGATGTCATCCGCATCGCCATCCCGCTGCTGATCTACTTCGTGGTGATGTTTATGGTCAGCTTCTGGCTGTCCAAGCAGGCCGGCGCCACCTATCCGCAGAGCGCCACGCTGAGCTTCACGGCGGCCAGCAACAACTTCGAGCTGGCCATCGCCGTGGCCGTGGCCACCTTCGGCATCGCCCATGGCGCGGCCTTCGCCGCCGTCATCGGGCCGCTGGTGGAGGTGCCCGCCCTCATCGGCCTCGTCAACGTGGCCCTCTGGCTGAAGGGAAAGTGGTACCCCGAGGCCCCGGAGGACGTGGCCAGCGCCGGCTGCTGTCCCGCGATAGATCCCGCCAAGAGGTGAGCCGGTGATCCGCCCCGTCCTGCCCACGGATGCCCCGGCCCTGGCCGACATCTACAACCCCTATGTGCGCGACACCATCATCACCTTCGAGGAGGACCCGGTTTCCGTGGCGGAGATGGGGGCACGCATCACCAAGGTGACGGCCGCGTTTCCCTGGCTCGCCTGGGAGGAGGATGGCGTGGTGCTCGGCTACGCCTACGGCTCCACCTGGCGCACCCGGCACGCCTACCGCTTCACCGTGGAGACCACCATCTACCTGGCGGACGGTCACCACGGGAAGGGCCGCGGTGCCGCGCTCTACCAGGCGCTGCTGGACGAGCTCCGGCAGCGCGGCTTCCACTCGGCCCTGGGCTGCCTGGGCCTGCCCAATGAGCCCAGCGTGCGGCTGCACGAGAAGCTCGGCTTCCGGAAGGTGGGCCACATGACCGAGGCCGGCTGGAAGTTCGGTGCCTGGGTGGATGTGGGCTTCTGGGAACGCATGCTGTGAAGGAGTCACGGTGACCTCGATCCTCTTCCTCTGCGTGGCCAACAGCGCCCGGTCCCAGCTGGGCGAGGGATTGGCGCGCCGGATGTTCCCGGGCTTCCGCATCCAGAGCGCCGGCAGCCGCCCCAGCCGCGTGAACCCCCACGCCATCGAGGCCCTGGCGGAGCGGGGCATCGACGCCTCGACGCACACCTCGAAACCAGTCTCGGACATCGACCCGGCCGACCTGGACCTGGTCATCACCCTCTGCGCCGAGGAAGTCTGCCCTGCCTTCCTGGGTAGGGCCGAGCGCCTGCACTGGCCCATCCCCGATCCTGCCAGCGACGATCCTTCGCTGACAGCTGATGATCTGAAGGCCCGCTTCCGCGGCGCGCGGGACGAGATCGCCCGCCGGCTGGAGGCTCTGGGCCGAGAGCGTGGCTGGGCTTCATGAATTTCGAAAAAAATCGAAATTAGGCCTTGCGCTCTATTTCGACAATTCTAGAATTAGTTCAGGAGGAAGCCATGACCCGGCGTGTGGAGCAGGCGGCAGAGCGGCTGAAGGCCCTTGGGCATCCGGTCCGCCTGTCCATCCTGCGCCGCCTGGTGCAGGGCCCCGAGGCGGGGACGCCCGCCGGAGAGCTGCAGTCGCGCCTGGACATCCCGGCTTCCACCCTCAGCCATCACCTGGCCACCCTAGCCGACGCCGGTCTGGTGCTGGTGGCCCGGGAAGGCACCACGCTCCGCTACCGCGCCGACTACGTCGTGTTGCGGGCGCTGACCGAGTACCTCTGGCAGGACTGCTGCGCCGGCGGCGCGGCGGACGACCCCCAACCTTCGCCCTGCTGCCGCAGGGACTGACCTTCCACTTCCCCGGGATGTGGATGCCACTGGCGTCCCAGGGAACCTCCATCCGAAAGGCTCGACCATGGAACCCGAAACCCTGAAATCCGCCGTGCGCGACCGCTACGCCGGCTTCGTGAAGAACAATCAAAGCTGCTGTGGTCCGTCCACCTCCTGTGGTTGCGCGCCCGGCGACGCGAGCCTGGACGTGGGCTATGACCCGAAGGACCTCGCCGCCGTGCCCGAGGGCGCCAACCTGGGCCTGGGCTGCGGCAACCCCATGGCCCTGGCGGCCCTGAAGCCCGGCGAGACCGCGCTGGACCTGGGCTCCGGCGCCGGCTTCGACGCGTTCCTCGCCGCTCAGCGCGTGGGCCCAGAGGGCCACGTCATCGGCGTGGACATGACGCCGGAGATGATCGTCCGGGCCACGTCCCTGGCCCGGAAACACGGCTACGGAAACGTCGAGTTCCGTCAGGGTGACATCGAGGCCCTGCCCGTGGACGACGCCAGCGTGGACGTGATCCTCTCCAACTGCGTGGTGAACCTCGCCCCGGACAAGGCCAAGGTCTTCCGCGAGGCCTTCCGCGTGCTGAGGCCCGGCGGCCGCGTCCATATCTCTGACCTCGTGCTGGCCCGGCCCCTGCCCGAGGCGCTGCTTCAGGATCTGGACGCCTACGCCGCCTGCATCTCCGGCGCCATGTTGAAGGACGACTACCTGGCCGCCATCCGCGGCGCGGGCTTCGAGGGCGTGACCGTGGCCTCCGAACGGTGCTTCGGCCTGGCGGAACTCTCGCCGGAACTGATGGCATTGGCGAAGCAGCGCTACCCCAACATGAGCCGGGAGGAGCTGGAGCTCCTGGCCAGCTCGGTTATCAGCATCCAGGTGGAAGCTGCCAAGACCGTGGAGGCGTGCTGCGCACCTGGCTGCTGCGGCTGAGGGTGCCATGACGGATGCTTCGAAAAGCTGCGCTTGTGCTGCACCGGCGCCCGCTCCGGGCGGTGGCTTCTGGACATCGGGAGGGTGGCTGCTGGCCGCCCTCCCGGTCTGGATCGCGCTCTATCTGATCCTCCAGCCCATGGCCGGCTGGCTGGCCTTCCGGGCCCTGGGGCTGGCCCCCGGCAGCCGCCTGGGGGAGGCCGTGGCCTTCTTCGCCTACGATGCGCCCAAGGTGCTCATGCTCCTGGCGGCCGTGGTGCTGGGCGTCAGTTTCGTGCAGACCTTCATCAGCCCCGAGCGCACCCGCGACCTGCTGGCCAAGCGCACGGGCGCCTGGAGCAACCTGCTGGCCTCGCTGCTGGGCATCGCCACGCCCTTCTGCTCCTGCTCGGCCGTGCCGCTGTTCATCGGCTTCGTCCGGGTGGGTGTGCCCCTGGGCGCGACGTTCAGCTTCCTGGTGTCGGCCCCCATGGTGAACGAGGTGGCGCTGTTCCTGCTTTGGGGCCTCTTCGGCTGGCGCATCGCCCTCCTCTACACCGTGACGGGCGTGGCCGTGGCCTTCGTGGCGGGCTGGATCCTCGGCAAGCTCCGCATGGAGCGGCACCTGGAACCCTGGATCCTGGAGGTCCCCTTCGAGGCGTCCAAGGCGTCCGACGCTGCCATGGGCTTCTCAGCGCGCCTGGACCTGGCGCTCCAGGCGGCAAAAGACATCGTGGGGAAGGTGTGGATCTATGTCCTCATGGGCATCGCCGTCGGCGCCTTCCTCCACGGCTATGTGCCCGCCGAGCTGATGGCCCGCGTCATGGGCAAGTCCGCCTGGTGGAGTGTGCCCCTGGCGGTGCTCATCGGCGTGCCCCTGTATTCCAACGCCGCTGGCATCATTCCCATCGTGCAGGTGCTGCTGGCCAAGGGCGCGGCCCTGGGCACGGCCCTGGCCTTCATGATGGCCGTCACGGGCCTCTCCCTGCCGGAGACCGTCATCCTCCGCAAGGTGCTCAAGCCCCGGCTGCTGGCGGTTTTCCTGGGCGTGGTGGCCGCGGGCATCGTGTTCGTCGGGTTCCTGTTCAACCTCGTGATGTAGGAGTGACCATGAAGATCGAAGTGCTGGGCAGCGGCTGCGCCAAGTGCAAGCTGCTGGCGGAGCGGGCCGAGGCGGCCGCGACGGAGCTGGGGGTGGACTTCACGCTGGTGAAGGTCACGGAGTACCCGGCCATCGTGGCCCGGGGCGTGATGTCCACGCCGGGCCTCGTGGTGGACGGCGTGGTGAAAAGCCTGGGCCACGTGCCCACGGTGGCGGCCATCCGCGATCTCCTGCGGTAGGATTTCCCCACACCACGAGGGGACTTCATGCGCATCGGCATCCTGGGTTATGGCCGCTTCGGGCGCGCTCTGGGCGAGCTGCTCCGCGAGGCCGGCCATGGCTATCGGGCCTGGGACCCCGCCGTGGAGATCCCCGCCGAGCGCCGCGCGGCGGCCCTTCCGGACCTGGCCGGCGCCGAGATCCTGGTGCTGGCGGTGCCCGTGGCCGCCCAGGCCGCGGCTCTGGCAGCCCTGCGGCCCCACCTCCGGCCGGACCACCTGGTCTTCGACGTGGGCAGCGTGAAGTCGGGCCCCTGCGCCCTGATGGACGCCCAGCTGGGGGCCGCCGTCCCCCACGCGGGGACGCATCCCCTCTTCGGGCCCGTGAGCCTGGCCCGGGCGGAGCGGCCCCTGCGCGTGGTGCTCTGCCCCTCGGCCCACCATCCCGCCGCCGCGGACCGGGTGCAGGCCCTGTTCGAGAGCCTGGGCTGCGAGGTGCTGCGCCAGAACCCCGAGGACCACGACCGGGTGATGGCCACCACCCACGCCCTCACCTTCTTCATCGCCAAGGGCCTGCTGGCCGTGGGCGCCGGGGCCGAGCTGCCCTTCACGCCGCCCTCCTTCCATGCCATCGCCCGCACGCTGGAATCCGTGCGGGAGGACGCCGGCCACCTCTTCGCCGCCCTCCAGAACCAGAACCCCTTTGCCGCCGGCGCCCGGGAAGGCTTGCTGGAGGCCCTCTCCGCCATCCACCAGAGCCTGGCGGAAGCCGTGGCGGAAGGCGCGGACGAGCAGCAGCTCGCCATCCCCAGCCTGGGGGAGCGGTCCCCCATCCTCCAGGAGACTCGCGACAACATCGATGCCCTGGACCAGGAGCTGGTGGCCCTGCTGGCCCGCCGCATGGAGCTGGTGCTCCGCGCCGGCCGCGCCAAGGCCGAGCTGGGCCTCCCCGTCCACGATCCCGAGCGCGAGAGCGCCCAGCTCCAGGCGCGCCGCGCCTGGGCCCAGGAGGCCCACTTGGATGCCCAGGGTGTGGAGGACGTCTTCCGCGCCGTCCTGCGGGCCTCGCGCGCGGCTCAGGGACGCTGAGCCGTCAGAAGGGCAGATTCATGGCCTTGCACAGGAAGGCGACGAGCGGGGAGGCCTGTCGGCAGGCGGCGGCCACTTGGTCGACGAAATCAGGCGCCAGTACCTGGGCATTCGTGAAGCCGGTGGACGTGTAGAAGTCCTTGAGCTTGAGATCCTCTGCGCAGGGGTGGGCAGGGTCGAAGCCCTGGGGGACCCGCATGAGCGCGTCGCCTTCGATCTCCAGTCCCGATTTCCGGAGGGCCTTCCAGGCCGTGGGCTTGGCGGCGATGGCCTCGCGGACCTTGAACAGCGAATCAGGGTCGGGGTGCCAGAGGCCGCCTCCGGCGAAGCTGCCGCCGGGTTCCAGGTGGAGGTAGAAGCCGGGCCCGTGGACGCCGCCGGCCTGCATGGCGCGGTGGGGGAAGTGGGCCGCGACATGGGTCTTGTAGGGCGTCTTGTCCTTGGCGAACCGCGTATCGCGGTAGATCCGGAACATGGAGCCGCCGGAGGGCCGTGGATCGGCGATGAAGTGGCGGCTGAGGGACGCCAGCGGGCCGCTGAAGGCGATGATGAGCCGCAGCATGGGCTCCCGGGCCTCGGCCTCGTACCGCGTCTTGTTTTCCAGAAACCAGGCGCGCTCGTTGTGCGCCTTCAGATCCTTCAGGAACCGGAAGAGGTCGGGTCCCAGCGGGTTCTCTGGTCCAGAGGGAGTCGTCTTCGCGGCCACGTCGCCTCCGGGAGGATGCCATCAGGTTACGCCCGAAATAAGACGGGCCCCCGAACGGGGGCCCGTACGCAGGCGATGAATCGCCTGCGCGCCTTATTTGCCGAACCGCTTGGAAACCTCACTCCACTTGATGTTGTCCATGAAGATGTCGAGGTACTTGGGGCGGGCGGTGCCGTAGTCCACCATGGAGGCTCCGTCTCCAAGAGCGCCGGCCCGAAGGGACAAGCGATTGGGAGCACAGCGCGGGGCGCTGTGCGATAGACGGAGGCGTGCGACAGGAAGAAAAAAGGCGGGCCCCCGACCGGGGGCCCTACCGCGAGCACGCGTTGAGAGGCGCCGAGACGCCCGTGTACCTTTCTTACTTGCCGAACCGCTTGGAAACTTCACTCCACTTGATGTTGTCCATGAAGATGTCGAGGTACTTAGGGCGGGCGGTGCCGTAATCCACCATGGAGGCTCTGTCTCCAAGAGCGCAGGCCCGAAGGGACAAGCGATTGGGAGCACAGCGCGGGGCGCTGTGCGATAGACGGAGGCGTGCGACAGAAAGAAAAAAGGCGGGCCCCCGACCGGGGGCCCTACCGCGAGCACGCGTTGAGAGGCGCCGAAACGCCCGCATACCTTTCTTACTTGCCGAACCGCTTGGAAACCTCACTCCACTTGATGTTGTCCATGAAGATGTCGAGGTACTTGGGGCGGGCGGTGCCGTAGTCCACCATGTACGCGTGCTCCCACGAGTCCAGCACCACGAGCAGGTCCTGCTCGATGGGCATGCCCAGGTGATGCTCGGCCACGAAGTAGGTGTGCAGCTTGCCGTCACGGTGGTTGCGGGTGAGCAGGGCCCAGCCGGGGCCGCCCAGGGCGCAGGCCTTGAGGTCGGCGAGGACCTTGTCCTTGCCGCCAGCGGCCTCCAGGGCGGCCTTGAGGCCGGTGCTGATGGTGTCGTCGGCGCCCAGGTTCTCAAAGTAGAGCTCATGGAGGAAGGAGCCGTTGAAGGCCACGGACTCGCGGCGCTTCAGCTCGCTGTACTCGTTGTAGGAGTAGTTGGGCTTGGTGTTGTCGACCGTCGCCAGCCGCTCCTCGATTTCGTTCAGCTTGGTGACGTAGCCCTTGTAGAGACCGAGGTGCTGATCCAGCTGGGAATCGCTGAGCCCTTTCAGGGCGCCGCCCTTCAGGTGGTCATAGTTCTTCGCGGTGTAGGCCATGGTGTCTCCTTGGCTGCGCTGAGCGCGGATGATTAGTTTACCGAAAAAGTCGGAAATCAGAAAAAGAAGGTATGCGTCTGGAGACTGGAGTCTGGAGGAACCGCTTTCTGTGGGGGCCTGCGGCCCCATCATTGTTGGGGTTTGGGCCGCTCGGGTGCGAACGATCCGACCGATCCATCGAACTTAACCTCCAGACTCCAGACTCCAGACTGATCTACCCCAGCATCTCCCGCAGGAACCACGCTTCCTTCTGGTGGACCTGCACGAAGCGGGTGAGCAGGTCGGCGGTGCCGGGATCCCCGGCGCCCGTGGCCAGCTCGATGCCCTCATGCATGAGCGCCACGACGGCTTCTTCGTTGGCCAGGGCTTCCTTCAGCATGGCCTCGGGATCCAGGCGAGCCGAGGGATTGGAGATCTGGGCCTTGGTCTGGGCCTCGATCTGCGCCGGGGCGTGGAGCGGCACGCCGCCCACCACGCGGATGCGCTCCGCCAGCTCGTCCACGGTGCCGTCCGCGGCGGTGTAGAGATCCTCGAACCGCAGGTGGTAGTCGCGGAAGTGCGGGCCGGTGACGGTCCAGTGGTAGCGCTTGGCGTTGAGCGCCAGCACGAAGGCGGTGGCCAGCTCGGCATTCAGGTGGTCGACGACGGAACGACTCATGGTTTCTCCTGGGAAATCCAGGCAACCCAGGCGGCGGGCGCGGGCCAGCGGCCGGGGGCCTCGGCGTGGTGGGAGACGAGGGCGGCGAGGGTGCGGCCGTCCGGGATCAGGTAGCGCAGGGCCAGCACGGAGGGCAGGCGATCCTCCAGCCCGGCGGTGCCGCGGTCCACGGCGGGCGCCACGAGGGAGCCATCCGAAAGCTCCAGCAGCAGCTGGTCCGGGAAGGTGTGGAGGACCGCCAGCCGGCGATCCCGCACGTCATCCGGGAAACCCAGCATCAGCGTGGCGGCGATGCTGCGGGCGGCGCCTTCGCGGCGGGGCGCCAGCACGGCGAAGGAGGCGCGGGCTTCGGCCAGCTCATCCGCAGCCACGGTGCCGGGCGTCTTGCCCTCGGCCCAGAGCGTCTCGATGATCTGGTCCTCGACGCTCTCCGCCGTTTCCGGCTGGAAGATGATGCCTTCCGCCAGCTCCAGCCGCAGGGCCGCCTGGCGACCCAGGAAGGCCTGCCGCGCCTGGAAGCGGGCGCGTTCGGTGGCGGGATCGAAGGCAAAGGCCACTGCCGCCTCAGACATGCTTCGCGATGTCGGCCGCGGGCTGGGCAAAGACTGGCTTGGCACCGGCCTGCAGCTTGGTGAGGGCCTCCTGGAAGCGGCCGGCGTGGAAGCGCTCCACCTTGGCCAGGGTCTCGAACCAGGCGGCGATCTCGCCGTAGCCCTCTTCCTTGGCCACGCGGGTGAACTCGGGATACATGTCCGTGTACTCGTAGGTCTCGCCGGCCACCGCGGACTTCAGGTTGGTGAGCGAATCGCCCAGGGGCAGGCCCGTGGCGGGATCGGCGGCCTTCTCGGCCAGGAACATCAGGTGCTTCAGGGCGTGGCCGGTCTCGCCGTCGGCGCTGTGCTTGAAGAGGTCGGCCACTTCCTTCAGGCCCTCCTTCTCCGCCACCTGGGCCATCCAGGTGTAGCGGCGGTTCGCCTGGCTCTCGCCGGCGAAGGCTGCCTTGAGGTTCTGATGGGTCTTGGAATCGGTGAAGGACATGGGATCTCCTGTGGGGCCGTAGTCGGCGGCATCAAGGTAGAGCCATCCCCATGCCAAAGCAATAAGTCAAATCATTGAATAGATTCTGCAAATTCCAACTCCCCAGGTCCCAGGAGAATCCCGACCGGCCGAGAGTCAGATTCGCGATATGCCGAGAGGCCGCTGATTCAGGGGGCAGCGGATAGGCTGGTCCAGATCTGGGAGGCATCCAGGCTGAGGGCCCGGCCGAAGCCCAGCACCAGGCGCCCGGCGGTGGGCCGGATGAGGAAGAAGGAGAAGTCCCCCAGGCCGACGGTCATCTCCGCTTGCGGGAACCGGGCCAGGTAGGCCTCCGCCGCCTCGCCATGGCGCTCGGACTCCCGGGGGATCTCCTCGGCCTCGCCCTGCAGGGTCACCCGGGGCAGGGCCAGCGGATTCTGACCCGCCTCCAGTGGCACCAGGAGCATCAGGCTGACCCGGGCATCCGCCAGCATGTCGCGGGTGTGCTGGGCCAGACTGCTCACGTGGATGAGGTAGCCCGAGCCGTCCCGCGCCGGGGCCACCGGGGCCATGGAGACGAAGGGGGCGCCGTCATGCAGCGTGCCCAGGGAGGCCACCGGGAGTCCGGTGAGCAGAGCGTGGAGCGTGGCTTCCGTGTTTGGATCCAAGGGAGGCTCCTTCCAGAACGGGGCCTCCTATCATCCTCCCAACGGGAAGGGCGGTCTCGATCCTTGAGTCCGGAGGCCGCGATCCGCCCAGGTCCGGCGCTTCAGGCGTCGCCAGCGCCCTCGCCGCCTGCCGTTCCTTCCTGGCCCTCGGTTCCCTCCGGGTCTTCGGATTCCGGAATGTCGTTGCCCAGGGCGTCCTTCTTCAGCGCCTTCTTCTGCAGCTTCTCTTCCTTCTTCTTCTGGCGGGCCAAGTCCTTCTGGCGCTTCTCGAAGTTGTAGTTGGGCTTTCTGGCCATGGCGAGTCCGATCACGAAAGAGGTTGAAGCTGATCCAGCCTTTCGCTCAGTCTACCGCCTCGTCCGCCGAAGTGCCTGGATCAGGTCGTCCAGCCGCTGCAGGAAGGTGGAGCGGTCCCGCGCCGTGAAGGGAGCCGGGCCGGTGCCCAGCTCGCCCATGGCGCGCAGGTGCGTCATCAGCTCGCGGCTGGCCAGGGCATCGCCGATGGAGTCGGGCGAATACACACGGCCCTTGGCATCCAGGGCCCGGGCCCCCTTTTCGAGGCAGCGGGCCGCCAGGGGGATGTCCGCCGTCACGGCGATATCCGAGGCCGTGATCTGCTCCACGATCCAGTCGTCGGCGCCATCGAACTGGCCCTTGGCCACCACCACCGACTCGAACAGCGGGTTGCGGGGCACCCGCAGGGGCGCGTTCGAGACGAGCAGGACCCTCAGCCCGCAGCGCGTGGCCACGCGGAAGATCTCCTCCTTCACCGGGCAGGCGTCCGCGTCCACGAAGATGCGGATGGCGGGGGCTGCAGCTCCGCTCACGGCCCCACCGCGCCGGACAGAGCGGGCACGCGCATCAGCCCTTCCGCGGCCATACCAGTACCACCCCCACCGCCATGGCCGCGAGGGCCGCCCAGGCGGGGATGCGCACGGAATCCTTCTCCTTCACGGTGAACTCCAGGGGGCCCAGCTTGGCGTCGTGGCTGTCCTTGGTGTAGCTGAACACGGGCCAGGCCAGGGCCGCCAGACCCAGGAGGATGAGGGCCAGGCCCGCGGCGAATCTGAGGGTTGCCGGTTTCATGCCGTCTTCTCCAGGCACCACTTCACGCCGCCCCGGGTGGCCATGTAGAGGAAGAGGAAGCAGAAGATCACCGCCAGCTCCCCCTGGTTCACGGCGGGCCAGAAGGCGGCGCCGAACTGGAACTTCCAGTGGAACTGCACGTAGGCCACCGCCATCATGCCGCTGAGGAGGAAGGCCGCCAGGCGCGTCTGGAAGCCCACCAGGATGGCCAGCCCGCCCACCAGCTCGAGGAGTCCGCCGATCCAGATCTGCGAGCCCACCGGGGGATGATGCGCGGTCAGCACACCGAAGATCTTCTGGAGGCCGTGGAACAAGAACAGCAGGCCCGCCACGATTCGCAGCAGGGCATAGGCGTGGTCGGAGTACTGCTCAAGCCACTTCATGCGGACCTCCGGGGTGGATCTGGAGCCATTCTGCCCAGATCCGGCCCGCAAGGCAGCGTTTTCGGAATGGCCGGCCTACGCCTGCACCGGCGCGGCCGCGTCGGTGCCCACGACGGTGATCCAGGGGCGCACCCCCCAGCGGTGCACCAGGCCGTGGAGGACGTACGGGTCCGCCGCGGCGAAGCGCTGGGCCGCAGCCGGGGAGTCGCCCTGGAAGAGGAGGATCGACATGTCCACCGGGTCCGCCACGGCCCCGCCCAGCACCAGCTCGCCCCGCTGGTGGGCCTCCCAGGCCAGGGTCAGGTGCTCCTTCCGGAACTCTCCCCGGCGCTCCACATATTCCGGACCGACCTCGTAGATCAGGAGGTAGTGCATGGATGTCCCTCTAAGTAAGGTGGAAGTGGCCGCCGAGCACACCCCTTCCACCCTGTAAGGATGGGGCGAAGCCTCTCACCACGCACCGTCTTCTTCCATGAACCGGGGGACCCGCCCTGGACTCCCGGTGGGCGACTCCGGGTCGAACCCAGGAGGGCGGCCGCTTCAGGAGAGCAGGGGGCGGACCAGCTCCGTGCGCCACGCGGCGGGATCGGGGCCCGATTCGGGGCCGGCGGCGTAGCACTCCCACAGGTCCAGGGCCGGGGTGTGGCCCGCCGCCCGGAGCCAGGCCTCAAACTCGCCCCAGGCGTGGCCCAGGCCCTCGTAGCCGCCGCGATAGGTGGTCCGCGCCACCGTGGCCGCGGGCAGCCCGCCCGGCCGCACGCGGCCCGCCGGCGCCACCGGGTCGATGATGGGCACGCCGATCTCGAACTCGAACACGTCGGGGTCCATCCGGAAGTGGTGGGAGAACACCGGGCCCACCGGGGCGATCCCTTGGGTCGCCAGTGTGGCCAGCAGTTCCTGGATGCCGGAGCCCATGACCTGCTGGATGGCCGAGCGCGGGATGCGGAAGGGAATGACCGCCGCCGCCTGCGCGGCCACCTGGATGATCTGCGGCACGTCGAGCATGGGACCTCCGCGTGGGCCGGGGCGGCCCGGGGATGGACGGTTATGCCACAGGCTGAACCTGGATGGCCACCCTGGAGGCTGAACCGGCGTTTATCCCGGTCGATCGGTGGTCGTTCATCCGCCAGCCCCGGGACACGGGGAAAGATGCAACCCGCCGGTTGCGTTTTCTTTTGGATGAATTAACCTGCAACCAGGAGGTTGCGTATGAACGCGCCGAGCACCGACCGCATCGAGAAGCAGATCCTGCTGCGGGCGCCCCAGGCCCGCGTCTGGCGGGCGCTCACGGACGCCCGGGAGTTCGGTGAATGGTTCCGGGTGAAGCTGGACGGCCCCTTTGTCCCGGGCAGGCGCACCACCGGGCACATCACCTACCCCGGCTACGAGCACCTCCGGATGGATGTCCTGGTCGAGCGGATGGAGGCCGAGACCCTGTTCTCGTACCGCTGGCACCCCGCCGCCGTGGACCCGCAGGTGGACTACACCCGCGAGCCCAGCACCCTCGTCGAGTTCCGGCTCGAAGCCGTGGCCGAGGGCACGCTGCTCAGGCTGGTGGAATCGGGCTTCGACCAGCTGCCCGCCCGCCGGCGCGACGAGGCCTACCGCCTGAATGACGGAGGCTGGACGGTGCAGATGGGCAACATCCAGCGCCATGTCGACGGGTGAGCTCGTGGCCGCCGCTACGCTCGCGCCAGCTCCCGCGCAGGACGCCGCCCCGCTCTTCGCGGCCCTTGTCGATGAGACACGGCTCCAGCTGCTGGCCCGCCTCAAGGCCTTCGTCGAACGCTGAGCCGCAGATTGGCGTCCTTTGTGGGCTTTGTGGCGGGACCTTCTTCTGCGGTTCTCCGGGCTGGGTCAGCGCCCTCAGCCCTTGGGGCCGGGTTCCTTTTTCGTGGGCTTGCGGCGGCGCTCGGGCTTCTTCGGCCTGGCGGCCGGTCGGGTGGCGCTGTCGTACATGCTCTCCAGGCGGATGGCCTTGGCCGAGGTATCCGCCGCCTTGTGGATCTCTTTCAGCACCGACGCCACCAGGTCCAGGTCCGCCGCATCGCCCTTCAGCAGCTCCTGGAAGGCGGCGGATTTCAGGGCCTCCAGCCGCTTCGACTGCCGCTTCCCCGCCGCCCAGTTCAGCAGCTTGGAGAACAGCTCATAGCCGAGCTTGAGTTCAGGGGTGGGGAGGGACATGGGCTCGGGTCAGGCCGTCAGGGGCCTCCGCCGGGCCAGCAGTCCGCGCAGCGCCAGCGCCTGGACCACGGTGACGGCGTTCGAGGTGGCCCAGTAGATGCCCAGGGCAGAGGGCAGGGTGGCGACGGCGATCACCGAGATCACCACGGGAATCCCGATCATGAGCAGCATGGAGGCGTTGCCGGTGGCGCCGGGCATGAGGGCCGTGCCCAGAAGCATGAGGGCGCCGACGAGGATGGTCAGTGCGAGGTCTGGCCGGGCGAGGTTGGGGATCCACAGGAACCTGGAGCTGAACACCATGCGCTTGAGGACCTGGAAGATGCCCAGGCCGAAGAGGCCCTGGGAGCCCATGTTCAGCACGGACACCTTGTCCATGAACGTGATGCCGTGCTGGCGGTACAGCGCCATGGTCTGCGCGGCCAGCTCGGCCTGGTTGTCCTTCAGCCGCTCGCGCAGCTTCTCCAGCTCGGGCTTGAGGCGCTCCATGGCCTCCTTGTTCTTCTGGGCCTTGTAGGCGGCCGTCAGCGACACGGGCATCAGCGCCGTGCGGGCCATCAGCGTGAGGGCGATGATCGCCGCCGCCTCCGAAAGCCCCAGGTGCGCTCCTAGAAAGCCGAGCGCGGTCTCGAGGAGGTGGGTCCACATGGTCCACAGTGGCATCGGGGCTCCTGAGTCAGGGTGGAAGGATGGTGACAGATCTGCCCACAAGGGGTGGCCTTAAGCTGGGAGTTTCGCCGCGACCCCTATTCCCCGAACAGGTTCTGCACCTTGTCATCCCAGATGAAGGTCTGCAGCTCCCAGCGGTCCGTGGCCTTGTAGAACACCACGGAGTAGCGGATGGCGGTGTTCTCCAGCTTCTCGATGAGGACGAACCTCAGGAGGGACGCCCCGGCCTTCCGTTCGGAGATGAACTCGTAGCCGAGGCTGGCGCCGAACCGGTCCTTCACCGTCGCGCGGCTGGTGATGGTCTGCATGGTGAGCGTGTTGATCTCGTTCATGGAGACCTTCCAGTAGGGCTTGAACAGGTCCAGGCCCGCCTTGTAGTCCTCCGCCACGAACGACTTGAAACAGTTCTCGACCAAGCCCCTGGCGTCGGCTTCGGTCTTCAGGGGCCGGACCTCGGCATTGTCGGCCGCCACCAAGGCGGCGGGGAGGAGGAGGCAGAGGGTGAGTTTGGTGGGCATGGTGTTTGTCTTTTTAGATAAATGATTTAACGAATGAAGCTAACCGGCTCCGCCTGCACCGAGATAACGAGCGGAGCCGAGGAATCGAGTAAGTTGAGAGAGAGCGGAGGGCAATGCAGGCGGGATCCGAGTTGAGCGGAGGGTTAGCCGATCATGGATTCCAGGACCAGTTCGAGCGGTAGACAGTAATACTTTCATCGAGGAAGGTCCAAATCCGTTTCTCCCACATCAACTTCTTTTCTGTTCCGCCGTACTTGGATTCTTCGTTGAGTTGGTTAAATACGCTAGCAGTAATAAAAGAGCTATAGGGGTGATCCCTGATATCGCTCATTTTTGCAGCGAGGTTTGGAGGTCTACCAATCCAGATAAGGTCATTGGCTCCTCGAACTCCACCACGCACGGCGAGAACCGTTCCGGTGTCTACCCCTACACCATGACAAATTTTGAAACTAGCATTCCTAACACTCTCGTAGTTCGATTCAAATTTTTCACGGATCAGATCGACAGCCCACTTAATGTTAAGGGCGCATTTCGCGGAAGATGAATTTTTTGAATCACCATAAAATACTCCCATTACTCTATCGCCATCAAAGCTGACGATCTTACCACCACGAGTGTTTATCAACTTTGATGAGCAATATAGGAACGATTTGATGATTTTGGCCGCAATGCGACGATCAAGCTCTTTCGCCATCTTTGAAGAATCCGCAAGGTCCGCATAAAGGAAAGTAGCATCTATCTCTACGGCACCGCCGGCGAGAGCGACTTCCTCTGTTTCAGGAATCTTACGGCCATCGCGCTTATCCCAGGCCGTTGTTATTATTCCTTGCACATCGTTGGTCAGATCATCAGACATGGGCATGGCGCAATCCGTAAAATTGATAAATCGTTAAGGCCCACGGAAGCGCTGACACAAAAAGGGATGCCATTCCTCGTTTTATCCACGTAAATTTAATCGAAGCAATGGTTGCGTTTATATAGCACTGTTGAACCAGATCAGAATTGTAATCCTCAGTTCTGCAAGACGCTAAATAATCTTGGTACTGGTCCAAATTGCGAGAATTGATTCCTTCAAAAAATATAATTGAACCCTTTGTACCACTTGTTCTCGGGAAGAAAGCCAACGCACAGAAGGCAATACTCAAGCAAAGAAAGAAAATTGCGAATGCGGCCGGAATTCCGCAGGAAAGATTCCAGTCACTAGGACGTGGGGCGTAGGCTGCAAGTGCGCCGAGCATCGCAGTTGAAAGCGGTAGTAGCAATGAGAGCCGTGAGTCAGCAGCAACAATCCAGGCAAGCTGGCGATTCAGTATCGTCTCTAGTTTTTCAGTTTCGAGCATTCTGAACCTCATGGTTGATCGGCTAACTTTGAATTCGACGAACTTTTTGGTGGACGGATTGGTGATCCGGTCTGAACCGGTGCCCTCGTCCTCTACGCAAGTCGATTTAACCGGCTCACGGCAGGGGCATTTCTTGGGCTTGAAATCGCGAGCCCAGCATACCTGCGTCCCGGGTCATCTACGCCCGGAAATCCCTGAACGGTCGCGATTCAGCCCCTGAACGGTGCGGGCGGGCTCGTGGCCCAGGCGCCGCCCATCAGCGTCGTCCGCACGGGGACGCCCGGTGTCTTCACGCCGCGGTGGGCCATGCAGGTGTGGACGGCCACAAGCTGGACGCCCCAGGCGGCGGGGCGGAGGTGGGCTGGGGGGCGCCGGCGATCTGCGGGCCGTCATTCGTGGAAATCCACGAGGTCTGTGGTGAAGAAGGATGGCTTCACCAGGATGTGCAGGCGGTTCCCGCCATCGAAGGCGGCCTTGTAGGTGGGGGAGTCGACGGAGGGAACTGGCAGGAGGCTCTCGACCCAGCCCTGGGCAGGCTGGGTGAAGAAGAACAGCCCGTTCTTCTGGACGAAGACCGCCGCGACCCTCGTTCCGTCCGGAGACAGGGCGACCGAGGGCGAGTCGGCAACGCCCGTCGATGGGAACGATTTCAGGAGGACCGGCGGCTGCCAGGCGCCATTCACCTTCTGCATGGCCCAAAAGGCGTCGTTCGCGGGGGTGTTCACATCGGGAATCTTGTAGAAGACCCAGGCCGTGTTCGCGTCCGCCCACACGCCATCCTCGAAGTGGATGCCGACGAACGGGCTCATCGTGTTCGGCAGGATCTGTCGGGTCCAGGTGCCATCCGCATTCCGGCTGTATTCCCGGCTGTCCATCGAGGTGGTGAGCAGCACATGGGGAGTGTCCGAAGGGTCGAAGAACAGGTGCCAGTTTCCGGAGAGGGTATTCGAGGGGTCGATGTCCTCCTGGACCCAGGCTCCGGCCACCTTGCGGGTGTAGCGCGGGCCTGTAGCCGTGTACAGGAGCGCGTGAGGACTGCCAGTCCGGTCCAACCCGTAGGTGTTGATGAAGGAGAGTGTGCCGGTCGAAGGCGCCTGGGCGATCACCTCGGTGATCCAGGCGCTCCCGTCGAACCAGACGTGGTTCAGGACCGTCGCCGATGTGGTCTGATTCGCGTAAAGGGCATGAGGCCGGGATTGGGCGTCCAGCCGCAGGGGGTCTTTTAGACCGTTGTACACGCTGGTTGGAGGCACCCAGGCAGGCCAGGTGCCCCAGGGGGCGGGAAGGACCGTGAAGGGCGAACTCGTGCCGAAAGCCCAGAGCCCGCCGGGGGAGAGGGCGAAGCAGCCCACGGACAGGCCGGTTGTTTGCGCGCTCGCCGTCAGGCTCGGCGAGCCGTTCGGGTTCGCGGGGGCGGCGTAGAGGGCCGGGCCGGTGGTGGTGCTCTGGCCATCCGAGACGCTGATGGTGTAGAGGTAGTAGCCGAGAGGCAGGCTGGCGTCCTGGAACGAGGTGTTCGTGCCGGGGAGGGTCGCCACGAGGACCGTGGGCCCATAGCCGCCGGAAGCCACCCGGGTGATCCGGATCTGGGTGGCGGTCTTGCTCTGGTTCACCCAGGTGAGGCCCACCGCGTCGGGAAGGGCCTGGGCGGCAAAGGCGGCCGGTGCCAGGGGCGGGGTGACGGCCCGCAGGCTCGGCCCCTTCGTCGTGCTGGAGGCGGTTCCCGACCAGGCGGTGACACGGTAAAGGTAGCCCTGGGTTTCGGCCACGGCCTTGTCCACAAAGGTGGTGGCGGCCGGGTTCGGCAGGGCGAGGCTGGTCCAGGCTCCGGTGAGAACGCCGGCGGCATCGCAGGGTGCGTGCTCCAGGACGTAGCGGTCCGTGAGCAGGGAGAGGGTCACCCACTTGATGAGGATCCCTCCATCCGCCACGGAGTAGGCGGCGGTCAGATAGGTCGGGGGGAGCAGGGGGGTCTTGATTCCCGCGACATTGGAGTACGGCCCGTTGACAGCATTCGTGACGGTGTAGATCCGGAAGCCGAAGGTTGTCAGCTCCGGGGGCGTCGCCGTGAAGGTCAGGGTCGCCGTGGTCACACCGCTGAAGATCGGGCTCGGGTTGATCAGGGTATAGGGTCCCGAGTTGGTCCTGAACTCCAGGTTGTAGCCCTCGAAGTTGCCCGGGGCCTGGATCCAGGTGAGCGTGATCTGGGTCCGCGCCGGGTCATAGGTGGCGCTGAGCTGGGGGGCCACCGGGGCGGGGCTGGAGGACCCGCCGCCTCCGCCACAGCCGATCAGGAGCAGGCAGAACGCCAGGCCGAAGCCCCAGGCTCGTTTCATGGGAGTACCTCGCAGCGAGAATCAGCGGAGTAAGCATACTCACGTCTTCGGTCTTCTGAACCGGCTTGGCCCTGAACGGTCTCGATTCACCCCCTGAACGGTGCGGGCGGGTTCGTGGCCCAGGCCCCGCCCACCAGCGTCGTCCGCACGGGCACGCCGGGCGTCTTCACGCCGCGGTGGGCCATGCAGGTGTGGACGGCGACGAGCTGGACGCCCCAGGCGGCGGGGCGGAGATGGGTCTGGAGGGCGTCGGCGATCTGCTGGGCCATGCGCTCCTGCACCTGCAGGCGCCAGGCGTAGGCCTGCACCACGCGCACGAGCTTGCTGAGGCCCACGGTGCCGCCCTCGCCAGGCAAGTAGCCGATGGTGGCCTGGCCTTCGAAGGGGGCCAGATGGTGCTCGCAGGTGCTCACGAAGGGGACGCGCTCCAGGATGACGGGCACGGGGGCCAGGTCGCCGGGCAGGGGCTTCAGCTCGGCGGCCAGGTCGATGCCGTACCCCGCCAGCCGCTCGGCCCAGAACTCCGCCACCCGGGAGGGCGTGGCCAGCAGTTCCGGCGCCTCTGGCTCCTGCCCGAAGCTCCGCAGCAGGGCGCGGACGGCGGCCTCGGCAGCGGCGCGGTCGAAGGACGGGACGGGGGAAGCAGCCATGGTCCGGTCAGTCTACGCCCGGGCCGATGGGAGCAAAGCCTGGAACCGCGAATGGCGCGAAGGGGCGCGAAGGCAAAAGCCAAAAGAGAAAAGCTGTTTTGCCACCGATTTCAGTGATGAAAGAGGCTCCGGTCCCAATGCAGCATGGGCTCATGGGGGGTGCCAGGGCCGCGCTCCCAAAAAGGCGCGGCCCTGGCACCCCCCATGACTTCCGGCGTCGCCGGAAGCCGCCTGCGGCGGGCCCATGCGGGAACTCTCCGAGGCGCAATCACCGTCAATCACCGAAATCGGTGGCTGAAAAAGGCTTTTCCACGAAGCCAGATAGGCCATGGCTGCCCCGCGAGGTTTGGCGTCGGCCTCAAATGCCGCCTGTGGGATCATGGGGGATTCGGGAGTTGGCGATGAGCGAGAAGGTCAGTTACGCGTCCAGCGGCGTGGACATCAACCGCCAGGACGAGGCCCTGAAGCGCATCAAGCCCCTGGTGAAGGCCACCAAGACTCCCGGCGTCCGCAGCGACATCGGCCTGTTCGGCGGCCTCTTCGACGCCCGGTTCCCCGAGGCCAAACCCATCCTCGTCAGCAGCATGGATGGCGTGGGTACCAAGATGAAGGTGGCCCGGCGGGCCGGCATCTGGGACACCGTGGGCCAGGATCTGGTGAACCACTGCATCAACGACATCCTCGTGCAGGGCGCCCGGCCCCTCTTCTTCCTGGACTACATCGCCGCCCAGCAGCTGGAGCCTGAAGTCATCGAGCAGATCGTCAAGGGCATGGCCACCGCCTGCCAGAACTCCGGCTCGGCCCTCATTGGCGGCGAGCTGGCGGAGATGCCCGGCGTCTACGCCGAAGGCGAAGTGGACGTGGCCGGCACCATCGTGGGTGTGGTCGATGAAGCTGACCTGCTGCCGCGGCTCGAGGCCATGGCCGAGGGCGACGTGCTCATCGGCCTGCCCAGCTCCGGCCTGCATACCAACGGCTACTCCCTGGCCCGCAAGGTCTGCTTCGAGCTGGAGAACCTGGACGTGAAGGACATCCTGCCCGGCACGGATCGGACGGTGGCCGACGCCCTGCTGGCCATCCACCGCAGCTACCTCGCCCCGGTCATGCCCCTGGTGAAGGCCCACCAGCTGGTGGCCATGGCCCACATCACCGGCGGCGGCCTCACCGACAACATCCCCCGCGTGCTGCCGAAGACGCTGGACGCCGAGATCGACACCGCCAGCTGGCAGATCCCGGCCCTCTTCCAATTCCTCATGGCCAAAGGCGGCCTGGGAATCGACGACGCCCGCCAGGCCCTGAACCTGGGCGTGGGCATGGTGCTGGTGGTGAAGCCCGAGCTGGCCGGCGACGTGCTGGCCCACCTGCACGCCGACGAGGAACCCGCTTGGGTGCTGGGCAAGCTGGTGAAGGGTTCCGGCGTGGTGACCTACCGATAGGTCAAAGCATCAAAGCGGATCAGGAATCTGAACCGCAGATGACGCAGATGGCGCAGATGTAAATCAGAGATTGGACTCTCCGCGCAGCGGCATACGAACCATCGCGGGTGTGAGGGGCCGTGTAATCTGAAGTGCATCTTTTTTATCTGTGCCATCTGCGTCATCTGCGGTTAACGGCTTTCTTCCCGAGGTGCCCGTGGCGACTGAACCGAGCAAGGCCAGCCGCCTCGGCCTCCTGGATCCCCTGCGCGGCATTCTGGCGGTGTGCGTCGCGGTGTACCACCTGGGTGTGTGGTTCAACCTCTCGCAGTCGGGGGGCGGCGCGAACATCGCCATGGCGCGCCTGGGGAACTACAGCGTGTCGGCCTTCTTCGTGCTGAGCGGCTTCGTGCTGTTCCGCACCACGCCCTGGAGCCGCGTCCGGAAGGAGGGGCCCGGCCGCTTCTGGCTGCGGCGCTTCCTGCGGCTGGCGCCGGTCTTCTACCTGGCCTGCGTGCTGAACGTGATCTTCCGCCTGGGCATGGGGCCCGAGGTGTCGCTCCGCTTCATCCTCGAGAACCTGACGCTGACCTTCGGGGCCATCCATCCCAACCACGCCCTGGTGACGGGCGGCTGGTATGTGGGCCTGGTGGCGCTGCTGTACTTCGCCTATCCGGCTCTGGCCTGGCTGCGCGAGCAGGGCGGGCTCTGGTTTCTCGGGGCGCTGGCCCTGGGCCTCTGGGCCTGGAGCCTGCCGTCCACCCTGCACGGCGTGATGGAGCAGCCCCTGTGGAACCGCTTCCATACCTATGTCCTGGCCCCCAACCAGCTGTTCCTCCTGGCCTGGGGCGCCCTGCTGGCGGGGCTCCACGTCGCCACAGAGAAACGGCTGGAGCCCAAGCTCGCCCTGCTGCTGGCCCTGCCGCTGGTGTGGCTGCTGATCAAGCCCACGCCCCGGTTCTTCGATCACCTGGCGGCCCTCACGGGCTGGCTCCGCTACGGCTACCTGCTGGCGGTGACCGGGCTGGTGGCCCTGGCGGCCTTCACGCGGGACGGAGACTCCGGCTGGTTCGGCAAGGCCCTCACGCACCTGGGCGCCTGGAGCTATGGCCTCTACCTGCTGCACCCCTTCACCATGAAGCTGGTGGCGCCGCACCTGACCGGACGGGCCGGCTTTGCGCTGTCCCTGGGCCTGGCGATCCTGGCCGCCTGGGCGGTCCATCGGTGGATCGAGGAGCCCATGGGGAAGCTGGGGCGGGGCTGAAAGCGTTCATTCCGCCCACAGCGCCTGCAGGGGCAGGGCCCACAGACCCGGGCCGAAGGGGAGGATCTCGCGGCCGGTGTAGAGCACCACACCACAGGTGAAGCGCTCCCCGGTGAGTTCCTGGAACAGGCGGAGCCCCTTGAAATCCGAAGCTCCCACGGTGGACGAGGCCTTCACCTCAATGCCCACCAGCCGGCGCCGCCGATCCTCGAGGACCATGTCCACCTCCTGTCCCGCACTGGTGCGGACATGGAAGAGGCTCGGCCGGGTCTTGGACCAGGGCGCGCTCTTGATCACCTCCATGACGGCGAAGGTCTCGATCATGGCCCCGAGAGCCGGGGAATCCTGCAGGGCCTCGGGATCCACACCCAGGAGGTGGCCCAGCAGGCCCGCGTCGTTGAGATACACCTTGGGGGTCTTGGCCAGCCGCTTCCCCAGGTTTTCAAACCAGGGGGGCAACTCCACGAGCAGGTAGAGCGTCTGGAACAGGGTGAGATAGCGTCGGAGGGTGACTTGGCCGAGGCCCAAGGTGCGTCCGAGGTCCGCGACATTGAGTGGGCTGCCACTCCGGGCGGCCACGGTCTGGAGGAGGCGGGGCAGCTGAGCCAAGCCTTCGATGGCGGCAAGGTCCCGGACATCCCGCTGGATCAGGGTGTTCAGGTAGGCCTCGAACCAGCGGGTGCGGTCGCCAAAGGTCTCCCGAGCCACGGCTTCGGGGTAGCCCCCGGCCGCGATGCGGCGGAACAGCTCTTCCCGGTCGATCCTGGAAACTCGGAGGCGCTCCGGATGGCCATTGAAGCAGGCATCCACGAAGCCCGGATGGAGGGAATCCAGTTCGGCCTGGGCCAAGGGCCAGAGTGTGAGGACTTCCATACGGCCCGCCAGGCTGTCCGCGACTTTCGGGAGGGCCAGGACATTGGCGGACCCCGTGAGGATGAACCGTCCGGGGCGACGGTCCCGATCCACCGTGGCCTTGATGGGCAGGAGGAGGCCCGGAGCCCGTTGGACCTCGTCGAGGATGGTGCAAATCCCCAGGGCGCCGATGAAGCCTTCCGGATCCGCCTGGGCGGCGGCCAGGACGCCGAGATCATCAAGCGTCCGGTAGTCCGCCTCAGGGCCGAGGGCCCGCACCAGGGTGCTTTTCCCCGTCTGACGGGCGCCCGCCAGGAAGACCACGGGGGTGTCCCCCAGGGCCCGATCCATCGCCGGGGCAAGGTTTCGCGGATACATGGTGAAAATCTAACATTTATTGTTGGATTTTCAACCATCTGTGCGTGAATTTTCTACGAACCTGCCCCGATCCGCGCGTAGAAGCTGGTGCGGCGGAGGTTCTCCTCGACCTTGAAGGCCTGCTGCAGGGGCGGGAAGGCGCGCTGCTCGCAGTCCGTGCGCTCGCAGAGGCGGCAGGTGACGCCCACGGGGACGGGGGGCTGGTCCAGGCGCAGGCTGTCGGCGTAGATCAGCTCCTTGGCGTGGCCCATCTCGCAGCCCAGGCCCAGGGCCTGCATGGCGTGCTGGCCCCGGTAGCCGCCCGTGTCCTTCTGGATGGTGCGGGCGATGCAGAAGTACTTGCGGCCGTCCGGCATCTCGCTGAGCTGGGTGCGGATGAGGCCCGGCGTGAGGAAGGCCGCGTGGGCGTTCCAGCGGGGGCAGGCGCCGGAGAAGCGCGCGAAGCGGATGCCCGAGGCGGAGAAGCTCTTGGAGATGTTCCCGGCGATGTCGATGCGCAGGAAGTGGAAGGGCACGCCTTCGGAGCCCGGCCGACGCAGGGTGGTGAGGCGGTGGCAGACCTGCTCGAAGCTGGCCTGGAAGCGCCGGGCCAGGATGTCGATGTCGTAGCGCTCGGCCCTGGCCGCCTTCAGGAACCGCTCGTAGGGCATGAGCACGGCGCTGGCGAAGTAGTTGGCCAGGGCCACCCGGGCCAGGGCGCGGGAGGCGTCGGTGCGCAGCAGCGGGTGGGCCGCGAGCTGGTCCAGCAGGTCGCTGTGGTCCAGCAACGCGAGCTGATGCGCGAGCTGGAAGGTCCGGCTGCGCTGGGGCAGCAGCTCGGAGAGGCTGAGCGTGCGCTGCTTTGGATCGAAGCGGCGCAGCAGGCCGGGACCTTCGGAGAGCCGGTGGACTTTCACCTGGATGCCCCGGAGCTCGTAGGCCGCCACCAGGCCGGGGTAGGGATGGTCGGCGTCCAGGGCGGCGCTGGTCCACAGGGCTTCGGCGGCGGACTCCAGCTCCGGGAAGTGGTTCATGGCCTGCTGGATGAAGTCGCCGACCTCCTCCGAAGGCAGGCGGGTGGCTTCGGGATCGAAGCCCTGGCCGTCGCTCAGCTTGGCGGCCAGGGTGGCCAGGCTCTCCTGGGAGTGCTGGTAGGCGCGGTACAGCTCGAAGACGCCCCGGGCCAGCTGGGGGCTGTTCTGCACCAGCTCCCGCACATCCTGGGCCTGGAGTCCCTGGGGTTCGAAGAGGGGATCGCCGAAGACCTCCATGAGATCGTCGGACAGGCGCTGGTCCTCCTCCGGGGCCAGGGCCTTGAGATCCAGGTGGAACTGCTGGGCCAGCCGGATGAGCAGGGGGGCCGTGAGGGGCCGCTTGTTCCCCTCGATGAGGTTCAGGTAGCTGGGGCTGATGCCCAGCGAGTCCGCCAGCTGGACCTGGCTCAGGCCCTCCTGGCGGCGGAGGAGGCGGATCTTGGCGCCGAGGCGGGCAGCGGGCTTGGTGGGGGCGGCGGAGGGCATGGGACCTCGTTTACATCAATTTACAAAATCAATGGAGAGGATTGACTGAAATTTTCTGTTCAACCCCTATCAAATCAGCCGTTCATTGACTCACCAAAGAATAGGTCAATCTTTGACACAACGCCACCCCCAACCCCTTTCCAAGGTGCCCCATGACCCCCAAGTTCCCCATCCCCCCCCTCGAGGACAACTTCGCGGCCCACCGCTGGGAGGGCATCACCCGGCCCTACGGCCCCGAGACCGTCAAGAAGCTCCGCGGCAGCCTCCGCATCGAGCACACCCTGGCCCAGCTGGGGGCCCGCAAGCTCTGGAGGCTGCTCCAGAACGACGAGCCCACCCGGGCCCTGGGCGCCCTCAGCGGCGGCCAGGCGGTCCAGATGGCCAAGGCCGGCCTGAAGGCCATCTACTGCTCCGGCTGGCAGGTGGCGGCGGACGCCAACCTCTCGGGCCAGACCTACCCCGACCAGAGCCTCTACCCCGCCAACTCGGTGCCCGCCCTGGTGAAGCGCCTCAACGGCGCCCTCCAGCGGGCGGACCAGGTCGAGCACGGCGAGGGCGGCGTGAGCCGCGACTGGTTCCTGCCCATCGTGGCGGACGCCGAGGCCGGCTTCGGCGGCCCCCTGAACGCCTACGAGCTGATGAAGGGCATGATCGAGGCCGGCGCCTCCGGCGTCCACTTCGAGGACCAGCTCTCCAGCGAGAAGAAGTGCGGCCACCTGGGCGGCAAAGTGCTGATCCCCACGGGCCACTTCATCCGCACCCTGGTGGCGGCCCGCCTGGCGGCGGACGTCATGGACACGCCCACCCTCATCATCGCCCGCACGGATGCCGACTCGGCGCGCCTCATCACCTCCGACATCGACGAGCGCGACCGGCCCTTCCTCACGGGGGAGCGCACGCCCGAGGGCTTCCACCGCATCACCGGCGGCGTGCAGATGGCCATCGCCCGCGCCAAGGCCTACGCCCCCTACGCGGACCTCATCTGGTGCGAGACCTCCACGCCCGACCTGAAGGAGGCCCGCGAGTTCGCCGAGGGCGTCCACGCCGAGTTCCCCGGCAAGCTGCTGGCCTACAACTGCTCGCCCTCCTTCAACTGGAAGAAGAAGCTGTCGGACGAGGAGATCGCCACCTTCCAGCGGGAGCTGAACGCCCTGGGCTACAAGTTCCAGTTCATCACCCTGGCGGGCTTCCACAGCCTCAACTTCGGGATGTTCGAGCTGGCCAACGCCTACCGCACCGAGCACATGACCGCCTACGCCCGGCTGCAGGAGGCTGAGTTCGCCGCCGAGGCGCAGGGCTACACGGCCACCAAGCACCAGCGCGAGGTGGGCACCGGCTACTTCGACGAGGTGGCCCAGGCCATCAGCGGCGGGCTGGCCTCCACCCTGGCCCTGGTGGGTTCCACCGAGTCCCAGCAGTTCCACTGACGGTTTGAGCCTGATGCTGGAGGTCTTCCGGACAAGGCCCGGAAGACCTCCAGCGTCAGGCTCTGGCCCGGCACGGTGTTGGGCTACTTGGTCACCGGGGTGGGCGTGGCCTTCTTTACTTCGGGGCTCTGGCCGCCGGTGACGCCTTCCCTGGTAGTGGGGGCCGCGGCGGCGGCTTTTGCACGCCCCGCGGCGTAGGTCTTCCCGGTGTGGTGGTAGGTGAGGTACTCGCCGAAGTAGACGGCCATGAGGTCGCTGCAGTCCTTGAAGAAGGCGAACCCGTGGTCCTTGCCCTCCTTCAGATCCACCGCCACGCCGGGCAGGTCCTTCACGGCCTGGGCATTCTCGGCGGCGTCCTTGTCGTCGCTGGAGGCGAGCACGAGCACGGACGGCCGGCTGCGGAGCACGGCCCCCTTCAGCCGGTCCCGGGCATCGGCCCCGAAAGCGCCGGTGCCGGCTGGGCTCAGGCTGAGGACCGCCACCGGCTTCACCTCCGGCGCGGCCAACAGGACGGAGAAGCCGCCCACGCTGGAGCCCGCCAGGCCGAGGCGGCGGCCGTCCACACCCGGCTGCTTGCGGAGCCAGGCGGCGGCCTGGGCCAGGTCCGCGGGGATGTGGTCGAAGCCCACGGCCTTGGCTGAGGCCATGAAGTCGGCGGTGACCCGGGTCTCGGTCCCGTCCTTCAGGGCGCTGTCGCCGTGGCCGCGGAGGTCCAGGGCCAGCACGCCGATGCCCCGCGCCAGGAGCTTGTCGGTGAGGGGCGCCCAGCCGCTGCGGTCCGAGGCGAACTGGTGGGCCAGGATCACCACGGGAGCCTTGCCCTTCGTGCCGGGCAGCGTCAGCGTGCCCTTGAGGGCGAACCCGTCGGCGCTGGTGAGGGCCATGCCGGTGGAGGACGGCGCGGCGGCCAACGTGGGGGCCAGGGGAGCGGCCGCGATCAGGGCCGCAAGAGGAGCCAGCAGACGGAGTGCGCGCATGGGAACCTCGGAGAAGTGCCCTACTGTAACACCCGAGTTCCTGAGTCTCTGAGGTATAAAAGAAAGCTTCCGCTCTCTCGAGGTGCCCATGTCCGCCCAGACCCCCGACGCCATCCTGCAGGAAACCAAGCGCCGCATGCATGCGTCCGTGGAGGCGCTGAAGAAGGAGATGGCCACCATCCGCACGGGCCGGGCCAACGCCAGCCTGCTGGACAACGTGCACGTCGAGTACTACGGCTCCATGGTGCCCCTCAACCAGATGGGCACGGTCTCGGTGCCCGAAGCCGGGATGCTGGTGGTGACGCCCTTCGACAAGAGCGCCATCAAGGCCGTGGAGACGGCCATCCTCAAGTCGGACCTGGGCATCAACCCCGGCAATGACGGCAATGTGATCCGCCTGCCCATCCCCATGCTCACGGAGGAACGCCGCCGGGAGCTGGTGAAGGTGCTCCACCGCCTGGGCGAGGAGATCAAGACCGGCGTGCGCAACATCCGCCGGGACGCCAACGAGGACGTGAAGAAGCTCGAGAAGCTCAAGGAAGGCCACATCTCCGAGGACGCCGCCAAGAAGGCCCTGGATGACATCCAGAAGCTCACCGACGCCCACACCAAGGAGATCGACGAGGCGCTGAAGCACAAGGAAGCGGAGATTCTCAAGGTCTGAGTCCTCGGTCCTCAGTCCTCAGTTTTCAGCATTCAGCCGCCCTCGGCCTGGAGTTCCATGCCCAGCCTTCCCGCGCTTCTCCTCCTCATGCTCGCCGCGCTGCTGGCGGGGTTCATCGATGCGGTGGTGGGCGGGGGCGGGCTGATCACCGTGCCCGCACTGATGATCGGCCTGCCTGCGGGCACGCCGCTGCCCACGCTGCTGGGCACCAACAAGGTGGTGGCGGTCACGGGCACGACCATGGCGGCGGGCAAGTTCCTCCGCTCGGGGGCCCTCTCCTGGCGGGAGATGGTGGTGCCGGTGCTGGCCTCGGCCCTGGGGGCCTCGGGCGGCGTCTGGCTCACCTACCGGGTGCATGCGGACTTCCTGAAGCCGGTCATGCTGGGCCTGCTGGTGGTCATGCTGGCCTTCACCCTGCTGAAGCCAGACCTGGGCAGCCTGCACGCCCCCCGGTACGGCCTCCACCACCAGCGCGGCCTGGCGGCGGCCATCGCCCTGGCCCTGGGCTTCTATGACGGGTTCTTCGGCCCCGGTACGGGTTCGGTGCTGATCTTCCTGTTCGTGGCGGCGCTGGGGTTCGACTTCCTGCGGTCGTCCGCCCTGGCCAAGAGCGTGAACTGGGCCTCGAACCTCACGGCCATGACGCTCTTCGTGTGGCAGGGCAGCTGGCTTCCCTCGGTGGCCCTCGGCATGGCCGCGGCCAACGGGGTGGGGGGCTACCTCGGCGCCCACGTGGCCCTCAACAGGGGCAGCCGCTGGGTGCGGGGCGTCTTCATCAGTGTGGTGGGGGCCTTGATTCTGCGCTTGGGCTGGCAGGTGCTCCGCGGCTGAAACGGGCATTCCAATTCCCTCGGCGCCCGCCTAGGCTAGTGCGATGCCCTCCCGTCACCGTCCCTTCGCCTGGGACGTCCTCATCCGAGCCTTGAGATTCTTCTACCTGCTGTGGGGCGGGATGCTGCTGTCCACCCTGGCCTTCTATGGCCGGTTGAAGCTGCCCCCGGCCTTCTGGCATTGGCCCGACCTGTGCCGCGCCCTCATGGGGCCCTGGGGACGGGCTCTGGCCCTGGGTTTCGGGCTGGTGATGTGCCTGGCGGCCCTCCTGGAGGTCTGGGAGCTGGTGGACCGGCTGCTGGTGCGCTTCATGGGCGAGTCGGAGCACTGAGCCGGAAACGCCTCTTGGTGAATCGGGCCCTTTTGGCGATCCTGGAGCCTTGGGCTTGAACCCTTTCCGGGTTCGGGCCATTCAAGAAGCGTGTGTCGGGAGGCATGGGGTATGGCCCAAGTGGTTCGTGGAATGATGGGGATGGGACTGATGCTGGGCGCGGCCGCCCTGCCGGCGCTGGCCCAGAGCATGGCCCTTCCGGCCGCCGATCCCGTGGGCATTGCCCGCAGCGGGGCCCAGGTGGCGTATGGCTACAGCCTGGAGGCGGCCACGGCCAATCCCGCGCTGCTGTCCTCCCTGAAGGAGAAGACCGGCTTCTACGCCGCCGCGGGGATGGAGTTCGCCTCCACCCAGCAGAGCCTGGAGTCGAACCAGCACACCTCGTACAGCTTCGACCGCAACCGCGTCATCGGTGGTTTCGGCCTGGCCGCGCGCCTGTCGCCCACGCTCACCCTCGGGTTGAAGCTGGACGAGCCGTACCTCCGCCACGGGAAGCTCCTGGACAAGACCCCCAGCCGGCACTTCGGCGACGGCATCGATCTGTCCGCCCACCGCCTGGAAGGGCAGGCGGCCTGGGCCCTCAGCCCCAACATGTCCATCGGCCTGGGTCTCGGCGTGGCCAGGCTCGGTTTCGAATCGAGCAGCGTCATGCGCCTCGGCGTGCCCCTCAATCCCTCCCAGCCCGTGTCGGGGACCAATCCCGTGCAGGGCCTGGTGGAGCAGCGGGTGGCCCAGAACGGAAACAAGGTGGTCCCGAGCTATTCGCTGGGCTTCCGCTGGGCCCTCAGCCCCCGCTGGACCCTGGGCGCCACGCACCAGTCCGGCCTGAAGGGCGACCTCGGCCTGCACGCGGGCTACCGGAATGCCGACCTGGGCCTCTATGCCAATGACGGCCTCAGCGCGGCCCCCCTGGGTACCGCGTCCCGGGCCGCCGCGCTGCTGGGGGTTTCGGCTCCGGTGGCAGCCGGGTCGAGGACGCTGGAATTGCCCTCGCAGACCGCGATGGGCATCCGGCACCGCGCCCATCCGATGGTGACCTGGGAGGCGGATCTCCGCTGGACGTCCGCGGGCCTGCGGGTCCCCTCCTTCGCCCAGGTGGCCACGCCATCGGGCCCGGTGACGGCCCCGGCGGAGCTGCCCCGGGGCAAGGGCCATTTCGGTGTCAGCGCCTCGGTGGAGGTGGAACTCGGAAAGTTCTGGACCTTGCGGGGCGGCCTGGCCCTCGACCAGCGCGCGGTGGAGGAGGCCCAGATCGAGCCCCTGCTGGGCGGATCGCGCACCGCCGCCTTCTCCGTGGGCGCCGGGTACAAGACCTGGGGCGGGGAGCTGAACCTCGGCTACCAGTTCCGCCAGAGCGAGGACATGGACACCCGTCGGCTGGATGGAGTCTGGAGCGCCTCCGGCTTCCGCGGCACGGGCACCCGCTCGCGCGTGGAGGGCATGGGACACCTCCTGGCCATCGGCTACAAGAGGACCTTCTAGCCATGCGCCGGAGCCGGTCCTAGATGCGCTACCTCGGCCCCCACGCCTGCGAGGAGGCCCTGGCGCGGGGCGAGCTCCACACGGTCTGGATGGCGCCTGCGGCCTTCGGGCGCATGGCGAAGTTCATCGCCGAGGCCCGGGGCGCGGGCGTGGTCATCCACCGCGAGCCCATGGAGGGCCTGGATCGGCGCGGCCAGGGGCAGCGCCACCAGGGCGTGCTGGGCGAGGGCGGACCGTTCGCCTACGCGGAGCTCGAGGAGATCATGGCCCGCATCAAGGCCAAGGGCGACGCGGCGCTGGTGCTGGCGCTGGACGGCGTGACCGATCCCCACAACCTGGGTGCCATCCTGCGTTCCGCGGCGGGTGCCGCGGTGGATGGCGTCATCCTGCCCGAGCGCCGCTCCGCGGCCGTGAATGAGACCGTGGTGCGCGCCAGCGCGGGCACGGCCGGCCGCGTGCCCGTGTGCCGCGTGGTGAACCTGGGCCGGGCCCTGGACGACCTGAAGGAGGCCGGCGCTTGGATCTACGGCCTGGCGGCCGGCGAGGGCAGCCGCGACTATCTCGAGGAGCCCTTCGACCGCGCCACGGTGCTGGTGATGGGGGCCGAGGGCGAGGGCCTGCACCTCAAGATCCGCGAGCGCTGCGACGGCCTGTTGCACATCCCCATGCCCGGCGGCATCGAGAGCCTGAACGTTTCCGCCGCCGCGGCGGTGACGCTCTTCCGGGTGCTGGCGCGGCGGGGCGAGGCCTCGTCCGAAGTTTCCCCTTGAGGCACCCCTGGACGCGTGATATCTTTCGAGTTCCCTGTCAGGAAAGCCCTGCCTCGCAGCGAGCCTGACACGGAGCCCCGATAGGGGTTCCGAGGGGAAGTTTTCCGGGTTTCCCGGGAAGCATTGACAAGCCCCGGGAGGGGCGACGGACAAGCATGCCGAGATGGCCGAGTGGTTAATGGCAGCAGACTGTAAATCTGCCACGCATCGCGTTACGGAGGTTCGAATCCTTCTCTCGGCACCAGTCCTCCGGGCACCCCGGAACTCTGGAACCTGATCTCGGGTTTCCACCGCGGGAATAGCTCAGTTGGTAGAGCGTCAGCCTTCCAAGCTGAATGTCGCGGGTTCGAACCCCGTTTCCCGCTCCACCCTCCCCGTTCGCCGGTTTCCGGCTGACGGCAAGGCACCCCCGCCGCGTTCCACACCGGCGGGAAGGTTCAAGGCCCACATAGCTCAGTGGTAGAGCACTTCCTTGGTAAGGAAGAGGTCACCGGTTCAAGCCCGGTTGTGGGCTCCACCCTTCGCACTGTTCAACCTTCATTCTCTCTTCCACCTTCCAGGAGGCACCCGTGGCCAAAGAGAAATTCGACCGTTCCAAGCCCCACGTCAACATCGGCACCATTGGCCACGTGGACCACGGCAAAACCACTCTGACCGCAGCCATCACCTTCATCCTCGCGAAGAAGTTCGGCGGCGAGACGAAGTCGTACGACCAGATCGACTCCGCGCCCGAAGAGAAGGCCCGCGGGATCACGATCAACACCGCCCACGTCGAGTACCAGACCGAGAAGCGCCACTACGCGCACGTCGACTGCCCTGGTCACGCGGACTACGTGAAGAACATGATCACCGGCGCGGCCCAGATGGACGGCGCCATCCTCGTGGTCGCCGCCACCGACGGCCCCATGCCCCAGACCCGTGAGCACATCCTGCTCGCCCGTCAGGTCGGCGTGCCCTACATCGTGGTCTTCATGAACAAGATCGACATCGCCGATCCCGAGCTCGCCGAGCTGGTCGAAATGGAAATCCGCGACCTGCTGTCCTCCTACCAGTACCCCGGCGACGAGATCCCCATCATCAAGGGTTCCGCCCGTCTGGCCCTGGATCACGCCGACACCCCTGACCACGCGGACTGCAAGTGCATCCTCGAGCTCATGGATGCCGTCGATGCCTACATCCCCAATCCTGTCCGCGCCATCGACAAGCCCTTCATCATGCCCGTCGAGGACGTGTTCACGATCACCGGCCGCGGCACCGTGGTGACCGGCCGCATCGAGCAGGGCATCGTGAAGGTGGGCGAGGAGATCGAGATCATCGGCCTCAAGGACACCGTCAAGAAGGTCGTGACCGGCGTCGAGATGTTCCGCAAGTCCCTGGACCAGGGCCAGGCTGGCGACAACGCCGGCATCCTGCTCCGCGGCGTGGAGCGCAAGGACGTGGAGCGCGGCCAGGTGCTCGCCAAGCCCGGCAGCATCACCCCGCACACCAAGTTCAACGCCCAGGTGTACGTGCTGACCAAGGAAGAGGGCGGCCGCCACACCCCGTTCTTCAACAAGTACCGCCCCCAGTTCTACTTCCGCACCACCGACGTGACCGGCTCCATCGAGCTCGAGGCCGGCCGCGAGATGGTGATGCCCGGCGACAACGTCACCCTGACGGTCGAGCTGATCCAGCCCATCGCCATGGACAAGGGCCTGAAGTTCGCCATCCGCGAGGGTGGTCGTACGGTAGGCGCCGGCAACGTGGGCGAGATCCTGGCCTAAAGCCAGACCCGCCCGATTTAGGAGGTTCCCATGCGCGACATCGTTCACTTGCAGTGCACGGAATGCAAGCGTAAGAACTACAGCACCACCAAGAACAAGAAAACCACCACGGGCAAGCTTGAGTTCAACAAGTTCTGCCGTTTCTGTGGCGGATACAAGATTCACCGCGAGGCCAAGTAGCCCCGGTCGAAGGGTTCCCGCCCGGCTCCCACCAGAAGCCGGGCGGTCCCACAGGGGAGTAGCTCAGCTGGTAGAGCAGCGGACTCCAAATCCGCAGGTCGCGGGTTCGAACCCTGTCTCCCCTGCCACCTTCCCGGCCCCGGCGAACCCGCTCGGGGCCAGGTTTTTCTCACCGAATCCTTTCCACGGGGTCCATCGTGATCGGCGCCATCAAGCAGCAGGCCAGGGATCTGTTCGCGGAACTCGACCGGGTGGACTGGCCCAGCAAAGAGAAAGTGCTGACGTCCACTTGGACGGTGGTGCTCATCTCGGTGTTTGTCGGCGTCTTCCTCTGGTCCGTGGACTGGGTCTTCTCCAAGGGCTTCGCGTACTTCTTCTTGAAGACGCGGTGAGCCGGAGGCAGCCATGACCGATCTCATGAGCACCCCCCCGCAGGACACGGTGGTTCCCGCCCAGCCTCAGGGGCGCGAACTCAAGTGGTTCATCATCCACACCTATTCGGGCTATGAAGCCAAGGTGATGGAACACCTCCGCCAGCGCATCAAGATGGAAGAGCGCGACGAGAACTTCGGGGACATCCAGATCCCCGAGGAGACCTACGAGGAGATGAAGGTCGACGCCAAGTCCGGCAAGAAGGAACGCGTCGTCAAGAAGCGCAAGTCGTTCCCTGGCTACCTGCTCGTGCAGATCCAGGTGGAGCGCAAGTCCGGTGGCTCGGTCGAGATGGCCGATGCCGACTGGCATCTGGTGCGCAATACGCCCAAGGTGACCAGCTTCGTGGGGGCCAACAAGAAGCGGCCCACGCCCCTGACGGACGAGGAAGTCCGCCAGATCATGCACCACACGGAAGAGACCCAGGAGAAGCCCAAGCCCAAGTACCACTTCGAGAAGGGCGAGAAGGTCCGCATCATCGACGGCCCCTTCGCCAATTTCGAGGGCGACGTGGAGGAGATCCACGAGGAGCGCTCCACCATCAAGGTCATGGTCACCGTCTTCGGCCGTTCCACCCCTGTGGAGCTAGATTTCATCCAGGTCGAAAAACGCTAAGGCGTTTTTCGACCTTTTCAAGTAGAATTTCTAGTCCCGGTCCCTTAGGACCGGGACGTTTTCAACCCGGTCGGCGTCCTCGATGGCGCCCGGCCCTCAAGGCGGACGTCGCCGGCATGCGCCGGAATCCTCCGCGGGAGAACAAGACATGGCAAAGAAGGTTACCGGCTACATCAAGCTGCAGCTGCCCGCGGGCGAGGCCACCCCGGCCCCTCCCGTCGGTCCCGCGCTGGGCCAGCACGGCGTCAACATCATGGAGTTCGTGAAGCAGTTCAACGCGAAGTCGGTCGGTTCCGTGGAGAAGGGCACCACCCTTCCCGTGGTCATCACCGTCTACGCCGATCGCAGCTTCAGCTTCATCCTCAAGACGCCTCCCGCCGCCGTGCTGATCATGAAGAAGCTCGGCCTGCCCAAGGGCAGCGCCACGCCCAACAAGGACAAGGTCGGCAAGATCACCAAGGCGCAGCTCGCCGAGATCGCCAAGGTGAAGATGCCCGACCTCACCGCCGGCAGCCTCGAAGCCGCCATCCGTTCCATCGCCGGCTCCGCCCGCTCCATGGGCGTCGAAGTCGTCGATTAGCGCCGATCTTTTTCGCGTGGGTCCCAATCCCACGCGACATTCTTTCTTGCCTTTGATTTTGTTGGAGAGCCGCGCCGTGCGGCGATCCCGGCCACCGCGACCGTCATCGCGGGAGATTGTTCGAATGGAGCCAATATGGCAAAACCTGGAAAGAAGTACCGGGCTGCCGCGGCCAAGATCGAAGATCGCCCCTATGAGCTGAAAGATGCGCTCACCGTCGTGAAGGACGCGGCCTACGCCAAGTTCGACGAGACGGTCGAAGTGCACATGCGGCTCGGAGTGGATCCCCGCCACGCGGACCAGATGGTCCGCGGCACCATCGTCCTGCCCCACGGAACGGGCAAGACGATGCGCGTGGCGGTGATCGCGGGTGGCGAGAAGATCAAGGAAGCGGAAGCGGCGGGCGCCGAGATCGTGGGCGGGGATGAGCTGGTCGAGAAGATCGCCGGCGGCTTCCTCGACTTCGATGCCCTGGTCGCGACTCCCGACATGATGAAGGGCGTCGGTCGGCTGGGTAAGGTGCTGGGTCCCCGTGGCCTGATGCCCAACCCCAAGACCGGCACCGTGACCTTCGATGTGGTCAAGGCCATCAAGGAGATCAAGGCTGGCAAGGTGGAGTACCGCGTCGACAAGACCGGCATCATCCACGCGCCCGTCGGCAAGCTCTCCTTCGGCGTCGAGAAGCTCGAAGAGAACGCCAAGGCGCTCATTGATGCCGTCCACAAGGCCAAGCCTGCCACGGCGAAGGGCAAATACGTGAAGACGATGTACATCGCCTCCACGATGGGCCCCTCGGTCACCCTCAACACCACAAGCGTTGAGAAGTAGGAGGCCGACCATGGAAAAGAATCAGAAGATCTCCGAAGTCGCCGTGCTCAAGGAAACCTTCGCGTCCGCCACCTCGGCCGTCGTGATCGAATTCAAGGGCCTCGCGGTCGGGAAGGATACTGCCTTCCGCAAGAGCATCCGCGAGAGCAAGGCCCAGTACCGCGTCAGCAAGAACACCCTGCTCCGTCTGGCCGTGAAGGACACCACCTTCGAGGCTCTGGGCGGTCACTTCAAGGGCGCCAGCGCCGTGGCCACCACCAAGGACGACGTCGTCGCCCTGGCCAAGGCCATCAACGGCTTCCTGAAGGACAATCCCGCTGCCACCTTCAAGGCCGGCATCATGGATGGCAAGCAGATCGACGCCAAGCAGCTCCAGGTCCTGGCCGAGCTGCCGAGCCGCGATGTGCTGATCGCCAAGCTGCTCTACCTCATGACCTATCCGATCTCCGGTCTGGCGGTCGCCCTCGAGGGCATCCGCAAGCAGAAGGCCGGCGAGTAAGACGCACCCTCAACCCCGAATCCAAAACCATTCATTTGCATGTAGGAGACCCATCATGGCTCTCACCGCTGATCAGCTCATCGCTGAAATCGAAACCATGACCGTGCTTGACCTGGCCAACCTGGTCAAGGCCCTCGAGGACCGCTTCGGCGTGTCCGCCGCCGCCATGGCCGCTCCCGCCGCCGGCGGTGCCGCCCCGGCCGCCGCTGCTGAAGAGCAGACGGAGTTCAACGTCATCCTGACCGAGGCCGGCGCCAACAAGCTGAACGTCATCAAGGCCGTCCGCGAGATCGTCGCCGGCCTGGGCCTGAAGGAAGCCAAGGACCTCGTCGACGGTGCCCCCAAGCCCGTCAAGGAAGGCGTGGCCAAGGACGAGGCCGCCAAGATCAAGGAAAAGCTCGAGGCCGCTGGCGCCAAGGTCGAGATCAAGTAGTTCCTTTTCCTGCACTAACGCAAAGCGTAGGGTGCCTCGTGCACCTTGCGCTTTGCGATTTTGTCTGGACATGGTACGATTATTCCTTCCGCCCGGTTCCTCGGGCGGTCCTGCCACCTTTAAAGGCCCCTGGTTGCGAAACGCCTTCCGCCGCAGCGCCAATCACCTTACTGGGCCGCTCCCTCCACCGATGGGTGGCGGGGTGGCCTTCGGTGTGCAGGCCTGCGCGACCCGCGCCGGGCACCCCTGATCCCTTCCCCGGGGCCGCGGCTCCGGGGGCACCGCCGTCTTTGCTCAAGGCCCGCAGCATCGCCTCACTGCTCCGCGTGCCGTTCATAGAAGGTTCCGCCAACTACATCTGGAGCGAACCATGAGTGTTCAGCAGAACATCTACCGCCAGCGCCACAACTTCTCGAAGATCCGGTCCCTGGTCCCCATTCCGAACCTGATCGACATCCAGAAGCGAAGCTACGACGAGTTCCTCCAGATGAACCTGCTCCACAGTGAGCGGGAAACCCGCGGCCTCAAGGCCGTGTTCGAGTCCATGTTCCCCGTGCATAACGGGAAGAACCCCGATGGCACCGATGCCACGCTGGAAGTCGAATTCCTCGACTACACCGTGGGCCACTGGGCCTGCAAGTGCGAAAAGTACCTGGGCCTCGAGCATCTCCGCACCGCGTGCAAGCAGTGTGGCCACAGCATCGTGTCGGACCACCCGAAGGATCCCACGGTGGACTGCCCCAAGTGCGGCACGCGCAACAAGAACGCCGCCGCCATCTGTGACGTGTGCCAGGAGCCCGTCTCGATGAAGCAGAAGATGGGCATGGACGAGTGCGTCGAACGCGGCGCCACCATGGCCGCCCCCCTGAAGATCCGCGTCCGCCTCAACCAGTTCGACAAGGACGACAAGGGCAACCGCCGCTTCAAGCAGAGCCAGGATTCGGAAGTCTACTTCGGCGACCTGCCGATCATGACCGACCGCGGCACCTTCATCATCAACGGCACCGAGCGCGTGATCGTGAGCCAGCTGCACCGCAGCCCCGGCGTCTTCTTCAGCATCGCGTCGGACAAGAGCCTCTACAGCTCCCAGATCATCCCCTACCGCGGTTCCTGGATCGAGTTCGAGCTGGATTCCAAGGGCCTGCTCTATGCCCGCATCGACCGCAAGCGGAAGTTCCTCGGCGCCACCTTCATGCGCGCCCTGGGCCTCTTCAACGAGGACCTCAATTCCAACGAGGCCATGCTCCGCCACTTCTACGCGCCGGCCACCTTCTTCCTCAAGAAGGGCAAGCTGAGCGTGGCGGTGAGCGACCTGCTGGTGGGCCGCAAGCTCGGCGAGGCCGTGAAGCATCCCAAGACCAAGGAAGAGCTCCTCGCCAAGGACAAGAAGATCACCCGCCGCGTCCTCGAGCAGATGGAGAAGGCCGGCATCAAGGATGTGCCCGTGGAGCGCGAGATGCTCGACGGCGCCGTGCTGCTGCAGGACATCGTGAACATGGGCACCGGTGAAGTGCTCATGGAGGCCAACGAGCCCTTCCTCCAGACCCACCTCGAGATGTTCCTCGCCAACGACGTGCAGACCTTCGACGTGTGCTTCCCCGAGGCCGACGTCACCGGCAAGGTCTTCTCCGAGACCCTGGCCAAGGACCACACCGAGGACAGCGAAGAGGCCGCCAAGGAGCTCTTCAAGAAGATCCGGCCCGGCGAGCCCGCCACGCTGGAATCCAGCAAGAAGCTGCTCTTCGGCATGTTCTTCGACCCCCAGAAGTACGACCTCAGCAAGGTGGGCCGCCACAAGATCAACGCCAAGCTGGCCCTCAGCACCGACCTGGACTTCCGCACGCTGGGCACGGACGACTTCGTGAAGACCGTCCACTACCTGCTGCGCCTGAAGAAATATGACACCACCCGCCAGGACATCGGCGAGATCGCCCCCGTCCGCGCGGACGACATCGATCACCTGGGCAACCGCCGCGTGCGGTCCGTGGGTGAGCTCCTGGAGAACGGCTTCCGCGTGGGCCTCGTGCGCGTGCAGCGGGCCATCAAGGAGAAGTTCAGCATCGCGCAGGATCCCAACAGCCCCCTGCAGGCCCACGACCTCATCAACAGCAAGCCGGTGATCGCGGCCATGAAGGAGTTCTTCGGCAGCAGCCAGCTCTCCCAGTTCATGGACCAGACCAACCCGCTGTCGGAGATCACCCACAAGCGCCGCCTGTCGGCCCTCGGACCGGGCGGCCTCAGCCGCGACCGCGCGGGCTTCGAGGTGCGCGACGTGCACACCTCGCACTACGGCCGCATCTGCCCCATCGAGACGCCGGAAGGCCCGAACATCGGCCTCATCAGCTCGCTCTCCTGCTACGCCCGCATCAACGAGTTCGGCTTCATCGAGAGCCCCTACCTCAAGGTGGAGAACGGCCGCATCGTCCACTTCGCCAAGGTCACCAGCGTGGGCGACTCCAAGTTCGGCTACATGGAAGTGGTCCGCCTCGACGATCTAGAGGCCGAGAACAAGAAGCTGGCCAAGGCCGGCAAGCGCGCCGCCAAGTTCGAGATGCACGCCTTCTACCTCTCCGCGTGGGAGGAGGACGAGCATGTGATCGCCCAGGCCAACGTCCCCGTGGACAAGGACGGCGCCATCCTGGACGAGGACGTCACCGTCCGCGTCGCCGGTGAGACCAAGATCCTCACCCGGGACAAGGTCACGCTCATGGACGTGAGCCCGAAGCAGGTGGTCTCCGTGGCCGCCAGTCTCATCCCTTTCCTCGAGAATGACGACGCTAACCGCGCCCTCATGGGCGCCAACATGCAGCGCCAGGCCGTGCCCCTCATCCGCACCGAGGCCCCCATCGTGGGCACCGGCATGGAGTACGTGGCCGCCAAGGATTCCGGCGCCTGCGTCGTGTGCCGCCGCTCGGGCATCGTCGAGACCGTGGACGCCAACCGCATCGTGGTGCGCGTCGAGGATGATCCCGACACCGAGGGCATCGAATCCGGCGTGGACATCTACACCCTGGTGAAGTTCGCCCGCAGCAACCAGAACACCTGCCTCAACCAGACCCCTCTCGTGAAGAAGGGCGAGTACGTCACCGAGGGCCAGATCCTCGCCGACGGCCCCTGCACCGATCACGGCGAGCTGGCCCTGGGCCGCAACCTGGTCGTGGCCTATATGCCCTGGCGCGGCTACAACTTCGAGGACGCGATCCTGATCTCCGAGCGCGTGGTGAAGGAAGATCTCTACACCACCATCCACATCGAGGAGTTCGAGGTCCACGCCCGCGACACCAAGCTGGGCCCCGAAGAAATCACCCGCGACATCCCCCAGGTCCGCGAAGAGGCCCTCAAGAACCTCGACGACAGCGGCATCATCCGCACCGGCGCCACCGTGCGCCACGGCGACATCCTGGTGGGCAAGGTCACGCCGAAGGGCGAGACCATCCTCAGCCCTGAGGAGAAGCTGCTTCGCGCCATCTTCGGCGAGAAGGCCAGCGACGTGAAGGATGCCAGCCTGACCGTGCCGCCCGGCATCGAGGGCACCGTGGTGGACATCAAGGTGTTCACCCGCAAGGGCCAGGAGAAGGATCTCCGCACCCAGCAGATCGAGCGCGACCAGATGGCCAAGTGGGAGAAGGATCTCTCCGACGAGGAGCGCATCATCCGCGCCGAGGCCAAGAAGAAGATCGTGGCGCTGCTGAAGGGCAAGGAACTCTCCGAGGCCCTCACGGACGACAAGGGCCAGAAAGAGCTGCTGCCCAAGGGCAAGAAGCTCACCCAGAACATGCTTGAAGCTGTGTCCTACCACCGCTTCCGGCAGATCTCCGTGGCCGCCGGCAAGAACCGCATCGAGACCGAGGTGCTGGACATCCTGGACCGGACCGAGAGCCAGCTCAAGGTCCTCCGCAACATCCTCGACGAGCGCATGGAGCGCCTGCTCAAGGGCGACGAGCTCATGCCCGGCGTCCTCAAGACCGTGAAGTGCTACGTGGCCGTGAAGCGCAAGCTGCAGGTCGGCGACAAGATGGCCGGCCGCCACGGCAACAAGGGCGTGGTCAGCCGCATCCTCCCCGTGGAGGACATGCCCTACCTGCCCGATGGCCGTCCCGTGGACATCGTGCTGAACCCCCTCGGCGTGCCTTCCCGTATGAACATCGGGCAGGTGCTCGAGTGCCACCTCGGCTGGGCCGGCAAGACCCTCGGCGTCCACTTCTCCACGCCCGTCTTCGACGGCGCCCGGGAAGCCGACATCAAGGGCTTCCTCGTCCAGGCCTGGGAGAAGAACCACAAGCTGGGCCCCGATGTCACCGGCAAGACCATGCTGTTCGACGGCATGACCGGCGAGGCCTTCGAGCAGCCCGTGAACGTGGGCTGCGTCTACATGCTCAAGCTGCACCACTTGGTGGACAACAAAATCCACGCCCGGAGCATTGGGCCCTACAGCCTCATCACCCAGCAGCCTCTCGGCGGCAAGGCCCAGTTCGGCGGCCAGCGCTTCGGCGAGATGGAAGTGTGGGCGCTCGAAGCCTACGGCGCGGCCCACGTGCTGCAGGAACTCCTCACCTACAAGTCCGACGACATGCACGGCCGCACCCAGATCTACCAGGCCATCATCAAGGGCGAGACCATCAAGGATCCCGGCCTCCCCGAGAGCTTCAACGTCGTGAAGAAGGAACTCAACGCGCTCTGCATCGATGTCGAGATGCTCACCCGCGAAGAGCTGGATCCAGGCCTCGTGGAAGAAGAACCCGCCGCCTTCTCCATCGAAGGCTGATCTCCTTCCGCTTCCGTTCCCGACGAATCCTGAGAGGTCCCCATGTATCCTGAGCAGCAGAACATCAACGCCTATGAGTGCATCCGGGTGTCCCTGGCCAGCCCGGACAAGATGCGCTCCTGGTCCAAGGGCGAAGTCACCAAGCCCGAGACCATCAACTACCGCAGCCTGAAGCCCGAGCGTGACGGTCTCTTCTGCGCTCGCATCTTCGGCCCCGTGAACGACTGGGAATGCCTCTGCGGCAAGTACAAGCGGCAGAAGTTCAAGGGCGTCACCTGCGACAAGTGCGGCGTCGAAGTCACCAAGAAGTCCGTGCGCCGCGAGCGCATGGGCCACATCGCGCTGGCCAGCCCGGTCAGCCACGTGTGGTTCTTCAAGGGCGTGCCCAGCCGCATCGGCTACCTCCTGGACATCCCCCTCAAGGACCTGGAGCGGGTGCTCTACTTCGAGGCCTATGCCGTCACCGAATCCGGCGGCACGGCCCTGAAGGAAGGCGAGATCCTCAACGAGGACAAGTTCCGCGAGGCCCGCAGCCTCCACGGTGAGGGCTTCAAGGCCCAGATGGGCGCCGAGGCCATCAAGGAGCTGCTCAAGCAGGTGGACATCGAGGCGCTCACCATCGAGCTCCGCGACCTGATGAAGAAGGAAACCTCCAGCCAGAAGCGCAGCAAGGTCGCCAAGCGCCTCAAGGTGGCCGAGTCCTTCCACCGCTCCGGCAACAAGCCCGAGTGGATGATCCTCGACGTGGTGCCCGTGCTGCCCCCCGAGCTGCGTCCCCTGGTGCCCCTCGACGGCGGCCGCTTCGCCACCTCCGATCTGAACGACCTCTACCGCCGCGTCATCAACCGCAACAACCGCCTCAAGAAGCTCCTGGAACTCAAGGCTCCCGATGTCATCGTGCGCAACGAGAAGCGCATGCTGCAGGAGGCCGTGGACGCCCTCTTCGAGAACGGCAAGCGCGGCCGCCTCCTGCGCGGCGTCAGCAACCGCCCCCTGAAGTCCCTCAGCGACGCCCTCAAGGGCAAGCAGGGCCGGTTCCGCCAGAACCTGCTCGGCAAGCGCGTGGACTACTCGGGCCGTTCCGTCATCGTGGTGGGTCCCGACCTCAAGCTGCACCAGTGCGGCCTGCCCAAGAAGATGGCGCTGGAGCTCTTCAAGCCCTTTATCTTCAACCGGCTCGAGCACAAGGGCTATGCGGCCACCATCCGCCAGGCCAAGGAGATGGTGGAAGAGGGCCGTCCCGAGGTCTGGGACGTGCTGGAAGAGGTCATCAAGGACCACCCGGTCCTGCTGAACCGCGCCCCGACCCTGCACCGCCTCGGCATCCAGGCCTTCCAGCCCGTGCTGGTCGAAGGCAAGGCCATCCGCCTGCATCCCCTGGTCTGCACCGCCTTCAACGCCGACTTCGACGGCGACCAGATGGCCGTGCACGTCCCCCTCAGCCCCATGGCCCAGATCGAGGCCAAGGTGCTGATGATGTCCACCCAGAACATCCTCAACCCCGCCAACGGCCGCCCGAACGTGGTGCCCAGCCAGGACATCGTCCTCGGCGGCTACTACCTCACCAAGAAGCGGTTCAACCGCAAGGGCGAGGGCATGGTCTTCGGCAACGTCAACGATGTCGTGGCCGCCCACCAGGCCGGCGTGGTCGACACCCACGCCATCATCCAGCTCCGCTACACCGGGGAGTGGGTGGACACCGAGGCCTGGCACGCGAAGGACCCCAAGAAGAACTCCGAGCAGGAAGTCTTCGAGGCCCCCGCCGAGGCCGTGAAGAACCAGATCAAGACCACCACCGTGGGCCGCGTGCTCTTCAACCGCGCGCTGCCGGCCGAGCTGCCCTTCATCAACGGCCTGCTCAAGAAGGAGGGCCTGCTCTCCCTCGTGAACCGCGCCTACAAGCTCAACGGCCCCGAAGTCACCATCCGCATGCTCGACGCGATGAAGGACACCGGGTTCATGTGGGCCATGAAGGCCGGCGTGTCCGTGGGCATCGACGACCTGGTGGTGCCCGATACCAAGGGCAAGCTGCTCAAGAAGGCCACGGAGGATGTCCGCGCCATCGAGAAGGAGGCCTATGAGGGCCGCCTCGACTCGTCCACGCGCTACAACCGCATCCTGGAAGTCTGGGGCAAGACCAGCGACCAGGTGGCCAGCGACATGATGAAGGAGCTGGAGAAGCGGAACGAGAACGACACGTTCCTCAACTCCATCTACATCCTGGCCGACTCCGGCGCCCGCGGTTCCAAGACGCAGATCCGCCAGGTCGCCGGCATGCGCGGCCTCATGGCCAAGCCCAGCGGCGACATCATCGAGACGCCCATCACCGCGAACTTCAAGGAAGGCCTCTCCGTTCTGCAGTACTTCATCTCGACCCACGGCGCCCGCAAGGGCCTCGCGGATACCGCGTTGAAGACGGCCGACTCCGGCTACCTCACCCGCAAGCTGGTGGATGTGGCCCAGGACGTCATCGTCAACGAGGACGACTGCGAAACCCTGGGCGGCATCGAGGTGGAGGCCATCGTCAACAGCGACGGCACCATCCGCTCCCGCCTGCGCGACCGCATCATGGGCCGCGTCTGCCTCGAGGACATCGTGGATCCCTACGATTCCACGATCGTCAGGGCTCCCGCGGGAACCCTCATCTCCGAGGAACTGGCGTTCAAGATCGAGACCAGCGGCATCGCCAAGGTCAAGATCCGCTCCACTCTCACCTGCGAAGCCCGCCGCGGCATCTGCGCCAAGTGCTACGGCCTGAACCTCAGCACCGGCCGCCTGGTGGATCTGGGCGAGGCCGTGGGCGTCATCGCCGCCCAGTCCATCGGCGAACCCGGCACCCAGCTCACCATGCGTACCTTCCACGTGGGCGGCGCCGCGAGCCGCACCTCCGAGAAGAGCACCCACGAGGCCCAGATCGCCGGCATCGTCCGGTATGAAGGCCTCGATGGCCGCACTGTCGTCAATCGCAAGGACGAGACCGTGGCCCTCACCCGCAACGGCTACCTCCTGGTGACCGATACAGACGGCAACGAGCGCGAGCGCTACAAGATCACCTCCGGCGCCATCCTGAAGGTCAAGGACAAGGAGGCGGTTGAGCCCCGCACCGTGCTCGCCGAGTGGGATCCCTACAACGACGTGCTGCTCACCGAAGTGGGTGGTGTCGCGGACTTCAAGGAATTCGAAGTCAACGTCTCGTACCAGGAAGAGAAGGATCCGATCTCCGGCAACTTCCGCAAGAAGGTCATCGATCCCACCGACGACAAGATCCACCCCCACATCAACGTCAAGGGGGACAACCACAAGGTGCTCAAGCGCTACAACATCCCCACCGGCGCCTACATCGAAGTGGAAGAGGGCCAGGAACTGCTGCCCGGCGATGTCATCGCCAAGACCAGCCGCCAGCAGGCCAAGACCAGCGACATCACGGGCGGCCTGCCGCGCGTCACCGAGCTGTTCGAGGGCCGCAAGCCCAAGGAACCCGCCATCATCAGCGAAGTCACCGGCATCGCGAAGTACGGCAACCGCGTCCGCGGCAACCAGAAGGTCATCGTCGAGGCGGAGACCGGGGAGAAGGGCGAATACCTCATCCCCCGTGGCAAGCACATCCAGGTGCAGGACGGCGATGAGATCCGCGCCGGCGAGAAGCTCACCGAGGGCGCCGTCAGCCCCCACGATCTCCTCAAGGTCCAGGGCGACCGTGCCCTCCAGGCCTTCCTCGTCAACGAGGTGCAGGAGGTCTACCGGGCCCAGGGCGTGGTCATCAACGACAAGCACATCGAGGTGATCATCCGCCAGATGATGCGCTGGGTCCTCATCACCGACGTGGGCGATACCCCGCTCATCGTCGAGGAGAAGGTGGACAAGCACCGCTTCAAGGAGATCAACGAACAGGCCCTCAAGGATGGCGGCACCCCCGCCACCTGCGAGCCCCTGCTGCTCGGCATCACCAAGGCCGCGCTCACCTCCGAGAGCTTCATCTCCGCCGCCAGCTTCCAGGAGACCACTCGCGTCCTCACCGAGGCCGCCCTGGAAGGCCGCGTGGACTACCTCCGCGGCCTCAAGGAGAACGTCATCCTGGGCCGGCTCATCCCCGCCGGCACCGGCATGGTCCACTACCGCAACCTGGAGATCGAGGAGGGCGAGTACCCCGAGCCCACCCCCAACGAGTTCCAGGGCGGCGAGGACTTCGACGACGAATACGCCCGCATGGCCCAGCACGTCGAAGACCTCCAGGGCATGACCGAGATCGACGGCGAAGACCTGTAGCCGCGACGCACCCCAGAACGGCCCGCTTCGGCGGGCCGTCATTTTTGGGAGAGAACTCTAATTATGGAATTCTCACGGATTCATGCCGTGTCTCCCTGGTGATCATGAATCTAAGAGATTCTGATAAAATATTTCCTCCGAGGAGCGTTGCGAGGCACCCCCAGTGCCCTAGGCTCGGTACCGGCATCAGACCGGATGGTAACGGCGCTCATTCAACGAACCCAATCGGTTTGAAGGATGAGTGGAGAACCCATGAGCTTACTTGCCGTCGGAAGCGTGGCCTTCGACGACCTTGAGACTCCCTTCGGTCGCCGGGAAAGAATCCTTGGCGGTTCGGCCAGCTATTTTTCATTGAGCGCAAGCCACTTCCGCCCTGTGGAAATCGTGGCTGTGGTGGGTCACGATTTCGGACCTGAGCACTTCAAAGTCTTCGAGGGCCGCCCCATCGGCCTGGAGGGCCTGGTTCAAGTGCCAGGGAAGAGCTTCCACTGGAAGGGAATCTACGGTCAGGACCTGAACGAGGCCAAGACCCTGGAGACCCACCTGAATGTGTTCGCTGGTTTTCGGCCCGTGCTTCCCGAACGCAGCCGTGAGGCCTCGTTCTTGTTTCTGGGCAACATCGATCCCGTACTCCAACTGGAGGTAGTGAGGCAAATGTCTCAACGTCCCCGCTGGATTGCCTTGGACACCATGAATTTCTGGATCGAAGGCTCCAAAGAGGCGCTTCTGGCGGTTCTGAAGGAGATCGATATCCTGCTGGTGAACGAATCCGAAGCGCGCAGTCTCAGCGGTGAGCGAAACCTGGTCAAGGCCTACCAGAAGATCCAGACCCTTGGGCCGCGCATCCTGGTCGTGAAGCGGGGCGAGCATGGCGTGTCGCTGTTCACGCCCGAAGGTTGTTTCATGGTTTCAGCCTTCCCACTGGAAGAAGTGCAGGATCCAACGGGCGCAGGTGACACCTTTGCAGGGGGATTTCTGGGCCACTTGGCCGCTACGAATACCTTGGATCTACAAACCATGAAACAGGCCGCCGTCGCCGGGACGGTCATGGCCAGTTTCACGGTCGAAGCCTTTGGCACCACCCGGCTGGAGGCTCTCACCTCCACCTGCATCCAGGAACGCATCCGCCTTTTCTCAGACATGATTCAGGTGTCTGGCAATTAATCCATCAGCATCAAACGGAGAGCACCATGGCGAAGAGTGGCAAGCACCTGTTCACCTCGGAAAGTGTCACGGAAGGCCATCCTGACAAGATGGCGGACCAAATTTCAGATGCAGTACTTGATGCTGCCTTGAAGGATGACCCGGCCAGTCGCGTCGCTTGTGAGACCCTCCTCACCACGGGCTTGGTTTTGGTGGCCGGAGAAATCACGACCAAAACTTACATTCCCGTGGCCCAGCTGGTGCGGGATGTAGTCAAAGACATCGGCTACGACCATCACATCAAGGGCTTCGACCACGCCACCTGCGCGGTGATGGTCACCATCGACCAGCAGAGTCCCGACATCGCCATGGGCGTGGACACGGGCGGCGCCGGCGACCAGGGCCTCATGTTCGGCTACGCCAGTGACGAGACCCCCGAGCTGATGCCCGCGCCCATCCACTACGCGCACCTGCTGACCCGCAAGCTCTCCGAGGCCCGGAAGAGCGACCTGCTGCCCTGGCTGCGGCCCGACGGCAAGTCGCAGATCACGGTCGAATACGATGGCGACAAGGTCAAGCGCATCCACACGGTGGTCATCTCGACCCAGCACGATGAACATGTCACCCAGAATGCCATCCGCGACAGCATCCTGAAGGAAGTCATCCAGGCGTCCCTTCCGGCCGACCTGCTGGACGCCCAGACCATCTACCATGTGAACCCCACCGGGCGCTTCGTGGTGGGCGGGCCCATGGGCGATACTGGCCTCACCGGCCGCAAGATCATCGTGGATACCTATGGTGGCAGCGGCCATCACGGGGGCGGTGCCTTCTCCGGCAAGGATCCCAGCAAGGTGGATCGCAGCGCTGCCTACATGGGGCGCTACATCGCCAAGAACATCGTGGCCGCCGGGCTGGCCCGCCGTTGTGAGATCCAGTTGGCCTACGCCATCGGCGTGGCCGAGCCCGTCTCCATCGCCGTGGATACCTTCGGTACAGGCCAGGTTTCAGACGAGGTCATTGTTCGCGCCGTGCGTGACGTCTTCAGCTGCACCCCCAAGGCCATGATCCAGGCCCTGGACCTGCGGAAACCGATCTACCGCGCCACCGCCGCCTACGGCCACTTCGGTCGCCCGGAATTCAGCTGGGAGCGCACCGACAAGGTGGACAGCCTCAAGGCCGCCGCGAAGTAAACGGAATCAAAATCCACATCCGGCATCCCCGGGGGGAGGGTGGCGATTGGTGCCACACATCGGGCTCTGGCATGCTACCGGCAACATGGCCGGTGCACCCCTGATCCAAGACCATTCAACTCGCAAAAATCCACATCAGGAGCGCCCATGGATACCCGAAACAAAGGCTTCAACACCAAGCTCGTCCATGCGGGTATCCGAGAGGACGCCTACGGCAGTGTGGTGACCCCCATCTACCAGACCTCCACCTTCGCCTTCAAGGATGCCCAGCAGGGCGCCAACCGCTTCGCGGGCACTGAGGACGGCTACATCTATACGCGCATCGGCAACCCCACCACTTCGGCCCTGGAGGAGAACGTCGCTCAGCTTGAAAACGGCTTCGGTGCCACCGCCATGGCCAGTGGTATGGGTGCCGTCAGCACAGTGTATCTCGCCCTGCTGAGTGGGGGCGACCACATGGTGAGTACCGACTCGGTGTACGGCCCCAGCCGCGGCCTCATGGAGAAGCACATGAGCCGCTTCGGGGTGGAGAGCTCCTATGTGGACACCTCCGACCTGGGGAACCTTCGCCAGGCCATGAAGCCGAACACGAAGGTGGTCTATATCGAATCCCCCTCCAACCCCGCCATGTCCGTCACCGACATCGCGGCTGCGGCCGAGATCGCCCATGCCGCAGGGGCCTTGCTGGTGGTGGATAACACGTTCGCCAGCCCCCACCTCCAGAAGCCCCTGGATCTGGGCGCGGACATCGTGCTGCACTCAGTCACGAAGTTCATCAATGGCCACGCTGACGTCGTGGGCGGCATCGTGGTGGCCAAGACGAAAGCCCTGCACAAGCAGCTTCGGGCCATGCTCATCAACCTTGGCGCGAACATGGACCCCCACCAGGCCTACATGGTGAGCCGGGGCCTCAAGACCTTGGCCTTGCGCGTGGAGCGAGCCGAAGAAAACGCCCGCAAGGTCGCGCCCTGGCTGGAGGCCCACCCCCAGGTGGCCTGGGTCCGCTACATCGGCCTGCCCAGCCACCCCCAGCACGAACTCGCCAAGCGGCAGATGACGGGCTTCGGCTCCATGATTTCCTTCGAACTGAAGGGTGGTCTCGAGGCCGGCCGCATCCTCATGGACAACGTGCATCTGGCGGGTCTGGCCGTGTCTTTGGGCGGCGTCGAAACCCTCATCAGCCACCCCGCCTCCATGACCCACGCCGGCATGGCCCGGGAGAACCGTCTCGCCGCCGGCATCACGGATGGCTTGGTGCGCCTATCCATCGGCATCGAGGATCTGGAGGACATCCTCTCCGACCTTGAGCAGGCGGTTGAGTGCATTGGACAAGTTGCTACGAGCGCCAACCCCCGTTGAGCCGGTCTTACCTTCGAATCAGCCACCCATAACCTGATGCTCAGAAAAGCCAGGCTAATTCGGGTGCCCAATGAGATCTTGCCCCGGTTTTGACCGGCTGCACTCAAGCCCAGGCCTGGACCTCCCCCCTGAATCTGATAGGCTTGGGGCTTATGCCCGATATGACTGAAACCCCGATCCTGGACCTCCGCGCCAGCCTCAAGAAGCCCATCCAATGGGCCCTGGCGGCGGGCTTATTCACGGCGGTTGTCACTCTGTTCATGCCGAATTACTACCGGTCCGAAGCCCGGCTCCTGCCCGTCGAATCCAAAGGAGCTGGGGGGCTTGGCAATTTAGCCAGCGCTGCCGCCGCCTTCGGCGTCAGTGTGCCCGGTGGAGACAGCGCCGATGCCAACTTTGTGGATGTCCTGAACAGCCGCTGGTTGAAAGAGCAGCTCCTCCAGACCGAATTCCAATACCACGCACGGTCCTGGCGTTTCGGTGCGGAGCGGGTGGAAAAGGGTACCCTCTACGATTATCTGGAAGCCAAGAACATGGACCGTGCCCTCCAGGGGTTAGGTCCCGTCCTCTCCGCCTCCCGGGACCTGAAGTCCAAGGTCATCTCCATCAGCGCCGAAACCAAGTCCCCCGAACTCTCCCAGCTCGTCGTGCAGCGGGCCGGGAAGCTTCTCGAGGTCTTCCTCCAGGAGAAAGGCCGCACGCGGGGCGGCGCCAAGGCCATCTTTGCCGAAGCCCGCCTGGCCGACGCGCGCGGGGAGATGGATCAGGCCGAAGATGCCTTCCGCCGCTTCCTCGAAGGCAACCGGAACTACCAGAGCAGCGGCGATCCCGCCGTGCATCTCAAGGGCACTCGGCTCGAAAACGAACTCCGCCTCCGCCAGCAGCTCGTCACCACCCTTGCCCTGAACCGCGAACAGGCCCTGCTGGAAGAGAAGAACGATATCCCCATCCTCAATGTGCTTGACACGGGCAACCTGCCCATCGAGAAAAGCAAGCCGGCAAGATCCATTGTGGTCCTGCTGATCACACTTCTCGTGGGCGCCGGCGGTTGGATCTGGCTGAATCGCGAATGGGTCAGGGCCAAGCTGCTGACTGATGATGAACCCTTAACCCCTGTCCAGGAGTGATCATGAAAGGTGTGGTTCTTGCTGGGGGCACCGGCTCCCGCCTGTTCCCGCTGACCAAGGTGACGAACAAGCACCTGCTGCCGGTAGGGATGGCCCCCATGATCTGGCATCCGCTGTGGAAGCTCCAGGAGGCCGGGGTCGAGGAGATTCTGATCGTGACCGGCACCGAGCACATGGGCGATGTGGTGGCCCTGATGGGCTCCGGCAAGGATTTCGGCTGCCGCTTCACCTACAAGGTGCAGGACGAGGCCGGTGGCATCGCCCAGGCCCTGGGCCTGGCGGAGAACTTCGCGGGCGGCTCGCCCATCTGCGTGATCCTGGGCGACAACATTTTCCAGGACAGCCTGAAGCCCGAGGTCGAGGCCTTCGAAAAGCAGGGGAAGGGGGCCCGCATCCTGCTGAAGCCCGTGGAGGATCCTCAGCGCTACGGTGTGGCCGAGGTAAGAGACGGCAAGGTCCTGGGCATCGAGGAGAAGCCCAAGGCACCCAAGTCCAACCTCTCCGTGACGGGCATCTACTTCTACGATGCCACCGTGTTCGACATCATCCGCACCGTGAAGCCCTCGGGCCGCGGCGAGATGGAGATCACGGACGTGAACAACGCCTACATCGCCAAGGGGCAGCTGAGCTTCGGCACCTTCCAGGGCTGGTGGACCGACGCGGGCACCTTCCCGAGCCTGGCCCATGCGAGTGAACTGGCCATCCGGGAGACGACCCCGTTTCCTCAGGCCAACGGAAGGAAGTAGCCATGGCGTTCCAGAAAGGGCCCATCGAAGGCGTGGTGATCACCCCCTTCCGCAAGTTCGTGGATGAGCGCGGCTGGTTGGCGGAAATTTTCCGGCACGACGAGCTGCCCGCCTGGTTCCGCCCAGAGATGTCCTACGTGAGCGTCACGAACCCCGGCGTGCTGCGGGGGCCCCACGAGCACGTGGACCAGGCGGACCTCTTCTGCTGGGTGGGTCCCGGCGACTTCAAGCTCACCCTTTGGGACAACCGCCCGGACAGCCCCACCTACCGGAACCGCATGGAAGTGGCCATGGGCGCGAACAACCCCGGCTCCGCCATCATCCCCAAGGGCGTGGTCCACTGCTACCGCTGCATCAGCGCCGAGCCCGGCTTCGTCATCAACTGCCCGGACCGCCTGTTCATGGGAAGGGCCAAGGCCGAGCCCATCGACGAGATCCGCCACGAGGATGACCCCGAGAACCCGTTCGTGCAGGACGAACGCGCCCGCCGGGCGCACCTCTGATGCGGGTCCTCGTCACCGGTGCCTCCGGGCAGCTGGCCCACGCCATCCGCCAGACCTGGGCGACCCATGACCTGATCCTGCCCGAGGAAGCGGTGATGGACCTGAGCAAGCAGGCCGCCATCCGTGCGATGGTTTCCGAGGTCCGGCCTGATGTGGTGATCAACTGCGGCGCCTTCACCCAGGTGGACCGCTGCGAGTCCGAAGCCGATCTGGCCCACCTCATCAACGCCACCGCCGTGGGCTGGCTGGCGGAGGCCTGCGAGGCGCAGAAGGCCATGCTCATTCAGATCAGCACAGACTACGTCTTTGACGGCACGGGCACCCGTCCCTACCGGGAGGACGATCCCACCAACCCGGTGTCGGTGTACGGCCGAACCAAGCTGGAAGGCGAGCGCCAGGCCGTCCGCTGTTCCCGGCACCTCATCGCCCGCACCAGCTGGCTCTACGACGCCTGGGGCAAGAACTTCCTGAACACCATGCTGAATGCCGCCGCCCAGGGCCGGACCCTCCGCGTGGTCGACGACCAGCGGGGCGCCCCCACCACCTGCCGGGCCCTGGCCCGCCAGCTCAAGGTGGCCGCCGAGCAGGGTTGGCAGGGGCTGGTCCATACCACCTGTGCCGGCGAGACCACCTGGCACGGCTTCGCGAAGGCCATCTTCGAAGCCAAGGGCATCGCCGCCGACCTCCACCCCTGCACCACCGCCGACTACCCCACCCCCGCCCGCCGACCCGCCTACTCCGTGCTGGATGGTGCCCATCGCCGTGCCCTCGGCCCCGACCTCATGCCCGACTGGCACGATGCCCTTCTCGAAGTCCTTGAAGAAGGAACCACCGATGAGCACAGATAAAAAGTCTTTCATCGGTGTCCATCGGTGTCCATCGGTGTTCATCGGTGGTTTCAAATAGCTTTCCTTGGCATTCCACGGCCAAAAAAGTGGAGCCACCGATGCACACCGATCAAAAATGAAAGCATTCATCTGTGGTTCCCATCGTCTTTCCTCTTTCGTGAGCCTCCATGTCTGACACCATCCTCATCACCGGCGGTGCCGGCTTCATCGGCAGCAACCTGGTGCATCGCTGGCACCGGAACCACCCGCAGGACCGCATCCTCGTGCTGGACAAGCTCACCTATGCGGCCGATCCCAAGCAGATCGAGGGCCTGGACCGGGTGGACCTAGTGGTCGGCGACGTCCAGAACCTGGAGCTGGCCCGTCACCTCATCGAGAAGAACCGCGTCACCAAGGTCTTCCACCTGGCGGCGGAAAGCCATGTGGACCGCAGCATCACCGGCCCTGCGGCCTTCATCCAGACCAACCTGGGCGGCACCTTCGCCATGCTGGAGGCCGCCCGTCAGGCCTGGGCCGGGCAGAAGGACTGCCGCTTCCTCCACATCAGCACGGACGAGGTCTACGGCTCCCTGGGCGAGACCGGCAAGTTCCACGAGGCCATGGCCTACGCCCCCAACAGCCCCTACAGCGCCAGCAAGGCCGGCAGCGACCACCTGGTGCGGGCCTACCACCACACCTACGGCCTGAACGTGGTGACGACCAACTGCTCCAACAACTACGGCCCCCGCCAGCACCCCGAGAAGCTCATCCCCCTCGCCATCACCCGCATGGCCAAAGGCGAGCCCATCCCCATCTACGGCGACGGGATGAACATCCGCGACTGGCTCTACGTGGAGGACCACTGCGCCGCCCTGGAGACCGTCATGCTCAAGGGCCAGGCCGGCGAGACCTACTGTGTGGGCGGCGACAACGAGCAGACCAACCTCGCCCTGATCGACCTGCTCTGCGACTTAGTGGATCAGCACCTAGGCCGCCCCCAGGGCACCAGCCGGAAGCTCAAGACCTTCGTCCAGGATCGGGCGGGGCATGACCGTCGGTACGCCATTGAGGCCGCGAAGATCAAGAGGGAGCTGGGGTGGCAGCCTGAAGCGAGTTTCCAGCAGGGGCTTATGGACACAGTTCCGTGGTACCTCCGTTGATGAAAGGTGGTACCAGGGCACCCCGCAGTAGCCGATCCCATGGAGGTCGAGGATGAACACCCAGCAACCCATCTATGTCACCCAGCCGTCTCTTCCGCCTCTTGAAGACTTCATCCCCTATCTGGAAAAGATCTGGGACAGTAAGATCCTCACCAATGGTGGCCCCTTCCATCAAGAGTTGGAGCGGAAGCTCGGTGAGTATCTGGGTGTGGACCACCTAGCTCTATTCAGCAACGCCACCCTTGCTCTGGTGATAGCCCTGCAGTCTCTCCGGATCACAGGCGAAGTGATTACTACGCCCTACTCCTTCGTAGCAACCTCCCATTCGCTCCTCTGGAACGGTATCAAGCCGGTGTTCGTCGACATCGAGCGAGATACCCTTAACATTGATGCCACCAAGATCGAGGCAGCTATCACGCCACAGACCACCGCCATCATGCCGGTGCACTGTTACGGGCACCCCTGCGACATCGACGCAATTCAGAAGATCGCCGACAACTACAATCTGAAAATCATCTATGACGCGGCCCATGCCTTCGGAGTCGAGGATCAGCGGGGGAGCGTCCTGAGGTATGGAGATCTGTCTATTATCAGCTTCCATGCCACCAAGGTGTTCAACACCTTCGAGGGAGGGGCCATTGTTTGCAAAGACGCCAAGACCAAACAGCGGATCGATCAGCTGAAGAATTTCGGTTACGTCGATGAGGTCACCGTGGTTGCCCCGGGAATCAATGGGAAGATGAGCGAATTGAACGCGGCATTCGGCCTGCTTCAGCTGCAGCATATGGAGGACGTGTTCACTCGTCGCCAAGAGATCGACCGGCTCTACCGTGAACTCCTCGCTGGCGTCGAAGGAATACATTGTCTGGAGTCCTCTGGTGAAAAAGTAGCCAATTACTCCTACTTCCCAATCCTGGTGGGGCCATCCTACCGATCTACACGAGATGAGCTGTACGAGAAGCTGAAGCGATACCAGATCTTCGCCCGTAGGTATTTCTATCCCCTTATCTCGGACTTCCCGATGTACCGAGGATTGCCTTCCGCACAACATTCACACCTGCCTGTCGCCGTGGAACGGGCTTCCCAAGTACTCTGCCTGCCCATCTATCCTCTGCTGTCCACCGCGGATGTCCGTCGCATCGTGTCGATCATCATTGAGGTGTGACCCATGAAGAAACGCCTAGTGATCTTCGGTGCAGGCGGATTTGGTAGGGAAGTTCTACAGCTAATCAGAGACATCAACGAGTCGGTTTCAACTTGGGAATGTGAAGGGTTTTTGGTGGATTCGAAATACGCCAAGGCTGGCAGAATCGTGCAAGGGTTGCCGATACTGGGGGACCTCGATTGGCTGATCCAGAATCCAGAGGTCTATTTGGTCATTGCGGTCGGTTCTCCACCGGCTAGGCGGCAGATCGCCTTGAGAGCCAGTCAGATCTGTAAAATTCCTTTTGCGACTCTGGTTCACCCTCGGGCCTGGATCGGTGAATATGTGAAAATCGGTGAGGGATCCATTATTTGTGCTGGGGCTATGATCACTACCGACATCCAAATAGGGCGGCATGTACAAATTAATACTGGCGCAACAATCGGACATGATGCCATTTTGGAAGATTTCGTCACCGTATATTCCAGTGTAAATATCACCGGAAATGTGAAACTTGAAGAGGGCGTCGAAGTCGGTACCAGCGCCGTCCTCATTCCTAGAACCTCGGTGGGTTGTTGGTCAATTATTGGAGCAGGAAGCATTATTACTAAGAGTATATATTCAAACGTGACTGCGGTGGGATCCCCGGCTAAGGCCATCAAGGAACGTGCCCCAGGTTGGCATGAAAGACAGGACGCTTGAGCTTCAAGAAGAACATCCTCGGCAGCTACCTCAGCCAGATTTACATGACCGTAGTCAACATCGTCATGGTGCCCTTGTATGTGCGGTACATGGGCATAGGGGCCCACGGCTTGGTCGGCTTCTTCGCCATGCTGCAGGCCTGGTTCCAATTGTTGGACATGGGGCTGACTCCGGCCCTGGCTCCAGGGATACCGGCATGTTCATGGGCTGGGCCACTTGGTGGTGATTCGGCGCAGATTGGCTGTTACCCCCAGGAAAAAAGGCTGGAAAAAGGGGTATAGCAACATTGTCGGATAAGGCAGCGTCCCTTCTTGGAGAAGCATGAGCATCAAGCGAAACATTCTAGCCAATTATATCAGCCAAATTTATACCGCGGTCATTGGCATCGTGATGGTACCGGTATACGTAAGATTTATGGGGCCAGAAGCGTACGGATTGGTGGGGTTCTATGCCTTGTTGCAGGGCTGGTTCCAACTCCTAGATATCGGGCTTACACCGACCATGATGCGGGAGATTGCGAGGTTCCGAGGCGGGGCGATCGGTACCAAGGAATTGCGCCAGTTGATACGGGTTTTGGAAGTTGTTTTTATCGGTATCGCATTAATCGGGGCATCTTTGGTCGCTATCTCCTCACCCATGATTGCTACGAAATGGCTCAGGATCCAGCAACTCACACCGATAGAGGTACAGCAATCCATCATGCTTATGGGATGTATTTTAGCTGTAAGGTGGATTTCAGGGTTGTATCGCGGCGCAATCAACGGCTTTGAACAATTAGTCTGGTTAGGTGGATTTAATGTCGTGTTTGCGAGTTTTAAATCGTTTTTTGTGATTTGGATTTTTATAGCGATCGGGAAGACCCCTGTAATTTATTTCAGCTTCCAGCTGCTTGTTTCGTTCATCGAAATGACCGTTCTAGTTGGCCGGACGTACCAGCAACTGCCCCAGGTTGAAGCTGGCGAAACCTTGGCCTGGGAATGGTCCTCCCTGACCGGCATTATCAGGTTCTCGCTGAGCATCGCGTTCACAGGGTCGGTCTGGGTCCTAGTCACCCAGACGGGTAATTTAGTATTATCTAAGTTGCTTTCGCTCAAGGAATTCGGGTATTTCACGATGGCCGTCGTCGCCGCCAATGGGGTGATGCTTATCACGGGGCCAATCAGCGGAGCGGTCCTGCCAAGGCTCACGAAGCTCTGCGCTGAGGGGGATGAGGCCGGGTTCATTGGTTTGTATAAGCAAGCTACCCAACTCATGGCGATATTTGCAATTCCGGTATCCTTGATGCTGTCATTCTTCGCTTCCCGGGCACTCTGGGTATGGACCGGGAATCCGGAGATTTCCACTCAGGCTGCTCCCATCCTTGCACTCTATGCGATAGGAAACGGTGTATTGTGCCTAAGCGCCTTCCCATATTATCTGCAATATGCCAAGGGAGATTTAAAGCTCCACCTCGTAGGAAGCGCGATCTTCTTCATCGTTTACATCCCGCTGCTGATCTGGGCCACGATTCGTTTCGGCGCCATCGGCGCAGGCTACTCCTGGGTCACAGTGAACCTACTGTATCTGTTCTTCTGGCTCCCGAAAGTCCACTCGAAATTCGTCAAGGGGCTTAATTCCCAATGGTTCAGAGATATTGGGACCATCTTCCTGCCGACCCTGGTCATCATTGCGATCAGTTTCAGGTTCATTCCCTGGTTTTCAGCTATGCGATTCCACCAGGCGGTGAATATCGTCCTGATCGGAATCGCCTCGATGTTCTTCGCGATACTGGGTTCGGAATGGGTGCGTCTGAAGCTCCTCCGGGGCCTAAGAGCAAGTTTCCAGAAAACTTGATGAACTCGGTTATTCCCCGGTTAATGACGGATCTCTGATGGTGAAGAAACGGAATTATCTAATCACTAGGTGCAAAATGCGAATTGGAATCGATATGCATGTCTTACAGGGCATGCGGCAAGGCAGCAGGACCTATCTCGAGGGTATCTACGGGGAACTTCTCCGATTCCCCAGCGCACACCAGTGGCATTGCATGGTAAATTCGACCGACGCTTGGAGTCCCCCGATCGTCGGGAAAAATATCTACTGGGATGAAATCGGAGCGCATTCAAGGCTCGGACGCTTCCTATATGGCCTGAATCGGGCTTCCAGGGATGGAAGGCTTGATTGCATCCACACAACGTATGTGCTTCCAGCCAAGAAGCGTACGAAGGAGGTCGTCACAATCCACGATACCCTGTTTGAGAGCCATCCTGAGTATTTCGATTTAAAGAAACGAATGGCACTTAAGTATATCGTAAAAAGATCTGCCCAGAGGGCTGACGCGATCACCACAATATCTGAATTTTCAAAAAATGAAATTGCAACACGCTATGGAATAGACCCCCGGAAGATATTCCTGACGACCTGTGGTTTTGATTCGAAGATATTCAAGCCAGGGAACCCGGAAGAATCGAAGGAGATCACCAATTCGACCTATGGTCTTGATGATTTCATCCTTACGGTCGGCCGGTTGGAGCCGAGAAAGAATTTCTCCAATCTGATCAGGGCCTATTCTAATTTGAGGCAGAAGGACAAACATTATCCGAAGCTTGTGATTGTGGGCGCAAAGGATTTCGGCACAGAGGAAGTGATGAGGTGTATCAAGACCTACGGTGTTGAACAAGAGGTCATCCACCTCGAAAATGTCTCGAATGAAAATCTGGCGCATCTTTATCGAGCAGCCCGTCTCTTCGTCTTCCCTTCTTTTGCAGAAGGATTTGGTATTCCCTTGGTGGAGGCAATGGCTTGTGGCTGTCCGATCGCAAGCTCAGGCACGACAGCCATGAAGGAGGTTATCAGCGACGGGTGTGGCGTGCTCTTCGAGCCAAGGGACCCTGATTCCATCCAGGCAGCCATGGACCGAATTATTCAGAATCCGGAAGATGCACAGAGGCTTGTCGCAGCGGGGTACTTGGCAGTCACCCAATTCACATGGTCAAGGGGCGCCAAGGTCCTACTGGATGTGTTCGATCAGCTCTCATAGTTCTTGGGTCACTCAGCCACTATATGCTTGGCGAGTCCGGTTCCCCGCAGCGGTGTCCAGATGTTTCTTTAAGCCCTCAATACTAGTGAATCGCTTTGTATTCAATTTATATATTGGTTTCCTGGAAAGCAAAATATAATTTGTTTTCTTTGCCGGACCAGCGGTCGGCCTAATAGAAATCGAAATATATTTTTAAAATAAACACCATAGTACAATTCTTTAAATCCAATAAATGACCAACCGTGGCATTTGAATATTTTGTAATCGTATTTACTAACGCCAGAAAAATATTTTTCGGTGTATTTGTTTACATGCTCAGGATGTAGGGGCTCCTCGTTGTATGGGACAATGACAAATAATTTATTGCACTTTGATAGGAGAGTCGTTATGATTTTTTTATCATCGTCCAAATGTTCAATAACATTAGATGCTATGATGACATCAACATTTAATGCGTCATCAGCTGTTCCTTGGAAAAACGTACCGATTGATCCATACTCTCTTTTACAAATTTCAATAGCAGACTCACTTATATCCATGCCTAGCAGTTTTGCATCTGGGAAATTTTCTTTATAAATTGGAATGGCGTCACCCAATCCACACCCAAAGTCAAGAATAGTTCCATTAAAAGTTTTTTCAATTTGAAGGTATGGTAGCTGACCTCGGGCAAAGTTCGATGTTTGGTTGCGTCCCTTGTTCTTTTCCCAATCTCCAGTGGAAAATCTATGTTCCCAATAACTACGTGTATTCAAGTTCTCTCGCATGCGAGTTCTCCAGATTTCGTGTAAATCAAAAATACATTTAATATTAAATTATACGAATTGGCCTCTATGTAACTATCTTTAAATCGCTTTTAGATCAAAATCTAATGGGTCTTTCCTCTATTTGTCCCGGAGAACATCATACCTTTACATCTGAACCTCCTTCAAGTTATTTCATTGTCCCATCCAGGAAGGCGGTGGGCAAGCCTCCCCGGAGTCTGCCATTCTGGTGTACCAGATTTGCCGGAGGTTCACTTAAATTCATGCCAAATCAACATCCATCACTTGTCCAGGGTCGACAACAACAGGGCCCTCACCTACGCCACCCAGGGGGTGCTGAACGAACTGATCACCGAATGTATAGTTTTCGATTTGTGTAGTGTCCCCCCGATAGTTGGACAAGGTTGAGAGTTATTCAGGCGGCGGGTTTGGGGTTGAGGAACGCCTGATGGGGCGTTCGGTAATCGAGCGACTGGTGGGGGCGCTCGTGGTTGTAGTGATCGATGTAGCGGGCGACCTCGGCACGAGCTTCTTGGATGTCCTGAAATCGGTGGAGCCAGGCGCATTCCTCTTTGAAGGAGCGGTTGAACCGCTCACAGAGGCCATTCTGCTGGGGTGTGTAGGGCGTGATGTATTCCTGCTTCAGGCCGTAGTCACGAGCCAGAGCTCGATAGAGCCGTGAGCCGAACACCAGGCCGTTATCATGGCGCAAGGTGAGCCCTTTGGGAGCGCCATGGGTCCAGCCAA